>JABUBP010000057.1_pt1 | contig 20788 bp, 23 predicted proteins | sample 7240331 | NCBI WGS metagenome assembly JABUBP01 (sample SAMN07256347, study PRJNA390944) | subsurface metagenome | isolation source: Methane hydrate marine sediment | place: Pacific Ocean: Eastern North Pacific, ODP site 1244 | collected 2002 | reverse complement strand
ACTTCCTGTTCCCCGTCCTGCAGTAGACGAGGAGCTCGTCGTCCTTGCTGAGCTCGTCGAGCCTCCCGGAGAGGTAGTCCACGGGGATGTTGATGGCCCCCTCGATGTGGCCGTCGTCGAACTCGGAGGGGGTCCTGACGTCGAGGATCGCCATGTCCGGCCTTTCCTCGATGAGGGCTTTGGCCTCCGCGACCGTGACGTCCGCGTACTCCTGTGTGGGGGTCAGGAAGTAGGCGTAGGCTGAGGCGAGTATGATCAGCGCTACTGCTGCGAGGAGTGGGCGTGGGATGTTTCTCTGTGTCGCCATGAGGTCATTTTTGATTCGGTGATGTATGAACCTTATCCCTGAGCCACGCGCGCGGGAGGCTTGACAATTACTCCTTTAACGGCGTTAGAGCGGTATGAATACAGGTTTCTCGGGGTATCTCGGCGTAAAGAACAGAGAGGCGGGGGCTAGCCACCTCATCTGGGGCTGGTCTCCTTCCTCAGGTCGTTCAGCATGGCGAGTGCGAGTATCATGCTCAACGTCAGGGCGATGGCCACGACCGTCTCGCTCAAGCGCACACCTCATGGAGCAGGGCTTCCGTGAGGCTTATAGGGGCTCCTCAGGACCGTTCATGCGGAGGTAGCATCCTTCTTACCGTGGCATGATCCGGCTGAGGAGTCCAACGGGGATGCTGGGGCGTCCTCACACGGCCTCACCGGGCCCTCCAGAGAAAGTTGAGCGGCGAGATTATAACTGGATTATGTGCCCCACGGGTTCATCTCGACGTCCACCAATAACGTTATCTGTTGAAGTTCTCTAGACCGGGCTGTGTGACGTATATTGAAGTACCTGTTGTTCTGGGAGCAGAAGGAGATGGACCCGGCGGAGCGCGCGGAGTTCTCCCGGGGGGCCCGGGAGGAGCGCAGGGACGAGGAGAGGTTCGGGAAGGTCGTCCTGCCGCCCCACTTCTACGCGACGTACAAGGGGGTGACCGTCGTGGAGATCGATGATCCGAAGCAGCTGGCGAACAGGATGGCGCTTGTGGCCCCGTACACGCGGATCAGGGCGGTTCCCCTGGTCAGGAGCACGATGTTCAGCGAGTCGGCGGAGGAGCTCGGCAGGGCTTGAGGCGCAATATGGGGTTCTGCTCGCGTGCGTAGCATCTATAGAACCGTTATATCGGTGCATAGGTGTTCAATTCCCTAGGATTATATGTCTGGCCTAGCTCTAACTATCAGGATATAATGAAGAATAAAGTGGAGTTAGTATTTCTCATCATTGTCGTAACGGCGTACAGCGTTCAGAATACCTATGCTTCGATAGCAGCAGATCTAGACTATGAGGCTATGATTGAGAGAGCGGACTTCATTGTAGTGGGCGACGTGACGAGGGTTCACAATTACACTTTCACGTACGTGTCGATAGCGATCAAGGAGTTCGTGACGAACCCTCAGAACATGTCCCAGGTAACTATTACAATCGGGGGAGAGCTTAAGCATGCAGGTGAGCTCTCAAGGGATTCCTTTTACGTTGGTGAGAGGGTGCTCGTGTTCGTCGAGAAGATTGGACCCTACTATCGTGTGCTGTTGGGTGATGGCGGCAAGTACAGGGTTCAAGAGGGGGCTCCTCATGGCGGATTAACGTTCAAGACGGTAATCGGTAATTGGAGTACACCCGTTGATTTCCATCCTCGACTGGCATTCATCGAATCCACGCAGGATCTAGTATCCTCTGGGAGCACTGTAGATGAGGTTCTAACTGTAGTTGCTGCAGTTCTCATCTTCATCTTGCTCTTAGCGTATCTGAGATGGAGGGAGAAGATTTAATTCGAGGTAGTGGTCCTGGGAGAAAATACGCCACATACATTCTCGTCGTGGCGTTCACCTTGGGATCATTCGTCGCGATGCGGTTTTTCCTGGTTACTCCCTCTGGCCTCCCGGTATCCGTGAGGCTGAACATGGAAACGTTCAGCGTCAACGATAGGGCCGAACTGATCTACACTAACAGGGGCTCAAAGGAGGTGACATACGGCAGCCCGTATGTATTCGAGAGACTGGACGGCGAGGAATGGGTCGAGGTGTCCCCCTATCCATCACCCTCCGCTTGGGCGCCGACGCTTAGTAGTTTGCCCCCATGGATGCAGAGACGACAAAAGATCAAGATAGACACACTGGGACCAGGATACTACAGGGTGCACAAGAAAATGAACATCGAGGCTGGCGAGGTCACGTTCATAGTAGAGTTCGAGATCCACGAGGGGGAGTGAGGAGGATGAAGTTTACGGGCAGGGAGCTGGGCGTCGGCTTCCTCGTGTTAGCCTTCATAGGAGGGGTCTACGTGCTCTCCCAGTACACTGGGGAGAGGGGCCGGGTGATACGCATAGGATATTCCTTCTTCGCCGAGGAGGGGAGGAGGGTTGGGAGGGTTCTCTCCGTTAAACAGGAGGAGGTCACGCCCAATTTCAGGTATAATTACAGCCTGAAGTTCGAGAGACCCGACCTCGTGGCCCCGAGGACTTGCTGGATAGTCAGGTACGAGCAGTGGGGGAGGCCCGGACACTACGTTGAGCTCTGGATCGACCCCTTGGAGCATCTGGTGGTCGGGGGAGGGGAGTGTAAATGAACCGAGTGTTTAAGAGGAGATAGCTGATACCTTGAGTAAGTTTAGTGTAGACCGTGAAACGAAGGTAATCTCTTTCATATTATTCGCTATGTTTCTCTCACTTGTCGGAGCCTATTATCTCGACAGACAGTATTTCGTGGATTGGTCTGACGTTGAGAAGACAGCGGAATATGACCGTGTGGCTGTCCTTGGAGATACAATTCAGATAAGGTACTACTTCGTGAATCCTGAATCTCACGATATCAGTGTAGAACCGAGAAATAGTTTTGGTCTGTCCATCTACTATGCATCGAACCCTGAGGAACGGGTGACGGCTAATGTCAACGTGAATTGGGTGGAGACGTTTATCACTGTACCAGCCAAGTCAAACCAGTCTGTACATTCAGAAACAGTCACCGCCACACAGCTAGGCACACTACACGTACAACTGAGTGGGCTACCTGAAGTCCAGATCGAAGTATTTGAATCGCCTGACCTCAGCTTGCTTGAACTATGCCTTAAACCCGATGAAGAGGAGTACCGATTGGGTGAGACCGCAAACGTGTCTGTATGCCTTGTGAACCCGTTTCCCCACCCAGTCCTCGTGGAAACACCCTCCTTTTTCTCATTCAATGGTGAGTTCGAAGATCAGTTGGTATTGTTAATAGAAATCGTCACATTCAACCCTGAAGGAGAGCCGTTGACCATTGAACCCGATTCCGAACTAATACTTGACACATGCTCCATCAAACCCTCGGAACAGGGGCTCTTAACGCTCCATGCCAAGCTTGGTCCTCTCAACGCAGACTACGTGGTTCAGATCCTGGAATCAGACACAAGAAAATACTTCACCTATTCAAATTTCACCGTCACGCCAGGAACGATAGAACTAGGCGAAGAAGTGAAGGTATCCTTCGAGATCACGAACATCCTTCGGAGAGCAACTTACTTTGGTTACTCGGTGACCATAAAGGCCCCCATGCATGGAGACCCCTACTCCGATTACTCTTACTCAATAATGGGAGGCACATCCCTGGAAGGATACGAAACTAAAACAATCACACACGTCGATACCCCGGCTACTTTGGGCACGTACAAAGTATCAGTCGGTGAATTGGAGGCATACTTCCATGTGGTGTCCAGCATCATCACCGTGAACGGCACACTCAGCTCGGAAAGATACCCCGTCCCCTGGTTCGGATCGGCACCCCCAGCAGGCGAAAAGCCGACACACAGGATCACGGACGTGCTAGTCCTCGAGACACTCGACTCCGAGAGATACCTCCTGGAATGCACGTGCCGCACGAACATGCTGCTGACGAACAGCTCCGGTAACTACGTCGTGGGTGGGCTGACGCTGGACGAATGGAATGAAGCCTACAGGGAAGAGAAAGTTATGGAGATAGAGGGATATGTCATTATGGAGACCATTGATGGCGTCGAGTACACGCTCCTACACATATTGAAGGCAAAGATCACATCCTGAACCTCATCCTACCTCCACACTTCTACGAGACCTACAAGGGGGTGACCGTCGTGGAGATCGATGACCAGAAGCAGCTGGCGAACAGGATGGCGCTGGTGGCCCCGTACACCCGGATCAGGGCGGTTCCCCTTATCAGGAGCACGATGTTCAACGAGTCGGCGGAGGAGCTCGGCAGGGCCTGAGGGCGGTCTTCAGAGCTGGTAGGCGGAGTACGGCGGCGCGTGTGGAACCAATCAAATGCCAATTCTAAAGAAGAAAAGAGTATTGGGGTGAATGAGGCTATACACGTAGGGTATAGCCGCGCACGTATCTCTCACATTTGAGAGATAATTAGTTACCCCTTCCCCTTTTCACGGCTTCAGCAGCGCCATACGCCAGCATCGTATCAGCGTCGATGACAGTGTTAAACCTGAACCCCTTCTCCACAGCCCAGACCACATTATCGAGGTTACACCACATACCGGCGGGCTTGCCGTGATCGATAGCCACTTCGAGTACGTGCTCGATTGCGTCAGTGAATACCTTGTTATCGTAGTCTGGTGGAACGCTGAACCCGAGATTGTTGCTCAAGTCCCAGGGGCCGATATAACAGGCATCAACCCCGTCGACCCCTAGGATCGCATCAAGGTTATCAAGGCTCTCCTGTGTCTCAACCTGAATGGCCACGAGTATCTCCTCGTTGGCAGTGTCTCTATAATCAGGGTCCCATCTAGCTGCTCTCCTTGGGCCCCAGCCTCTGATGCCCTCTGGTGGATACCTCGCCGCTCTTACCGCCGCTTCTGCTTCTTCCTTTGTGTTCACCCAGGGTACAACGATTCCATGTGCTCCGAGGTCCAGTATACGTTTGATGATGACAGGATCGTTCCATTGGGGTCGGATGATTGGTGTGCAGTCTGTACCCACCATGGCTTGAAGCATACGCTCCATGGTCTCAAACCCCATGGGACTGTGCTCTCCATCAATCAGCAGCCAGTCAAATCCGCTGTGGCTGAGAATCTCGGCTACGTCAGGGTGTCCGAGCTCGATGAAGGTTCCCACGGCGTTTTCTCCTTTGCGGAGTTTTTCTTTGAGTAGGTTTTTCATGGTGAACTAGAGTATGTTTTTCTCGGTATTTGTATGCTTGGAAAAGGTTCTGCGCGCGCATGTGAAACATTGATTTGGACTGTCCAACTGGTGAAGTGAAGAAAAGAGTATGGGGAAGAACAACCAACCCCCTAAACGGAAACGTAAACCCCAAACCCACAAACCAACAGCCTTCACACCGAAAACACAACACCCGGAACCCTTATCCCCCGCCAGCGACATGCGAAGAAAAGGTGGGCCCGGAGGGATTTGAACCCACGACTCCCAGGTTATGAGCCTGGTGCTCTAGGCCATACTGAGCTACGGGCCCCCAGCCAAAATAATACCCCCACCCCACCATAAAAAACTCTTCGACTCCCCCTCAACCCTCTTAAACAACCACCACCCAACAACACCCATGTCCCTGGGACCCTACGAACCCCTCATCTACATCGCCGCCCAGGGAGCCCTCGTCGGCCTCATCATCGGCTTCATGATCCGCAAGCTCAACAAGGTCATCGCCGCCACCATGGGCCTCCTAATAATCGCCATCAACGTATTCTGGTTCCTCAGGATGCTCGAGATCCCCATCAACCTCCCCGCCCTCGACCCCATCCTCGACCTCCTCCCCGTCCAGCCCGCAGATATAGTCGACCAATACGGAGCCATGATGCCCGCCGTCAGCAGCCTACCATTCATCGGCGGAGCCATCGTCGGCCTCTGGGCCGGATTCAAGATCGCGTAACCAGCATTTATAAACGCCCCAACCCCAATAACAGCCCGTGCTCCGGTGGTGTAGTCCGGTCAAGCATTCCGGCCTTTCGAGTCGGAGATCCCGGGTTCGAATCCCGGCCGGAGCACCACCCAGAGAGCAGTGAAAAACGGCCTCTAAAAACCCATAGCAAAATAGTAAATGAGATCAGTGCTTCCGGGAGGCGACGATCTCCCTGCACTTATCGGCGTACTCGCAGTACTCGAGGCACGAGTTACCCCCGTCGGGCTTCAGCCACTTGGCCCCGCAGTCGAGGCACTCCCCCCCGTCCTCGTCGCTCCAGACCTCCACCGAGCCCCCGCAAGAGTGGCACACCACGTAGCTCATCGTGGGCCTCAGGAGATCCCTTATCCCCGGGCAGGCATCCGGGCTGGAAGGAGCCGGCCTCCTCCTGAGACTCAGTAGATCTCCCCCCTCACCGAGACCGTGGCCCTTATCACGGGGATCGGCTTCCCCGAGGCCCGCACCGCGTAGTCCACCACGCCGTTCAAGGAGGAGCAGCACGGGACCTCCATGTGCACCACAGTCACCGTCCTCACATCATTCAGCCTCAGGATCTCCCCCAGCTTCTCAGCGTAGCCCTGAGCATCATCGAACTTGGGGCACCCGATAACGATGGGCCTGCCCCTCAACAGCTTCGCGTGCAGGTCAGGAAACGCTACAGGCACGCAGTCAGCGACCACAAGCAGATCGGCGTCCTCGAAGAAGGGCGCCTTCACGGGGACCAGATTGAGCTGAACCGGCCAGTTAACCAGGGCTGAGCCCCCCACTGCCTCCTCCGGCACGCCCGCGTCCAGCTGCTGGACCTGGCTCGACGGACATCCGCAGGCCGCAGTCACCCCAGACCCAGGCTGTTCAGCCACAGGGTGCTCAGAGGCATCCCTCTGCGCCAGAAACTCGTGCACGGCCTCCTCGTCGAACTCATAGGCCTCCCTCTGGATGATGCTTATCGCCCCCTGCGGGCAGTGACCCAAGCAGGCCCCGAGGCCGTCACAGTAGATGTCCTTGACGATCCGGGCCTTGTCGTCTATTATCTGGAGGGCGCCCTCGGCGCAGTTGGGTATGCACTGACCGCGCGCGCAGGCGGTGATAAGCGGCTTAACGAGGGACGCCTGCTGGCTCATCGAGAACGGTGAGATTAAGCACCCAATCAAGGTGATGCGGTTCACCGACTCGGTCCTCAGGGTGATGAGCGCGATCGAGGCCATTGGGGACAAGTCAACGGTGAGCATGCTCTCGGGAGCCACTCTGCCCGCCGTCAAGGTGGCCGGTTTCAGGTTCACAGGGCAGTCGGAGTTCTAGAGAGGCTCTACTTTCCTTTTTTTTAATGCACTACCTCGACTGATGATGCCTGGTCCGGCTCCACCCAGCTGAACTTTTTCTGCAGTGTCTTGGAGTAGTACTTCTTCCAGTCGTAGTCCACCTTCTTGCTCCAGTCGTAGTAGATGCGGGGATCTACGTAGCTCTTGAGGCTGGTGCCCAGGTTGTAGTCCTTGGTCTCCTCCTGGGCTTCGATCTGGAGGCCGAGTTTCTCGATGGCCTGCCGGTCCCTCTCCTTGGTCTTTGATAGCCGTTGTTCTCGCTTCTTCACCCTCTGGGAGTGGGTGGACTTTGCCTTTCTTATTCTGTCCCGCTGGGTCTTGATGGCCTTCTTCTTGGAGTCGATGCGTTTCACGATGCTTGCAAGGGATTTCCCCTGCCGTTCCCTCTCCTCAAGCTGAGTTTTGTACTCCTCGAGTTTCTCCTTGTGCTCCTTTAATTTTAACTCGTATTTCTCAAGCCTCTCCGCCTGCTTTTTCTCAGCGTCCTTGATGCTCACTATAATCTTCCTCTCTTTCTCTTTGGCCTTCTTCTTGCGGGCCACAAGGCGGTCCTTCTTCTTCTGGAGCGAGGCCTCCCACGTCTTAGGAATGGTTCTCTTGTGGTTGCATACCTTGGCAGCCTCGAGGTTGGCCATGGTGGCCATGTGTTTTTTACGATAATCGGGGTCAGCTGAGTTGACACGCGTCCTCTTGAGCTTGGACTCCACGGCCTTCGTTGCATAGTGGGTCCGGAAGACCTTTGCGGATAGCCCCTTCTTCACCTCGTCGAGGAAGTCGCTCACCAGCTTGGAGTCTACTCCCTCGAAGAGGGGGGCCTCCGGGTCAACACTGAATCCCTTGAGGTTGATGATGACCTGCTCGGGCACCTCTACGCATAGGGTGTGGCGAACGGAGTCCTTTCCAAGGAAGTCGAAGGTGACCGTTCCGTCGCCGTTGAATTCGATGTGCTCGGGTCGTAGCGTCGAGGCGCCGATGGTCTCCGCCTCCTCTTCCTCGTCCTTCTCGTCTCCTACCCGGAACTTGCAGTGGTCGATTAGGAACATCACTGTGGCGGTCTTCCTTCTGCGCTCGTCCTCAGCCACGAGGTTGTCTGCGATGTGCCTCTTGATCCTCGGTAGGACCTTCATGAGCTCCATGGCCTTGTCGAATTTTTCGATGTCTTTCCTCTGCTTCAGGATGCTGGAATCCGAGGGCCAGACGTACTTCATCTTGCCGCTGAGCTTGTCCCTCCACCTGGCGATCCACATGGTGTCGGGCTCCCAGGGTCTGGCTTTCCAGTCTCCGGGGGGCACCGGTGCGTCGGGGGAGAGGTTGAGCTCTATGTCCTCGTGGCGCGGGCCCTCCTTCCATTTCCCCCTCATGGGGTGCTTCCCCCGGCCCATGAATATGCTGCTGGGCTCAACCGTGTAGTTGCCGATCTCCATGAGCTCCCCGTCCACGGTCGACCAGCCGTATTTCTCCTTGTTCGCCTCTCGGACGGCCTTCCTCCCGGCGGCGAGGGCCTTCCTCTCCTCCCTTGATAGGTTGGCCCTCCACTCCCGCTCCTTGAGCACCAATCGATGGATCTCGGTGTAGTCCACGTCACCTGGGAGTACCTTTATGCCCAGTAACTCGGAGAAGTCGGCGTGGAAGTTCTCGGCGAAGACTGGGTCCTCCACGTATGGGGTTCCGATCTTCTTGGCCCAGGCCATAGCCAACTCCTCTTGCTCGTCGTTGAGCAAGACGGTCTCCCCCCTCGCAATGACTGAGAGACCCTGTCCTGTGTAGGCTGGCGGCACTAGGACCCCGTTGTGGTGAAGCTGCTCCATCCTGTTCCCCCTATGACTTTCGAGAATGATGTAGTTAGTGATGTATATTGATTTCGAGTCACGGATCTATCATCCTGCGAGATCTGGATATTTTTGCCTGATCTCCCGGTCCACAGCCCTCGCGACGAGTGCGTTTGACATGTACAGGTTCCTGACGTCTATGAGCTCGGCCAGCTCAGCAGGTTTCTGGTCCTGAGTGACAAGGATCAGACCGTGCTCATCAGCATAGTCTACGACCTCTCGGTCTTTTACACCGGAGAGTCCGAGGTCCTGTATGGTCGAAACGCTCCATCCAAGAACTTCTAGATAATCTTTCAGACCGGCGTACATTTCATCAAGTAGTATCTGCAATTTTTCATCCTCACTTACGTCTAGAATATGAGAATGAGGCATTAATAAAAGAGAGACGGACAGGAACGTTCACCTATCGATAGAATTCTATCGAGATGAAGTCGATAATTATGTTCGGAGGTTTTACTCTATTGGTTTTCGTAAAATGAAAAGTTGGAGGTCAATGGCATTCAAATGACTTGACATATCCTCTCCACATTCGATCGACGCTCTTGGACAGGACATCTGGCTGGCTGAGATCAGGTACATGTAAAAGGTAGAGCATTAGGTATCGGTCGTCTTCATCGCAGTACCAGACTCCGATGGCTCCCCGGGAGTTTACCCCCGGTTCTGTGATAGTGAACTTTGAGACCCTCGTCTCGTGGCTGTTCACAGTCGAGGTCTCCCTCTCTCCGAGCTCCGTGACCTCCGCGTTATCCTCCTGTGCTGCAATGAGGATCAGATCAAGAGCTGCATCCAGATCCGAGGCCATGTCGGTTGAGAGCCAGATGACCCCGAACTGTTCAAGGCTCGTTGTTTCTCGCCTCCCTATGAGCACGCCGAGATCGGATGTCGGCCTAGGCTGCCCAAGCCCCTCGACGTAGATCTGCATGTCTCGAGGGTGGTAGATGGTGAATCCGCGTTGCGAGTACTCAACATATCCTAGAGGTGGTGCGTTCCGGTTCAGCCACAGATTACCTCCTGTGACTGCCAAGACAACGAGGGCTATGATGAGGAGCGATCTGGTTGTGAACAGGGGCTTCTCAGGGTTCCGGGTATTGACGTTCACCCTCATGTGCACCTCATAAATACTGCAGGAACCTCGGGTGAGCCCGCTTCAGCTTCTCGTACCTGAGGCAGAGCTGCCACAAAACGATGAGCCCCACGATCCAGAATACGAAGGTCTGCCACATCTCGATGGGGGGAGGCTTCGGTAGATTAGGAAGCCTAAGCCTGTAGAGCCAGAGATGGGCGAGGTAGAAGAAGAGGGGATTCCTGCCGTAGGCCAATATGACACCTGTAACCCCCTTGTTGAAATTAGGTCTGTCCTGAATTGCGAGGCCTAGGGCCATGAAGATGCACATCCAGCCAAGGGTCCATAGAAGGAAGGCGAGGCTCGGCGGGTATTTGGAGACGTAGAGCCAGTCAATTATCGTGTTCCCCCACCTCCGAAGGAGGTTCCCGTACCCGTTCATCAGCCGCACCAAGAAGAACAGTGCGATGGACGAGACTCCCGTGGCCAGGAGGGGGAGCTTCAGGCGTTTTATCCTACCTGGGTCCATCTTTGCTAGGAGGAGTCCAAAGCACCACCCCAGCCCCATGACACCTATCCACGGGATGATGGGGTAGAGGCCGACATAGGGCCAGAAGGCGAAGCTGGGTTCATGGATAACGACTCTGGCGTACGAGCCCCAGGCGTAGTCATTGGGAATGAAGTCAAGGTTCAGGGAGGGGTGGTTGAGCACGATGATGAGGCTGAGGGCTAGGATCACGGTTGGCGGCAGGCGCCTGTAGACGCTGAAGATGATTAGGCAGACGCCGATGCAGGCGATGACTCCGAAGTATAGCTGGGGGACATAGGGGGCATTCCAGTAGAATGCCGGTGTCACGAGAAGCGTCTCGAAGACGAGGAGCAGGAGACCCCGCTTGAGCAGGTGCAGGCTAACGCTTGACTGGGATTCCCCCCGAAGCACCCTTTTCGTCGCTGAGAGGGCGAGGACCGTACCGGCGAGGAAGATGAAGGAGGGAGCGCAGACGTGGCTGACGAACCGCTCCAGGAACCAGGTGAGGTTCAGGAAGGGAGGTGCCGCCCCCAGAATTCCCTCGCCGCCGTGGTGGAACTCATTCCAGAAGCTTGAGACATGGTCCCAAGCCATTATGGCCATCACGATGCCCCTGGCGAAGTCGATGAAATGGAGGCGGCCCACGCTAGGTATTACAGAGGGAGTTAGTTCTGGAGTGCTGCCCGTCTGCATGTTGATAAACCTATAAATTTGTATATATTATAATATCTCCGCAGGAACAATGCAGCATTTATAACATCTGTCTTGAGAGAATATGAGTAGTAAACACGGGTGTACAACTTGGAGATGCTTTGTGATCTGCTTTTCGAGGTCTCAAACGAGGACAGGTTGGGGATACTCAAGGTCCTGAGCGAACGGGCGCTTAACGTGACCAACCTGGCCAAGGAGCTGGACCTCACGAACCAGGAGTGCAGCCGGCACGTCTCGCGCCTCGGCGAGGTGGGCTTGACCTGGAAGGACCCGGAGGGGCTCAACCACCTCACGTTCTACGGCGAGATCGTGCTGAGGTTTCTCCCCGGTCTGGAGTTCGTCTCAGGGCAGAGGGAGTACTTCACCACGCACACGCTCAGTGCCCTCCCCACCGAGTTCGTGGGACGGATGGGGGCGCTTTCTGGGAGCACCTACATCGACGATGTCATGGTCGTCTTCCACAACATAGAGAAGGTGATCAACGAGGCCGAGGAGTACATCTGGCGGCTCACGGATAGGATCCTCATAACCTCCCTCGATGAGCTGGAGGGAGCCGTCCAGAGGGGCGTGGAGGTGAGGCATCTGGAGCCCAAGAACATGGTCTACCCCCCTAACTGGAGCGGCCCGGGACCCATCCTTGCGGAGGCCTCAGTTAAGGGTACGTTCATAAACAGGCTCGTTGAGAGTGCCGATGTCTTCATAGCCATGTCCGAGAAGGAGGTGGCCGTGGTGAGCTTCCCGGAGGAGGACGGAAGGTTCGACTACTTGGGGTTCTCGTCCACAGATAGGGACACCCACAAGTGGTGCAAGGACGTTTTTGAATACTTCTGGAGCATGTCCGAGAAAAAAACAGAATGAGGCTCCACTCACCCTTTCGGGGTTGGTTAATCCGATGAAACTTATCTTCAATTCTCGAAGACTTCGAGGCTATCGAGAAGCCATTCGATATCTGTGGAGGTCAAGAGTAGGCCTCCAACTGCTCCCGATGTAAGCCCCATCCGGGGGTAACCTCCATCGCGTCTATCCATCTCCTCCAGGAGCTCCTCGAACATCGTGATATATCGTTTGAATTCCCCAAGGGATATGAGGGTGAAGACTCCTCCGTGACCTATCTCTACTGGGATGCTCTCATCCCCGTCATCTGATATGGACATATGTTCCTTCGACATGACCATGAGATTATTTACCTAAAGGACCTCCGCAAGATGGATGAGGAACGCTTAACATTGATATTGAGAAGGTAGGATCGATACTGGGGGAACCGAGTGGGAAACATCTTCGACCTCATGTTCGAGGTATCCAACGAGGACAGGTTCAGCATACTCCTCAGGCTGGAGGAGGGTGCCATGAACGTCACGGGGCTGGCGCGAGAGCTCGGCCTTACCACCCAGGAGACCAGCCGCCACCTCTCCAGACTTGGGGACGTAAGTCTCACGACCAAGGACGCGGGGGGGATGTTCACAGTCACCTCCTTCGGGGGATTGACTTTGAGGCTCCTCCATGGCCTCAAATTCGTCTCCAAGCATGAGGATTACTTCACCACTCATAATCTCGGAAACCTCCCCGATGAGTTCGTCTGCAGGATGGGGGAGCTAATGGATAGCACGTACATGGATGACGTCATGGTGATGGTCCACAGCACGGAGAACATCCTGAAGGAGGCCGAAGAGTACGTGCTGAACATCAACATGCCCTTCATCGCCAGCGCCTTCCCCTTCATCAGGGAGGCCTACGAGAGGGGAGTGAGGGGCAGGTTCATCCACACGGAGGACCTTAGGCTGCCGCCCAGCATGATGGATGAACGGGAAAAGTTCTTCGACGACGAAACCGCAATCAAGATCAGGGCTGCAGGGATTCAGGAGGAGAGGCTGATAGACGAGGTGGACCTCATCCTCTACATGAACGAGAGAGAGGTGGGAATATTGGCGTTCCCCATGCTGACAGGTAGATATGACTTCGCGGGGTTCACCTCAACAGATAAAAAAACGCACAGCTACTGCAAGGAGCTTTTTCAGCACTACTGGGAGAAAGCGAAGCCGGTCAGATAGTGCAACCTAAAAAAAGGGATATCTAAAACGAGTTGAGACTAGGTATCTCTCTCGAAAAGCAGGTAGTGGTTCACCATGGTTGGCGACCCCTGGGCCTGATAGGTGTGGAACCGCCAGCCCTGCCTCTGGTGCTCGACGATAACCTCCCCTATCCTGTTATGGTGGCCCACCTGCACGCACGTCCATTCCTTCAAACTGCACTCACCTCCCTCAAGCTACTCGATCCACCGCTCGTTGCTGAACTTGATGGCCTCAATGACATTCGGCCTTGCGAACTCGTACATTCAGGAGCTTCTAGCGGCTGGAGCGAGAAAAAGGCACCGCAAGACCTGTGCTGTGACAGACGCATCGGACTTGCGATGAGAGTATCGTTCTTCTATCACAACGTGAAGAAAATGAATCCATGCATGTATAGATTTATCTCTGCAAGTCATGCAGTGATCGCGGACTCTATTTCCTCGGTTCTTGGTAGCGCCGTGAACCTGTCCGAGACCTCTCCTGCCTTGAAGACGAGGACGGTCGGGATCGAGAGTACATCGTAGTCCCTCCATCTCTCGGTTGAGACGATGTCCATCTCGTAAAAGTCGGCTCCGACACGCCTCTCCGCCAGCTCCTCGAACACCGGTTTGAAGACTTTACAGGTGGGGCAGGTCGGCGACGTGAAGAGAACGGCTACGTTCCTCGATGAGTGGAGGACCTTCCCCGGGAACTCCTCATCCGTGAGGGCGGGAACGCTCTTCGACTCCTTCCTCTTGAAGAGGGCCCTCAGCCTGGAGAAGACCCCGGGATATCTCTTGTATGAGATCTGGTATCCCACGCGCTCGATTGCGGCCTCGATCTTCTCGAGCTGAACCTTATCACCGTCGTATGTCACCCTGAGGTTCTTGGTCATGTAGTTCCCCCGGGCCGTCTCGACCCCCTCCAGCCTCGTGACCTCCCTCTCGAGGACAGGTATGCAGGTGGGGCAGTCCATCCGTGTGATTGGGATGTTCTTCGTGGTCGCCATGTCTATCTCTCCGGCTTGAACCTGCGCAGGAGCAGGCTGTTCGCCACGACGCTTATCGAGCTGAACGCCATGGCCCCCGCGGCGAGGATCGGGTGCATAACGATTCCCCATGGCCTGAAGACCCCTGCCGCTACAGGGATGAGCGCGGCGTTGTAGCCAAAGGCCCAGAACAGGTTCTGCTTGATCTTTGAGAACGTCGCCTTGCTGAGCTGGATGGCCGTGACGACGTCATTCAGGTTGTTTCTAATGAGGACGATGCCCCCTGTCTCCAAGGCAACATCCGTGCCGCTCCCCAGGGCTATGCCGACGTCCGCTTGGGCGAGAGCCGGCGCGTCGTTGATCCCGTCCCCGACCATGGCGACGACGAGGCCTTCCTCCTGGAGCTTGATGACCTCCCCCACCTTGTCCTCCGGGAGGACCTCGGCAAGGTAGCGGTCGATACCCACCTTCTTGGCGATCGCCTCGGCGGTCCGGCTGTTGTCGCCGGTGATCATCACGACCTCAAGCCCCATCGCCTTCAGCCTTGCGATGGCTTCTCCAGCCTCATCCTTGAGCTCATCAGCCACGGCGATCAGCCCTGTGACGATCCCGTCGACCGAGACGAACACGAGGGTCTTCCCCTGGTCGAACAACTCGTGAGCTTTTCTCCCGGTCTCCTCGTCCAGCTCGGCCCCTATCTCGTCCATGAGCCTCTGGGTGCCGACGATCATCTGCCTGCCGTCCACCGTCCCCTTGACCCCCCTGCCCGCGAGGGCCTCGAAGTCCCTGGGCTCAGGGAGCTTCAGGCCCCTCGCCTCAGCCTCCCTGACTATGGCCTCCCCGATGGGGTGCTCCGACCTCCTCTCGAGGGAGGCGATCAGCCTGAGCATCTCCTCTGGGTCCTCCGAGTGGATGTCGGTGACAAATATCTCCCCCTTGGTGAGGGTCCCGGTCTTGTCGAATACGATGGCCTGTATCTCCCGGGTCTTCTCGAGGTATTCCCCTCCTTTGATTAGGATCCCGTTCTTCGCTCCCTGCGCGGCGCCGACGAGGATCGCGGTGGGTGTAGCTATCCCCATGGCGCATGGGCATGCAACGATCACGACCGCGACGAATGACGTTATGGAGAGTCCGAAGTCTCCGGTGGTCCAGTACCATCCTGCGAAGGCGATCAGGCCCACTGCGATGACCACGGGAGTGAAGTATGATGCTACCTTGTCGGCGATCCTCTGGATGGGGGCCTGGCTCATCTGGGCCTCCTCCACCATGTGGACTATCTGCTGGAGTGTCGTGTTCATCCCGATCTTGGTGACCTCCACCTTCAGGGCCCCCTCCTTGTTCACAGTCCCGCCGATGACCTCATCCCCCACCCCCTTCGTGACAGGGATGCTTTCGCCCGTGATCATGCTCTCGTCGACCGATGACGCGCCCTCGATGACTTCCCCGTCCAAGGGTATCTTCTCGCCTGGCTTCACGATAACAACATCGAAGGGCATGACCTCCTCGACCGGGACCTCCTCCTCGGAGCCGTCCTCCTTGAGCAGCCTGGCCATGGGGGGCTGGAGGTCCAATAGGCGCCGGACGGCCTCGGACGCCCTTCCCCGGGCGATCTCCTCCAGGAGCTTGCCAACGAGTATGAGGGCCAGGATGTTAGCCGAGGCGTCGAAGTAGACCTCGCTACTCGGGGCCAGGTTTGGGGCCAGGACCACGAAGACGCTGTAGAAGTAGGCCGTTGATGACCCCACGACGATCAGCGTGTCCATATTCATTGTCCGGGCCTTGGCGGCGCCCCATGCGCCTCTGTAGTATCTCCACCCCGCTATGAACTGTACAGGGGTGGCCAGAATGAGGGCCCAGACCTTCTTGGTGAACAGGGGCAAGGGCCCGCTGTAGAACATTAGAGCCATTAGCAGGGCTCCCAGGGAGACGCTGAAGTAGACTAGCCTCGTGAGGGCTTTGCGCTCCTTCTCCGGCTGGATGAAGGTGAGCATGCAGGCCTCGCTGCAGAAGTAGTAGGCCCTACCGTCTATCTCGGCTGTGAAGGCGGGGTGCTCCTCGTCGACGAACATACCACAAACCGGGTCTCGGGCCAATAGGGATCACTGAAAAAAAGCTGATGGATGGCGGCTATTAAGGGTATCACGGCGTTCGATGGCCATGATTTTACCGGATCGCCACTTCCACAACAAGTACTGGCGTGAAGGATTCTTGAGCACGCGTCGCTATAGAGGCAGAAGAGGAGGCTGAAGAGATCTTATTATTGGACCCTACTTTTCCTATGTTTTTTTCACTCTCGATTATCGGGAAGGATAATATTCTGCTGTTACACACCTGATCTTGGCTGAAGGTCATGGCTGATGGGAAGCTGGGGCTTGAACGGGACGAATTGATAAGTGTCCTATTCATGGCTCTCCTTTTCATAGCCGTCCTCGGTGGAAGGGAGCTGGGCAGCATCTACGGTAGCTTCCAGGAGGTCTCCAAGCTCTCGGTGGTGCTCCAGCTCGACGAGGAAGAGACGGCGGAGTTCCTGGATGAGATCCTCCAAGGGGAAGAACCTGACCTCGAGGTTGGGGTGGCTCTGACACTCCCCTCTGTGACGAACGTTGAGGGGATGGTGACCCGGCTACCCGATTACACCCGCAAGTGGCTGATCAGCGTAACCGTGGCCCCCGTCCTGGTACATCCTCCCGAGGTCTCAACCGTAGAGATCGACATTATAGTCGAGGACGAGGTCATTCAGACCGTATCATTTGACTTTGGCAGGGAGAAGATACACTACCTCAGCTACCTGGATAAGAGGGTGCCCATCAGCATCGACGACCCCCAGAGATTCAGGGAGATCGTGCTTGAGGCCTCGGAGACTTACGGTGGGGAGGTGATGTTGACCCTGACGGGGAGGGCTCAAGTGCATGTTCTCTTCCTCAAGGACTGGCTGCCTTTCTCCACGACCCGCTTCCCCCTGGTGCATCTCCCCCACCTGGAGTACATCTCCTCCGGCTGGACGGACCTGAACGGGAACCCAGTTACCAGACTGCAGGTCGGCAGGGGCGCCCAGGTGGCGTTCGAGACGAACAATCCTACCCGGGTCCACTCCATACATGAGAACGTCAGCGTAGCAATCTTCGATGAGGGCTCGGATGTGCCCCTCCATACAGAGATGAAGACCGCGTCTGTTGCACCAGACTCGACAGCCACGTACACATTCCAGTTCACTCCCCCCGAAGCCGGCAGATACTACTACACACTTGAGGCTGCTGATGCATTCAACGTCAACGCATCCTCAACGAACATCCTGATCGTCGAGGACAGCACGTAGCTTGACGCTGAAAATAGACTCATCATGAAGGGTTGACACATTATTATTCTTGAGCATAGCATGTACGCCCATGGAGCTCGTAGACGCCATCAAGGGAAGGAGGAGCATAAGGAGCTACGGGCGAACCCCCGTCCCCCTGGATCTGGTCAGGGATGTGCTGGAGGCAGCGACGTGGGCGCCCTCCGCTAAGAACGGTCAGCAGTGGCGCTTCATGGTGCTCACAGGGGATGCCAAGAGGAGGCTCACAGACCTCTTCAGGGAGCGGCTTGACGACTTCATCTTAAAACATGGGAAAGAAGCCTCGGGCTCCTCCACGTGGTCCTGCGGCATCATGGAGGAGGCCCCCGTCCTCGTCATGGTCTTCAACACGGCGGAGATGGGATGGGACACAGAGGTCCACAGCGTCGCTGCTGCCATTCAGAACATGCTCCTCAGGGCCCACGACCTCGGGCTGGGGAGCCTCTGGATAGGAGACATCTACTACGACATCCACGCCCTCGAGGAGCACATGGGGAAGCCCTGGAAGCTCATGGCCGCCGTCACACTAGGTTATCCAGCCGAGGACGGACGGGTGCCCAAGAAGATGAGCCTCGACGAGGTGGCGGAGTTCGTGGAATAAGGCTTCCCTGCTGCCAGCCACATGATAAATAGGAGATTCCTGAGAGATCATCGCATGAGCGTTCCACAAGATCTCTGCGCTGACCTCGCTTTCATAAACGGGAAGGTCATCACCGTCAACAAGAGAGACGAGAGACCGTCGAGGCTGTAGCCATAAAAGACGGAAGGATCCTGAGAGTGGGGGCCAACGAGCATGTCCAAGAGGTTGTGGGGGAGGGAACAGATGTCCACGACCTGGGGGGCCTCTCCCTCCTCCCCGGGTTGATCGACTCCCACATGCACCCCGGGTCTTACGGGGTCTTCTGGGTGAGAGGAGTCAGGTGCGGGCCGGATGTCGCCTCCATCGATGAGCTGTTGGAGAGGATAAAGGGGAAGGCGGATGCCACGTCGAAGGGAAAGTGGATCCTCGGTTACACTCTGGACGACGTTAAGCTCGGACGGTATCCGACAAGAAAGGAGCTGGATGGTGTGTGCCCCGACAATCCCCTCTACATCCAGAGGAGGGACGGGCATATTGGAGTCGTCAACAGCCTCGCCCTAGAGGCTGGGGGGATAACAAGGGACACACCCGACCCCCCTCACGGGAAGATCGACCGCGATGAGAACGGTGAGCCCACGGGCGTCCTGAGGGAGGCTGCGAAGGACGTCGTGTACAGCAAGATGCCTCCCTACACGGTCGAGGAGTACGTCGAGGGGCTGAGGCACGTCTTCGACGAATTCATCTCCCTGGGGCTGACCACGATACACGCCTCGATGACCGACTCCAAGGAGTTCAGGGCAATGCAGAGGCTGAGGGCAGCCGACGACCTGAAGCTCAGGGTCTGCGTCCACGCCTCCGGCAGGGAGGAGGGGATGCTGGAGTCGCTAATCGCGGCGGGGATCCAGACACCCTTCGGGGACGACTGGCTGAAGCTCACAGAGATCGAGTGGGTCTTCGACACCAGCACCAGCGGTCGGACCGCGGCCTACTACAGGCCATACGTCGGGGAGCCCGACAACTTCGGGATCCTGCTCTATGACCAGGACGACATTACGGACAGGGTCACGAGGGCCCACAAGGCAGGCCTCAGGGTAGGCCTGGACGGCATAGGCGACAGGGGGATAGACCGGGCTCTGGATGCCATCGAGGCGGCCTTGAAGGAGTCTCCCCGGGAGGATCACCGCCACAGGATAGAGCACTGCTGCTACGTCCCGCCTCCCATCCAGGAAAGGCTCAAGGAGCTGGGGGTCATCGACGCCTCCGCCAACGGCTTCCTCCACGACCTGGGGGACGCATACAGGGCGAACCGGGGGGAGGAGGAGATGCGGTGGATGTGGCCCCACAGGACCCTCATCGACCAGGGCATTCCCGCCCCTGGACACAGCGACTGCCCCGTCTGCTCCCCCAATCCGTGGCTAGGGATCTACGGCCTGGTCACCCGGAAGAGCAGCGGCGGCCAAGTCCTGTACGCCGATGAGGGGATCACTCCTCTCGAGGCGATCAAGGCATACACCATCGACGGGGCCTATTCCGCATGGGAGGAGAAGAAAAAGGGAAGCATTGAGCCGGGCAAGATAGCGGATCTCATTGTGGTTGATATGGATCCGATGACAATCCCCCGTGAGGAACTGAGGGACATCAAGACGGTCATGACCGTCGTAAACGGTAAAATCGTGTACAGCGCTGAGGTTGAAGACTAGTCGAAACACATGACATTGCAGCACGCCCCCTCCTTTCTACAACTACCTAGACCTGTGAAAACGTCATCCAATTCGTTTATACTGGAGCCTCCGCCTCAAGGGTAGTATCCGATTTGGTACTCAGATCGTGGAGCGAGAGGCTTGCCCTAGAGGGAAACATCCGGATACTGGTAGTTCAAGCCCTGATCTCGACGCTGGGTTTCGGGATGTTCGTCGTCATCTGGCAGCCCTACCTAATCTCTGAAGGGGTCTCAATAGTCGAGATCAGTTGGATTCAGAGCGTCATCAACCTCAGCAGCGGGGTAGGCCTCATTGCCTGGGGAGTTCTCTCGGACCGCTACGGCAGGAAACCCGTAATCATCGTCTCCAACGTGTGCAGGATCCTCGCGATAGTAGCCCTGATAATGTCTAGGAGCCTGGTGTTCCTCCTTGTCTACTCGTTCCTCTTGGGCTTCTCAGCGCTGTTCATGATGGGGAATCCCGCGAGGAGCGCCCTCATCACCGAGTCAGTCGTCAGCGAGAAGAGGGCCACAGCGTTCAGCACCCTGATGGCCTTCGGCATGATAGCCAACACGATCACGGCCTCCGTCGGGGGTTACCTCGCCGTGACTTCCGGATACACGCCTATCCTCTACTTAGCCATCGCAGGGGACGTCATCGGCCTGATTCTCATCACTATTTTCCTCAAGGAGACGCTGGATCCGAAGAGCGTGAGGGAGAAGACAGGAGAGTCGCTGCCCACAAGGATAAAGGGGTTCCTTTTCCCCGAGAAAGGGCTAC
>JABUBP010000056.1_pt1 | contig 20805 bp, 24 predicted proteins | sample 7240331 | NCBI WGS metagenome assembly JABUBP01 (sample SAMN07256347, study PRJNA390944) | subsurface metagenome | isolation source: Methane hydrate marine sediment | place: Pacific Ocean: Eastern North Pacific, ODP site 1244 | collected 2002 | reverse complement strand
AAATGATGGACTGCATGGCATGAAAGCGGACAAACTCGTCATCCTTCTCTATCAGAAAAAAAACCAGCCCCGTTACCCACCCCAGCACATAACACAGCAGTCCGGCAATATTAGGCTCAATGCCTGTACCACTCTTCTTCTCTTCGCTCATTCTTCACCCCCTTTCGCAATCTCAATTATACCGCTTTTACAGCCCCGGCTTCTTAGCTTCGCGAAGCGAAACGCAAACACGCTGTTATGTGCCATTGCAAGTGTAAAAATCATGGAGCATTGCTCCCAATTTCCCACATAGAAACACCCTCTATTGTAACGTATGTTCCCATTCCAATAGCAACTAGCTCTCCATCGGAAGCCGACACTCGCATCTCAGCGATGGAAATGCGTTTACCAGACTTCACTACCCATCCCTCAGCGTGAAGTTCTCTTTCCCTCACCGGATACAATAAATGAATCTTGAATTCGCTTGTAGCAACCAAAACCCCCTCCTTTTGAGCTGCTACTGCAAACCAACCAGCATTGTCTAACAGGGTAGCTATTGCTCCCCCATGAATACCCTTCCCCGCGTGATCAAGATTTGGATTGTATGGGAGAATGAAATGAGCATGTCCCTGCTTATCATAGGAGAGAGTCATACCAAAAAATCCTGCTATCGGCGCCCCACGAAATAGTTCAATCAACTCCTGCTGCCAAGCGGTATTCATTTTCACCCTCTTTATCATGGTTCTTCGATGAAACGGCGCATAACAGCCATGTACGCGAACTCTGGGGTCGCCCAATTCGCTTCACAGCCCCAGCTCCTCAGCTTTGCAAAGTGCGAAGCATTAAGGGCAAACCGAATGAGCCGCAAAGCCCGTGTCAGCAGAAGTTCTATTATGAAGCTTTTAAATCTGAGGACTATTTACCAGCGCCGTCCCCCACCTCGAGGGCCTTCGGTGCGAGGGCGAGCCTCATTAACGGTAAGCGTTCGTCCTTTCAACTCCTTGCCGTTCAGTTCAGCGATCGCGGTCTCGGCTTCAGCTTGGGTAGGCATCTCCACAAATCCGAATCCTCTCGATACGCCGCTGTATCTGTCCGTGATGATTTTAGCGGATTCAACCTGCCCGAAGGCTTCAAAGGCCTGCTTCAACTCCTCTTCGGTGAGCTCGTGTGCCAAATTACCTACGTAGATGTTCATTTTAACCTCCCTGTTATCCCCATTTGTTGAACACTTATGCCAGAATTTCGCCTAACCTCCAAATAGTCGAACTCTTGGCTTTGCCTAATCCGCCCATTATCCCCCATGCATCTTATACCACATCCCATCTAATGAGTAAAGGCCGGGTAATGGCTCGGAGTTACACCCCCAATTCCTCGGCGATGCGCTTCATCGCCTCAAGCCCCAGCTCGATGAACTCCTCAAGCTCGAGGCCCAGCTCGCGGCACTTGCTGATCTGCTCCCGGTTTGCCCCGGCAGCAAATCTCTTCTCGCCGAAGCGCTTAATCAGCGACTTGGTGGTGAGCCCCTCAAGCTTTTTGTCCGGGCGCACCAGGGCACCGGCAACGATAAGCCCAGTCAAAGGGTCAGCGCAGAAAAGGGCCTTATCCAGCAGGGTTTCAGGGGGGACGCCGTGAGCCTCATTGTGGCACAGGATAGCTTGCGCCATCTCTTCCGAGGCACCAAGCTCCCTAGCGATGTCTGCCCCCAGCTTGCTGTGAGCACGCATGTCCCCCTCGGTGAGCTCGACATCGATGTCATGCAGCAGCCCGGTAAGCCCCCACGCCTCCTCATCCTCGCCAAAGTGCCTCGCCAACGCCCTCATGATCGCCTCAGTGGCCAGCATATGGTTGATGAGGTTCCGATTCTCCACGTTGGCCTCGATGGAGGCCAGGGTATCATCCCTGTTCATTTCCTTCGCTCTCCACCTTCATCTTCATGGTGTCCACACTTAATCGCTTGAGCGGATGCTGCCATTGTCGCCTAATTAAAATTCAGACGTACTAGGGAACAAGTTTAACCTATTTCCCCCACCTGCCGAAGGAGATCCGGTAGAGAAAGAGACCCCCAACGCTAAATGAATATTCGCCAATCCGGTTCATATGCAATATGGTGTTTACCACCCTCGCCTTTTCCGTGCCGTAGGTTTGCTCCAGCCTTTTCACCGCTTCGGGCTCTGGTTTGGCATCGGAATCGGCCCAGTGCTGGGCATAGAGCACCGCGACCGCCTCGTCCTCGGGACAGTTATCCACACTGCCAGCGAGAAGCCCAGCTATCTCCGCTTCCGCAATCCCGCTTCGCAGTGCACCCCCAGTGTGAAGCCAGGAACAAAGGGGGCAGCCATACACTGAGACTACCGCGAGCATAAGCCTCTCCCGGAAAGCGCGAGGCACCATTTTTCTCCTTGATACCTTTATGACTGACCTTACGTTTTTTGTGAGAAACCAGAGGTCCTCCAGTAACCCTCTGAAACTTCCACACACCATCTTGTCAGACTTACCGGTGGCTATTCGCCAGATAGGTTGTTCTCTATCCTCATCCATTTAGTGCCTCCTTATGCCTAAACGGCCTCCAGCTTTCTCGCTCTCCGCCTTACGAATTCAGGCTCCGGCTATTGCCGAAACCCTATTACTTGCGTGCTTCGCCAGCACCCGGCGCAGGTATTGCCCGGTTAAGGAGCCATCCTCCTGAGCAACCTGCTCCGGCGTTCCCGTAGCGATGACATACCCCCCGCGATCGCCGGCACCGGGGCCGAGGTCGATGAGGTAGTCGGCGTTCTTGATCATATCGAGATGGTGCTCAATAAGGATCACGGTATTTCCCCCATCGACGAGGCGATGGAGCACCCGAAGCAATGCGGCGGCATCCTCGAAGGAGAGCCCGGTAGTCGGCTCATCGAGGATATAGAGCGTCTTCCCCGTCGAGCGCTTGGAAAGCTCGGTGGCGAGCTTCACCCGCTGCGCCTCGCCCCCAGAGAGGGTGGTTGCCGGCTGCCCCAGCTTGATGTAGCCCAGTCCAACATCCTTCAGTGTTTCCAGCTTGCTTTTCACCTTTGGAAAATGCTCAAAGAGCGATAGAGCCTCCGTAACGCTCATCTCCAGGATCTCGGCGATATTCTTCCCCTTGAACCAGATCTCCAGCGCCTCGCGATTATAGCGCTTCCCCTTGCAAATCTCGCAGGGGACGGTGACATCGGGCAGAAACTGCATCTCGATCTGGATATAGCCCCCACCCCGACAGGCCTCACACCTGCCACCCTTAACATTGAACGAGAAACGCCCCGGCTTATAGCCGCGTACGCGAGCATCGGGCACAGTGGCGAAGAGCTCACGGATCGGGGTGAAGGTGCCGGTATATGTTGCCGGGTTGGAGCGCGGGGTGCGCCCGATAGGTGACTGGTCGATGTTGACCACCTTATCGATGTGCTCCATCCCCTCGATGCCATCGCACTCCCCAGGGCGTTCCTTGGCCTTGTAGAATATCTGGGCCAGCTTCTTATAGAGGATCTCGTCGATGAGGGTGCTCTTGCCCGACCCTGATACGCCGGTGATGCAAACGAACCTCCCCAGAGGGATGGGGACATCGATATCCTTGAGATTGTTCTGACGCGCCCCCCTTATGAGAAGGTTATTCCCCGATCCGGTGCGGCGCTCTCTGGGGAGTGAAATCTCCTTTCGCCCGCTCAGGTAATCACCTGTGCTGGAACCTCGACATTCCATGATCTCCACGATGGTTCCGGTGACCACAACCTCCCCACCGTTCTCCCCAGCGCCGGGGCCCATATCGATGATGTGGTCGGCGGCGCGCATCATCGCCTCATCGTGCTCCACCACCAGGATGGTGTTGCCCAGGTCCCTCAGCTTCTTCAGGGTCTCGATGAGGCGATAGTCATCAGCGGGATGGAGTCCCACCGTAGGCTCATCGCAAATATAGAGCACCCCCATGAGGCCGCTGCCGATCTGGGTAGCCAGGCGTATGCGTTGCGCCTCGCCGCCGGAGAGGGTGCTTGAGCCACGGTCGATGGTGAGATAATCGAGACCCACATCTTTTAAAAAGCCGAGGCGGGCGCTGATCTCCTTGAGGATCTGGCGGCCGATGAGTAACTCGCGCTCGCTGAGCAGTGGCTTTCCTTTTCCATCTCCGGCCAGTAACCCGATCCACGCCACTGCCTGCTCAATTGACATCGCGCTAACCTGAGCGATGTTCTGGCCCGCGATAGTTACCGCAAGGGACTCCGGCTTGAGTCGCTGACCCCGACATACAGGGCAGGGATGTGAGGTCATATAACGCTCGATGTCCCAGCGAGTACGGTCGGACTCGGTATCCCGGTAGAGGCGCTCCAGGTATGGGATCACCCCCTCATAACCGGTGAAATACCCCCGAACCCGGCCAAACCGGTTTCGATGCCTAACGAGCTCCCCCTCCTCACCATAGAGGATGAGGTTGAGGTAGCGCTCGCTTAGCTCCTTAACAGGTACGTGAAGCGAAAAGCTGTAGCGTCGCGCCAGCGACTCCAGCTGGCTGGAGTGCCAGGAAAACCAACCCCAGGGGCGAATCGCCCCTTCAGCAATGGAGAGTTCTTTATTGGGAAGGACCATATCAGGGTCGATCTCCATCTTTACCCCCAGTCCGGTGCATGCTGGGCAGGCACCGTGGGGACTATTGAAGCTGAAGGTCCTCGGTTCGATCTCCCCCAGGCTAATACCGCAGCGCACGCAGGCAAAGTGCTCCGAGAATAGAAGCTCCTCCCCATCGAGTACCTTTACCAGCACCACCCCACCCCCCAGCTTGAGCGAGGTCTCCACGGAGTCGGCAAGGCGACCCTGTTGATCCCGCCCCTGGATGACCAGCCTATCGACCACCGCCTCAATGGTGTGCTGCTTGTATCTATCCAGGTCGAAATCCTCGGCGAGGTCATGGATGCTGCCATCGACCCTGACCCGCACATACCCCGCCTTCCTCAGGTCCTCAAACACCCCCTGATGCTCCCCCTTGCGATCCTTGATCAAAGGGGCCATGATCATGATACTGGTCTGAGCGGGAAGCTCCAGCAGCGCATCGACGATCTGCTGCACCGTTTGCTGTGAAATCTCCCGCCCGCAATTGGGGCAGTGGGGGTGACCCACCCGAGCGAAGAGCAATCTCAGATAGTCATAGATTTCGGTTGCCGTGCCCACCGTGGAACGGGGATTTCTCCCTGGTCCCTTCTGGTCGATGGAGATGGCAGGGCTGAGCCCCTCGATATAGTCCACATCTGGTTTCTCCATCCGACCAAGGAACTGGCGGGCATAGGCGGATAGGGATTCGACATAACGGCGCTGCCCCTCGGCATAGATGGTATCGAAGGCCAGCGAGCTCTTCCCCGAGCCTGAGACGCCCGTGATCACCACCAGCTTATCCCTGGGGATAGCGACATCGATATTTTTCAGGTTATGCTCTCGGGCCCCTTTAACGAATATTGTATCCAGCGGCATGACCACTGCCCTATCGGCGATGCGTTCGCTAACTCTCTATTTTAACACGGGGAAGATAAACCAAACAAGCGTTATATATAGCTATTGCATTTGACAAACCGAACTATTGGTGTATACTACTTTCAGGTGGACCTAGTTTGGCGTTTCGGCATCACGACCCCGGACAGACGGGTTAGCGGTTTGTTTCGGTACAAGTAAGTTAAGGCAAGCCGACAAACCAAGTCTTGAAGCTGTATCGACAAGAGGTAACCACACAATATAGGAAGGAGGTTCGATATGGCTTTCCAGGACAAGACTCTCGTGTGTCGTGATTGCGGTCGTGAGTTCACATTCACTGCTGGTGAGCAGGAATTCTATTTGTCACGCGGGCTGCAGAGCGAACCTACTCGCTGCAAGGAGTGTCGCTTGGAGAGGCGGCGAGGTCGCTTTGGTGAAGCCCGGGAGATGCATGCCGCAGTATGCGCCGCTTGCAGCCAGGAGTGCGAGGTCCCCTTTGAGCCCAGGGGTGATCGACCGGTGTACTGTAATGAATGCTTTGCCAAGATGAGAAGTAGTCGCTAACGCTCCTACTGCTTGAAAGCCGAGACGCTCCCAATACACGTCTCGGCTTCTATTATCCTGGAGGGTGTGATGAATATTGGTGTCTGCAAGGTAAGGCTTCGCCTGCCAGAGAACGATTCCCTCAAAGGAAAGCGACAGGTTTCCAAGCCGATCATTGAGCGGGTGAAAAACAGGTATAACGTTTCTATAGCCGAGGTCGATGATCAGGACCTTTGGCAACTCCTCACCCTGGGGATAACCTGCGTCAGCAACAGCGGGCCACATGCCAACGAGGTCCTCTCAAAGGTGGTAGATTTCATCCAAAAGAGCAAGTTTGATGTGGAAATGCTCAATTACGAGATAGAGATCATCCACGCCCTTTAAAATGGAAACCTTAGCCTTCCTGGATCACCTTAAAGAACACCCCTCCTACAAGAATCAGATTGCCTATGTCGCGCAGATAGCCAGCCGCCAGCCAAGCTATGGCAAGCTGGCGGAATCCCTCCACCCCACGCTCCATAGCTACCTGGAGGCGGCACACCTGCTACCACTCTACAGCCACCAGGCGCAGGCGATAAACGCCACCCGCTCGGCGAAGAATGTCTTTATAGTCACCCCATCGGCCAGCGGCAAGACCCTCTGCTACAATGTGCCCGTGCTGGATAGGGCGCTAAGCGAAAGGAGGAGTTGTGCTCTCTATCTCTTCCCCACTAAGGCGCTCTCGCAGGATCAACTCCGAGGCTTACGAGATCTTTTCGCTCTCCCCCAACCCTCCGCCTTTTTCGCTCTCCCCCAACCCTCCGCCTCCCTCCTCCCAGGACTGGAGTGTGCCATCTTCGATGGCGATACCCCGCCAGATGAGCGGGGGGAAATCAAGCGATCGGCACGGCTGGTGCTCACCAACCCCGATATGCTTCACCTGGGCATTCTGCCCCACCACGAGTCCTGGTCAAGGTTTCTGCGCCAGCTTCGCTATGTAGTAGTGGATGAAGCCCATGTTTACCGGGGCATCTTTGGCTCCCATGTGGCCAATGTGCTGCGCCGGCTGAGGCGTCTCTGCGCCCTCTATGGGGCAAACCCCCAGTTTATCTGCTGCTCGGCCACCATTGCCAACCCAGGGGAGCATATCGAGCGGCTGGTGGGGCTCCCCTTTGAGGTAATCGATGAGGATGGCTCCCCCCACGGAGGAAAGGATTTCGTCTTCTGGAATCCCCCCATCATTGACCGAGCCGGTGCGACCAGGCGCAGCGCCAACACCGAGGCCACCTTGCTGTTCACCGAACTGGTGAGCGATGGGCGGCGCACCATCACCTTTACCCGGTCGCGAAAGCTCACCGAGCTTATCTATATTTATGCCAGGGACCAATTGGCGAAGGAGAGAGCGGAGCTGGCCCAAAGAATAAAACCTTACCGCGCTGGCTACCTCCCTGACGAGCGACGTCAGATTGAGCGCCAGCTCTTCGAGGGCGAGCTTTTGGGAGTGGTGGCGACCACCGCCCTGGAGCTTGGGGTTGATATTGGCAGCCTCGATGCCACAGTGCTCACTGGCTACCCGGGGAGCATTGCCAGCACCTGGCAGCAGGCGGGAAGGAGCGGCCGGGGAAGGGAAAGGTCGCTGAGCTTCCTCATCGCTTTGGATAACCCCCTGGACCAGTATTTCATGCGCCATCCAGAGGCCTTCTTCGGTAAAAGTTACGAACATGTCCTCATCAATCAGGCTAACCCCTATATCCTGAAGCACCATCTCCTATGCGCCGCCTGGGAGCGCCCCCTGGATGATATAGATGGGGAAATTTTTAGCGCAAGCTTCGCCGAGGTAAGGGATGAGCTCCTGGATGAGGGGGTGCTCAGGAATCGCCAGGGGAGGTGGTACCCCTCGCCCCGCGTCACGTACCCGGCCAATGAGGTTAACATCCGCTCCGCTTCCTCCGACCGCTACACCGTGGTCGATATCTCGCAGGGATATGGGGAGCTAGAGACAGTGGAGGCGGCGGTGGCTTTTTTTCAGATCCACCCCGGCGCCATCTACCTTCACCAGGGAGAAGCCTACCTGGTCAGCGAACTGGACATCTCATCGCGCACTGCCTATGCCCGGCCCATAGACGCCGATTACTATACCCAAACGAAAGACACTACCGACCTATCGATCTCTAGAGTGAATCGGGGGAAAGAGGCAGGAGGTGTGCACGTCCACCTGGGCGAGGTGGCGGTCACCACCACAGTGGTGGGCTTCAGAAAGCGGAGACAGTTCACCGAGGAGGTTATCGGGGAGGAGCCACTCGACCTGCCATCCCAGACCTTCCCCACCATCGCTCTCTGGTTCGATATACCGCGGCATGTTATCCCCCAGCTTGCCACAAGGGGGCTTGATCTCGCCGGGGGGCTTCATGCCACCGAACATGCCGCCATCGCCCTCCTACCCCTGTTCGCCCTGTGCGATAGAAACGACATCGGGGGCCTTTCCACACCGGCGCACCCCGACACGGGTAACGCCCAGGTATTTATCTATGATGCCCACCCCGGCGGCATCGGCATTGCCGAGAAGGGCTTCGAACTAATTGAGGAGCTCTGGCAGGCAACGCTTAAAGCGATCTCAGAGTGCCCCTGTGAGAGCGGCTGCCCCAGTTGCATCCAATCGCCCAAGTGTGGCAACAACAACGAGCCCCTGGATAAGAGGGCAGCACAGCTCATCCTCGAAGCCCTGCTGGGACGCAACATCCCCACAACGTGACCTCACTTATAAGCTCGCAAACTGAAAGCCCTAACCTTCAGCCACGATATTTGGTATTGGAGAAAGAACAGCCTGATGTAACATATGTGCGAACGAAATTTGCCATTGGCCCAGATTGTGGTAAAATTGTTGGATAAGGTGGCACGAGATGAGCGCAGTGGAGAAAAAGGATAAAAAGTTAAATATCGAGACCATCAAGTGGGGCAAGATCACCTGGCTCAACGTTGAAAAACCCACCCACGCGGATATGGATTACCTTGCTGAGAATTACCTGTTTAACCTCTTTGACCTGGAGGACTGCCTCTCGAGGATCGAGCGCCCCAAGATCGATGAGTATAAAAACTACCTTTTTCTGGTGCTCCACTTCCCGGTGTTCAACGAAAAGGCGCGGGTGACCACGCCTTGCCAGGTCTCCACCTTTATCGGCGAGGACTACCTGGTTACAGTTCACTCCGGCGAACTCAAGCCGCTATCAAAGCTTTTCGATGATTGCCAGCGGAATGAACGGGCACGAGAGGAGCACATGGCACGCAGCTCGGGCTATCTGCTTTACCGCATCCTCGACCGGTTAGTGGACTACTGCTTTCCCGTCCTGAACAAGGTTATCGCTAATGTAGAGGCCGCAGAGGACCGGCTTTTCAGCGAGCCCGCCCGGGATACGGTTCAGGAGATCTCCGTCCTCAGGCGCGATATTATGGCCTATCGCCGCATCATTCGCCCCCAGCCTGCTATTCTCAAATCCCTGGAGGTAAGGGAGTACCCCTTCCTCAGGGAGGACCTCGATGTTTACTTCGGTGACATCGGCGACCACGTCAGCAAGATCTCTGAGACGCTGGATGAGTATAAAGAGGTGGTGGAGGGGCTCAATGCCACCAGCGATTCCCTATTCTCTCACCGCACCAATGAAGTGATGAAGATGCTCACCATCCTGGGCACCATTATCCTCCCCATGCTGGTAATCTCAGGTCTCTATGGCATGAACGTATCCCTTCCTTTCGAGGGAAGCACCTTCGCCTTTCTGTTCATCATTCTGATAACGCTAGGAGTCTCCGGGGGCATGCTGGCCTACTTCCGCTACAAACGATGGATCTAATGAACATTGCGCGACCCCGACATGATGGTGAGTATTAGTGGAAACTAGGTTCTCACAGCGCTTCATAGTAGTCGCCGCCATTTTCATTACCTGCCTAATCACCGCGAACATTATTGCTGTCAAACTCATAGCCATCAGCTGGCTCAACCTGCCCGCCGCCATTATCATCTTCCCCTTAAGCTATATCTTCGGCGACATCCTTACCGAGGTATATGGCTACCGCACCGCCAGAAGGGTTATCTGGCTGGGCTTTTTCTGCAATCTAATCGCGGTCATCGCTATCTGGCTCGGCGGGTTACTACCGCCAGCTTCAGAGTGGGAACATCAGGAGGCTTATAAGACTATCCTGGGCTATACTCCAAGGTTGCTTGGCGCCTCCTTTATCGCCTATCTCATAGGTGAGTTCGCCAATTCCTTTGTCCTGGCCAAGATGAAGATCAAGACCAGGGGGCGATGGCTCTGGACCAGAACCATCGGCTCCACCATCGTGGGGCAGGGGCTGGATTCCGTGGTGTTCATCACCATCGCCTTCGCCGGGACACAATCCTGGTGGTTCTTAGGCACCATCATCCTGACCCACTGGCTGGTGAAGACGGGCTATGAAACGGTAGCGACCCCCTTCACCTATGCAGTAGTGAACTACTTGAAAAAGAAGGAGGGTATCGACACCTACGACTATGACACCAAATTTAATCCTTTACGGGTTCTCGATTAAGCGTGTTAGCTGTGAGAAAGCTACGCTGATAATTTATGGAGGTATGGTAATATGGAGCTAGAGATCCTTGGCGCTCATAACTGCGAATCTCGGGACGCGAAGCTCACCTCGCTCCTGATCGATGGTACAGTGGTCATCGATGCCGGGAGCCTTACTTCAAGCCTCTCCCTTGAGGCGCAGCAAAGGGTAAAGGCTATCCTCATCACCCATCGCCATTTCGATCATATCAGGGACCTGGCCACCTTCGGCATGAATGCCTATATGATTGGTCCGGTCAATATCTACGCTCTGGATAGCGTTCTGGGGGTGATCTCCACCCACCTCTTAAACGAGGTGCTCTATCCAGATTTCCGAAACAAACCCTTCCCCGATAAACCTGCCCTCAAGTTCTGCCCTCTCGAGCCAAATAGGGAAGTGATCATAGAGGGATATGCTGTTTTGCCCCTTCCGGTGAGCCATAATGTCCCCACGATAGGCTACCAGGTTACCGCTCCAGATAAAAAAAGCATCTTTTACACTAGTGATACCGGTAGGAATCCCTCATCTCTCTGGGAGGCGGTCTCGCCTGGGCTCCTGGTCACAGAGGTGACCCTTCCCGATAAGTTCGAGTCTTTCGCCCAAGACTCCGGGCATCTCACCCCGCGACTGCTTAAGCAGGAGCTTTTAGATTTCAAGAGGGTCAGGGGCTACTTACCCCCCGTCGTCACGGTACACATGAGCCCCCACATTGAGAGCGAGATCAAGGAGGAGGTGGCGCAGGTGGCTGAAGAATTGGCGGCAACGATAACCCTGGGCTATGAGGGGATGAAAATTAGCATCTAGCGAACTGGGTGAAATAGGCGAGAGGGACGAAAAAGCCTCGGAGATAGTAGCTAAGCGACAGAGCTGAAGCAGTCATATTTAGGGACAAAAAGCGAAATGAGAGCGAGATTTATTGTAGACACCAACGTAGGTAAGCTGGCACGCTGGCTCCGGATGCTGGGCTATGACACCCTGTTTATCAATAACATCGATGATGAGGAGCTCATCGCCATCGGCTTAAAGGAGAAGAGGGTGCTCCTCACCAAAGACACCCAGATCATGCTGCGGCGGGTGGTCATCAGCGATCGTCTGAAGGCTATTCTCATCCAGAGCGACGACGTCAAGGCGCAATTGCTCCAGGTGGTGAGGGCGATGAAGCTAGATCAAGAGCGAAAATTCACCCTTTGCCTGGAGTGCAATGAGCCGCTTGTCCCTAAAAGAAAGGATGAGGTGCAGGAACTGGTGCCCCCCTATGTCTTCAAGACACAGCCCAATTATTACCAGTGCCCCAGTTGCCAAAGGGTCTACTGGCGAGGTACCCACTGGCAGCGGATGAAGCAGGAAGTGGAGACGCTCATGGGAGCGGAGGAATGAGGAGGGCAGCCTTCGTTTATGAGGAGGCCCAATCGAGGCACGTCCTTAGGAAGGACCATGTGTTCCAACCAAACCGGCTCCAGTTAACCTATGAACTTCTTCAATGTTATGGCGCCTTTGAGGATTCCCTTTTGGTGACACCTAAGATAGCTGAGGAGACCGATCTCCTCTCCTTTCACACCGCGGATTATGTGGAGGCGGTGAAAAGCCTCAGCCGGGGAGAGGAGCGGGAGGATGCTGCCGCCTTTAATTTCAGTGCCGCCGGCGATAATCCCCCTTACGAGGGGATGTATGAGGTTTCCGCGATGGCAGTTGGGGCCTCCCTTCTTGCTGCCACGCTGGTGGCCCGCGGCGAGGTGGATGTAGCCTTCAATATCTCCGGGGGACTGCACCACGCAGCCCCAGACTGCGCCTCCGGCTTTTGTGTGTTCAATGATGCGGTCATCGCCATCCTCTCGCTGGTTAATCAGGGGCTCAGAATAGCCTATGTGGACATCGATGCCCATCACGGTGATGGGGTGCAACACGCCTTCTACGAGAGCGATCAGGTGCTCACTATCTCCCTCCATGAGTGGGGGAGATACCTCTTCCCCGGCACAGGCGGGGTTGGCGAAATAGGCAAAGGTGCGGGCACGGGCTACTCAGTGAACCTCCCCCTCTTTCCCTATACCGACGACCAGACCTATCTCTGGGCCTTCAGAGAGATCGTGCCCCCCCTGGTAGAGAGGTTCAAGCCCGACATGCTGGTCACCCAGCTTGGCTGCGATACCCACTACCTCGACCCATTAACCCACTTCATGCTCACCACGGCGGGATATGCCGAGGCAGTTAAGGAGCTCAGAAGTCTCGCCCCGAAATGGGTCGCCCTGGGAGGCGGTGGCTACGAGATGGGGGTGGTCGCCAGGGCCTGGACGCTGGCCTATGGGGTAATGGCGGAACGCGAGTGGCCCGATGAAATCCCCGCTGAATATCAACAGCGCTACGGCCTGAAGAGGCTGCGGGATGATGGCGCGCCCACCATCGACAGCGCTTTACGAGAAAGGGAGCAGGTGCGCCAGTTCGCCGAGAAGGGGATGGCAGAGCTCAAGCGAACCGTCTTCCCGCTCCTCTCGCTCTGATTGCGCTCTCTAGTGGAATGAGGCTTCAATGATTAGAGAAGCGCTTCTTTATGAAAGGCTAGCAGACGGGAAGGTGAGGTGCAACACCTGCCCCCGCCACTGCCTCCTCGGCGAGGGGAAGAAGGGCTTCTGCTTTACCCGCCAGAACCTGGGGGGCAGGCTATATAGCCTGGTCTATGGCGAGGTAGCCTCCCTATCGATAAACCCCATAGAGAAAAAGCCGGTGTTTCATTTCTATCCGGGTAGCCGCTGGCTCTCCCTGGGAGCGCTGGGATGCAACTTTCGCTGTCCCGGCTGCCAGAACTGGGAGCTCTCTCACTCCAGGGGAAGGGCGTCCGAGTACATGGCACCCCAAGAGCTCGTTTCCATGGCCAAGCGGCATGGCTGCCTGGGCATCTCCTGGACCTTCAACGAGCCCACCATCTGGCTGGAATACACCATCGATGGCGCCAGGCTGGCCAGGAAGCAGGGCCTATTTACCAACTATGTGACCAACGAGTATATCACCGCAGAGGCTCTGGATGCCATTGGGCCCTATCTCGATATCTATCGGGTGGATATAAAGGGTTTCTCCAGTGGATCTTACGGTGGGATGGCTCACATCCCAGGTTTTGCACCCATCTTGGAGGCAACCAAGAGGGCGAAAAAGAGGTGGGGGATGCACGTTGAGATGGTGACCAACCTCACCCCTGGTTACAACGATGATGAATCGGAGCTGAGGGGGATTGCTTGCTGGATACGAGAGGAGCTGGGAGCCAACACCCCCTGGCATATCACCCGCTTCTTCCCCCATCTAAACCTATCGCACCTAGGGCCCACGCCTCTAGCCACCATGGAAAGAGGGCGGCAGATCGCCCAGGAGGAGGGGTTGCACTATGTATATTTGGGCAACCTGCCCGGAGGCTCCGGGGGGAACACCTATTGCCACCGTTGCGGCAGGCTGCTAGTTAAACGGCAGGTCTTCGATGTCGTGGAGTATAACCTGAAAGCTGGGAGGTGCTGCTATTGCAATGCCAGTATACCGGGAAGATTCGGGTAGAAACATGCCGAGCCAATGGGAAACTCAGCTTAAACGGGGTGAAATTGCCCAGAAATCGGGCTTACGCAGTTGATAAAGCGAGAAAAAATACTCAAAGGGGCGAAAATGGTTATTTCACTGCTGCCCGTATTTCTCACGAAAGACGATCTCGCTAAGCTCCTTACGCCCCGGCCCCTCGGGCTGCTCGGCAGGATAGCCCAGCGGGATCAACTCCACCACCCGCACCCCTTCAGGGACCTGCAGGATTTCCTCGATCTTCTCAGCATCGATCAGGCCAACGTGCACCGTGCCCAGCCCCAGTTCATGAGCCGCCAGCGTCAGGTTCTGCGTAGCCAGCGCCACGTCAAACATAAACCAGTCACCTTTATCGGTAACCGGCTCCCCTTTCTTGAAGCCAGACCTGCCCAGCTCTGCGCAGGCTACAATCAGCACCGGTGCATTCCGCACCGCATCTAGAGCGGGATTAGTAGGGCTTATTGCCTCGGCTATCGTCGTCTTGGTTTCAGGTTTTTCTACCACCACCAACCTGCAGCACTGGGTGTTTGCCCAGGATGGTGCCCAGCGGGCAGCATCCAGTACAGCCTCAAGCGCCTCTGCGCTAACGGGATCGGCCTTGTACTTCCTGATGCTGCGGCGACTTATTATAGCTTCAATAATGTTCATCGCTCTCCCCCTATTTATTCATCTATAATCCCGCGCACCTTGCAAGCGCTTTGGAAATGTTTAGCCATACACTGCCTTAGGCCTTGCCACGCTTGAATTACTATATCGTTTGGGGCTAACACGGTCAATCCGGGGAAGTAATCACGGCAGCGAAAAAGCGAAGGATTTCAGCCGCCGGAAACTGCAATCAGGATCAAGAGTTCATCACCATCCTTCAACTCTGCATCAACGGAAGCCTGTCGTCTGTTGATGAAGAGACGAACGTAAGTGGCTACCTCGCCCTGCTTGGTGAACAGCCATCGCCTGAGTCCGGGAAATTGAGCCGTAAGGTTGCCCAGGCATTCCGTGATGTCATATCCGGCCACCTCGACGACCTCTTGCCCGCCGGCGAACTTGCGCAGCAGCAAGGGGAGCTTCACCTTAACGTTTTTTTCTACCAATCCTTCAGAATCCACACACGCTGCATTCAGGATCTCTAACTAGATCGACAACGGTAAACTCCATCGTCTCCCCATTGTAATACAACATCTTGCCGGCGAGCAAATCCCCGAAGCCAGCAAGCAGCTTAACTGCTTCCGTAACCTGTAAAGCAGCCATTAAAGCGGGCGTGACGCCGAAGGCCGGAATCGCCCCCTCTTCTGCCGGGCCCTGCGGGAAGATGCAGGCAAAACACGGGGTCTTTCTAGGGATAATCGTGGTAACCTCGCCGAGCAACCCGTTAACCCCGGCGTGGATAAAGGGTATGCCGGCACCTACACACGCTGAGTTAAGGATAAACCTGGTCTCGAAATTGTCCATCCCATCTATCACCGTATGTGCTCCTTCGATGATGCCCCCCACATTGGATGGGGTGATCCTTTCAAAGAGAGGAGTGACCTCCACCGAGGGGTTTAACTTGGCGAGCTTTCGCACCGCAGAGAGCGTCTTCCTCTCACCGATATCCTCTTCCCAGTGAAGTATCTGCCGGTTTAGATTAGAAAGCTCCACAAAGTCGCCGTCCACTACGGTAATATGACCGATCCCGGCGCAGGCCAAATACACGGAGGATGCGCTTCCCAGTCCACCAAGCCCGGCCACCACCACATGAGACTGCTTAAGCCTCCTTTGCCCCTCCTCGCCGAAGTCGGTGTATAAAATCTGGCGTCCATATCTGACGAGATCGCTTTCAGTCAGCATGCTCAGCGCGGTTCACTCCTCTTCCAATGTGGGCGAGAGATCGCTACTCTAATCCTTCTATTCTGTTTGGTTATCGATCCACTTGAGGTAGTCTCGATTGCCCCCCACTATCGGTAAGGCGACGATCTCGGGGACCTCATAGCTATGGTTTTCCTTTACCAACTTAATAATCTCATCCAACAGCGCCGCCTTTGTCTTAACCACCAGCAGCGCTTCATCGGCGGAATCGATCTTGCCCTGCCACCAGAATCTCGAATGTACCTGTGGCACGATGTTTACACAGGCAGCCTTCCTCCCACTAACCAGGATGTTGGCTATCCTCTGGGCCTCTTCAGCGGTAGCCGTCGTTATGAAAACGACCACATGCTCCCCCTTTTTCGCTCTCCCCCAGCCCTCCACCACCTTTACCCTTCCCCCTCCACGAGGGTGGAGAGCTTCACCTGGCCCCAGACCCCTATCTCGTCCCCCTCGATGATCACCACCCCTCTCAGCCCGGCGATGCCCCGGGCGAACGCTATACCCTTCGGGATGTCACTGGCCTCTTGAACTAGATTACCGATGGCGGTAGCGGCAGCATCAGCTAGGGCAGCGGATGGGGAGAGCACAATAACGGCGTCGGCCCGGCCTAAGCTGAGAGAAGGCCCCACCGTTCCCGATGAGGTGCAAATCCCCAAAGGTGTTTCCTCGGGCTCGATGAGAAGGGCGAGCCTTCCTGTAAAGGGGGAATCACCGGCATAAACCCCCACCGTCCTCCTCTTCCTTATGTGGAGGAAAATATCCCCGCCGTTCTCGACGATCACCTCCGGGGAGAGCGCCATTAACTTCCGGCCCACCCCCTCAGCAATGGCCCCTGCCACCGCCGCCATGGGACCGACCCCCACCCCCTGTGCCGCCTCCGCCATCTCCCTCACCATTTGAGGGGTATCCTCCGCAACAGGGAGAGGCTCCAGGGCGGTGAGGAAGTTGGGATGATGATCGATGTATCTCTCCAATGAGGTGCGGCATTCCAGGATTGCCTTTAGCGCCTCCTCTTTAAGGCTTCTTTGCGCCCTGAGGTAGAGGTCTGTTTCCTTCACCGTTACATTGAAGGAAACTAAATCCCCATCCTTGATCCAATACCGGTAGCTCCTGGGCTGATCCACTAGAAATACACCTCCATCGCTCTGGGGGGACAAGGGAGTACACATAGCTCACAGGCGGTGCACTTGTCCTCATAGAAATCCACCATCCTGGTTTTGGGGTCGAGCGCCAGGGCCCCGGTAGGGCAGATAACCACACAGGCCCCACAATGGGTGCACCTGGCATCGTTGCGCATGATGTCCTGACCCAATGACTGAATCCTGACCCCAGCCTCCTGTAGATAGCGAATGCCCTTATCGTAGTCCGCGCGGGCCCCGGAGAGCTCCAGCACCATGATCCCCTCCTCCTTGGGGGTCACCGACGCCTTCAGGATATTGAGCACCAGGTTGTAGTCCCTGACCAGCCGATAGATTATCGGCTGGTCCACCGATCGAGACGGAAAGTGCAATACCACTCTTTTAGAAATAGCCATTTTTCAACCTCTCGCTATTTTTTCACTACTAATCTAAATTTTTCAAGCATGTGATCCAATAGGATATCTTACTCTTCTATGGGCCGCTCCTTTAGCGGCTTGAAGGTGATCCCCTCCTTTACCCCAGGAAGCGGCGCCACCGGCTCGGTGAGCAGGAATTCCCCCTTTATTATCCAATCCTTGAGCATATTGGCGATCTCCACCGCCCTGGGGTAGCTCGAGAGCGATGCGGTGGGTACCTCCTTCCCCTGAAGCGATATCCGGCCGCTCTTTAGCTCGCCATAGCTTACTTCTCCCACGACGTCGGGGCTCATCTGCGGATACGACCCGCTGTAGTCCACGATGGCGGCGAAGATATCCTCGTCCTTTACCGCAGTGTATCGCAGTATCTCCTCGGAGAGGATGGGTATGGGTACTCCCAAGCCCACGGTTAGGGTGCTGCCATAGCCCAGCATACTGGTGCCCACCAGCCAACGGGGGCTCATCTGCTTCAGGTCGCCGATCACCGCCAGCGTCCCCGCCCCTCTTCTAGGCACCCCATCATCGGAGCGCAGCACATCGGGGTTATGCTGGGTGCCGTGCCAGGCGACATAGCCCGTGCCGCCCCCGATGAAGATCCTCGTCCCGATGCCAATAGTCTTATAGTAAGGGTCGTTGAGCAGAGGGGATAGTTGCCCCGCCGAGCAGTAGTTAGCATTGCCCAGTTTCGGCTTGAGCACCCCCATATAGGTATAGATAGTTTTATCTGAAAGGTTCACTGCTACATTATAGTTCTGGTAGGCATTCCTGACATTGAAGAGCACCGCCTCATTGAGGTCTTTTATATTGATCCAGGTTTCCAATCTTTTCCTTGGGTAGCAATCTGTGCCGTAGGCGGAGACCACCAGCCTCACATCCTTCCCCGCTACCAGCTCCTCGATGACATGCCCGCCGCCATAATTAAAGGGTCCAGGATGAATTCTGTTTCTGGGATCGTCATCGGGGATAGCGGTAGCGCCCAGAAAGACGTCTACCGCGGCAATCCCGGTATAGACAGGAACATCGTTGAGGTAGGCCCTTCCGCCACCCACCTTTATCCTTGGCTTGGAGTGCCCCACGTTGAAGTAGGCACCCGATGAGCACATAGGACCAAAAGTGCCCGTGGTCACCACGTCCACCTCGCGGGCAGCCCTCGCTACACCCTTCTTCGCCACCAGGCCGATGACCTCCTCGGCAGTCACCACTACCGCCTGGCCCCTGCCAATCTTTTCATTTATCTCCGCGATGGTTTTTATCAATTCTTCCTCCCAAATTATCAATAATTATCCGTGAGCCATGCCAGGATCGTCACCCCGCTTCTCTGGGGTTTCGTCATCCTTCTGAATCCTGAGGGATTCCTCAAGACGCCGCAGGCGCTCAGCCAGCCCAGACTGCTCGGCAATGATAAGCTGGAGCGCCTCATTAACGGGGTCAGGCAATCTGCCATGTTCCAGAGCCTCCGCTGGCTCCCCACGCTCCGTCACCGCGCGCCCGGGGATCCCCACCACGGTTGCCCCAGGGGGCACGGACTGCACCACCACCGAGCCGGCGCCGACCCTGGCCCCATCCCCAATGGTAATTGCGCCCAGTAATGTGGCCCCCGCTCCAACAACCACGTTGTTACCGAGGGTGGGGTGGCGCTTCCGCTTCTCATGGGTGGTCCCCCCTAGGACCACACCCTGATACAGCAGCACATCATCGCCGATCTCCGAGGTCTCCCCGATGACCACTCCCATGCCATGGTCGATGAAGAACCTCCTGCCGATGGCAGCTCCGGGGTGAATCTCGATCCCGGTCCAGAAGCGGCTTAATTGAGAGAGCAACCGGCCGGCGAGGCGGAGTCTATGCCACCAGAGGAAATGGGCGACCCGATGAAGCCATAGGGCATGCAGCCCTGGATAGCAGCAGATGACCTCCAGGTGGTTTCTCGCCGCCGGGTCTTTATCAAGAACCGTCTTCAGGTCCTCCCCAAGTATACCTAAGGGATTAGGCAACTTCATTACCTCCAAAAAGCTTGGTGCTCAGATAGCGCTCCCCGCTATCGGGCAGGATCACTACGATGAGCCTGTCCTTGTTTTCCCTTCTTTTCGCCACATCTATTGCAGCCCAGGTTGCCGCCCCCGACGAGATGCCCGCCAGTATCCCCTCCTCCCTGGCCAACCTCTGTGCCATCACCGCCGCATCTTCATCGGTGACCGAAATGATTTCATCAATGAGCGCCAAGTTAAGAACCTCAGGGACAAATCCTGCGCCGATGCCCTGAATCTGGTGGGAGCCAGCCTTCCCCCCGGAGAGGACTGGCGAGGCAGCCGGCTCCACAGCGATAGCCCGAAAGGTCAGCTTTCTCTGCTTGATGACCTCAGCTACCCCGGTGATCGTCCCACCGGTGCCCACGCCGGCAACTAAAATGTCCACCCGCCCCTCAGTATCCTTCCAGATCTCCTCGGCAGTGGTCTCGCGATGAACCCGCGGGTTGGCGGGATTTCTAAACTGCTGGGGCATATAGGAATCGGGGATACTTTTCACCAGTCGCTCCGCCTCCCTGATCGCCCCGCTCATCCCCTCCTCTCCCGGTGTCAACACCAACTCAGCCCCCAAGGCCTTAAGCAGCCTCCGCCGCTCCCGGGACATCGTGTCAGGCATAGTGAGGATCAATCGATAGCCCCTGGCGGCGCAGACAAAGGCCAGGGCGATCCCGGTATTGCCACTGGTGGGCTCGATGATAACAGTGCCATCTTTGATCACGCCTTCCCCTTCGGCGGCGTTAATCATGGAGACCCCGATCCTGTCCTTGACGCTGGCAAGGGGGCTGAAGAACTCTAACTTCGCTACCAATTCAGCCCCCAAACCCCGGCCTATCCTGCTCAGCCTGACGAGAGGGGTATTTCCCACCAGCCAGGTAATATCATCCGCAATCCCTGGCATTTATCCTCCCACAGAAGATAGATTATCATTTTAGCCCATACATCGCGTAGTATCAAGCCTTAAGCATTACCTATTAGTCCTGATCTCGCTCAGAAAACCTCTAAACCCTTTGCTTTACGTCATTCTGAGAAGGCTAGCGACCACAGAATAGGAACATAGAATCCCCATATTCTCATAGGTATGGATAGTGTCACCAATCTTATTGTACCAGTACTCGTCCTTGCGAAAAAACCGAAAACAACATAAACTAATGGTATCCAGCGGAGGTGGTCATATGTTAGAGGTGGAAGATTTAACTGTAGAGGTTGGAGGCAGAGAGATAATTCATGACGTCAGCTTCAATATCGACATTGGGGAAACCCTAGCTCTCTTCGGCCCCAATGGCAGTGGCA
>JABUBP010000055.1_pt1 | contig 21032 bp, 18 predicted proteins | sample 7240331 | NCBI WGS metagenome assembly JABUBP01 (sample SAMN07256347, study PRJNA390944) | subsurface metagenome | isolation source: Methane hydrate marine sediment | place: Pacific Ocean: Eastern North Pacific, ODP site 1244 | collected 2002 | reverse complement strand
CGGAGTTGTTCCATGCAATGTCCCGAAAAGATGGCGGTCCCTCTCCTGTGCGGCTTTCAACCGGTCTACCATGCGCTCTCTCCTTTCTGTACCCGGATGATTATTCTCCGTAGGCTACTTTATACAACTCTATTATCTCTTCTCTGGTTGCCTGGCGCGGATTATTGGCCGGGCTGCCGCTGGCAATGGCAGCCTCGCTCATTTTCGGCGCCAGCTGGTCGAGCTTTGCTTTAGCCACTCCCAGCCCCCGCAGCGACGGTATCCGGATATCTTTGATGAGCTTCTTGACCGCCCCAGCACCACGCCTGGCGGCTTCCAATTCGGATAGGCCGCCAATATTTAATCCCATTGCCTCCGCAATACGCGCGTACCGGGTCGGGTTTCCCTCGAGGCTGAATTCCATCACCGTGCCGAGGAGGGCCGCATTGGACGCACCATGACGCACGTGGAAATAGGCACCAATGGGGCGTGCCATGCCGTGCACCAGCGCCACGGAAGAATTGCTGAACGCTATCCCCGCCATGAGCGAGCCCATCATGGTCTTTTCTCTCGCCGCCAGGTTTTTTCCGTCAGCCCACGCCTGTTGCAGATTGCCGGCGATGAGCTCTATGGCGGCAAGGCAAAATAGGTCACTCATCGCCTGGGCTTTTACCGAAACATAAGCCTCGATAGCATGGGTCAGCGCATCGATGCCGGTGGCGGCAGTAATATCAGGCGGCAGGAGCACGGTTAACTGCGGGTCAACAATGGCAATCTCGGGCATGAGGAAGGGACTGCCGATGAGCATTTTGACATCCCGTCTGGTATCGGTAATGATGGTGAACGGCGTAACCTCGCTGCCGGTGCCGGCCGTAGTTGGTACGGCGATGACCGGTCTGCCCCTCTCTGGAATCTTGCCCAACCCCATGTAATCCTCTATAGGACCCGGGTTGGTGGCCATAACCGATATGGCTTTGGCGGTGTCCATCGGGCTTCCCCCACCAAAGGCAAGGAGACAATCGCACCCGTTTCCCCGAAATGCCTCCAGCCCTTCCTGAACATACTCGACGACTGGTTCCATGTTGACGCCATCGTAGATGGCATATGCCACGCCGCTCTGCTGAAGCGACTCCAGAACACCATCAAGTATGCCCAGTTTCACCTGGTTCCGGTCAGTCACAATCAAAGCCTTCTTCAAATTCAGTTTCTTACACTCTTCACCGACCTGTTTTGACGACCCGGAACCGGTGATAACGGTGTTGGGAATACGGAAAGTTTTGACGGGCAGCATAAAGAGCCTCCTGAAATCAGTAAACAGGCTAAATGGTAATTTAAAATTTCTTTTTCCAGAAATTGATGACATTAGTCTATTATAATCAGCCCCGTGCGTCAATCCATATCTGAACTGGCCTGCTTTAGTTCTATTTGACAAACATGGCCTTCACAGTTACGATAATGCCGTACGCCATAACAGGTTACGGAACCTCGCCTTTTTATATTTCACTGGCAATTGCGGTGTTAAAATTGATGAAGGAGGCAGAAAAAAGATGGCCAGGGAAACTTTTGAGCTGTCAATAACCCCGGAATACCTCACCAGAATCGAGGAAATCATCACCGCGGGCGGGCGGGCCTCGCTCTACGGACCGGAAGACACCTTTGCCGCCATGAAGCAGCCGAACTTCGACAATGAACGTATGTGGAGCCTGCTGCGCGGCGCTTACGATATTCACCAGCACACCGGGCCCTCATCCACCACCCAGCGCCTTTACAGCCAGATAGAGTTTGCCATTCAAGCCTGTGAGGTGGGGCTGGCGGGCATTGTCTGCAAAGACCACACCCTGCCCACCACTCCCTCCGTACAGCTTACCCGGACCGTCGTCGATAAATGGGCTGAGGAACACCATAAGAAAAAGGTCGAGGTCTTTGGCGGCGTGGTGCTCAATTACGCCGTGGGCGGACTTAATCCTGACGCGGTCGTGGCCAGCTACCGGGCCGGCGGCAAATACATCTGGTTGCCCAACATGGACGCCGCCCATCATCGCAGCGTGACCCGTCATCCCAAAGGCGGCGGCATTTCCGTCATCGATGAGAAGGGAAACGTGGTACCGGCGATGAAAGAAATCCTGAAACTGATGGCGGAAACGGACATGGTGCTTGGCCTGTGCCATCAGAGCACGGCGGAACGCTTCGCCGTGGTCAGAGAGGCGGTCAAGGCGGGTGTGGAACGCATTGAGGTCAACCATCCCAATTACCCGCTGGCCATGATGACCCCGGAGCAGGCCAAAGAACTGGCTGATATGGGCGCCTATATCGGCATTTATGCCATGCACCTGGCGCCACCGGCTTTTGTATGGGATGAGGCGATGGCCTTCTACAAAGCGGTCGGCCCGGAGAGAATCGTTTTCGGCTCTGACAGCGGTCACATTGAGATCGGTATCCCCTGGGAACAGATAAGGAAGCTGATTCTTGGCTTCCTGTTCCGCGGCGTGCCTGATGAACACGTTAAAATGATGTGCCAGACCAACGCACACAACCTGCTGCACTGATATAATAAAAGTGGAGGTGGGGTACGATGGCAAGGCAGAGCACGGTACTATTTCTGGAGAAACCGGAGTTAAGGCAGCCATATCTGGTCTGCGGCATCAATGGCTGGGTGGATGGTGGGGAAGCGGCCACGGGCACGACCCAGTACCTTATCAAGAAACTGCCTGCCAGGAAATTCGCGGAAATGCCCCTCGACCGTTACCACGTCTTTCAGGTGCCGGGGCAGCTTTCCCTCAGGCCCGAGATAAAGATTGAGAACGGGCTGCTGAAAAAACACGTGCTGCCAAGGAACGAGTTCTTTTACTGGGTCAACCCACATTCAGAACACGACCTTATCCTCTATCTGGGCACGGAGCCAAACACCCACTGGGAAGAATACGCGGAGAACATACTGAATCTCGCCGCGGACTTCGGGGTTGCCCGAATTTATGTGCTGGGCGGCGTTCTGGACAAGACGCCACATACCAGGGAAGCCGGCGTGTCCTGCGCCTGCAGCTCCAAAGAGCTACGGCAGGAGATGATGAAGTATGCCATGCAGTCGAGCAACTACGAAGGGCCGGGCAGCTTCAGCATCACCATGCTCCACCTCTCACAGAAGAGGAAAATGCCAATGGTGAGCATTATCGCCCGGTCCACCTACTACCCCGAGTTCAACGTCGTCATACCGCGCAACCCCAAGGCCATAAAAGCGATCGTGCTCAGGCTGGACAGCCTTCTCCATCTCAACCTGGACATCTCTGACCTTGACCAGGAGGCCGATGAACTGGAGGTAAAGCTCAACTTCATGGTGAGCCATAACCGGGAGTTCCAGACCTATATCGAGGAACTGGAGAAGGAATACACCAAGGTCAAATACGAAGCGCCGCTCGACATCACGGGGAATGAAGCCGTACAGCTGGCCGAGGACTTTCTGAAGGAGACCAGAGAGGAATAGTTACCTCCGCGGGTATTTAGTAGCCCTCTTCGGCGGCGGAGACTATCGCTTTCAGGTTTTCAATTGAGGTCTGCAGCGCTATGGCGCACTCCGGCCCGATGGAGACAACACCCGCTGCTATGTTGTACCTGGCCTGTTTATATACGTCGTCCGGCGTGCCCTGCAGCAGGGCCTCAATATTGCTGATGCCCCCCAGCAATGATACCTGACCCCCCGCCGCCTCAACTGCCTTCTTGGGGTCGTTCTGCCACTCAAAGTGATAGCCGTCATAGCCCTCGGTGGCGATGTGGGGAATGCGGTCAAGGCATTTGCCACAGATATGCAGGATGGTCGGGCCACCAATCTGCGCCAGCATCTTCCGATGCACCGGCACCAGGAATTCGGCATAGGTCTGGGCGCTGACCATGGCGCCGGTGGCGTGGTCGGGAAGCACCACCGCATCGGCGCCGGCGCGGAGCTGGGCGTTGGCGACGGCAATCGTTACCGGCATGTACGCCTCAAGGTAGGCCCTTATCTGGTCGGGGTCAAGCCGCACCAGAATCAGAAAGTCCTCCACACCGACCGTATGGTAGCAGATAGTCCACGGGCCCATTACCTTGCCCAGTATCGCCACACGGTCGCCGTATTCACGGCGCAGCCACGAGATGGCCTCCAGCACCACCTTTATTGACGGCTTTTCCAGCAGGTTGTCCGGGATGACGACGTCCTCAGGGCTTTTCACCGGGTGCGTCATCGTTTCCGGCATCATATTGTCGTTACCCCAGTTCACCTCGCAGCCGAGGGCGGCCGCTTCTTGCTGGACACTGAACTCCGGCATAATGGTATCAAAGCCCAGAACCTCATAGCCGGCGGCGGCCAGTTCCGCCATGGCACTGGCATCGGTGTGGGCATCGGGGAAATGGACGCCCACCTTGTTTATCAGCTCCACGCAGGCGACCGACGTGGGATTGGAGACAGATATTCGCTTGCCCTTGCGACCGCCCATCAGGTTGGCCAGGAAACGCCGCCGCGGGGTCAGGTCGGGCTTTTCTACCTTGCTCTCAGTGTTCATCTTCCTCGCTCCTAGACCTGAATTGGCAAGCGGCCATACTTATCAATCAACTCGGCGACCCTGCCGACGCGGTTGATATCGCCGTCAAAGGGCAAATTATCTCCCATCCCCACGATGAAGCGGTACCCCGGTGCCATCTCCTGGAACATGTTCCTGACGTAGGCGTCAAAGTCATCATCGCTGTACATCGGCTCGAACAGTATTGACGGTATCCCTCCCCATATAATCGCCTCATCACCCAGTTGCTCCCGGAATTCCTTCATGCTGACCAGTGTCTGCGGGGCGGGGGTAATCGCCTCGGCAATGTCAATACCTGTTTCACGGAACATGGGGTTCAGGCGCCGCATCTCGCCGTCGGTGTGCGCCATGACGAGACGCCCGTGGGAGTGAAGAAACTCACTTACCTCCTGAAACCAGGGCACAAAGTACTTCCGGAATACCGGCGTCTGGATATCATCGCTCCAGTTGGCGCAGATATTGAAGATTTCCAGGTCGCACTTTATCGCCACCGGCAGCTTTCGCCTCTCCAGGTCTTTCACCGCCTCCATCAGTTCCTCCACCCGCGCCGGTCTATCGGCAAGCTCGTAGAAGAACAGTTCGTAGCCCATTATTTCCCGCATGACGCGCTGCACCGGCGACCATAGCCCGCCGCCGGCGGTCATCACCATGCCGTCCTCGCCGACTTCTTCCCGCAATTTATAATATGCCTCAAAGTTATCCACCGCTTCGGTATGTTCCATGACGTACTTGAGCACCGGGTAGTCCTTCTCGCTCTTGAAGAGCTTCTCCATCTCATACTTGATCCAGGGTCCTTCGGAAGTATCAAAGAGCTCTATTTTGGCCACCGTGCCCACGGGCGTGCGGTACTCGGTGGTAATGTAAGGCGGGTCGTTTGTTTCCACCACCTCCATTTCCCGGTATTCTTCCCTGGTTACGGCAAAGAAGCGTACCTGAGAGCCGGCACCCTGGTCGCGCAGAATATCGGTCTGGCTCCATCCTTTATATTTATCAGGGAGGGTGCCATGGGCGGAGTGGTAGTTATACCAAACGTCAATGCGCGCCCCGAATGGGAGCTTGTCCAGCTTTTCACCCCGCGCCGCCGCCAGTATCTGCTGTTTTCTGGTCATAGCCATCCGGTCTGCACCTCTAAAAATACTACTTGCCGATAAGCTGTTTGCACATTGGCGCCGCCCGGCCGCCGTCATGAGCATAGCCATCGGCACCAATGTAATTGGCATAGTCCTGGGTCACCGGCGCCCCACCGACAACTACCTTCACGCTGGAACGCAGCCCCCCGTCCTCCAGCGCCTTGATGACCTTGCTCATCACCGGCATGGTGGTAGTCAGCAGGGCCGACATGCCCAGAATATCGGGCTTCTTCTCCTTTACCTCGTCAACGAATTGCTGGACCGGCACGTTTTGCCCGAGGTCAAAGACCTCAAAGCCGTTCCCGCTGAGAAAGGTGGCGACCACATTCTTGCCGATGTCATGCATGTCGCCCTCAACGGTGCCGATGACCACCTTGCCGATGGTCGGAATGCCTGTCTCCTCAAGCGCTGGTTTGAGCACCTCAAGAGCGGCTTTCATCGCCCGCGCCGCCATGAGCATATCGGGCAGGAAGTACTCGCCACTGGAAAACTTCTCGCCCACTGCGGCCATGCCGGCCTGCAATCCCTTTGAGATGATGTCCTGCGGATTGGCGCCGCCATCAAGCGCGGCCCTGGTTAACTCTATGGTTTTATCCTGGTCTCCCCGGTCAATTGCCTGGGCTATAAGAGATATATCTGCCATCTAACCGACTCCTTTCTTTACTGGCAAAGATTGAAAGAACTATTCAATTTTAGGTAAAAGTAACGGTATTGTCCAGAAGGCTCAGGCAATATACAACCGGTGCTCTTTGATGTAGCGGTTGACCGGCTCGGGGACAAGGTGGCGCACCGAGAGGCCCCTGGCTACGCGTTCTCTGATGTCCGTGGCGCTGATATCAACCAGCGGCTCCTTCATGAGCATGACCCGCTGCCTGATACCCGGAATTTCCGCTTCCAGCGCTTTCAAGTCCGGTTTCTTCACGCCCGGCCTCGGCGGCGCCACCAGGTAACAGAGCTTGATGAGCTCTGGAGCATCATGCCACTGCGGGAGCTGCATCAGATTGTCCTGCCCTAAAATAAAGAACAACTCGTCCTCAGCTGAGAGGTGCTTTTTCAGCGCCTTAATGGTATCTATCGTGTAGGTTGGTCCCGACCGTTTAATTTCCATCTCAGAGGTTCTGAAATAGGGCGTATCGTCCAGCGCCAGCCGCAGCATCTGCAGTCGGTGTTCGGCCGGCGTGATGGTCCGCTCCACTTTGAGCCAGGGCTGGCCGGCCGGGATGAAAAGTACCTCGTTCAAATTGAGCTGCTCTCTGGCCACCTCGGCCAAGATAAGGTGTCCGCTGTGAACCGGGTCAAACGTGCCCCCCAGAATACCAACATTCATTAAATCACCATTCCCATTCTACAGTTCCACAGCGTACTCGGTCACCCGCTTTTATACCGGCTTTCTCCAGTTCCCTGGCAATACCGGCCCTGGAAAGCAGACGCCTGAGTTGAGCGCTCAACTCACTCTCGGTAACCCCCCTCATCGCCACAATGCGTTCCAGTTCGGGTGCCTGAATGACAAAGGTTTCACCTTCTTTGCTTACCCTTGTGCCCCTGTCTCTAGGCTGGGGGCGGAAAACCTTCCTCAGCCCCTCCTCGAGTGCCGGTTGGCTCTTTTCTATCTGTCTCAACTTCTCGGCCACGGCTGCCATCAACTCGTCTATGCCCTGCCCCGTCGCTGCCGACACGAAAAATACCTCGATTCCTGCCTGCCGGAATGATTCCGCTACCTCCTGCTGCCTGGCGGCTACCTGCGGCAGATCAACTTTATTGACCGCCACCAGTTGCGGTTTTTGCGCCAGTGCCGAGTCATAGAGGGCCAGCTCATTGTTTACCTTTATCATATCTTCCACCGGGGATTCATGGCTGCCTTCAATGAGGTGGAGCAGCAATTTGGTGCGCAGGCTGTGGCGGAGAAATTCATGCCCGAGACCGCGCCCGAGGTGGGCATCCTCAATCAGTCCCGGTATCTCGGCCAGGATAAAGTCTTGCCTCCCGACCTCTACCGCCCCCAGAATCGGTTCTAACGTCGTGAAAGGATAGCTGGCGATTTTGGGCCTGGCTGCGGAAGCCTTCGCCAGCAATGTCGACTTGCCAGCATTGGGATAACCAATGATACCAACGTCAGCAATGAGCCTCATTTCCAGTATTATGGTGCCTTCCTCACCGGGTTCCCCTCGCTGGGCGATGCGGGGAGCTTGCTGGGTGGAGGAGGCAAAATGTACGTTGCCCTTGCCACCTCTCCCTCCTCCGGCTACCACCGCCTGTTCGCCGGCCTCCTTCAGGTCAGCAATCGATTCACTGTCTGGCAGCGTTGTTTTATTGGTTACCAGTGTTCCAGGAGGTACTTGAAGTATCATATCGCTGCCATTCCGCCCGTGTTTTCTCCCGCCGCCACCCTGCTGTCCAACACCGGCGCGATATAACTTACGGTATTGATATTTTCTCAGGCTGGTGACCGCCGGGTCTGCTTTGATAATGACGTTGCCTCCATTCCCCCCATCCCCACCATCCGGACCGCCGTAGGGAACAAACTTCTCCCGCCTGAAGCTGATTGCCCCATTCCCACCATCACCGGCTTTCACCAGTATTTCCACTCTGTCAATCATACTTTTTAATACCAATCCTGAAATTGTCTATTTATCATTATAATTATACATACTACTTTATATAATACCTAAGAATATAATAGTAATGGTAATAATAGCCTTTATATAATTTTGATATAACCATTTTCCCGTGTTTATGTTCTAGGTAAAGATAACCGGCAGAACTATCAAAAAACCATCAAATATAAGAAAAGTTCTGGGAAAGTTTAATAAATCGATAAAGTGCTAACGGCAGGAAATTAAGTGGAAAAGGTTTCAGGGGGTTTAGTGTTTTGTTCCAGATTTGATTATTTTTTGGATTTCGACAAGCCTGCGCTTTAATGATTTATTATTGCTTAACTCGGCGGATAGCTTCTTACAGGCATTGGTTACGGAAGATGGATCCCTATTGCCAAGCAGGGCGCCAACCTGGGCCAGCGAGCAGCCGTTCTCCTGCCGAAGAAGATACATGGCGAAACGTCGTGCCAGAGACGTTTCTTTATCTCTCTTGCTGCTCTTCAGGTCCCCCGGCTTCAGGTTGAAGCTGTGCGTAACGGCATTAATTATCAGGCCGGGCGTGCTGGAATCAATCTCGCTCTCTCTGCTGCCTATATTGGCAATGGAATGTGTCGCCAGCTCAAGGGTCGGTGGCGAATTGAACAGCTTGGCGAAAGCGGTCACCCGGTTCAATAATCCTTCCAGCTCTCTGATATTCTGCTGTCCCTGGTCGGCGATGAATTCAAGCACATCTTTGGTGATATTTATCTCTTTCTGTCGGGCCTTTGCCTGTAAAATGGCCTGGCGGGTCTCCAGGTCCGGCGGCTGGATGTCAGCCACCAGCCCCCACTCGAAGCGAGAGCGCAGCCTTTTGTCCAGGAGTGTAATTGCTTTGGGGGGCAGGTCACCGGTGATCACAATCTGTCGGTTGGCATCGTGGAGGGCATTGAAGGTATGAAAAAAGCTCTCCTCGGTCTGCTTCTTACCGCTGATGAAATGGATGTCATCAATTAGAAGCATGCCGGCCTGGCGATATCTAAGGTTAAAAGCCTCCATCTTTTTCTGGCGAACTGCGCTGACGAATTCATTGGTAAACTGCTCGGCGCTGATGTAAATGACCTGGATGTGCCTGGACCGCGCTAAATGTGCAATGGCATGCAGCAGGTGTGTTTTACCCAGCCCCACACCCCCATAAATATAGAGCGGATTATAAATTCTACCCGGGTCCGTGGCGACGCTCTGGGCGGCTGCATAGGCGAGTCGATTGCTGTCGCCGACAATAAAGCTATCAAAAACGTATTTGGAATTAAACTGGGTGGCGCCCGGCAGCGCTGGAGGGAAAAGGCCCGGAGCCTCGGTATGCCCGTTTGATGAGTTGTGGTATCTGCCGTTGACCTGAAAAGCGACCTGGATCTCCGGAGAAGAGGTGAGGTGAATAAGCGTCTTTTCAATTAGAGAACGCTGGTTCCTGTCCAGATATTCGGCGATAAAAGTATTGGGTACGCTGACGACAAAGCGGTCGTCCTGGTACTCCAGGCCCGCCGTTTTTTCCAGCCAGGTTCGGTAATTAGACCTGCTTACCTGAATCTGCAATTCACCCAGAGCTGCGTCCCAAATCTCTCGTGCTGACCTGATTTCCATTAGCTAATTCCGAACATCCTCTAAATATAATCTATATATTGTTAGTCATCAAAGCCGGGATTCGAACCCTCCTTTTCAGGCAAAAAAATACCCCTCATCAAAAAAGATGCTAGAAGTTTTTATCGGGGTAGTTGCTTACTGGAAGATTAATAAATAAATAAAAACAACGATTAATAGAATACTACCGCGCCTTTCTTCTGGCAAGGGTTTTGCTGGTAAACGCTGGGCATTTTCTAACCCTTGCTTGCCTTACCAAGTTTATCAACCTCTGTTTTTTGCTTGATTTTGCAACCATAAATACAAAATAAAAAGTTGTTGTAAAAAATTAACAATGTTACAATTTTACACGATGAAGACTGATTTGCGCGTGCTTTTCATGGGCACCCCGGAATTCGCTGTCCCCCCGCTTGAGAAGCTGGTTCGGGAGCAGTACCCGGTGTTGGCGGTTTATACCCAGCCGGATAAACCGGGCGGGAGGGGTCGCTCTTTGCTAATGTCGCCGGCGAAAATGGCGGCGTTGAGTCTGGGTTTGCCGGTGGTTCAGCCGGGCAGTTTAAAAGAGAGCCAGAAAGTGGCGCAGCTCGCCGGTTTTCAGCCGGATGTGGTCATGGTGGCGGCCTACGGGCAGATATTGCCCCAGCCGGTTCTGGACATTCCACGCTATGGATGCCTGAATATTCATCCTTCACTGCTGCCCAGGTATAGAGGGGCTTCTCCAGTGGCGGCCGCGATACTCGCCGGGGACGCGGTTACCGGCGTTACCATCATGCTGATGGACAGCGGCCTGGATACCGGACCAATCCTCGCTCAGGAAAAAATGGCCATTTCGCCGCAGGATACGACAGGCTCGCTGGCAGGCAAGCTCTCCGAAATGGCGGCACAGATGCTTCCCGACGTGCTTCAGCGCTGGACCGTCGGCGAAACCACGCCCCGACCCCAGAACGAGGACGACGCCACCTATTCTGCCGCGATTAAAAAGGAGGAGGGCGAGATTGACTGGCGCCTTTCGGCAGACGACATCTGGCGGCGCGTTCGCGCCTACCAGCCCTGGCCGGGAGCTTATACCAGCTGGGGCGGCAGACGACTTGAAATCATTGAGGCCGTGGCCCTGCCAGGGGAAGGCGAGCACCGGGCGGGTGAGGTGGTGGTATTGAACCGGGAGGAAACAGCCTTCGGCGTCAGCACAGAGTATGGTATTCTGGGTGTAATCAAAGTGCAGCTCCAGGGCAAACGGGCCATGCCCGCCGTTGATTTCCTGAGAGGGCAGCGGCAGTTAGCTGGCAAGGTACTCCCGGGCTAGGCAAGGAGGCAATATTGTTTTCGGAAGACAACCTTGATAAATTCGAGACGCTGGTACAGATTATCGCCCGGCTGCGAGGGCCAGGAGGCTGTCCCTGGGATCGGGAACAGACTCATGAATCGCTGCGTGAAGCCCTGCTTGAGGAATGCTACGAGGTTCTGGAGGCACTTGATGAGAAGCATAGCCGGAGGCTTGCCGAGGAGTTGGGTGACCTGCTGATGCAGATAGTCTTCCACGCGCAGATGGCCGCGGAATCGGGCGAATTCCAGATTAGTAATGTGATAGAGGGTATTAATCGCAAGCTCATTCAGCGTCACCCCCACGTCTTCGGCTCGGTAAAGGTGAAGGATGCCGGCGAAGCGCTGGTCAACTGGCAGGCGCTGAAGCAAAAGGAGAAGGGAGAGAAAGCCTCGCTGCTGGATAATGTCCCGAAGAAGCTGCCGGCCCTGAGCTACAGCCAGGAAATACAGGACCGGGCCGCGCACACCGGCTTTGACTGGGAGAACATTGAGGGCGTTATGGACAAGCTGGCCGAGGAAATTGGTGAGCTGAAAGGGGCGGACAGCCAGCCGGAAAAGGAGCACGAGTTTGGCGACCTGCTCTTTACCCTGGTCAACGTCGCGCGCTGGCTGGAGGTGGACACGGAGTCGGCACTGCGGGAAGCCAGCCGCAGGTTCCGCCGGCGGTTTTCACATATGGAAGAAGCCTGCCGCAAACGCGGCGTGAGCCTGGCTGATTTGTCCTTTGAGGAACAGAACAAGCTCTGGGAGGAAGCCAAAAGGAAGCAGGAATAAAAATGGTCGGGGCGAGAGGATTTGAACCTCCGACCTCAGCGTCCCGAACGCTGCGCGCTAACCGGACTGCGCTACGCCCCGATAGCACTATTATAGACGGATTTTACCGGTTCTAGCAAGGAAAGCAGATGAAATATGTTATTTTAATCATGGATGGAGCCTCTGGGTATCCCATACCGGAGCGCGGCGGGAAGACATCTCTGGAGCTGGCCAGCACACCCAATCTGGATGCGCTGGCAAAAGAAGGCGCCGTCGGGCTGGCCCGCACCGTGCCGCCGGGGATGGAGGCGAGCAGCGCCTGCGCCTGTATGTCGGTGCTGGGCTATGACCCGAAGGTATACTATAAAGGCCGGGCGGGCATCGAAGCGAGAAGTATGGGCATTCCCATCGGCGACGGGGAGGTCGTTTTCCGCTGCAATCTGGTGGCGGTGCGGGACGGGAAGATGTGGAGCTACAGCTCGGGCTACATCAGCACCGAAGAAGCCCATACCCTGCTTGAGGCCCTGAATGAAACCCTTGGCGGCGATGAGGTGCAGTTCTATCCGGGTGTGAGCTACCGGCATATCTGCAAACTCAGGGGGCACGAGGCAACGCTCCGGGCCGAGTGCACACCGCCGCACGATATCCCCGAGAAAGAAATTGCCGAATACCTGCCCCGCGGGCAGGGGAGAGAGGTATTGCTCGACTTGATGGAACGTTCCAAACCGGTACTATCGGCTCACCCGGTAAATAGAGAGCGGATAGCACGGGAAGTCATACCGGCCACGATGATATGGCTTTTCTGGGGAAGCAGCCGGTTGCCGGATATGCCGTCGTTTGCCGGCCGGTATGGCCTCAAGGCGGCAATGACCTCAGGGGTTGACCTGCTCAATGGACTGGCGCAGCTTGCCGGGATGGAGGTGCTGGCGATACCCGGCGTGACCGGCAACCTGGACAACGATTACACGGTGCAGGCGAAAGGGGCCATGGCGGCGCTGTCGGAATTCGACTTGGTGGTGGTTCACATTGAGGCACCGGACGAAGCGGCGCATGACCGCGCCATCGATGCGAAGATAGGGGCCATTCAGAAAATTGACGGTGAGGTGGTAAGCCGGCTGCGCGCATTTCCGGGAGACATCCGCCTGCTGGTTATGCCCGACCACCCCACCCCGATACCGGTGCAGACCCACACCGATGACCCGGTCCCCTTTCTCATCTGGGGAAAAGAGGTTAAGCCCAACGGCGCCGGGAGGTTTACCGAAGCTGAAGCGAAAAAGACTGGCCTTTTCCTCGATAAAGGTTATACAATTATGGATAGATTGCTATGAAGGCGGGTAGCTAGATGGCATTGATAGTGCAAAAATACGGCGGGTCATCCGTAGCCGATGCCGAAAAGATTAAGAACGTGGCTAAGCGGATTGCCCGCGCCAGAGACGAAGGCAACGAGGTGGTGGTGGTCGTCTCGGCGATGGGCGACACCACCGATGAGTTGATTGAGCTGGCCTATCAGATATCGGAGAATCCGGACAATCGTGAGCTTGATGTTCTGCTTTCTACCGGGGAAGTTGTTTCCAGCACCTTGCTGGCCATGTCGCTGCATGTCATGGGCTACCCTGCCATCAGCCTCAGCGGTGCTCAGGCGGGAATCCGCACCGATTCTGCTTACAGCCGGGCGCGCATTCTTCAGGTTGAGCCGAAGCGGGTGGTCCGGGAACTGGAGAAGGGGAATATCGTCATTGTGGCCGGCTTTCAGGGCATGACCGAGGACCTGGATGTCACCACGCTGGGACGGGGTGGCTCGGATACCACCGCCGTGGCTCTGGCGGCCACTCTGGGGGCGGAAGTGTGCCAGATCTACACCGATGTTGAAGGAGTATACAGCGCTGACCCGCGCCTCGTCCCGGAAGCGGAGTGTCTTGCTGAGATACATTACGAGGAGATGCTGGAACTGGCAACCTATGGGGCGAAGGTGCTGCACCCGCGAGCAGTGGAACTCGGGGAGCTGTTCCACATTCCCATACTGGTCGCTTCCAGCTTTACCGATAACCCGGGGACTTTAATACACGGAGGGGTAGCAATGGAAGTTCGGAACAAGGTAAGAAGTATCGCGCATAACCTTAACAGAGGCAAGATAACCGTGGTCGGTGTTCCGGACCGCCCCGGCATTGCGGCCACCATCTTTGAATCTCTGGCCAAAGCGGGAGTCAGTGTTGATACTATCGTGCAGAACGCCAGCATTCAGGGCATTACGGACCTGACCTTTACCGTGTTCAAGAGTGACCTTGCCCGGGCGATGGAGGTGGTCAAGCCGATTGCCACACAGATTGGCGCCAGGGAGTGTGCCAGCGATGACAGGCTTGGGGAGGTGAGCATCATCGGTACCGGAATGCAGAATACCCCCGGCTTCGCCGCCCGTATGTTCAGCACCCTCAGCGAGAAGAATATCAATATCCAGCTGATTACGACCTCGGAAATACGGATAACGTGTATCATTAACGCTGACGAGGTAAAAGAAGCGGTGCGTGCCCTGCACCGGGCATTTGAGATTGAGGAAGAATAGGCGGTTGCCCCGCAGCTAAACCGCCACCACTTCCTTTACTTCCGGGATCTGCTCTTTCAGGATTTTCTCAATTCCCATCTTGAGCGTCATGGTGGACATCGGGCAACCAGCGCAGGCACCGGTCAATCTGACCTGCACGGTGCCATCATTGACTTCGACCAGTTCCACATCGCCGCCGTCCCTCTGTAGCTGGGGGCGAATCTTGTCCAGTATCTCGGTAACTTTATCCTGCATCACAAACTCCTGCTAAAAAAATAACTACCTCTTTTATTTTATATATAGTAGAAGGCTTTCGTCAAACCAGCACAAAATACTCTTGTTAAGTGGTGATGTTTAATGTAGAATAAAATGTTTATAATTGGGGTTCTTGTTAGAGCAGGTTGATGACATACCAGGAAGAGAGACTGGCCAGCTTGAAACGGCAGCGCACCAGGCAGGCGATAGACCTGGCGATGCAGGGGCGCTGGCGGGAGACCCTTGCCGCGAACAAGGCAATTCTGGAGGACTTTCCCAGCGATGTTGATGCCCGCAATCGCCTGGGACGTGCTTATATGGAACTGGGCGAATACCGGCAGGCGAGGGAATCCTATAGCCGAACCGTTGAGCTTGACCCTTTCAATACCATTGCCAAAAAGAACCTGCAGCGTTTGAATTACCTCGGTGAGGCGAAGGTTACTGCCGAGAGCGCGGCACGAAAGGTTGAGCCGCACCGGTTCATTGAGGAGATCGGTAAAGCCGGGGTGGTTAACCTTTACCATCTGGCGCCAACGCAGGTACGCGCCCGCCTCATCGCCGGCGACGAGGTGTTGCTTAAAATAAGCGGTACCCATCTGGTGGTTGAGGATGAATTTGGACAGTACGTGGGGTACGTTGACCCAAAACACGGACGGCGCCTGGTCAAACTAATGAGCGGCGGTAACAAATATTCAGCCGCGGCGGTGAGCTCCACGGAAGAAGCGATGACCATCATCATCCGCGAGATATACCAGGCCCCGGGCCAGATAGGGAAGCCGTCTTTTCCATCAAAGGGGGTGGAGGGACTCAAGCCTTATGTTGACGAAAAGGTCTTCAAGCTGGAGGAGGAAATTGAGGAAATATTGCCGGAGGAATCTGGCTACACTATCATCGGCGGCGATGAGATAGAAGTACTATCGGAGGAATCCACTGACATCGGCGACGAGTCTGTCAGTGATGAAGAATAGGGGGTATGGCGCATGACAATTGGAAAGGTGAAGCCGGTATCAATAGAACGGGAGATGCAGAGCTCGTATCTCGATTACGCGATGAGCGTGATTGTGTCCCGTGCTCTGCCGGACGTTCGTGATGGGTTGAAACCGGTGCACCGGCGTATTCTCTACGCAATGAACGATATGGGCCTTATCTCTGATCGTCCGCACCGCAAGAGCGCCCGCATTGTCGGTGAGGTTCTGGGTAAATATCACCCACACGGAGACACCTCGGTATATGACGCTATGGTGCGTATGGCGCAGGATTTTTCCATGCGCTATCCCCTGGTAGACGGGCAGGGCAACTTCGGCAGCGTGGACAACGATCCCCCGGCGGCCATGCGGTACACCGAAGCCAGGCTGTCCCGTATTGCCAGGGAGATGCTGGTTGATATTGAGAAAGAGACGGTCGACTTCATGCCCAATTTTGATGACAGCCTTGAGGAGCCGAAGGTGCTGCCCACCCGCCTCCCCAATCTTCTCCTCAATGGCAGCTCCGGCATCGCCGTCGGCATGGCGACCAATATCCCGCCCCACAACCTCAATGAGGTCTGCGATGCGGTCTCATATCTCATCGATAGTCCCAAGGCGACCACCGAAGAACTGGCCCAGTTTGTCAAGGGGCCGGACTTCCCCACCGCAGGCATTATCAAGGGCGTTGACGGGATAAAGAGCGCTTACGCTACCGGACACGGCAAAATCGTGATTCAGGCCAGAGCCCGCATTGAAGATATTGCCCAGACCGGGCGCAGTCAAATCGTGGTCACCGAGCTCCCTTATCAGACGAACAAAGCTCACCTGATAGAGACTATTGCGGAGCTGGTCAAGGAAAAGAGGATCACCGGCATCAGTGACCTGCGTGACGAATCCGACCGCCATGGTATGCGCATCGTCATTGAGCTGAAGAAAGAGGCCTTCCCGGAGCAGGTGCTCAATAACCTGTACAAACATACCGCTATGCAGTCGGCTTTCTTCGCCAACATGGTGGCGCTCGTGGATGGGCAGCCCAGAGTTATCAGCCTGAAGCAGGCGCTCCAGAGTTACATTGATTTCCGCCACGAGGTCATCACCCGCCGGTCCAAGTTTGACTTGAAAGCGGCCAGAGCCAGGGCACACATTCTGGAAGGACTGAAAATTGCCCTTGACCAGATTGACGCGATTATCAGCACCATACGCAAATCGGAGACCGCAGAGGCGGCTCGGCAGGCCCTGATGAACAACTTTAGCCTGACTCAGATACAGGCCCAGGCCATTCTTGATCTGCAGTTGCGCCGTCTGGCCAACCTGGAACGGAAAAAGATACTCGATGAATACACCGAGGTACTGAAAACGATTTCCTATCTGGAAGACCTTCTCGCCAACCCGCGCCGCATGCTTATCCTTATCAAGGAGGATGTCAGTGACCTGAAGACGAAGTACGGTGACGAGCGGCGAACCGAAATCGTCGAATACGGTGAGGTGCAGTTCCGTGAAGAAGACCTTATCCCCCATCAGAGAATGGTGGTGACACTGAGCAACCGTGGCTATGTTAAGCGGGTTCCCGCCCACCTTTACACCCCGCAGCACCGCGGCGGCAAGGGGATTATTGGTGCCGTCAACAGGGAAGGTGACCCGGTGCGACTGCTTACCGTGGCCGATACCCACGATGTCATTTTCTTCTTCACCATGGGGGGTAAGGTCTATAGCCTGAAGTGTCATGAAATCCCGGTGGACAGCTCCCGTATCGCGCGGGGTATGGCCGTGGTCAACCTCTTCCCCATCGCCGAAGGAGAAAAGGTGACGGCAATAGTGGCCGTGACCGATTTTTCACCGAAGACGTACCTGCTCCTGGCTACGGTAAAGGGAGAAATAAAAAAGACAGCCGTGGATCGCTTCGCGGTGGTACGCAGCAGCGGGCTCATTGCCATGGACCTCGCCGAGGGTGATGAGCAGGTTGACGCCTGTCTGGCCATGGATGAAGACGACGTCATCCTCGTCACGCGGAAGGGGCAATCCATCAAGTTTCCCGTAGCGAGCCTGCGGGCAAGTTCCCGGGTCAGCGGAGGCGTGCGTGCCATGCGTCTTGCCGTCGGCGACCGCGTTGTCAGCCTGGACCGTGCCGATGCGGAAGCGAACCTGCTGGTCGTAACCAGCGGGGGCTTCGGCAAGCTGACGGCACTCAAGCAGTATCCGCGACAGCGCCGGGCGGGCAGCGGGGTCAGGACCTTTAAAGTTGCCGGGAAGACCGGTGATATCGCTGCTGCCAAAGTGGTTATCTTCCAGGACCAGGTGATGATTATATCGGCCAAGGGCATTGTCACCCGCACGCCGGTAAAGGAAAAAGACCCGCGGCAGGGAATTACCATTCAGGGCAGGAGTACCCAGGGAGTCAGGTTGATGAGACTGGAGGCCGGAGATGAAGTGGTGGCGGTGGCTGCCTTTGGCGGAGAAAAGGAAAAAGGCGACGAAAAAAAGAAAAAGGGGGGTAAGAAGTGAGCGTACCCAGCCTTTCTCTGGCCGGTAAGGTGGCTATCGTTACCGGGAGTTCCCGAGGTATAGGTAAGGGGATTGCCCTCATGTTTGCCGGGGCGGGAGCGGAGGTGGTGGTCTGCAGCCGGAACCTGGATGGGAAGCTGGAATCGGCGGCTGATGAGATTCGGAAGCTGGGGAAGCGTTCTCTGGCCGTCGAGGCCGATGTCACCCGGCAGGCAGATATCGATAACCTGGTTAAGCAGACAATGGATGAGTTTGGTGCCATTGACATTCTGGTCAATAACGCCGGTACGGCGGTCAGGACGCCAGTGTTTGAACACAGCGAGGAGGACTGGGACAGGGTAGTTGACACCAATCTTAAAAGTTACTTCCTCTGCTCACGAGCCGTGGGCAGGGTAATGATGGAGCAGAAGCGGGGTAACATTATCAACATTTCCTCAATGCGGGGCATTGTGGCGGCTCCGGGGAGGATAAGCTACACTGTCTCCAAGGCTGGGGTCCTCATGCTTACCAGAGTGCTGGCTCTGGAATTCGCCAGCTATAATATACGGGTGAATACCATCGCACCTGGCTGGGTTCGGACCGAACTTACCGAGCATCAATGGAAAGACCCCAAAATCTGTAGCGAAATTAACGCCACGATACCGATGGACCGCTGGGCCTCGGTAGATGAGATGGCCACGGTGGCTCTCTTCCTGGCCTCAGAATTGTCCAGCTATGTGACCGGGCAAACCCTGGTGGTGGACGGTGGCATCTCTGCGGCCTAGTTTCTGGCCTTATGCTTTTGTTTGCAGTCAGGATGCCAGCGCTGCAACCCGCATGAATTACAGTCGTCATAGCGGCAGTCCAGCGTCTCTTTTCCCTCGATAGCAGAGCGGTATTCTTTTCTTAAAAAGGCGGTAGATACTCCCGGGTCAATATGCGCCCAGGGCAGCCGCTCGCCAAAGGCACGCTCGCGCTGCGCGTAGAAGGTGGGCTCAAGCTCACTCTCGGCGAAAGCGCACCGCCAGGTCTCGTAATTAAAATATTCGTTCCAGGCGTCAAATTTTGCGCCCAGCTTCCAGGCATGGTAGATTACCGTGCCCAGGCGCCGGTCACCACGAGATATAGCCGCTTCCAGGAGGCTTGTCTTCGGGTCCTGCCAGGAAAGCTTCACTCCCAGACGACGTAAGCCATGTCTTAAAATCTCGTGCCTGGCGTTTAGCTGTTTCTCGTCCTCCTGGGCCACCCACTGGAACGGGGTGTGCGGCTTGGGCACAAAGGTGGCGGCACTGACCCTGAGGCTCGGCACCTTTCCGCTGGTCTGCTTGCCCAGCGACCGGATTTTTTCTACCAGCCGGATAATCTCGGCGACGTCTTCGTCGGTCTCGGTGGGCAGGCCGAGCATGAAGTAAAGTTTCAGGCCCGTCCAGCCCCGCTCAAAGGCGACGGCCGCCGTTTCCAGAAGTTCTTCTTCCGTGATGTTCTTGTTGATGATTCGGCGCAGTCGGTCGCTGCCCGCCTCGGGGGCAAAGGTCAGTCCCGTCCGGCTGCGGGCAGGGAGCGAGCCCATCAAACGAACGGAGAAACGACTGATGCGCAGGCTGGGCAGCGAAAGGGCAACGTCCGGGTGCTGGGCTGCCAGGCTGGTAATCAGTCCGTCAATGCCGGCGTAGTCGCTGGTACTCAGCGAGACCAGCGATATTACGTCGTAGCCACAGTGTCCGACGATTTCCCCGGCTGCCTTGAGCACCTCCTGTTTGGGGCGTTCCCGTACCGGCCGGTAGATAATGCCGGCCTGGCAGAAGCGGCAGCCACGATTGCATCCCCGCTGTATCTCTATGGCGCCGCGGTCGTGTATCACCTCTATATATGGAACAACCTGATTGGTTACCGGCGGTGGCAGCTTGGCCACGATGCGGCGCTGGATGCGTGGTTTCGCTTCCGGCATGGTCGGTGTCAGGCTTTTTAAGAAGCCGTCAGGCTGATATTCGGCATGATATAGACTGGGGATGTAGATGCCTGGAATGGTGGCTGCCCGTTGCAGGAAATCGCTCTTGCGGGCACCACCCGCCTTCTTCCATTCGCGGTAGCTATCCAGAAGCTCAAGGGCTACCTCTTCCCCATCACCGATGACAAAGAGGTCGAAGAAGTCTGCCATTGGCTCCGGATTCAGCACACAGCCGCCCCCGGCGATAATCAGCGGATGGTTTTGATCCCTCTCCGCGGCGAGGACCGGTATCTGCGCCAGGTCGAGCATATTAAGTACGTTGGTATAGGTAAGCTCGTAGCCGAGGGAGAAGCCGATAATGTCAAAATCTTTCAAGGGGCGTCTGGACTCAAGGCTGAAGAGGGGAATACCTCTTTCCCGCATGACCTTTTCCATATCTACCCACGGCGCGAAGACCCGCTCGGCAAGCACGTCTGGCTGCCGGTTGAACAGGTCATAGAGGATGGGCAGGGCGATATTGGACATGCCGATCTCATAGACGTCAGGGTAGCTGAGGGCAATCCTGATGCCGGTCTTGTCCCAGTCTTTAATGATGCTGTTCCACTCGCCGCCGGTATAGCGGGCGGGCTTGGTGACCTGGTGCAGGATATTACTATAGGTCAAGTTGCCCCTCCGGAAAGTCGGGTACGGTTACATTTTCTCTTAACGGGGGAATAAAATCAATAAAGAGAGGGAGTGGTTCTGTTTAACTGTTGTTTATCTATAGTCTCGGAGCAAGTTGGGGGTTATTTTCTACTTCGTGCCCTTAATGTTTTTCAACCCACCCCCTGTGTCCCCCTCCCTTGGAAAGGGAGGGGGAGGATTTTAAAAAGAGGGGCTTTCGCCCCTCTAAAATTCCCGC
>JABUBP010000054.1_pt1 | contig 21551 bp, 26 predicted proteins | sample 7240331 | NCBI WGS metagenome assembly JABUBP01 (sample SAMN07256347, study PRJNA390944) | subsurface metagenome | isolation source: Methane hydrate marine sediment | place: Pacific Ocean: Eastern North Pacific, ODP site 1244 | collected 2002 | reverse complement strand
GCAGCGATTGCCGACGGCTGCACATGAAGTATCGACATGCCAGTCTCCCTTCGTTGATGGAAGACGATGCATTCCCAACGGCAAAGACTATCAGGAACGGCGACGGTGGCCAGTGACAAATCTAGAATCATCTGCAGCGCATCATTTGATCAAGGTTCTCGGTCGGGTCAGGAGCGTTGCGTTTGGCCGGATGCCTGTGATTCAACTCCCGAACTGGGGGCTCGAATCATGCGCTACGACCTCGCCGATTATGAATGGTCCGCCATCAAGCCGATGCTGCCCAACAAACCGCGCGGCATTCCGCGGGTGAACGACCGTCGCATCCTCAATGGAATCTTCCGGATCTTGCGATCTGGAGCACCTTGGCGCGATCTACCGCAAGCGTTTGGTCCCTACACCACTTGCTACAACCGCTTCGTCCGCTGGCGGCAGGCCGGCGTCTGGAGCCGCATCATAGATGCACTGGCGGCCGCCCGTGATGCGGCTGTACAGATATCGACACCTCCATTGTTCGCGTGCATCAGCATGGGACATGCATCACGAAGAACCAGAAACAGTCGATGGGGCGGTCACGGGGCGGATTGACCTGCAAGATTCATGCACTCGTAGATGGCAATGGCCTGCCCGTGCGGCTGGCACTGACACCTGGTGAGGCCCATGACAATCGGCTTGCCGGAAAACTGCTGTCACGTCTGAAATCCGGGTAAATGCTGCTTTTAGGCCGCGGCTACGACGCCGATTGGATCAGAGAGCTTGCCATGAAGAAAGGCGCATGGGCCAACATTCCGCCGAAAAGAAATCGCAACGATCGGATCTGCTTCAATCCTTACCTCTACCGTGCCCGCAACCGGATCGAACGGTTCTTCAATCGAATTAGACAATGTCGTCGGGTCGCGACGCGCTACGACAAGCTCGCAGCGAACTACCTTGCTTCGTTCAGCTTGCATCCATCCGGCTATGGCAGGCTGCGCGCTAATGAGTCCACGCCCTAACACCCGTCGTTGAAAATCGACTGCTCCTCAAGGCAAAATTTCGACAGCAGACCTTCCGATTTCGCACGCTCGTAATCGGCAAAAGTATCGACGTCCCAAAGGGTATCCGCTTCGATCGTTCTCAATCGAAGCTCGCTCAATCGCTCGCGCGTTTGACGCATAACCGCGTCAGTTCCAAAGGCAACGCCTTCGAACAGCTGGCGAATCGGGCGCTTCAAGCCGATCAAGACATAGCCACCGTCCTCAGCAGGAATGAAAACTGCATCTGCTTCCCCCCGAAGCTCGGTTGCACATCGATCAAGGTCCCGCGCGCACAACGCGGGACAATCCGTACCGATCAGCACGGTGGGACCGCGCGCAGTTAGCCGTTCAAATACATCAAACATGCGCGCACCCAAATCACCTTCGACCTGGGCTTGAGTGTCGATCCCGTAATCCTCCCGCAATGACGTAAACAGCGAGTGGCTGGTATCTGGCGCGCACCATAGCGTTACTGGACGCAGGAACGACGCGAGCGCCGTTTCAACCGTTCGCCGGACGAGGAACGCTTGAAGGCTTGCGGCTCGCTCGCAACCAAGGTCCCCAATCAGTCGAGTCTTTGCGTAACCCGCGATGGGAGCCTTCGCTAGGATCGCAAGCTGAACTGGTTCAAGAATTCCGTCGCCCATAAAGGTACCTGATTGCCAAGTGTGAGGGGTCAGCGCCAAAGAAATACTCCAGACGAAGTCGCCACATCAGAAGAATCGTTCGGATTGCGCCATCCTGCTCCCATCGACGCCCTGACGTCGTCACTTTACTGCGAAGGCAGACGGGCGGCGCAATCCGCTTCAGCAACCTCGAGATGGAAATATCCTCCATGATTGGAATTTCTGGAAACCCGCCAATCCGCTCAAAGGCTGCGCGCTGCACGAAGATTGCCTGATCGCCTGTGGCTATGCCGGTATACCTAGACCTCAGGTTCATCAAAGCGGCGACCACTTGAAGGATTCGCAAAGATGAAACGAATTGCACATCAAACCTTCCCCAGACAAACTGTGGACCGTTTGATGCGGCATCGATCTGCTCCATCGCCTCTGTCGGCAAAATGTTGTCCGCGTGCAGAAACAGAAGCGTCTCGCCACTTGCTCGTCGCGCTCCTGCATTCATTTGCAGAGCCCGGCCGCAGGGAGCGTTGATCACAACGTCGGCAAACCCACGGGCCAGCGCAACTGTGCGATCGGAGCTACCGCCGTCCACCAGGATGACCTCGGCCTCGCGGCCGCGAAGCGGCTGCAGGCGCTGCAGACACGATTGGATCGTCTCCTCCTCGTTCAGCGCCGGGATAATGATCGAGAGCATCGAATTCATTCTACCCGCGTGAGAGCCGCCGCGACGCATGCCCTGGTGGGATCCGCTGCGCCATGCGGCGATAATGGCAGCGAACAGGGGTCTTGCGGACTATCTATCGGGCCGAGCACGACGCGCCACCTAGAACGCAAAATTGCGAGCAGAAGGGATGGTTCAGCGCCACGCTGGTGCGGGCGTCCTTCAGCGTATATCCGAGCTCAAAGCGCTGGTCGTAGGGCAAAAGGGTACAAGCGACCACGACGGCTCTCTCTTCGCCCTTGCGTTTGACGATCATGCGCGAGGACGAACACATCACGTCCCGCGGCGATTTGTGGAGGATGTCCCAACATGCCGTGGTGATTTCCGGCGTATCTTGCCCGGCTTCCATCTCCGGGAAGAGCACGAGCGCGTCGGGAGCCGTCCGGATCGTCGTCACGCCGTTGTCACGGAGCAGGCGGGCATATCCGTCACGTTCAGCCGATTGGTCCTCTCGCCACATCGTGCGGCCCGCAAGCGTCGTATGAAAGCAGTTCTCGCTAAGCCATTTCAAACCCGCGAGGGTAATGGCAAAGCTACCTGGTCCGCGTTCTTCCTCGTGACGCTCGGCGGTGTAGTGATCAAGAGAAACCCTCAAGGTCAGCTTCGGTCCGTACCGCCGATTCAGCTCCAACAGCGCCGATTTGTGGCGTTGCATCGGACGCATTGCGTTTGTCAGGATCAGAACCCTGAAGCCTCGACCGAGGCATTCCTCGATGATGTCGATGATTTCGGGGTTCATGAACGGCTCGCCCCCGGTTAAGCCGATTTCCCCTGTCGCGAGGTGCCCCTCAACAATCTCATCCAGGAAAGGGACGACTTCCGACTTGCGTATATAGACAAGACGATCGTTCCTCGGACTGGATTCGATGTAGCAGTTTCGACAGGTGATGTTGCAGAGCGTCCCGGTATTGATCCAAAGCGTATGGAGGCGTTCGAGCTCGACATGAGCTCGAGGCGCACCGGCCGCGGTCCGCTCGGAATCCCTGAATTTGCTTCCCGGCACTGCTGGAGCTCGGGCACGATCGGTGGATGGCCAGAGGTGGTCTAATGGGGCTCTTGCCCGCTTCACCCGTTGCGTGGTCGCTCGGCTCTGCCGCCATTCGGCCGAGCCCTCTGTGATCGCGATACCGCGTTCGCGCATCTCATCGACCGGTAGAACGTCGCAACTGGGCCAAAGACCGGTTTCCAGTGCGGCAGCGTAGCCCTCCGGCAGGCCTGCGTAACGCATCTTTCGGGCGGCCGTTTCGTGGTCGTATCGGAGCGAGCAGTGGTCGACTGAAACAACGCCGTCGCGCGCGCACAGGACGCTGTACCAGACGCGGGAAGTGCCGTCGTTCGCAGGCATGCCTATGGCGCCCGTATTGTGCCACAGGCGCCCGCCCAGGATTTGCGTAAAGGGGATTCCGCAATGTCCGGCAATGACCCCATCCGCCCCCGCGTCGGCCAGCTCACGGGCTTTCGCCGCGGCCGGCGTCGACGCAAAGATGAACCGATTGATCGAGCTGACGCCGCCGTGCACGACAGCCAGCCGGACATTCCCGAGTTCAACATGGATCCGCCGCGGAAGCGCGGCCATCCACAATCGTAGCTCGGGGGTCATTTCAGCTCTGGCGTGACTGAACCAATCGGCGGCGAGGCGCTGGCATGCGCTACCGTCGGGAAAGCCGCAACCACAGTCTTCCGAGCTTGCCGCCAGGCTCTCTTCGCAATTGCCCATAACGACGTGACAACCGAAGTCGCGCATCAAGGCAGCCGTGGCCGCGGCGTCCGCGCCGTAGGCCACGACGTCTCCTGTGCAGATCACCCTCTCGGGCGGAATGGAGCGCCGCCTTACCTCAGCGATCATTGCCTTGAGGGCCTCGAGGTTGCTGTATGGTCCCCCGAACACGAGCAGCGGCTCGCCGGATTGAACGACCACAACCTCGGTTGCCTGAACGACGGGTGATGTAGGGAACCTATCGATTAGCAATACCGGCACTCCAACCTCAGGGAGAATTCAGAACCTTCTCGTCGATGGCAATGGCCTCATCGACCATTCTTCCTTGTTCGTCGGATCGCCTCGGAAAGTTACTGCGGCCGATGAAAATTTTACTGGTGCGGATCCTGTTCCCGAAGGATCGGAATGTCCCCTTTCGACCGCGTCCAGGCGTCCCAGAAGGTCATGCAAATTTCGCTAAGAGGTCAGTTTGGCGCGGTCAGCTCGTTGACCTCACGCTCCGACTCGAGTCTGTCCTACCTCTCTTCTAAGTTCACTTGGGGCCCATGCTCGGCAGCCAAGACTCCGTTGCGGTCTCTGGCGCCGCCTTGACGGCGCAGTCGATCAATGAAGCGTCGGTTGGCGATCGCAACCAGCCATGGCGCAAACGGCCGGGCCGGATCGTACGTGTGCCGGATCGAATGGACGGCCAGCAGGACGTCCTGAACTGCATCCTCAACGTCGCCGAGGTCGCGGTGCCATCGTGCCGCAAGAGACCGCAGATGCAGCGTGATCCCCTGCAGGAGCCGATGATAAGCGGCTCGGTCACCCTCCTGGGCGCAAGCCATCAGGGTGTCCCAGTCGGGGTCACTGACGGCGGGCTGAGTGCCGTTCGTCGCAATGCGTCTCAGCAAGGGGATGCGGCTACTTGAATGCCGGGTCATCGATTGCAGCTCCCCCGGTCTCGAGTTGCGAGCGGCCTGAACTTGACCCCAAGGCATCCTGAGTGGTTTGCCTTGGATGGCCTTGATATGGATCAATGTGAAATAGCGTTCCCCGCAATCGGAGGAGTATGGCCGCTTCAATATCTGAGATGACGGTCGGAACGTGTTTGCTTCTTCGCCCTTGCTTAGTCTTTAGTCACTGCGCGGAGCTTTCCGGCAAGGATGTCATGCATGACATCGAAAACGCGCACGCCAATCTCCCTGGGCTTCGGTGCCAGCCACGGAGAGGCGCACAATGTGGTCGAAGCATCGGACGAGCCATGTTGCCAGCGATCCTTCATTGTCCCACGACTAAACTCGAAGTCCTTCGATGCACCTTGGGGCTCCGGCGGACGATAGATGAGTTGGACGATATCCATTTCGGTGACGCAGCCAAACGCATGAAGTCGCTTTGCCTGGTCAGTTGCAGCAATCTCTGGCGGGAGCAGCTTCTCGAGCTCATTGATCGCGTGCCTAACCTCGTGCCTTTGCTGAAACGCATCGGTGCTGACACGCGTGCGACTGGAATATCGGATGTCCTTGTCGCGTTCATAAACCTCATCCAGATTTGTCGGAATTTGGCCATGGCCAGGAAACACATCCACTTGAAAAGTAAGCCGGCTCCGACGCGGGTAATAATCCAACACATATTGCAGCGGCGTATTCGAGACCAATCCCCCGTCCCAATAATAATCGTCTCCGATCTCGATTGGAGGAAAAGCCGGAGGGAGCGCACCACTTGCCATCACATGCTCAGGGCGAATGGTGATTTCTGCGTTGTCGAAGTATACAAGGCGACCGGTACGCAAATTCACCGCTCCAACACTAAAACGCATCTCCTTGGAAGTGTTTATGCGTTCGAAATCGACCAACCGTTCCAAAGTGGATTTGAGCGCGCTGGTGCTGTAGTAACTAAGATGGGGCCCTCTTAAGATCCAGTCTTCGAAGCTATATGGGGTAAAGAAATCCGGTTGGCCAAACAACGCGGAGGATAAGGCGCTTGCCGTTCTTTGCCAGGACGCCCACGGATTGCTCAAGCCAGCCGCCGGCCAAAGGGCTGTGGGTGATGTAATTTCTTCCCAAAATTTGCGCAGCTGTGCGACACGGTCCTTTGGCGCATTGCCGGCTATGATCGCCGCGTTAATCGCCCCGATGGAAGTACCGGCGATCCAATCCGGTAGATACGCGGAGTCTGCAAGCGTCTCATACACTCCTGCTTGATAACTTCCGAGGGCACCGCCCCCCTCCAGGACAAGAGCAATTTGCTTGTCGTAGGACTCTGGACGAGCTGGCGGCTTTTGATTGCTCATTTGCGTGCTTACTCCAAATATACCCTGCTCCGCGACGATCACCGCAGCGAGATGCCTTGCCTCTTCTGCAAGACAAGAAACCAGATAGACGCCGCAGCCGGATATAAGATGCCGATCAAAGATTCGCTCTTTACAAGATTCTGCGCGAGTCTGCCGACGGGCGACACGCCGCCGTAGTTCATGTGCACCATTGTCGCGAAACTGAAAGACAAGAGATCATTACCCCCTCGCGAGCGATCTGCTTCAAGCATCGAAATAGCAAAAGCAGCGGGAGCTACAATCAATAGGAACTCGTAAATCATAAAGAACAACAGCGCCAGATTGACATAGAGCACAACGGCCGCTTCGATTTTGTGGACGTTTACCCGTCCCGGTTGCAAGACCTCTTTCGCGATCACCCAGCTCACCGCGCAGATTGCTGTGTGCCGGGCGCCAGCGTCGATCCACACGGCAAGACTCGAAAAACTTGCGTGGTTTATGAGCCTCATGATCTGACTTAGAATGGCGGACGTCAAAAATACGATCATGGCCAAACCGCTTTGCATTGCGACAAGTAAACTCGCAAGCGCGAACAGTACGACTGTGACGGTCAGCACCATACCGGGGATCAGATTTTTTGCTTGAAGAGAAACGACGAGGACTAGCAAAATCTCCACGACAAGCAGCGCTCTGAGAGCCGGCTTGCGGATTCGCTCTTGAAAGCCTTCAAATTTCGCCTTGATGCTCATCAAAGAAGACGCGTCTTGGATCTCGACTGAAGCTCGACCTGATCAGGAGGCGCGATCGTGGCACTGAACTTGTGACTGGCTCCTATCGAATAGACTCATCAACAAGCTAAACGCACCGGCAATCCAACAGCGGCTTGGGCGCCCCGACCGCAGCATCACCTGGCCGTGTGGCTGATAATTCGTACCAGAGCGATGCTATCCAATCGCGATCTCGACGAAGCAACCGAGGGGCAGGCGGCAAGCCGTCTGCTCAATACTCTGGCTCGAACGAAGGATGGTCATCGCAGCATACCGATAAGAGGTCGATAGCCGCCGTCGGCCAGACGCTTGGAGGCTGTTTGTACATAGGCAGGATTTAGCTCGATCCCGAGGCCTTCCACCAACCTGTTCATGTAATTGAACAGTGCGACCACCGCGACCGAATGATAGAACGCAGTCTCGTTCCAGCCTGCAGCGAAAATCGCGTCGACATCGGACTGCGTCACTCCATCCGGGCGTTCGGTCAGCCTTTTCGCAAGACTTAGCACGGGCCGCATCTTGTCTGGAACGGCTGCCGTCGCGTCACCTGCCAGCAGCGCAGCAATCGCACCCGGCACGATGCCCAGACGTTCGGCCGTCGCGGTATGCACGCCATGACAGTAGCGACACCCATTCAGCCCGGAGACGTAGGCGGCAATCAGCTCTCTCTCGCCTTCCGTAAATGGCGACTGGCCTCGCAGAAGGGCTTCGTGAAATTCGAGCAGAGGCTCGTTCGTGGCGGGAAATCTCCTGAAGACGTCCAGTAGGGTAGCCTCTTTGGTCATTGAAGGAAGGTACGCCATCCGCGATCCTCATCGGTCGTCTGATCTCTGCACAGAACATCTTTGCCAGAACGGGGTCTATTCTGGCGCGAAATGGGCTCGCGACGCCACCCAATCGAACATCCGGCGGCCAAAGAGAGCTCCCAAGCCGACGAACACGACGGCCGTTCCGACGTTCCACATCAGGATCATCAGGGTAGCGTCGCCGGCGTGAAAGAGAGAGAGAGCCGTCGCCGTTATTGCAGCGACCGAAAGGCTACCCATGAAGGTTACTGCGGTCGGGCGGAGCGGGGCTGCGTAACGCAGCATGACGAGCATCGCGAGCGACAACGGCAAACTGGTGAGCACGAGAGTAGCAAAGCAGCGCACCGCTTCGCCAAGGCCGATGCCGTCTGGACCTATAGATATCCATTGCGCAAGGCACTGGTAACCGATGTTCGAAAGCCAAACTACGACAACCGGCGCAGGCAACAGGAGCCAGAGCCGAGAGCGGTCCGGCAGGCTGACCAGGAAAGCCGAAATAGCCGCAAGCACACCCGTTAAGATCGAACCGACCATCCCGGCGGCAAAGGCCGGGTCGTGAAGTCGTTGAGCGAGGTCTGGACGAAGTCCCTGAGTTGCGGCAAGCAGCATCACCACCAAGGCGGCGAGCATAAGCCAGCAAGCCGCTCGGGTCGCCGGCGGTCGCAGACGCCGCACTGGCTTCATTTTCGCGGCGAGCGATTCGATGAGATCTGGTGTGGTGATCATGGTTCGCTCCGATCGCCCAAGATTTTTCGGAGGCTCTTCATTGCTCGATGGGCGTTGACCTTCAGAGATGTAATCGACATTCCACTCACCGTTGAGGCTTCCTTCAACGACATCTCCTTGAGCTTGAGTAGTCGGAGCGCCTGCCGTTGCATGGGAGGAAGATCGTCGATAGCCTTCACCAATTCACGCCTATCCGGTCCTTCTTCCAGGTTCGCTTGCGGCTCGGAAAAGGTTTCATGCTCGGGCATCAGGGCCGTTTCCCGATTTCGCCTGCGCCCTTGACTGCGTAACCGGTCGACGAGGCGCCGGTTCGCGATCGTCAGCAACCAGGGCCCGAACGGCCGGGTCGGATCGTAGGTGTGTCGAATGGAATGGACGGTCAACAAGATATCCTGAACGGCGTCCTCGACGTCGTGCGGATCGCGATGTCGGCGCACTGCGAGCGCACGAAGGTAAGGCGCTATCTCCTGCAGAAGGCGATGGTAGGCCGCTCTGTCGCCATCCTGAGCACGGGCCATCAGGATGGCCCAGTCGGTGTCGAGGACTGTGGGCTGAGGGACGCGGGCGGAAGCGCTTCCGTCCTTTCCGACGAGCCTCAAGGGGGGACGGCTGTTCGAAACCCCCGTCATCGGCAAGCTCCACGCTTTCCCCGTTTGAACCCGTAGGGAATTGTCCTGAATGCCGCCGATAAGGCGTGCCGTGTAGGTGTCTTTGGGTTCGAGCTTGAATGCATTGCCCTGATAGTCAACCGTGCTGGTCCCGGCGCAAGCCATACCTGCTCCCGCATAGGCGTCTGGCCCTTGAGAGTCACGCCGAAACACTTCTCCATCTTGCCGCCCTTCAGCGCCTTGTGGCGGACCGAACCGCCAATCGCGAGTTCATCAGCCTTGGATCAGCCTGCATTGACAAACCGCAATGCGTGCTGATGGCACGCCGAACCGACCCAACATTGCTAGGTTCGTCGCGTGAAGCGGAAAGGTTACGTCCGCCGTCCCGAAACTGTTGAACACCCCTTGGGGCTTTCGCTTGAAAGTTGCCTCGACATCATTACATCATTGAGTCATCTGAATCATAGGCTGGAGAGCCGTCCTCGAGCCGGCTCTGCCCAGAGAACCGATCATGGCCGACATCTTGCTCTCTCACGAACCAGTCATCCGCCTGGGCGCGTTCGCTGGCGTCTTCACCCTGATGGCGCTATGGGAACTCCTGGCACCGCGGCGGCGCCAGTCGATCGGGCGTCTTCGGCGGTGGCCGAGCAATCTCGGCATCGTTATGTTGAACACGCTGCTCGTCCGTCTCGTCTTTCCGACCGCGGCTGTCGGCCTGGCGCTAGTTGCGGAGTCCCGTGCCTGGGGACTGTTTCCTGCGCTCGATACGCCGATGTGGCTCACGATCGTCGCCGGAGTGATCCTCCTCGATCTCACCATTTACCTGCAGCACGTGCTATTTCACGCCGTGCCGGCGCTGTGGCGGCTGCACCGGGTACATCACGCCGACCTGGAGTTCGACGTAACGACGGGCGCGCGGTTTCATCCGATCGAGATCCTGTTGTCCATGGGGATCAAGCTCGGCGTCGTGGCAGCACTTGGCGCGCCGGCAGCGTCGGTACTGATGTTCGAGGTGCTGCTCAACGCGACCGCCATGTTCAACCACGGCAATGTTCGACTTCCGGAGCGGTTTGACCGCGTGCTGCGCTGGCTTGTCGTCACGCCCGACATGCACCGCGTTCACCATTCGATCTTGCCCCGCGAGACCAACAGCAATTTCGGGTTCAATCTGCCTTGGTGGGATCGGCTGTTCGGTACCTATCGGGCGGAGCCGGAAGCTGGCCAGGAGGCCATGACGATCGGCATCCAGCAGTTTCGCGATCCACGCGAGCTGCGCCTCGACCGGATGCTTTTGCAGCCGTTCCGAGACGATGACCGGCTCTATCCCCTCGGCCGGCGGGAGCCGGCCGCATGACACGGGTGCCGTTCCGGCGGATCCACCCTGCCCTCGCATTCTTAGCCGTGGTGCTCTCAAACCGCGCTATGAGGCTATGGAGACGGCCTTCAAGTGCAGAGAATGGCGCGGTCGTTATGGCCTACGCCCCATCATCGCACCTTCCGTGACGCGCTGTGAGACGGCTTGATTGAACGACGCGAGAAAGCCCACTTACCGTGCCTTGGACGAGAACCGGAGTGATATTCACTACCGGCTTGACCATCCTGAATATTCACCTCGTGCCTGACGCGAGAGGCTGTTACCGGCCAAGGCGCCCCCGCGCATGCGATCAGAGAGATCGGCTGGCAGATCGAAACGAGCATTTGCCGGCTTGTGAATCTAATCGCAATGGGATGTATCCCCTCGCTTCATTCGCTCACCGCTACGTCAAGGAATTTTGACGGCAATCGGTTCTTTGACGCGATCCGAACTTCCACTTCCGCAGGGCTCTTCGCAGGGTGTCATTGACCAAAAAGCCTCCGGCGGGCATGCCGGAGGCTTCCTTGGAGGTTTAACGTTATAGAGGTCTTCTCCTTTGCTGCCGATTACTCCTAGAAGTTTCGCTGAACACGGACGTTGACCGCCAACGTGCTCTGATCGCGGAAGGCCCAAGCTTGCACAGGCTGCGGAGCGCCAGGACTGAAGACCGAGCTACCGTCGAAGTTCTGGTGCAGGTGGAAGTAGGTCGTTTCAGCCGAGAACGTCAGATTCTTCACCGGAGTCCAGCGGGTGACCGCCCCCACCATGCCAACGTTGAAGTTTGGGTCACAGCTGTAACTCGTCCCGAGGCCCGGATGGGTCACGCCGAAAGCAGCGCAGTACTCGGCCTTGGCTGTGTTGTCATATCTCACCCAACCCGCGCCACCGAACACGCTGGTCGACCAGTAAGGATCCCAGTTGTGGTTGAACGCGCCGCGGACGCCGTAAGCCTGGGTCAGGTGGATCCTGCCGTCGCCGCCATTCGCCACAGGCAGCCACACACCATCCGTGGTCGCACCGAATCCATAGCTATTGTTGGGGCCGAACTGACCGGGAACGCCGCCCAGCATCGCGTACGATGGGGAAGCACCAGCGGTGGCAATCACGTTCTTGGTGTCACCTTTGGCCCAAGAAGCATCGATCTTGAAGTCGTCGCCTGTACCGGTCGGGAGATTCTTGAGCTGCAAGGCAACCATCACCGAGCCGCCAAGCTCCGTTTCAGGATGACCCGACTGGATCGAAGCAGTCGTCGGGACATTGAAAGCGCCCAGAGTGTTGTACGACCCATTTACGGTATGCAACGCGCCCGATACCTGGAACATGCCCCAAGCTTGGTCTACGTTGACGTTGCCGACGAGGTCAGGCGCGACCCAACCGCCATAGGCGGTCGTGCCGAGGCCGTTTCCACCAATGCCCGTAGACAGGTTGTACAGCGCCGTGCGGTTGAATACGGTCGGGTCGTCGAGACCGATCGTCGCCGACACGCCATTGCCGAACTGCGCCGTGTACTGGATGTTGTTCACGCCGGTGGAGCTGTCCGCGCCGCCGATGAGGAACGAGTTCGATTGACCGGCCGGAAAACCCGACCAGGGCGTCGCATAAGCTGACTTGGACTTGCCGAAGGTAAACCCGGCGAACTGCAGGAACACGTTTTCGACCGCAACATAGCCGCCGCCGGGGTTGCTCAGCAGGGCGCTGTTCAGGCCGGATAGCTGGCCTACCGAGAACGTACCAGGCGCGGCACCAATACCACCCCCCGGGCCCGACGACGGTGCTGCGCCGTTCTGCGTACCGAAGTTCTGGAACTGGAAGTCCCCCTGCGCGAAGGTGCGGACAACGCCATATTGAGTGGCGGTGCGGGTATCGACGATGAGCTGCATTCTGGAGCGGCTGAGGAACCGGTCCACGAACCGGTCTCCTCCGCCGCCGCTACCAGCGTAGAAGTTCTGGTCGTAGACTCCTCCATTGAACGTGGTGTCAATGCGCAGATATCCACCCACCCTGATACACGTGTCGCTGCCAGGAATAAAGTAGAAGCCGGCACCGTACAGGGAGCAGACCTTCACATATTCGACCGCCTTGGCCTTGACGGGAAGATCAGCAGCCTGCGCTCCGCCCATGGCGAGAAGGCCCGCTACTGAGCCGAGGACCAGGCTCTTAGTCATCTTCATTTTAACCTCCGAGTTGCTCTGATGGGAGGGTTCCGGATCCACTGGGTGAAGTCCCCAAAGGCTGGTTTCCCTTAGTCCGTGAAACCCGCTTAGCCGCATCGCGCCTTCGGACACTCCCGCATGAACGCGAGGGACTTAAGCGAGCCTCCTATAACGGGGCGATCTGGAGACGATGCTCCTTGCCGCACGCACAGATAATAAAACTAATTAATTAATTGCAATAAGTAATCCAACTAACGACATAGATAGGCCCGCGGTGTAACATTCTTGCCACATTCGTCCCCCATCCATCGGAAGCAATCAGGCTGCGAACTTGCTAAGAACTCTCATGTTAACTAGCTGTTGGACTGAAATTAGCTGCTTGACCGAGTCGCTCTGAGGTCGTCTTCAATGTCCCCCAAGAGAGCCACCAAGATCGGCACATCCCGTTCAGTTGGGACGCGGAAGGAGAGTCGCTCACCATCGATCAGGCACAGCGAAGAGACGGTCCTAAGCTTTATCTTTAGTGTGTTCTCAATCCGCGCCCATCTCGACGACATCCATCAGATCTGGGCCAAACTGCTCGGTGTGAGTGAACCACAGTGGCTGATCTTGCTGGCGATTGATGAGCTTGACAGCGGAGAGGGTGTACCCGGGACCAAAATAGCCGCGAAACTTCACATTCACCCGGTCTTCGTTACCACCCAGACAAAAAGCCTTGAGAAAGCAGGGTTTGTAACCAGAAAAACTTCAGCTGTTGACGCACGCTTTGTGCTCATGTCTCTCACTAGCAAAGCCCGCGCGGAATTTGCCAAGCTCTCGGCGCAACGGCGCGCACTGAATGAATCACTTTTCGTCGGCCTCGACGACCAAGCCTTCCAAGTCGTCACCGATAAATTGACGGAAATTATGAAGAACGCAGAAAGGGCGGCACGACGGCTTTCTGCGGAAGATTGAATCGATATTTTTTGGTCTCATTTGTACTTCAGACGACGATCTTTATTCGGTTCGTAAGAGAGCTTTACACGAAACATAACCAGTTTGGATCTACGAAGGCCCTAGATCAGTGGCGTCCTCCGGAAAGAGCATCATCCGCGGCGATCGTCGATATCGCACGCAATCCTGGTTGCCAACCAATCAAAAATGAATCGCCTCCTGGGCGGTCCCGCATCTTCGACCGAAAAAAACTTCAACTCCATTTGCACCCCTGCCTTCATGCAAAACTCATAAAGTCTTGTTGCATCTTTCATGTCTAGAAATTCGTGTTCGGCCGAGGTCACCAAGAAAGGACACCTGAGCCGTCGGGCTATACTGTATCGCCGCTTTCTTCTAGCATCCGAGTAAATTGAACTACCAACATTACCTCCAAATGCCCAGGAAGATAGCAGCGGTCTTCTGATCTCTTCCCATATCCCGCCATCGCAAACCACCGCGGCAAATCGATGGTCCAAACTCGCGACTTCAGAAGCGTGAATTGCACCAAAGTTATTTCCGAACAACGCAATGCGGCTTTCGTCAACGTCGCCCCGATCCAATAGGTAATCCACGCAGCGGCCCACAGAAACTTCGACATTGCAACCAGGGAAGCCATCCGCCCTACCTTGGCAATTTCCCGGACTATCCACGATCAGTAGCGACAAGCCTCCAGCGAACGCAAACCGCGGCATCTTTCCCAGCAATTCATCCCTAGTCTCGTCCGGCCCCCCGAAACATATGACTACGGGGGTTCGTTGCCGTGTGTTTGGCGCTCTAAGGAAATAACCACGAACGGACCGGCTGCTCTCACACGGCATGTCAACAATTTCGCCGCCCGGCGTTGTGCATCCTATGTAGCGGTGGGAGCATTTTTCGACTGCGGCAAGAAGGTTCCGATTCCTTACATCATCAACCGCGAGAAAGACGCCTGCCGATCTGTAGTATGCCGATGCCTGCAGCCACGCGCTCCCTGCCGTTTGATGATACCCTTGAGCAAACGCACATTCTGCTCGGGCCTGTGATACTTCCGCCTGGATTTTCCATTCTCGATACCAGTCTTCCTCGTTTCCGGATGCTATGCGTGCCACCGCCCCAAGACATTCGGCGACCGTGCCGCCGGCGTCCTCCAACGCGAGCGTCAATTGGGTAAACTGGAGGCAAAAGTCTTCGTGATAAGGCCAAGGCTTCCAGCTGTGTAACCACGCCTTCCCGCTATGTGGCCCGCTACGTGGAATGAGAGCGTGCATGAGATCCCCGACCGCGCCGGCGAACACCGTGAGAACAAGGTTGTGCATCGGGGTAGGATCCGTCGAACGACTATAACCCACCCATCATGCCGACCCGCGAACGTTTCGGAACAGGCGAACGAACGGTTACAAACTTTGCGTCACGTATGCGTGAACCATAACCGCCATCAATCGCCTCCGTATAGGAGCCAGGATTCACGCAGAGAACCTATGAGATGGTCGAGCGACAGCCCGCCCGGACCGAGCGCGATGATAGCGAGCGCGAGCGCTGCCCACGGCAGGTGGAAATTCGCCCAGCCTTCCGGTACGACGAGCTGAATGACCCCCGTCATGACCAGGAGCGCGAGTGCGCTGAAGCGAGTCGAAAATCCAAAGAACAGCATCACCGGAAGCACAATTTCGGCTATGCCGTCGAGGTAGGCGAGCGCAGTGGGCAGCGGAAAATCGTACGCACGGCCAAAGATGTGCAGCTTGAATTCGTCTTCAAATAGGAATTCTGCGGCCGGGGATAACGACAGAAAGCCATCCCATTTGGTCAGGCCAGATTTGAAGAAGGGTACGGCCAATGCAACCCGAAGAACCGGCGGTGCCACGACCTGAGCGACGCCAACAAGCCAACTTAGCGTGTTTAGGACGAGTTTTTCGATACCGGCGATGTTCAAGTGCGGCTTGACCATTGTCATATTCACTTCGGACCTGACGCTGGGCTATAGCCGACCAAGGCGCCCGCGCGCATGAGATCAGAGAGGTTAGCCGACAGATCGAAGCCGGAATTAGCTTCCAGCGCCGATTCGAAAGCGGTCAGAAGTGAGGCTCCATCTCCTAGCGCCTTGATGAATTCCAAGCTGCCCTTCGGAATCGATCGAACTTCGACATCGCTCAGCGGGCGAACGACGAGCACATCCTCGCCACCGGACGCAAGATCGACCGGCGCGGGGACACCGTCCGAGATATTCATCTGCCAAATCGCCAGAGCCGGAAAGTTCGAGCGGACGAGGCGGAGCGAAGGGTGAAGCGCAAGCCGGACTGCCGCAAGCTCGTCGGGCGCGATCCCTACGAATGCGCTTGGATCGACCGGCGAAGCCTCGGCTGCGTGATAGGCCTCCGTCCAGGCACGCTCGATGCGAGCAACATCGGCCAAGTAGGGCAGCACCGCGGCGGGCTCGAATTGGCGGACGAAATCGGGAAAACCGGCTCCATAGTCCAGCATGATCGGCGAGCGCGGCGGCGCGACCATCGCGTAAGCGCGCGCCATGGCCCGAAAGAAATCTGCCCCGACAATGCGATGCACGGCCGGGAATGCATCTTTTAGGGCTTCCATCAGACCGACCACGACGTTGTTTCTGTAGACTGCAAACCGCTTCGGACTCGGTTCGCCGTCCGGCCCGACAAGGCCGATCGGCATCGGCAGCCCGGGGTCCAGGAGAGCCGCGGCGAAATCGCGTTGCCTTTCAGCGAGCTGCTGCATGGCGCAAGGCCTTCGGTTTCGTTGCGAGCATGATTGCCTCGGCGCGATCAGCCTCCTGCTTGAGCGTGGGCCAGGCCGGCACATCTGCGTCCCATTCGATCAGCGTGGGAACCGGACCGATGAGGGTGATGGCACGAGCATAGAGATCCCAGACGATCTCGTCGACCGGGCGATTATGGGTATCGATCAGCAGAGGCCGTCCCTTGTCGTCGGCCTCTCTCGTATAGCCGGCCAAGTGAATCTCCTGTACGTGGGCAAGCGGATAGGCGTCCAGGTAAGCGAGCGGATCCCACTGCTGGTTGGTGGAAGCGACATAGACATTGTTGACGTCGAGAAGCAGGCCGCACCCGGTGCGCCGCACCGCTTCAGCAATGAAGTCGATCTCTGAATAGGTGTTTTCGGCGAAGGCAAGATATGTGGATGGATTCTCGAGCAGCATCTGCCGGCCCAGCGCGTTCTGGACCTGGTCGATATGCTCGACGACGCGGACAAGCGTCTCGCCAGTGTACGGCACCGGCAGCAAATCGTTGAGAAACCCGGCGTCGTGCGACGACCACGCAAGGTGCTCCGAGAACAGACCAGGTCTGTACCGTTCGATCAGTTGGTTGAGGCGCCAAAGATGCTCCTTGTCGAGCGGCCGATCGGCGCCGATCGACAACCCAACGCCGTGGAGTGAGAGCGGGTATCGTTCGCGAATAGCCGACAAGTACCGGTGCGGCGGACCTCCCGCACCCATGTAGTTCTCCGCGTGGACCTCGAAGAAGCCGACGTCGGGCCGCTGCTCAACGATCGAGCGGTAATGCTCGGCCTTCAGGCCCACGCCCCCGCGCGCAGGGATTCGGTCTCTCGCGAGAGACGGTGAAAATGGCATGGCAACCTCCCATCAAAGCAGCAACGGACGGGCAGCAGCGCCGCCCGCCCGCTCAATGCGACATCAGGCCTTGGGCGTCACGCTTCCCGGTCCCTTCGGCGTCTGCATGGTCGTGCAGGTGCCTTTGGGTTCAAGCTTGAATGCATTGCCCTGGTAATCGACTGTGCTGGTCCCGGCGCAGGTCGTGCCTGCTCCCGCATAGCAGTCGTTTTGGCCCTTCAGCGCCACGCCGTAACACTTTTCCATCTTGCCGCCCTGCAGCGCCTTCATCGTAGCCGCTTGCTTTTCCTTCATCATTTTTTCCATGTCGCCCTTGTTCATCTGCGCCATGGCCGATGGGACGGCAAGCGATCCAACGGCTGCGGCGAAGGCGCCGGCGAGTAGTACGGATACTGTGCGATTGGACATCTCTCTTCCTCCGATTGCAGGTTGCTGTGCGAGCGTGCGGAGTCGCCCGTGCGGTGGGCCGAACAAATTCGCCCGCCAGGGAAGATTCGTCCCGGGAGACGGAAAAGTTACGCTAAGAGAAGCCGGGGCGGGGAGTTCCCAATTTCCCGTTCGCTGCACGTGGGCCGCTGCCGGGGAACTTAAGGCGCCACGATCTGTGTGACGTTCCGCTTGATCACGGCCAGCGGGTAGCACTGAGGTTCGCAAGGCTTACCCGGCGCAGCACGACAATTTGGCGACGTCCTTGGCGAATGATAAGGCTGCCAGCTTCAACCCCTCAACGGTGGTAAGGTAGGGAAAGATCGTATCGACCAGGTCCGTAATGGTAAGACCTTGCCGGATTGCAAGGGTTGCTGTCTGAATACTGTCGGCCCCTTCCGTTGCCAGGATATGCGCGCCGAGCAATCGGCCGCTGCCGGCGTCAGCCACGAGCTTGATCAGCCCGCGGGTGTCACGGGCGGCCAACGCTCGCGGCACCTGGTCGAGACTGATCGTGGAAACGCGCACGTCGTGCCCCGCGCGGCGTGCGGATGCCTCGGTGAGACCAACACTTGCCACTTGCGGGTCTGTGAACACGACAGCCGGCATGGCGCGGTTGTCGTAGCGCTGGCTATCGCCGTTCAGAGCATTGATCGCTGCGATCTTGGCGCCGTAGGCCGCCATGTATACGAACTGGTCACGGCCTGTCACATCACCGGCCGCGTAGATGCCGGTCCGGGTGGTCCGCATGTACTCATCGACTACGATTCCGCCTCTTGGCGAGACTGCGATCTCGTATTGGGCCAGCCCGAGCCCCTCGCTGTTGGGCGTGCGCCCAGCGGCAATCAGCGCCTGGTCGGCTTCGATCGTCAAGTTCTGTTCGCCGTGCGCGACTATCAGCGCAATGCCGTCTCCTGTCTTGCGGATTTCGCGGTAAGCAATACCGGAGACCACGCTGATACCCTCGCCCTCGAAATACCGCGTGATCGCCGCGCCGATCTCCGGCTCGGCCTCGGGGAGCAGGCGGGAGCGGCACACCAGCGTCACCTCAACGCCGGCTCGGGCGAACATCTGCGCAAGCTCCGCCCCAACATAGCCGCCGCCGATCACGAGCAGCGACCGCGGCAGCGTCTCGAGATCGAGTGCAGTCGTGCTGGTCAGATACGCCACGGCGTCGAGACCGGGGATCGGTGGAAGCGCCGGCCGCGCGCCGGTCGCGATTATGACCTTGCCCGCGGAAATATGCGTGCCGTCGATTTCGACTCCACCGTCGGCAAGACGTGCCGACCCCTCGCGAAAAGTGATGCCGCGGTGGGCCGGCAGCAGATCGATATATTTGGCCTGACGCAGTCCCGTGACGAGCGCATCCTTCTGGCGGACAGTTGCTCGCCAATCGGTGACTGATGCTTGCGCCGTGATCCCGGCGAAGCGCGCGGCCACGCGCGCATTGTGGAGTTGCTCCGCAGCGCGGATCAGAGTCTTCGAGGGAACGCAGCCGATATTGACGCAGGTGCCGCCGATGGTGCCGCTCCCGACAAGGGCCACCCGTGCGCCCTGGTCGGCAGCCGTGATCGCCGCCGAAAATCCGGCGGAGCCCGCGCCGATCACGACGAGGTCGTAGGCGCCGCCGTAGCCCAATCGGGGCTGACGATCCGGACGCACCGCACCATGAGTTGCACTTCCCGAGCCGAGACGGATGAGGCCGCACTTGTCCATCTCAGCTGCCTTTCGCCCCGGCGTGCGCCGGATAGCCCGCGTTCGAGCTTGCGGCCGCGATCGCTTCCGGATTCGTCTTGGCGTCATCGAATGTCACGGTCGCGGTTTTGGCCTCGAACGAGACAACGACGTTGCCGACACCATGAACCGCCGCCATCGACTTCTTCACGATATATGGGCAAGAGGCGCAGGTCATGTTGTCGACGGTGAACTCGACTGTGCGCTCGCCGGCGACGGCAGCCGAAGCCCACATCGCCAAGCCAATCAGGGTGAAAACGCTCAAACCTTTGTTCATTTGACGGCTTCCTCATGGTCCTCAGGCGTCAAGCAGCAGCGGGGCGACGTAGTCGAAGGCGAAGGCGGCCACAACGAGCAGCGTTGCAGCCCAGAGCGCTAGGCGGACGATGTGGTTAGATATCGGACGGGCGCAGGCCGCGTTCTCGGCGCAGGCTTGTTCGGTCTTCCCGTAAACCAGATAGAAGCCATAGCCCAACATCCCTGCCGTGCCTGCCACGAACAGCGGCTTGTAGGGCGCCAGTGCCGTGAGATTGCCGATCCAGGCCCCTCCGACGCCCAGACTGAACAGAATGAGCGGCACAATGCAGCAGGAGGAAGCCGCAAGCGCGCCGAGAATGCCGCCAACGGCAACCAAGCGCTGTCGTCCGGCAGCGTCCCGTTCGGCCGCTTCCGCGGAGGATGCGGTCGGCGCGATCCTCGTTGTCAAAAGTCGCCAAGCGCTCACGTTTTGTCTCTCTCCTTGCCGAAAATTCAAGCCTGCAGTAGCCTCCAGTCTGTAGCGCCTACAGGGTCAATGGAGATTCTTCCGATGCGCGATCAAACCGACGTGAAGGGCTTGCAGCGGGCCGAGCTCGCGCGCCGGACTGGCTGCAACCTGGAAACAGTGCGCTATTACGAGAAGGTAGGTCTTCTGCCCGAACCGCCGCGTACGCCCGGCGGCTATCGCAGTTACGATACGACGCACGAACAGCGTATTCGCTTCATTTTGCGGGCGCGCGAGCTCGGCTTCTCGCTGCACGAAATCCGTGAGCTGTTGCATCTTGTTGACGAACGAGACCAGCCTTGCGGCGATGTGCGTGCGGTTGCTGCTGCACACCTCAATGATATACGGTCGAAGATTGCCGATCTCAAACGCATGGAGCGGGTGCTCAACGACGTGGTTGCGCGGTGCGCCGATGGCACCCAGCGGGAATGCCCGCTTATCGATACGCTGTTCCGGGACCGTGCGATCACTTGATCGGGACGCGCATCGGTCGCGATGGATTCGCAAGCGGTTCGACGCGAAAACACGCTGGTCGAATGGGAGCAGAGCCCGGCGGCACGCAATGGTATGACTTGTCAGTCCTGCCACATGCCACAGCGCAGGCATCTGTGGCGGGGCATCCACGACCCCGACATGGTGCGATCCGGGCTCACGCCGGAATTCGTTGCTGAAGCGGACGCGGCGCGGTTTCGCCTGACCAGCACCGGTCGGCCACGCATTCCCAACCTATGTGACGCCTAAGGTCATTATGAAGGCAGTGGCACTCGACCAGGCGGACGAGCCAATCCCCGGATCAGAGGTTCACCCCGTCGTCCAGAGACAAGTGGAATTGGTGGGCGGCGACTGGATCGAGCACTCTGACACGCGCCTGTTGCCTAGGCAGTCTGCGACGCCGGAAATGGCTTGGCCGAAGAGTGCCCGGGTGAAATTCTGGCTGGAGGTGCATCCCGATGATTTCTATCACCAGCACGTCTACGGCAGTCTGTCGCGTGAGCTGGCCAGCGACAGCATTTCAGCCAAGTTGATCGCCGAGGCCGACCGTATCGCGCAACCAAGCCAGTTCCGCCTTTTCGAGACGGTGATCCAACGGCCGTGATGTTGGCCATGCTGCGAGACGGCTAGCACGACCGCGTCTCATACGTCCTTTGACGCGGCGGTCACGACGCTCCTGTCGCCCGATCGGACGGGCAGCATCACGTCTCCGCGAGCGCGTAACCTACGCGAAAGCGCCTCCGAACCGTTCATCAGAAGCCATCAATCGCTTCAGACGATTCTCGACTCACTCTCGCCAAACCTTCTTCGGAGGGCGCGCGGACACGAGGGTCCGCGCC
>JABUBP010000053.1_pt1 | contig 21694 bp, 24 predicted proteins | sample 7240331 | NCBI WGS metagenome assembly JABUBP01 (sample SAMN07256347, study PRJNA390944) | subsurface metagenome | isolation source: Methane hydrate marine sediment | place: Pacific Ocean: Eastern North Pacific, ODP site 1244 | collected 2002 | reverse complement strand
CACCAGGGAGGTCTTCAAAGAGGCAATATCAGCCAGTGCTGCCTCGGTTATTTTTGCGCATAATCACCCCTCAGGCGACCCTGAAGCCTCAGAAGACGATATAGAGCTAACCAAAAGGTTAGCCCAGGCAGGAGAGATTGTAGGCATAGAGGTATTAGACCATATCATTATTTGTGATAAAAAATACCTGAGCCTGAAAAGGCAAGGCTTGTTTTAAGACAAATTTCTACAAAGCAGGAAGTAAAGTATGATGGGTGCCGTATACGCCTTAACCGCCGCTTTGTCCTGGGCAGGAACCAGCGCTATTCTTAAATCTCTCACCACCAGAATAGATGCCCTCTCTCTAAACACGCTGCGACTATGTACCGCCTCCCTACTCCTGCTTGCCGTTATTCTCCTCTCGGGGAGAGGTGCTGAGCTCGTAAATACTCCTTTGATACCTCTGGCCTATTTGATAATCCCCGGTGTCATCGGCCTAGCTATCGGAGACACTCTATATATTAAAAGCTTATCGTATCTCAATGTTTCCCAAGCTTTTCCCATAGCCCAATGTGCTAACCCCGTTTTCACCATGTTCTTGGCGGTTTCGCTCTTGGGGGAATCCTTTACCTGGGTCATCGGACTGGGGACATTCTTGGTGTTGCTAGGTATTTATCTGATAATGTCTACACGGATGACACCAGGTATAAATTCTACACCAAGGAGAATCAGAGGGAAGGGTATAGTATTGGCCCTAATCGCGGGGGCAACATGGGCAGTAGCCGCAGTGACTCTTAAGCTAGGAGTCATGGAGATGGACCCTCTAGTTGCAGCAGCTACCAGGATATCCTCCGCAGCTATTGTGCTTCTTCCCTTCGCTCTCAGCCGAAGGAAAAGGGGAGCACTACAACTAAGAAAGTATGGCTCCCGTAGCCTGGCTCTTGCCCTCACATCGGGGTTCATCGACTATGGCGTGGGAATGGTCTTTTTTATAATCGCAATTCAGTTGCTCGGCGCAGGGAAGGCAGTGGTGCTATCAGCAACCTCTCCCCTTTTCCTATTACCTTTTTCCGTCTTCATCCTCAAGGAAAAGCTAACGCGGCTTAATTTGATAGGTATATTTGCAGGTGTTACCGGAATATGCCTAGTTATCATATAAAACAAAAAATAACTTTGCTATCATCAATTGTGTACTCCTACAAAGGAGAGGAGGGAAGAGTAGTTATTGAAGGGTTTTGCCCTTCAATCCCTTTTGATAAATAACCTTCGTTTTGAAACTCGGGTGGAAGGAGGATTATCAGCATGAAAAGAATCCTATACATACTTCTTTCAGTAGTATTGTTATGTAGCCTGCTTATTGTTGGTTGCCAGCCTGAGCAGGAAGCAGAGGTAACCCCTACTGAAGAAAACACCCTGAATCTATATGGCATTGACCCATGGACGCTTGACCCGGCGGTTTCCGGTGAAATGACTTCCCACGAATATATCATGCAGCTATTCAGCGGTTTGGTTTGCCTTGATGATAACCTGGAGCCAGCACCGGATATTGCCCAGAGGTGGCAGGTCAGCGGTGACGGCAGGACCTATACCTTTTATCTACAGCATGATGTGAAGTTTCATAATGGCAGGAAGGTTAAGGCTGAGGACTTTGAGTATTCCTGGGAGCGTGCCTGCGACCCTGACACCCGCTCTCTAACTGCAGACACCTACCTGGGTGATATCGTTGGGGTAAGGGAAGTATTAGCCGGTAAAACTAAGGAAATTAGCGGCGTCAGGGTTATTGGTGATTACACCCTTGAGGTAACTATAGATGCGCCCAAGTCTTATTTCCTATCCAAGTTGACCTACCCTACCGCCTTTGTCGTGGATAGAGCCAATGTGGAATCAGGAAGGGAGTGGTGGCGGCAACCGAATGGCACTGGTCCGTTTAAGCTCAGGCAGTGGGATGAAAATAGCTTGCTTGTTTTGGAGAAGAACGACCTTTACTACGGCAAGTTAGCTAAGGTAAATTTTGTTGCTTTTTATCTGTGGGGTGGTGTGCCGATGAATATGTATGAGACTGGCAAGATTGATGTCACCAGCATCTATATTGATTATATTGATAAGGTTACCGATAAAGCCGGTCCCTTTTATGAAGAGCTGCAGGTAGTCCCTGAGCTAAGCTTTCACTATATTGGCTTTAACTTTAGTAAGCCACCCTTTGACGATGTTAATATTCGCCGTGCCTTCTCTCAGGCTATTGATAAGGATAAATTAGTTTCTTTGGTGTTTAGGGGTATGGTGCAGCCGGCAGATGGTATCCTACCGCCAGGTATGCCCGGGTTCAATAAAGATTTATCGGGGTTAGACTATGATGTAACTAAGGCAAGGGAGTTAATCAAAGTATCCAAATATGGTGATGTATCTAAGTTGCCACCTATCACTATTACTACTATGGGCTGGGGAGGATTAATATCGCAAGGGCTGGAAGCTATCATTTCTGAGTGGCGAAACAACCTGGGGGTTGAGGTAAAGGTAAGGCAGTTAGAACCGGAGAGGTTCCTTTATCACCTCAGGCAGGAGAAGGACGAGATGTTTTATATGGGTTGGGTGGCTGACTACCCGCATCCACAGAATTTCTTGGACATTTTGTTTCAAAGTGGCGCCGAGTATAACTACGGCGAGTATAGTAACCCTGAGATAGATGCCCTACTGGAGATGGCAGGTGTTGAGCCAGATTATGATTCAAGCCTGGCGCTATATCAACAAGCTGAGCAAAAGCTGGTTGAGGATGCTGCCTGCTTACCTTTATGGTTTGGCAAAAACCATATTCTGGTCAAGCCCTATGTTAAGGAATATAACCTAAGTCCTCAAGGGCTGGTTATGTTAAACAGCGTCTCTATTGAGCGTGACTAGTGGCGGAGGGGGTGGGATTCGAACCCACGGTCCCCTTGCGAGAACAACGGTTTTCAAGACCGTCACCATAGACCACTCGGACACCCCTCCAGAATCAAAGCAGTTCAACTATTTCCGCAACCGTCTTAATTCAAGGACTACAGGGTTTCCTGCGTCAGGACAGACTACAGTGGTAACATCAGGGTTACTTTCCCAAGGGAATGCCCCACCGAACCTCAGTATCTGGGCGGATAGAAATAGGGAATTGAAAGCGGAGAGGCATATCCCTTCCGGTGTCTTACCTTTAATGATCCATTCATCCCCGACCTTGTGCTCAGCAGCACAGGTGCCTTTTTGAGATACCACCTTGACGGCCACATCATAACTTTCTGCCATATCGCTACCTCCCTCTGTTTCCTCGGTTTTTATAGAGATTATGTTGTTTTCTAGTATAGGTGTCAACAGCATCATTCTATGCGCTTCTAAGCGTCTATCTAATTACCCTCTGCCCGGTGCTGTTGCCTGCAGGCTAAATAGCCCTCCCCAAAGGTTGAAACTAGGGTGCTATTACCACTGGTTATAGTGAACTCGGTCAGCCCTATAGCGGTCTGGCTGCGGCTTCTGTTCCGCTGGATAGCCGATAGAGATTAGGGAAATAGGTATAATGTGTTCCGGAAGGTTCAGTAATTTTTTGGTAGCCGTAACCAGCGGTTCTGTGGGATATACACCAAGCCAGACTGCCCCTAATCCTTTAGCATGGGCCGCCAGCAGAATATTCTGAGTAGCTGCTGAGCAGTCCTGAACCCCAAGCTCTCCTAGCTGTAAATCCGAGTGGCAACAAACCAGAATGGCCACTGGTGCTTCTTTTAGCATTTGGGCATAAGTGTGATACTTTGGAATTTCGTTCAGAATCTTACGGTCGTTGATTACGACAAAGCACCAGGGTTGCTGGTTACCACCTGACGGAGCATACATAGCCGCTTCTAGCAGCTCCTTCAGCACTTCGTCAGATACTGGTTGCTTTGTGTACTTCCGGATACTCCTTCGGGTAAAAATTGCTTCCATAGCATCCATACAGTAACTCCTCCTTTTTATTTGATTACCTTCTCTCCAACATAGGGCTGGAGAGCTTCAGGGATTAAGATGCTGCCATCAGCTTGCTGGTAATTCTCCATTATAGCAATGAGAACCCGGGGCAGGGCTAGCCCCGAGCCATTCAGAGTGTGGACAAATTGGGGTTTGGCATCGGGGGATGAGCGATAGCGGATATTAGCTCGCCGGGCTTGGAAATCACCACAATTAGAGCAGGAGCTTACCTCCAGCCACTCGTCACAGCCAGGAGCCCATATGTCAATATCATAGGCTTTGGTAGCAGCAAAGCCTAAATCAGCAGTGCAAAGCTGTTTTACCCGATAGGGTAGCCCTAGCTTTTGGCAAACCTGTTCGGCATTATTGACCAGTTTTTCTAGCTCCTGGTCAGAGGTGGATGGCTCGGTGAATTTATACAGCTCAACCTTGTCAAACTGGTGACCCCGTTTTATGCCCCGGGTATCCTTTCCGGCTGACATTTTTTCCCGACGAAAACAGGCAGTGTAGGCAGCATAATAGATAGGTAAGATTCCGGGCGGTATAATTTCATCACGGTGCAGATTAGTAAGTGGCACCTCAGCCGTAGGCACGAACCAGAGGTCGTCTTCTTCATCATGATATAGGTTATCGGCAAATTTAGGCAGGTTGCTGGCACCAACCATACATTCCCTCTTGACCATAAATGGTGGATATACCTCCTGGTAGCCGTGCTTAGTGGTGTGGAGGTCTAACATAAAAGAGATAAGGGCTCTTTGCAGTCGGGCGCCCAGCCCTTTGAGCACATAGAAGCGGGTGCCTGATAGCTTTACCCCTCTTTCAAAATCAATGATGCCCAGGGATTCACCCAATTTCCAGTGGGGGTCTGGCTGGAAATCAAAGTTTTTAGGCTCTCCCCAGGAGCGCACCACGACATTATCCTCTTCATCCTTACCTAAAGGCACTGAGGAGTGTGGGATATTGGGTACCTGCAGCAGAAGTTCTTCCAGTTGCTTATCCAGGCTCCTGACCTCTTCCTCTAGCTTCTTTATCTTGGCACGCAGCTCACGCCCCTCTTTTATAGTTTCTTTACCCATTTTCCTTTCTCGGGCAGTCTCCTTTCGGTCATGCCTGAAGCCTTCCAGCTCAAGCACCTTGTGCCGGCGCTCCGAGTCAAGATGCAAGATTTCATCCAGAGGAGCATCGTCCTGACGGTTAGCTACTGCTTCACGCACCAAGTCTATATTTTCGCGGATAAACTTTATGTCAAGCATAAATTGATTACCAACCCTCCCCCTTTATCCCCCTCCCTTGATAAGGGAGGGGGAAGGGTCTATTAAGAGAGGCTTCGCCTCTCTTAAACTCTCCTTATATTTTCTCCTCAAGCCACCTTTCTGTTCCGATTTCCTTTCTCTTCACAAGCTCATTCTGTCGCGCAAGAAGGGCTTGCCTTGCCTCTTCTTCACCTAGAGAAGGGTCACGTAACTCGGTAAATGTCTCGCATGGAAATTCATTACACAGTCCACAATGCTCTAGCTGCTTTTGATTAATGCAACAATTATAAAGCGGGCAAATCTTATCCTTTATTTGAGCTGTCCAGAATGGCTTGCCGTTCACGTGTCCACATCCCTGGCATTGCTTCTTAAAATACTCGCAGGCTCCACAATATAGTCCGCATACAGGTGCTAAAGCTTTGTCTATCATTTTCCCCTCCTTTATGGTTTCTCCCTGAGCTGAGGGAAGAGGATTACCTCACGAATTGATTGCTGACCAGTAAGTAGCATCACCAGGCGGTCGATGCCAACACCAAGCCCGCCGGTAGGCGGCATACCATACTCCAGCGCCAGCAGAAAGTCTTCGTCAATAGTCTCCGCTATCTCACCTTCTTTCTGGCGTCCTTCTAGCTGCTTTTGAAAGCGCTGCCTCTGCTCTATAGGGTCATTGAGTTCAGTGAAGGCGTTGGCAATCTCCATACCTCCGACAAAGGCTTCAAAGCGCTCTACCACACGGTCGTTATCGGGCTTGGTCTTAGCTAAGGGCGACATTGAAACCGGATAGTCCAGAGTGAAGGTGGGCTTAAGGAGGTTTGGTTCAACAAAGGTTGAAATAAGCCCATCGACCAGCCGGCCCCAGTTCTTCTGGGGGTCAACCTCTAATTCTAGCTCCTGCATCTTAGCCCTTAGCGAATCGGCATTAGGATATTGCACAAAATCAATGCCACTGTATTCAATAACCGCCTGGCGCAGTTCTAAACGTTGCCACGGCGGCTTGAAGTCAATGGTGTCATCACCAAACTTGATGGTATATCCACCGGTAATTTCTCTAACGATGCTGGACACCATTTCCTCAAGCATATTCATTACATCATTGTAGTCAGCATAGGCTTGGTAGCTCTCCAGCATGGTGAACTCGGGGTTGTGCTTGGTGGAAATGCCCTCATTGCGAAAAATGCGACCCAGCTCATACACCTTATCAAAGCCGCCGATAATTAGCCGCTTAAGGTGAAGCTCAAGGGCAATACGCAGGTAGAAATCCTGGTCAAGGGTATGGTGGTGAGTAATAAAGGGTAGAGCCAAGGCACCCCCGGCCGATGGCTGCAGCACTGGCGTTTCTACCTCTAAAAAGCCTCGCTGGTTGAGGAATTGGCGTATAGCGGTAATAACCTGGCTACGCACCTGAAAAGTTTCCTTAACCTCGGTATTGGCGATGAGGTCCAGGTAGCGCTGTCGGTATCGCTTATCAATATCGCTAAGCCCATGCCACTTTTCCGGCAGGGGTCGGAGTGACTTAGCCAGCAGGGTGAAATCTTCTACCCAAACAGTAGGTTCTCCACTTTTTGTCCGGAAGAGCCTACCATTAGCCCCAATAATATCGCCTATATCTAAATCTTTAAACAGCTCACGGAGCTCTTCATCAAACTGGTCTATGTCCTGGAACAATAGCTGAATCTTCCCTGAGCCATCACGAATATCAAGGAAGGAGATTTTGCCCATAGGTCGGTTAGCCATAATACGCCCGGCAACACTGACTTCTTCCTCCTTGGTCAAGCCTTCCTCATTCCGCTTGAGCAGGGCTACCGCCTCCCGTGTAGTGTGGCTGCGGTGATAGCGATGAGGATACGGCTCAATGCCACGAGTCCGAATCCTATCAAGCTTTTGCCGTCGTTGTTGAGCTATGCGTTCTAATCTAGATGTCATCTCTATCCTATTTCCTTATAATATAGCAAAAAGACTGGGAGTTCCAGACTCTCAGTCCTATATTATCTATTTTTTGTGTCCCGTAGTAAAGCCATTTGGTTATGAGATTGTTTATCAGCTTCACCCCGTTTAGTTTTTATCTAATAACCCTATCCCTCTGTATCTCCTTAGCCAATAACCTCTTAGCTAGGTGCTGTTTGTTTTGCCTGCTCTCTTAAAATATCCAGCCAGGCGGCTGACTTCACCTCTCGTTCCAGGAGGTATTCAAGATAATGGGACATCATCTCATCTAGCTCATGAGATAGTTCTGGGTTCATTTTTAGCTTGCTGGCAGTATCATAGTCGCTACTTTGCAGCAATCTTAGCACTTTTAGCGCGTTAACTGACAGGGGGTAGGTCAAAGGCTGGCTACGGCTGCACTTGGGGCACAGCACACCACCAGCCCTGGGGGAGAATGCATTGGTGACCGGTTTTAATGGTGAGTGGCAAGAGACACACTGCTGAAGCTGAGGTCGATAGCCAACCTCATCAAGGAGGCGCAGTTCAAAATAATGCAAAACTAGTTCATTATCGTCAGCCTGACACAGCCGATGCATTGTCTCCAGCAGTAGCTGGAACAGGGGATAGTTTTCAATATGGTCAGCGGTAAACTGGTTAATTAACTCAGTAACATAGAGGGCGCAGGAGGTAAGCCATAGGTCGCTCTTCAGCGGTAGGAAGCTATCAATAGTCTGACTTCCGGTTATAGTGTCCAGATTTCGCCCCCGAGCCAGCGATACCTGGCTATGGGTGAGAAGCTCAAGGTGTCCAGCCAGCTTGCTTCTGGGGCGTCTGACCCCCTTGGCTACGGCTTGAATCTTACCCAGGTGTGGGGTATAGAGGGTAAGGATTCTATCCGCCTCACCCAGCTTAATCTTCTTAATAATAATTGCTTCTGTCTGATAAGTTCGTGGTTTTGGCATTTTAAACTACTCTTGTTTAACAAATTCTAATTCGTCTGGTTTTCTAAAGCCTTCCTTTATTAAAATGTCCCTCTCTTTTAAACAACATGCTCTATTGTGTGCTATTGCTGCATCAAACTCCCTATTATACCACGCATTCATACACCATAATCCCCTATCATAAAATGGGTCGTCATAGTTGGGGATACCTAAACGTTTACGGGCTTTTGCTTTAGATTCACGTCCCCTCTGGAGTTCTCCGTCAAAATCAATCTTCTTACCAAGCTGATGGAAGAAAACGCCTCTCTCAAATTCACTACTAAATGCGTAAAAAGGTCTCTCCAAGTTATCTATAATCCTCTCTGTTATTTCTCTTAGCTCGCTGATTGCTTCCATTCCCCTTGCACAGAATACGTGAAGAGCGTGTCTATCGATAAATCCAAAAATGACTAGCTGGATACCCTTATATCGCCTTGAATCGTTATATCGATCGTTAAATTCTCCCCAAGTCTCAATATCAATAACTGTTCCTTCAAAGTTTGAGGTTATATCTTCCTTGTGTTCTATTATCAATACCTTTCTCCCTTAAGCAGAAAAATATGAAGACAAGCTGGCAAGGTGGCTAAAACTCCTGCCTGCCTTCAATGGCTCGGGTCAGGGTAACATCATCGGCATATTCCAGTTCAGTACCAAAGGGTAGCCCCCTGGCGAGGCGGGTAACCCGGATGCCCAGGGGTGAAATCAGCTTATTTAGATACATAGCCGTTTGCTCACCCTCAAGATTGGGGTTAGTAGCTAAGATGACCTCATTTACTGAGCCGTCTTGCAACCGCTTCATAAGCTCGTTGATTTTTATATCGCCAGTTCCCACTCCCTCGGTTGGTGAGATGGCACCATGAAGCACATGATACAGCCCGTTATAAATCCTGGTATGCTCCAGAGCCAAAATATCCTGTGGCTGCTCAACGATGCAAATCTTACTAGGGTTGCGTTGGTTACTGCGACAGATGAGGCAGGGGTCGGACTCGGTAACATTAAAACAAATAGAGCATAGTGTAACCCTCTGTTTTACTGACAGGATGGCTTCAGCTAATAATCTGGCTTGCTCTTCAGGAGCACGCAGCAGGTAGTAGGTAAGACGCTGGGCACTCTTGGGTCCAATGCCAGGTAGTTTATTGAGTTCCTGAATAAGCTTATATACCGCTTCGGCGGTAGGTATGAGACCCTGATTCAATCTAGCTCTCCTAAAATTAGGTCAGTCCTGGGATTTTAAGACCACCAGTTAACCCTTTTAGCTGTTTGGCAGCCAGTTTTTGAGATTTGGCAATGGCTTCACTTACCGCCTTTAACACCAATTCTTCTAAGTGTTCTGCCTTATCGGGGTCTATCACTTCGGGTGATATTTTTATTGACTGTATTTTTTGCTGACCATTAATGATAACCTTAACTGCGCCTTTGCCCGAGTCTGCTTCTACAATAGTGTCGCTTAACTCTTTTTGCGCCTTGTCTAGTTTTGATTTGAGTTCCCGAGCCTGATTTAAAATAGAAAAATTCATTTTTCCTCCACGCTGGTAACTTGGGCACCCATTCTTTGCGCTTCCTGCACCAGGTGATTATCCTCTGGCTCATAAACACAGCGCACACGGCAGGGACGCCCCAGAAAGTTGCTGACGATTTTTTCGGCTACCTGTTGATTTTCAGGTTCCCCCATCTTCTCCTTATGAAGGGGATATCTAAAGGCTAAGATTACAGTATTATCTTCAAAAGCCACTGGCTTAACACCAGCACTTCTAAGAATGGCAATAGCCGGGGTTTTTTTGGTATCTTCCGGAGCTTGAGCCATAACCTGTTTCCAGTTTAGCCTCAGCTGTTCCAGTTCACTGCCGGGTTCTGGTGGAGTGATAGTAGCGGCAGCCTCCGGCACTGCCGGCGGGGTAATAGTAGCAGCAGCCTCCGGCACTGCTGGTGGGGGAACAATAGCTGACTCGGGTTTGGCTGTAGGCTGTTTAGGATAGGATGGGGTAGCCGCTTTTACGGGCTGGGGAGTTTCGTATTCAATTTGACGGGTAGGGCCTCCTCCCTCCCCTTCCGAAGATAGGGCACAGTCAACCAGGGCTAGCTCCAAGGGTAAGGTAGAGTAGTTATCAAAACCAAGCTCAAGTTGACCAAAGAGTTTGACTGCATTCAATATCTGAGACAGGGAAGCTCTAGCAGCTAAGTCCTTCAGTTCAGCTATGTCCTCGGCAGTGAGGTCTACAGCTTCACTAGAGCCGCTCTTTATTAGAAGCAATCCTCTGAGGTATTCCACAAGCTCCCGGTTGAATTGCTTTAAATCCAGCCCATCGCTATTGACACTGTTTATAGTTATCACCCCGGCAGAAACATCATTATTTATAATGTGCTTTACCAGCTCTTTGGTTCGCCAGTCGCCGGTGATACCCAGGATAGCCTGAACCTGATTTAGTCCAACATCAGAGCCGTAGTAGGTAGTCAGCTGTTCCAGGAGGTTTTCGGCATCTCGTAAGCTACCGGTGGCCGCCTTAGCAATAAGCTGTAGTGCCTCTGGCTCCATGTTAATACCCTCTGTGTTACAAATGCGGGTCAGTTTTGAAATTACGTCTGTCTGGGAGATACGGCGGAAATCAAAGCGCTGGCATCGCGACAGAATGGTAGGTATGATTTTATGGGCTTCAGTGGTGGCTAAGACGAAGATAACATGGGGCGGCGGTTCCTCAAGCGTCTTGAGCAAGGCGTTGGAGGCTTCTTTGGTAAGCATATGAACCTCGTCTATGATATAGACCTTGTAACGAGCCTGATTGGGAGCATAGTTGACCCTCTCGCGGAGGCCTCGGATGTCATCAATGCCACGATTGCTGGCAGCATCAATCTCAATCATATCCAGAGCCCTACCCTCGGTTATTGCCTGGCACATAGGGCAAGTATTACATGGCTCACCCTTGCCATTGGTAAGGCAGTTCACTGCTTTAGCCAGGATGCGCCCGGTGCTGGTCTTACCTGTTCCTCGTGGACCACAAAAAAGGTAGGCATGAGATACACGACCATTATTGAGGGCATTGAGTAGTGTCTGTGTTACCTGTTCTTGACCGACTACCTCAGCTAAAGTTTGGGGACGCCACTTACGATAAAAGACTTGTGAAGCCATCTTCTTTCATCTCTATTATACTCTATTTTTAATTCTCTAAAAAACCTCGGTGGTTAGAGGCGGCTGCATCTATTCTTTGCCGCTCACTTCCAATCAATTCATTCAAATTTTCCAACCTCGAATTAACAATTTTTAGCTCAAGGTTCTCAAAAACAGTCGTATCTTTCAAGCCACCTCCGGTTACAATACAAACAACAGTGTCATTTTCGTCTAAAAAGCTTTGCTCCCTAAGTTTTTTCACTGAAGCTAGTGGAACGGCAGAAGCCGGTTGTCCAAAGATGCCTATTTTCGCTAGCTGTTTTTGCGCCTGGAGGGTTTCCTCATCCGTCACGGCAACGCAAGTTCCCCTATTCTCTTTTATCCTTCTCAAGACTTCGTTTCCGCTAGGAGGATACGGATTTTCAATAGCATGGGCAATCGTATGCGGGTTTTCGACCGGCGATATGACTTCGGCATGGCTACTATAGGCATTATAAATTGGTGAACAACCACTGGCTTGAGCGCAAATCATTTTTGGTACTTTGTTGATTAACCCACAGAGCCTGAACTCCTCAAATCCTTTTAGGATACCTCTTATGTTTCCCCCCGAACTGGTTGGGACAACCACATAGCCAGGAACCTCAAAATTCATTTGTTCGCAAATCTCAAAAGCAATTGTTTTGGACCCCTCAACTCTAAAAGGTACATCAGAATTAATAAAATAAATGTTATTTTGTTTTCCAATCTCAAGACTATCAAAGTAAAGTTCTCCATAATCTCCATCTACTTTTATCAAAATTGGATTATGAATAGCAATTGGATTGAGTTTTTCAGGCGGAAGGCTGGCACTGACTAAGATAAATGTTTCCAAACCTACTCTAGCGCCATAAGCAGCTACTGAAACAGCCATATTACCAGTTGATACAGTCCCGATTCGTTTATACCCCAGACTAATAGCATGTTGAATACCAGCCACTGTTCCTCTATCTTTAAAAGACCATGTAGGATTCTGGCTTTCATTTTTAAAGAAGATATTTTTGATGCTTAATTCAGAGGCAAGTCCTAATGACCTGACTAACGGCGTAAAACCCTCATAAAGTGATATTGTTTTATCTATTTTGGCAAAAGGGAAAAAATCAGCATACCTTTCCAGAATAGTCTGGTTAAGAACGTTGCCCTTATTTATCCTGCCGGTTACTACTTTTTCTACTTCCAAAGGCTCATTACAAATATCACAACGAGGATAAAGCCGTTCAATGGGAAAGGTCGTTTTACATTTCGTACAAATTAGGTCTATCTTCTTCATACCAATAAGAGCAAACTTCTAATCTTCCCTCTTTCTCTTCAAGAACTCCTCAGCGAGCCGTACGGCTTCGTCAGCTGAAATCTCCAAGGGCTCCTCGTATTTGACCTCGGTAAAGTCCTTTTCCAGCTCCTCAATATAAGCCTGGAACTTAGGATTTTGACTAGCCATAAAGCTAAGTTTTGCCTCGAACTCCTCAGCCTGTTTATCAAGGTCTGAAACATCCAGATTAAGGCAGAGCAGATGGTTTAGCCTCCTTACCACCGCTCTTATCGTCTTAGGGTTATGGGGGATGACGACATTGAACTCGGGGTAGTAGGTGGCTCTGGCAGTGATGCTCACCATCTGCCCCCGCCTGTCCTGGCAAATATGGAGCAGCGTCGTGCTAAAGCTGCCTGGCCCTTCGTAGTTGCTGAACTGCACACTGTATTTCCGCATCTCCTCCTTGAGCTGGTCAGAACTGCACGCGCAAGAAACACCGGGTTCCCTAGTATGCGGGGTCTTGTCAAGTACACCACCTAAGAGGTGGATTCTAATCACGGCAAACTCTTCAGCTACGCCTAGAATAGCATCTGCGTATTCCTCCCAGTTTAGATTCGGTTCCGTGCCCAGGAAAAGAATCAAATCATTATTTGCATTAGGGTTAACCCAGTAGAAGAACTGGTTTTGGGGAAAGCGATGCTCTTTAAGAATGCCATCCTCAATTCTTATGTGAGGTCTCAGCGAAAGTTGACCTGGCACTTGGAATATATGGAACTTGTCGATGGGTATCTCAGCGAATCCCCTCGCCTCCAATTTCCTTACCAGGTATTGGATGCTTCCTGTAGCCGCCTCCCCTCCATCAACCCACCCGCTGATGCCACAAACCATATAGGGGTGCCTCAACCTTGGCTTCTCCACGATTATTACATTTCCTCGTCTGTCCATCCTACTCCCTCCATTGAGCTTCTCAACTTACCAACATATATTCCATACCCATTCTAAACCCTGCTTCTGGCTGTTGTCTAGCTGCGGACTCGTCTATATGATTAGTGACGCAGCTCAACTTACTATATTTTAAGGGATGCGCCAATTCGCCCACTTGCCTCTATCTACCTCCCCGTTGTAGGCCGATTTAGGTGTTACTCCTCTAGCTATGGCAGCCGCTATAACAGCCTTAGTAATATCACCGGCTATGAAGGGAAGAGCTCCCATGCTGAGGAGGGTGGTAAAGGTTACTGGTTCTCCTTTCACCAAGTTGAGCCATAACCCAAGTTGAAAGAGCCCTGGAATATAGATGAGAATAAAGTTGGCAAAGAGCATGAGCGCCAGCATGCTCAAAAAGCTTCTTGACCTAATGTAGGTATCAGTAAAGTGACCCAGGAAAAGAGCAGCCAGAATAAAACCGATTATATATCCCCCGGTGGGGCCAGCAAGGTAGCCCAGGCCGCTGCCCCAGCCAGCAAACCAGGGAACTCCTGCAATGCCGAGTCCGGCATAGATAGCCAAGCTTATGCCTCCCCACCACCTCCCCAATAGCACACCAGCGAGGAGCACAGCCAAGGTTTGTCCTGTCACTGGTACCGGACTCCATGGAAGCATAATTCTAATTTGAGCAACCAAGCCAGTAAGACAAGCTAAGCCAAGCGCCAGAGTTAACTTCTTTGGTATACTAAGCTCATACCTCCATCGAAAGACATCGTATTTAGTTCGGTCAATTCTGGCGGCTATTTCCATACTTGCCCCCCTTACTAATTATCGGTTGTGTGTCAAGCTTGAACATATCCCTAGAATTTTGACATAACCCAGTGTATACTTTATAAAATGTTATCTACTAAAGAACTAAGCAGGAATAGGGAATGTAAGTCAAGGTTTATATGCCACTTTATCAGATAAGCGGACAAATAATCAATAAGGAGGACTATAAAATGCCTAACGGGAAGGAAAAAGCTAAAGAATATGTCATCAAATCAACCAAGGATAAGGATATCAAGTTAATAAGTCTATGGTTCACTGATATTTTGGGCTTTCTTAAGAGTTTCTCCATTACCCCAAGGGAAATAGAAACTGCCTTGGTGGATGGTGTGGGATTTGATGGCTCTTCCATTGAAGGCTTTGCTAGAATTGATGAGAGTGATATGCTAGCCCTCCCCGACCCTACCACCTTCCAAATCCTACCCTGGAGTCTACCAGAGCATCCTGTAGCCCGAATGTTTTGTGACATCCTGAGACCCGGTGGGCAGCCCTTTGAGGGTGACCCCCGATATGTGTTAAAGAAAAACCTCAAGCAGGCAACTGACCAGGGTTATACCTTCAATGTAGGTCCAGAATTAGAATATTTCTACTTCCAAAATGACGGGGGGACACACACTCTGGATGAAGGAGGCTATTTTGATTTGACTCCTCCCGACATGGCTAGTGACTTAAGGATGGAAACCATACTCATCCTGGAACAGATGGGTATCAGTGTTCAGTATAGCCACCACGAAGCGGCGACAAGTCAGCATGAGATAGACCTGCACTATACTGATGCCTTGACTATGGCCGACAATATCATGACCTGCCGATTGGTGATTAAACAAGTAGCTTTGAAGCATGGTATCTATGCCACCTTTATGCCCAAGCCCATCTTCGGCATTTGCGGCAGTGGGATGCATGTGCACCAGTCACTGTTTAAGGGCAACAGGAATGCCTTCTTTAATGAAAATGACCCCTATTATCTATCAAAAATAGCCAAGCACTACACTGCTGGGCTACTAAAGCATGCCCCAGAAATTGCAGCGGTAGTTAGCCAATGGGTTAACTCCTATAAGCGCCTGGTTCCTGGCTATGAGGCACCGGTATATCTTTCTTGGGCAAGGAGAAATAGGTCAGACATGATTAGAGTCCCTGAGTATCAGCCGGGGAAGGAAACCTCTACTAGAGTTGAGTTTAGGGTTCCAGACCCTGCCTGCAATCCCTATCTGGCTTTTAGCGTGATGCTTGCCGCTGGTCTGGAAGGCATTGAGAAAGAATATCAACTGGCTGACCCTATTGAAGAGAATGTTTTTGAGATGAGTAGCGAGCAGCGGGAGCAAAGGGGCATAGGCAGCCTGCCCCGGAACCTGTCTGAGGCTATAAGCTTAACTGAAAATAGCCAATTGGTGAGAAAAACCCTTGGCGACCATGTCTTTGATAGCTTCATCAAAAATAAGAAGATTGAATGGGGTCAATATCGCACCCAGGTAACTGAGTATGAACTAAAGAAATACCTGCCTATGCTCTAGAACTTCATATATCCAGGTTATGCCCTTGGCTTCTCACTACCTATGATGGTAATCTCTATATTCTTACCACAGTAGGGGCAGGTTATATTAAGAGTGATAGGTTGATTCATTATTCGTTCAGCAACAGCGGTAACCATCGAGTCGATATTATCTAAACGCTGGTCTAACATATCCAGACGCCGTTTAACACGTTCAATGTCCAGCGTCTGTTCCTGGTTTACTGAATCAGATTTATTATTCTCGACCAAGGCTTCGCCCTCCAGTAGACTACAAGTAGATTAATTATATGTAACAGACGTAACTGTGTCAAAGATTTTAAATATTGATTTACCCAGACCAGATAGCGTATACTAAAGGCAACAGAATAGCCCTATTCCCCATTAAACTTAAAAGGAGGTGCCCAAATGCCTGAGGTAGAAATCGGAAAGGTATCTGACTTCTTTGCCAGACCTGTAGTAGCCGGCATTGAGCTAACAGCAACCTTGAAACAGGGTGACAAAATCCATATTAAGGGTTACACCACTGATATGGAACTTATTATTGACTCAATGCAGATTGACAATGTAGATGTTACGCAGGCTAAAGCCGGGGACGCCATTGGAGTCAAAGTTAGCGAGCGGGTAAGAAGAGGAGATATAATCTACAAGGTTACTGAGTGACCGAATTATTTTCGCACTCTATACTTTAAAGATCCATTTCCAGCCACTAGCCTATGCCCTTGAGCAGGTTAGCCATCTCAATGGCAGTCACTGCCGCATCAAAGCCCTTATTCCCCATTTTAGTTCCTGCCCGCTCAATAGCTTGCTCTAGGGTATCAGCGGTGATTACGCCATAAATAACCGGCAAGCCGGTGTCTAAACTCACCTTAGCAATGCCCTTAGTTACCTCAGCGGCAATATATTCAAAGTGAGGTGTTCCACCGCGAACCACAACGCCAAGGCAGATAACGGCATCATACCGCTTAGTCTGGGCTAATTTCTTAGCTACTAGTGGAATTTCAAACGAGCCCGGTACCCAGGCAATCTCTATATCTTCCTGATTAACACCGTGGCGAAGCAAGGCATCCTGTGCCCCCTCAAGTAGTTTTTTAGTGATAAACTCGTTAAAGCGGGAGACAACCAGTCCAAACTTTAGTCCCTTCCCCAGCAGCACACCTTCAAAATGCTTGTTCACTACTTCCTCCTTATTATAAGATTGCTTAACTAGCCCTGCCCTTTATCATAGCTAGACTAATTATCGTTATCTGGTCTTTGTAAGAGATGACCTAATTTTTTCTGCTTTGTCTCCAGATAATCACGGTTATACGGATTGGGAGAGGTGATAATAGGTATTGTCTCCACCACCTTGAGCCCATAACCTTCCAAACCTACCACCTTTTTGGGATTGTTGGTGAGCAGTCGGATGCCATGCAAACCCAGTTCAGCCAGGATCTGGGCACCTATGCCGTAGTCCCGCAGGTCTGGGGCAAAGCCTAAGGACAGATTAGCCTCCACTGTGTCCAGTCCTTTATCTTGAAGAGCATAGGCACGAATCTTATTACGAAAGCCGATGCCTCGTCCCTCCTGCCTCATATACAGGAAAACACCTCGTCCCTCCTCAGCAATACTTTGCATGGCTAGAGCAAGCTGCTCCCCGCAATCACAACGAAGGCTATTAAACACATCACCGGTAACACACTCACTATGAACGCGGACTAACACTGGCTCCTCAGTGGATATATCTCCCATTACTAAGGCCAAGTGTTCATCAGGGTCTATATCACTTTTATAGGCAATAGCCGTAAACTCACCGTATTTTGTTGGTAACTTAGCCTCAGTTACCCGGTGCACCAACCTTTCATGGCGACGGCGATAGGTAATGAGGTCAGCTATAGTCACAATCTTAATCCCATGCTGCTCCGACATTACCTCTAATTGAGGTAGCCGTGCCACAGCGCCATCTTCATTCAAAATCTCGCAAATAACGCCGGCCGGATAAAGGCCAGCTAGCCTGGCTAAATCAACTATGGCCTCAGTGTGCCCTGACCGCACCAGAACGCCGCCCTCTCTAGCCCGAAGGGGAAACATATGTCCCGGCCGAACTATATCCTCAGCGTTAGTAGCTAGGTCAATTATTGCCTTTATTGTCTCTGCCCTGTCCGCTGCTGAGATACCTGTGCTTACCCTACGCTTAGCTTCAACAGAGACAGTAAAAGCGGTAGAAAATCTTGAGGTATTCTCGCCCACCATCAAAGGAATGTTCAATTCATCTAATCGCTTGCCTATGATAGGCAAGCAAATCAATCCCCTGGCATACAATGTCATAAAGTTAATAGCTTCAGCAGTAACCTTCTCAGCGGCTATGACTAGATCACCTTCATTTTCTCTATCCTCATCATCAACAATAATAATAAACTTGCCTGCCTTTATATCCTCAATAGCTTCAGCAATGCTTGATAAGCCCATGCTTACCCCCTCCACAATTGAAAACAGAATAAATTATTTATTAAACCTCCCTTGATAAACGAAGCCATAAATTAACCTACTAAAAAGCCGTGCTCCTGTAAAAAACTAACAGTTATACCTGAACGGCGAGGGTGGCTAAGTTGTTCCACATATTTGGCAATAATATCTACCTCCAGATTAACCAGGTCTCCCACTCGCCGGCTACCTAGAGTAGTATGTTTCCGGGTAAAGTCAACAACAGAAACCTGAAATGAGCTGGCATCTTTAGTTACAACAGTCAAACTAACGCCATCAACAGCAATAAAACCTTTCTCCACTACATAGCCCATCACCTCATGAGGGGCTTCAAATCTAATGAGCATTGCCTCACCATCCCACCTAACAGAGGCTACCCTTCCCGCATCATCCACATGACCCTGGACTAAGTGCCCGCCTAACGGCTTTTCCAGAGTTAGAGGTCGTTCTAGATTAACCTCATCTCCAACACTCAGTAGACCAAGGTTAGTCCGCTTTAATGTCTCTAGCATTATGTCAACAGAGAACGAGCTAGTATCAAAACTGGTTATGGTCAGGCATACGCCATTGACAGCAATACTCCCGCCCAGCTCTATCCCCCGAAGAACCTCACTAGCGGAGATAACGAGCTTCCCCAATTGGGCTGAAGTAACTCTACCTACCTCTTCTACAATCCCGGTAAACATTCTCACTCCTTAACATACCCGCTAACCATCAAATCTTCGCCAAGCTTTTCCAAGCTAACATGCCTCAATTTAAGTGAGTCTACCACTTTATCAACCCCTTTACCACTAACCGCCGTCTTTGCCTCCTTCCCGCCAATGATAATAGGGGTAATGAAAGCAATCACCTTATCGACAAGCTTACCGTCAAACAGAGAGCCGAGAAGAATCCCACCACCCTCCACTAAAACGCTGGTAATTTCCCGCTCACCTAATGCTTTTAACAATTCTCCCAAATCTACCCGCCCCCCTTCTGAGGGCAATTCTAGTAGTTCAGCACCAACCTGAGCGAAAGCTGCTTTCTCCTCTGGCGTAACAAACTTGCCTAATGCCAGAAGTGTCTTACCCGGCTCACTAAATAGCTGGGCAGTTAATGGCGTGCGCCCTTTACCATCCACAATTACCCGAAGTGGTTGCTTCCTGGCGGTTCCTCCCCTACCACCACAACTCCTAGCGGTAAGGCGAGGGTCGTCAACCAGCACAGTATTCACTCCGGCCATAATAGCATCAGAAGTATAACGCAAATTATGAACATACTTCCTCGCCTCGTCACCGCTAATCCACTTAGAATCACCACTCCTAGTGGCAATCTTCCCATCCAAGCTTATGGCAAATTTTGCCGTAACGAAGGGCATGCCGGTAGTAATAAATTTAGTATAGGCCTCATTAACCCTTTTAGCCTCCTCCTCATGCTCGCCCAGATATACTTTAATGCCTTCCTTCTCCAATTCATCTTTTCCTCGCCCTGAAACTAAGGGATTGGCATCAATCATAGCCAAGTGAACCTCAGCGATGTCGGCAGCAATGATTGCCTGAGTGCATGGTGGAGTGCGACCATAATGACAGCATGGTTCCAAGGTAACATACATCACGCCACCTTGGGTCTCCTTACCTGCCTGCTTTAGGGCTACTACCTCGGCATGCCAGGAGCCAGGTGGCTGGGTATAGCCTTGCCCGACAACTATGTCATTTTTCACCACTACTGCCCCTACCGCCGGGTTAGGACTAACTTGCCCCAAGGCTAACTTAGCTAAGGAAAGCGCCTGCTCCATATAGTCCATGCTATTTTCATTCTAGCACCCCCTTCCAAAAAAGTGCAACATAAGTGAATGAGTTCGTTTATCACAGTCCACACTAGAAGGATAAAGCTAGATAGGGTATAATTAGGATTAAACCTGGGAGGGAGCAACTAATAAATTGAGACCTTTTTTCCGTGATATTCTACTAATCGTTGTAGCGGCTGTAGTAATTTCCCTGCTAATACAGACCACAGTCCAGAAGTCTAGTGTAGACGGCTATTGTATGGAGCCTGGCCTTCAGGATGGACAACAATTGTTAATCAATAAAGTCGTTTATTATTTCCATGAACCCGAAAGAGGTGATGTAATCATATTACGCCCACCTCCACCCTACAACCCAGAGGCGACCCCTTTTATTAAGCGCATCATTGCTTTACCCGGCGACACTATAGAGGTAAAAAATGGGGCGGTATATGTTAATGGTTTAAAACTGGATGAGCCCTATATTAAAGAACCTCCTGCCTATAACCTCCAACAGAAAAAAATCCCCGAGAATGAATATTTTGTTCTCGGTGACAACCGCAATAATGCCAATGATTCTCACAATGGCTGGACAGTGCCACGCCAAAATATAATCGGCAAAGCCTGGTTATCAATCTGGCCACCAGGTGAGTGGGGGCTCGTTCCTAATTACTCCCTTAACGAGCAAGTAGAAGGCTCCGAGAGTAAATAATTGTCCTGCTGAAGCTCATTTATCAAGGATAGATTGAAGCAGTCCCTTTATAAGGAGAGGTCGCAGAATCGACCCGGCAAGGGGAAAAGGAGGTGAGGTTAATGAATAATGTAGATGAAATCTTTCAAAAATCAGGGGCTATACTTAAGGGACACTTCCTGCTTGCCTCCGGGCTACATTCCCCCATCTACTGGGAGAAGTTTAGAGTCTTAGAATCCCCTATTTACACTGAGCAGCTTTGCCGTATGATTGCTGACCACTTCCGTGAGCAAGAGATTCAGGTGGTGGCCGGACCGACTACCGGTGGTATTATCCTAGCCTTTGAAGCAGCCAGACAGCTGGGAGTACGCGGCATATTTGCCGAAAAGGAAGGCAACGGCAGGGCTTTTAGACGAGGTTTCAGTATTAATTCGGGTGAGCGAGTCCTCGTTGTTGACGACATCCTTACTACCGGCAACTCCACACGCCAAGTTATGGCGGCAGTAACCAGGCAAGGTGGTACAGTAATCGGCATAGGGGTATTGGTTGACCGCTCCGAGCAAAGGGTAGAATTTGGCGTTCCCCTTTTCAGTTGCCTCCGCTCAATCACTCCAACCCACACGCCGCAGGATTGCCCTCTGTGTGCTAAAAACATCCCCCTGGTTAAACCCGGCAGCAGCTAGCCTCGACCAAACTCCCTCCCCAACCGCGCCGAGTTGAGGCGAATCATCGTTGGTCTACCGTGGGGACAGGTATGGGGGAGAGCGGCTTGCTCCAGTTGCCGTATAAGTTCACGCATCTCGTCATCAGTTAGTGCCTGCCCAGCCCTCACCGCACTGTGGCAAGCCATAGATATAGCCATCTCTTCCCGCCAATCTCTCTTATCCCCTCCAGAAAGGGAATCCAATAACTCCCTGACCATTCCTACCCAATCTTTCTGATACAGCAAAGCAGGCACGGCCCGAACCAGGTAGGTTTTATCACCAAAAGGCTCGATGGAGAAACCGAATTCAGCCAGGTCTTCAGAGTGGGATTT
>JABUBP010000052.1_pt1 | contig 22093 bp, 17 predicted proteins | sample 7240331 | NCBI WGS metagenome assembly JABUBP01 (sample SAMN07256347, study PRJNA390944) | subsurface metagenome | isolation source: Methane hydrate marine sediment | place: Pacific Ocean: Eastern North Pacific, ODP site 1244 | collected 2002 | reverse complement strand
GACCGGCGCATCCGCCGGATTCACCTTGGCGAGTTCCGCGGCGAGGGCGATCAGAAAGGTCAAACCGGACCTGCCGCAGCACCGCCTGCCGGTCCGAAGCAGTGACCGCCAGACCTTGAACCGGGCTCGAGAACCATGAGCGTCTCCGAACCGTTCATCCGCCGGCCGATCGCCACCTCGCTGCTCGGGGTGGCGCTGCTGATTGGCGGTGCGCTGGGCTATTGGGCGCTGCCGGTGTCGGCGCTGCCGCAGGTCGATTTCCCGACCGTGCAGGTGACGACGCAGTTGCCGGGCGCAAGCCCTGATGTAGTGGCCTCGCTGATCACGGCGCCGCTGGAGCGGCAGCTCGGCCAGATCCCGTCGCTGTCGTCGATGCAGTCGACAAGTTCCTTTGGCGTCAGCCAGATATCCCTGCAGTTCGACCTCAACCGCGATATCGACGGCGCGACGCAGGACGTGCAGGCCGCGATCAACGCGGCGGCCGGCATCCTGCCACGAACGCTGCCGTACCCGCCGACCTACGCCAAGGTGAATCCGGCGGATGCGCCGGTCATGACGCTGGCGCTGACCTCCGAGACAGTCTCGCTGCGGGCGATGAGCGACATCGCGGACACGATTCTGGGCCAGCGGCTGTCGCAGATTTCGGGCGTCGGCCGCGTTTCGATTCTCGGCGGCCTCAAGCCCGCGGTGCGGGTGCAGGCGGACCTCGCGCGGCTCGCCGCCTACGGCATCTCCATGGAGGATCTGCGCAACGCCATCGCAGGCGCCAACGTCTCGGGTCCGAAGGGCTCGCTCGACGGTTCGCAGCAGGCCTACACCATCGCCGCCAACGACCAGATCGCCGCCGCGGAAGCCTACAAGCCCATCATCATCGCCTATCGCAACGGCTCGCCGGTCACCATCGGCGACGTCGCAATCATTGTCGACGGGCTGGAGAACGACCGCACCGGCGGCTGGTACCAGGGCACGCCGGCCGTCGTCATCGACATCCAGCGTCAGCCCGGCGCCAACGTCATCGAGGTGGTGCGCCAGATCCGGGCCGAGATCCCGAAGGTGCAACGGACGATCCCGGCCGGCGTCAACCTGCACATCGTCAGTGACCGCACCGTGACCATCCGCGCCTCCGTCCGCGACGTGCAGTTTACGCTTGTTCTCGCCGTGGTGCTGGTAACGCTGGTGGTGCTGCTGTTCCTGCGCTCGCTGCGCGCCACGATCATCGCCGGTGTCGCGCTGCCGCTGTCGCTGATCACGAGCTTCGGCATCATGTATTTTGCCGGCTTCTCCCTCGACAATCTGTCGCTGATGGCGCTGACGATCGGCACCGGTTTCGTTGTCGACGACGCCATCGTCATGATCGAGAACATCGTCCGCCACATGGAGGAGGGCGAGTCGGTCATGGAGGCCTCCCTGAAGGGAGCCAGCGAGATCGGCTTCACCGTGATCTCGCTTACGGTCTCGCTGATCGCGGTGTTCATTCCGCTGCTGTTCATGTCGGGGCTGGTCGGGCGCATGTTCCGCGAGTTTGCGCTGACACTGACGATCGCGGTCATCACCTCAGCCATCGTGTCGCTGACGCTGACCCCGATGATGTGCTCGCGGATGCTCAAGCACCTCAACGAAGAGGTCGCGATCCCCGGTCTTGCCACCGTCAGCCGCGGCATCGACCGCATGGTGGCCTTCTATCACCGCACGCTGCTGTGGGTGCTCGATCACCAGCGTGCGACGCTGGTTGTGACATTTGTGACGATTGCCGCGACGCTGCTGCTGTACGTCATCGCGCCAAAGGGCTTCCTGCCGCTGCAGGACACCGCGTCGATCACGGCGGTGACGGAGGCCAGCGCGGACGTCTCCTTTGCGGAGATGCAGGCGCGGCAGGGCAAGGCGGCAGAGATCATCCAGAGCGACCCTGATGTGGTCGGGGTCGTCTCGGTGATCGGCGCTGGCTCGGTGAACCCGACCACCAATGTCGGGCGTCTGGTCATGACCTTGAAGCCGCGCGGCGAGCGGAAGGACGACATTGCCCAAGTGGTGGCGCGGCTGAAGCAGCGCACCGCCGCCATTCCTGGAATGACGATCTATTTCCAGCCGGTGCAGGACGTGCAGATTTCGACCCAGTCGAGCCGATCGCAGTATCAGTACACGCTGACCGCCACCGATGCCGCCGAGGTGAGCCTTTGGGCCAACAGGCTCGTGGCCGAGATGCGTCGTAGTCCGGTGTTCCGCGACGTCTCATCCGAAGCCCAGGAAGGCGGCCTGCGCGCCTCGCTCGACATCAATCGCCAGCGGGCCGGCCAGCTCGGCGTCAGCCTGCAGGCCGTGAACGACACGCTGAACGACGCGTTCGCGCAGCGGCAGATTTCCACCATCTATGGCCAGGCCAACCAGTACCGCGTGGTGCTGGAGGCGCTGCCGATGTATCAGCGCGATCCGTCGATCCTGTCCAAGCTCTATCTGCCGGGCGCCGCGGGTACGGCCGGCGCGCCGGGCGCGCAGGTGCCGCTCTCGGCGGTGGCGACGCTGACGCGAACTACGGCGCCGCTGGCGATCTCGCACCTCGCGCAATTCCCGGCGGTGACGCTCAGCTTCAACCTTGCGCCGGGCGAGGCGCTCGGCGATGCGGTCGAGACGGTGAAGGCGATCGAGACCCAGATCGGCATGCCCTCGAGCATTGCCGGCGTCTATGCGGGCGATGCCGCGGAATTCTCGAAATCGCTGGCGGGCCAGCCTTGGCTGATCCTCGCCGCCATCGTCACCATCTACATCGTGCTCGGCGTGCTCTATGAGAGCTATATCCACCCGATAACCATTCTCTCGACACTGCCGTCCGCCGGCGTCGGCGCCATCCTTGCCTTGATGCTGTTTGGGCAGGACCTGTCGGTGATCGGCCTGATCGGCATCATCCTGCTGATGGGCATCGTCAAAAAGAACGCGATCATGATGATCGACTTCGCCCTCGAAGCCGAGCGGCACAAGGGCTTGTCGCCGGTCGAGGCCATCACCCAGGCCTGCCTGCTGCGCTTCCGCCCGATCATGATGACGACGCTGGCCGCGCTGTTCGGCGCGCTGCCGCTCGCGGTGGAAAGCGGCACCGGCGCGGAGCTGCGCTTTCCCCTTGGTATCTCCATCATCGGCGGCCTGCTGCTCAGCCAGCTGCTCACGCTCTACACCACGCCGGTGATCTATCTGGCGCTGGACCGCCTCAACCGCCGGATCGAAAAGACGGTTCCCGACCCCGGGCCGCCCGGACCCACGGTCGCGGGCGCCACCGAGGGGATGCAGTAGTGGCCTCGATCTCCGAGCCATTCATCCGCAGGCCGGTCGGCACCACGCTGCTGGCGATCGGGCTGTTCCTGGTCGGGCTCGTCGCGTACCAGAACCTGCCGGTGGCCTCCGTTCCCAATGTCGACTTCCCGGTGATCCGGGTGTTCGCCTCTCGCCCCGGCGCCGATCCGTCCGTCATGGCTTCGACGGTCGCAGCTCCGCTGGAGCGCAAGCTTGGCCAGATCGCCGGTGTCGACCAGATCACCTCGACCAGTTCGCTCGGCCAGACCAGCATCCTCCTGCAGTTCTCGATCGGCCGGAACATCGATCGCGCTGCGCGCGACGTGCAGGCGGCGATCAACGCCTCGCTGGCCGATCTGCCGAGCGACCTGCCGTCCCTGCCGCGGTTCCGCAAGGCCAATCCTTCCGCAGCCCCCGTCTTCGTGCTGGCGCTGACCTCGAAGACCATCTCGACATCGGCGATGTACGACGTCGCCGACACCGTGCTGGCACAGCGCATTTCGCAGGTGCCGGGGGTGGGGGAGGTCAACGTCTCCGGCGCCGATCAGCCGGCGGTGCGGATCGCGCTCAATCCGGTGGCGCTGTCCAATGCCGGCATCGCGACCGACGATGTGCGTGCGGCGGTCGTGGCGGCCAATCCGCTGGGACCGGCCGGCATCTTCAACGGCAGCCGGCAGAGCGAGACCATCGCGATCAACAAGCAGATGCGCTCGGCGGCCGAGTTCCGCGACATCATCATCAAGAGCTCGAGCGGCAATTTCGTGCGGCTGTCTGACGTCGCCGATATCGAGGATTCCGTTCGGAACAGCCGCTCCATCGCCTGGTTCAACCGGCAGCCTGCGGTGCTGATCCAGATCACCAAGCAGGGCGATGCCAACGTGATCGAGACGGTGGATCGCGTGCGCGCGCTGATCCCCGAGCTCAAGCAATGGATCCCGGCGGGGGTCGACATCTCGACCCTGGTCGACCGCACCGGCACCATCCGCGCCAGCGTGCTGGACATGCAGTTCACGCTGTTGGCGACCTGTTTCCTGGTGATGTTCGTGGTGTTCGTGTTCCTGCGGCGGACCACGCCGACGATCGCGGCCGGCGTCTCGGTGCCGCTGGCGCTCGCCGGCACCTGCGCGGGCATGTGGCTGGCCGGTTTCTCGATCGACAATCTGTCGCTGATGGCGCTGGCGATCTCCGTCGGCTTCGTCGTCGACGACGCCATCGTCATGATCGAGAACATGTACCGCAACCTCGAGCAGGGCATGGCGCCCTATCCGGCGGCGCTGGAGGGCGCCAGGCAAATCGGCTTCACGGTGCTCTCGATCAGCCTGTCGCTGGTGGCGGCCTTCACGCCGCTGATCTTCATGGACGGCATCGTCGGCAGGCTGCTGCGCGAATTCTCGCTGACGCTGACCTTTGCGATTGTCGTTTCCACCGTGGTGTCGCTCACGGTCACGCCGATGATCTGCGCGCACTACATCAAGGAGGCGACCTCCGACCGCGCCACCTGGTTCGACCGGTTGGTAGAGGGCACGTTGTCGCGGATCGTCCGGTTCTATGAATGGACGCTGCGCATCGTGCTCGGCTTCCCGTACCTCACTTTGCTGGTGTTCTTCGCCACCATCGCGCTGACGGTGACGCTTTATATCAAGACGCCAAAGGGCTATTTCCCGACCGACGATTCCGGCTTCGTGATCGGCGCAACGCGCGCGGCGCCCGACATCTCCTTCCAGGCCATGCTCAAGCTGCAGCAGCGGATGGCCGAGATCGTCATGGAGGATCCGGCGGTCGCCGGCATCGGCTCCTCACTCGGCAGCCCCGTCGGACCCGGCGGCGGCACTTCCAACCGCGGCACCATGTTCATCAGTCTGAAGGAGCCTGCAGAGCGAGGCTACGTGTCGACGGCGCAGGTGATCGACCGGTTGCGCCGGGCCCTTTACCCGGTGCCGGGCATCCGCCTCTTCATGTTCGCCGCGCAGGACGTCCGCGCCGGCGGCCGGCAGAGCGATTCAGACTACCAGTACACGCTGACCAGCGCCGACCTCGATCTGCTGCAGAAATGGGCGCCGATTGTCGCCAAGCAGATGGAGACGGTTGAGGGCATCACGGATATTTCCGCCGACCGTGACCCTGGCGGGCTGCAACTGACGCTGAAGATCGACCGGCAGAAGGCCTCCGCGCTCGGCGTGCGTGTGCAGGACATCGACAATGCCCTGAACAACGCCTTTGCGCAGCGGCAAATCGCGTACATCTACACCCAGCGCAACCAGTACATGGTGGTGCTGGAGATCGATCCGAAATTCCAGCAGGACCCATCCAACCTCGATCGCATTTTCGTCGCTGGCGCCAACGATGCACAGGTCCCGCTGTCGACCGTGGTGCGCTACGAACGCGGCCTGTCGCCGCTCGCCGTGTTCCACTCGCAATCCTTCCCGTCGACGACCGTCTCGTTCAACCTGCTGCCCGACGTGCCGCTGGAGGTCGCGACTTCAAACATCCAGCGTGCGGTGGACGAGTTGCACATGCCGGAGGGCATTCGCGGCAGCTTCGACGGCAATGCCGGCGACTTCAACAAGACGAGCGGTCGGCAGCCGCTGCTGATCCTTGGCGCGCTGGTCGCGATGTACATCGTGCTCGGAGTGCTCTACGAAAGCCTCGCGCACCCCATCACGATCATCTCGACTTTGCCTTCCGCAGGACTCGGCGCATTGCTGGCGCTGCAGGTGACCGACACGCCGCTCACCGTGATCGCTTTTGTCGGCATCATCCTCCTGATCGGCATCGTCAAGAAGAACGGCATCATGATGGTCGACTTCGCGCTCGACGCCGAACGGCATCGCGGCCTGTCGTCGGCGGAGGCGATTTTCGAGGCCTGCAGCGTCCGCTTCCGGCCGATCCTGATGACGAGCCTGGCGGCGATGTTCGCCGGCATTCCGCTCGTCATCGCGACCGGGCCGGGGACAGAGCTGCGCCGGCCGCTTGGCATCACCATCATCGGTGGGCTGATCGTGTCGCAGATCCTGACGCTCTACACGACCCCCGTGATCTATCTCCTGATCGACAGACTGCGCCGCCGCCGGGAGCGGCGGAGGGCGGTTGCCGCGGCTGCGGAATAGTTTTGCATCCGGCGCGGCTCGGCGTATAGCGGGCCCATGCCAGAGAACGCCGTCACCGAGCCCGTCGCCGACTGCCCGCATTGCGGCAAGGCCATGCCGCTGTGCATTTGCGACAGCGTTAAGCCAATGGATAATCGCACCGCAATCCTGATCCTGCTGCATCCGCAGGAGCAGGACCGCGCGCTCGGCACCGCCCGGCTGACGGCGCAACACTTCAAGAATGCGGTGGTCAAGATCGGCCTGTCCTGGCCAAGCCTTGCAAAGGCGCTGGGGCGTCCCGTATCCGATCCCTCGCGCTGGGCCGTGCTCTATCTAGGCTCGGTAAAAGTGAGCGACTTCGACACCGACGCCGAGATCGTCGCCGTCAACCGCAAGGGCGAGATGGAAGAGGGGCAACGCGCCATCCTCAAGGGCATCGAAGGCATCGTGCTGCTCGACGGCACCTGGAGCCAGGCCAAGGCGCTGTGGTGGCGCAATGCCTGGATGCTGAAATGCCAGCGCCTGGTTCTGGGACCGAAGCAGCCCTCGCGTTATGGACATCTGCGCAAAGAGCCTCGAAGCGACGGGCTCTCCACCATCGAAGCGGCGGGTCTCGTGCTCGCCGCCCTGGAGAAGCGGCCGGACATTGCGGCGACGCTGAACGCCAGCTTCGAGCGGATGCTGGCGCGCTATCGCGAGGTTCAGCGCGCCATGCCGGAACTGGCGCCAAAGCCGAAGAAACGGGATTTTCGGCGGCGAAGGCGGGGGTAGGGCCGCTTCGATCCCGAACCGGCCGCTGCGCGATGGCCACGTGCCTTGTCGCTCCGTGCGGGGCGCGCTAATGGGCGTGCATGCTGCTTGCCAGAATCTTCTTCTATGGCGTGTTGATCCTGCTGGCGGGCACCGTGCTCGCGATGCTGCCGGGGGATCGATCTGCGCTGCGCTGGCGCCTGATCGTCGCCGCCGTGATGGCGGGCATGATCGGGCTGCTTTCGCACAATTTGCTCGACGTCGCCCATTGGTATGGCCGCGCCGTCTACGGCGTGATCACTATCGCTGGCCTGTGCGCCGTCATGGCGGGTCTGGCGCTCGCCTCCAACACAGTGCTCCGCCTCTGGTTCGGCCTTGGCGCGTTCCTCCTGCTGATAGAGGCCGGCTTTCGCACCTTTCCGGTCTACGACACCTTCGCAGCCAATCCGGGCATCGCCTATTTTTGGCCCGACTGGATATCCTATCCTTACAATGCGTTCGGTCATCGCGACCGGCCCTTCGTCGTCCCGAAGCCTGCCGGCACTTATCGCATCGTGCTGCTTGGCGACTCCTTCACCGAAGGGGCGGGCCTGTCGCGGGAACAGACCTTTGGCCGGCTGATGGAAGCAAAGCTCGGTTCCGGCTTCGAGGTCTACAACCTTGCCCACGCCGGGATGAACACACGCGAGGAGGCCGACGTTCTGTTGCGCGATGGCGGGCAACTCGATCCTGATCTCCTCATTCTCAACTATGTGTTCAACGATGCTGAAACGCACCCGCATACGAAGATCTTTCAGACCCAGCCGGAATGGTATCTCACGGCCCAGCGCATCTTGAATCAGCGGTTCGGGTCCTATGCCGCTTATGGGGCTTTGACATACGTCGTCGCGCCGCTCCTACCGGCCAACTACGAGAACGGCCTTGCGGTCCATGCTGCCTATCACCGCGACGTCGACGGCAAGGGCTGGTCGGAAGTGAAATCAGGTCTGGCCGATATCAGCCAATGGAGCGCCTCGCGGAAGATCCCGGTGGTCGGTGTGATCTGGCCGTTCCTTGCCGATGAATGGCAAACGGGCAGCGAAAGCCTGCATACGCAAGTGCGATCGGCGATGCAGGCAAGCGGGCTCGATGTCGTCGATCTCGGACCGGTTTTTTCGAAACTGTCACCTCATCTTGCGGACTTCGGCATCTCTGCGGTCGACAGTCACCCGAACGCCCGGGCAAACCAGGTCGTAGCATCCGTGCTGCTCGAGAAAGTGAAAGCACTTCACGCGCGGCGATGAATGCCCGTGCGCGCCGGCATTGACCTGCATCAAGCCCTGCCACGCCCGGGACCATTAGTAAGGCATATCCGTAAAATCGTGGGCGAGGGCACGACATGATCACCGGTGGCCTGAAGTGGTTGATGATTGCCGCGGCCCTCACCTCCGGGTTTGCCGTCGAAGCCCGGGCGGAAAACGTCGACATCGGCAAGTCGGAATTTCAGTCTTCATGCGCGAGCTGCCACGGTGCGGATGGAAAGGGCAAAGGGCCTGTCAGTGCGCAGCTAAAGGTGCCGCCTTCCGATCTGACGTTGTTGGTCAAGAACAACAACGGCGTCTTTCCTACCAACGCTGTTTTTGAAACCATCTATGGATCGAAGACGATTCCTGCTCATGGCACGCGTGAAATGCCTATCTGGGGGGAGCGGTTCAACCCCATCGTCAATCTACCTCACGCTGTTGACCCGTCTTACTGGAAGTTGGCTGGGCCGGAGCAGAGCCCGGAAGTCGTGGTGCGTGCACGCATCCTCGCCGTCATCGATTATCTGAATCGCATCCAGCAAAAATAGCGACCAGCGCGCATTGGAATGTGCGCGTCCGTAGGGAGCTCGTTCACGCGCCTCGCCGGGGGCTGCTCGGGTTGACCCGTCTGACCCGGCCATATAATGGCTTGGCTCGCCTGCGGATCACGCCAGACCTGTGGGGGATTTGTCCCGTTTTTGCGCGCGTCTGCTGTGTTTGACGCGTTCGGTACGGAACAGAAAAATCGGTTTCTACCTACTGATTTTTCAGGTATTTCCACCAGTGGGGCCACGTGGCGGAGTGGTTACGCAACGGTCTGCAAAACCGTGTACACCAGTTCAATTCTGGTCGTGGCCTCCATCCATTTAATCAAGGGCTTAGCCCGATTATATCAGAGGCCGTGGCAACGTTTGCCGGCAGGTTCAGCTTGCGGCGTGCCAGCCATCCGGGAACGGGATCAGCGGCCATCCTTTGCGGTCATTGTCATTTGCAGCGCGGGGCAACGGGTGACGAAGCGGCGATGATTGAGCCACGAATTCCTCCCCAAAATCAGGTGCGATCGCCGTCTGCACGGCGTTCAGCAATAGATCGAACTCAACTTCGCTCATCGCGCTCTCCCGCTTCTTGCAGCGGAAGGTCGCAAAACGCCTTTGTCTTCGGCTTGAACGGATCGCTCGAATTTTAGCGATCCGGCCCGTAGCGACGACCTTGGTTACTGAAGTCTTGCTTTCCCCACGCGGAACCTATCCGCCCGCGCGAGAGCTTAAGTGTGAGAGAAATCACATTTGACGAAATTAATTTCCGGTATCGGCTTGGATTAGCAAAGGCGCACTCGGTGCGCCAGCCTGATCCGGGAGACGCCGCCATGAAGCCGAGATCCTTCCGATTTCCCGCCTTTACCAGCCGCGCCGGCAAGAGCTGCACGCTCGGTCTGTTCCTGTCGCTGTTTGCTGGCGGCGCCGCGCTCGCACAGTATCAAGGTACGCAGGAACAACGTCGAGCCTGCACGCCTGATGTCTATCGCTTGTGCGCCGGTGAAATCCCCAATGTCCGCGCGATCACCTCTTGCTTGCGCAGGAACAGGGCAAGCCTGAGCGACGCTTGCCGCGCGGCATTCGACCAGGCGGCGCAATAGGCTACCGGCCGGCGTCCCCGCCTTGGTCCACGCACGTTTTGCCGTCGATTGGTCAAATCCGACTCGACGGCGGCATATGCCGGATGGGGACGATCTGGCGGCCCTCCGGACCCTTCGGAATGGCGGGAACGGGCCCTTGCCAACCGGGCAGTGAGGCAGGGAAATCCCTTGTCGCGCAGCGGGTTTTCCCCGGTCGCTCAAGTCCGGGCAGAGCCCGCAATTGGACCTTTGCAACGGCAAAAGCCTTTGTTATACGCAGGCCCGCTGGCGAACGTCTGTTTCGCCTTATTCCCGGATAGCTCAGCGGTAGAGCATTCGACTGTTAATCGAATGGTCGCTGGTTCGAATCCAGCTCCGGGAGCCAGTTCCTCTGCAGCATTGTGTCGTTCGCGCCGCCTGTCGATCCGAGAACGGGTAATCGAGCGTGCTCGCTAGCCCAACCCGCCCTGCATTCTACTTTGCATGGGGTTGTTTTCGACATTTTGGTTGGGGCGAACGCCGTGTTGCGTTTTGGGCCCTCTTGTTCCAAAAGGTGAGCGGTTTCCGCATCAGTTTCGGGGTTCTGCCAATGTCCGGTTTTTCGACCGCGCGCCAGAAAATGGTCGATGGCCAGGTGCGCACCAGCGACGTCACCGACAGCCGGATTCTCGATGCGATGCTGGCCGTGCCGCGCGAGGCGTTTGTGCCGGCCGCGCAGCAGGCGCTTGCCTATCTCGACCTCGATCTGGATGTCGGCACCGGTGGAACCAGGCGCTATCTGCTGAAGGCGGCGCTGACGGCGAAACTGCTGCAGGCGGCCGAGATCAAGAGCACGGACAATGTGCTCGTAGTCGGCGCGGCCTCCGGGTATGTCGCCGCACTTGTGGCCAAGATCGCCAGCAAGGTGACGGCCACCGAAAGCGATTCGGCGCTTGCATCGCAGGCCGCGACCGTGATCGCCGGGCTGGGCCTTGCAAACGTTGCCGTTCGAACGGCGGCGGCGGCGGACGGCGATGCGGCTTCCGCACCCTACGATGTCATCATTCTCAACGGGGCCACGGAGATTGTACCGCAGCGCCTGTTCGGTCAGCTGGCGGAGGGCGGACGGCTGGTGGGTGTGTTTGCCGCCACGAGGCCGGCGCGGGCAATGCTAGTGACCCTGACCCATGGCGATTTCGGCCATCGCACTTTGTTTGATGCCGCCGCACCTGTGCTGCCGGGCCTCGAACGCCTTGCGGAATTCGTTTTCTAGGCGCTTTTCCGCCGTCCGCGGCCGTTATTTCCGCCCCGGTGGCCGATAAAATCCCATCGATATCAGAAGTGTGGCCGGATTGCCCCACTGTGGAGAGTTTCGGCGTTGCAAGCTTGCCGGGGTGTTCCGTCGCGCCTAGCTGCGGAATATGGTGAGCCGAGACTCACCTGAAATTGGTGAAGCCTTGCCCATGCGTTTGGGCGGGGAAAAGAAGATGATTGGATTTTTGGGGATGCGTGGGACGAAGGTATTTGCCGGAGCCGCAGCTTCGGCCCTTCTGATAGCTTTGCTGGGGCCGGTACCCGCGCTCGCTGACACGATCGAGGCCGCGCTGGTGCGCGCCTATCAGACCAATCCGCAGCTCAATTCACAACGCGCGCAGGTGCGCGTGACCGACGAGAACGTGCCGCAGGCGCTGTCCGGTTACCGCCCGAAGGTGTCGGTCACTGCAAGCGCGGGCGCGCAATACACCGACGTGCTGTCGACCGCCGGCGGCACGCCAACCGCGATCGTGCGATCGGGGGTTCACGGCACCAACGCGCCGCGCAGCGCCGGCCTCACGATCTCCCAGACGCTGTTCAACGGCCAGCAGACTGCGAACAGGACCCGCGCCGCAGAGAGCCAGGTTTCGGCCGCGCGCGAGGCGTTGCGCGTGCTCGAGCAGACCGTGCTGCTGCAGGCTGCCACCATCTACATGGACTTCCTGCAGAACTCCGCCATCGTAGAGGTTCAGCGCAGCAACGTGCGCGTGCTCGAGCAGACGCTGAAGCAGACCAAGGATCGTTTCAATGTCGGCGAAGTGACCCGCACCGACGTCGCGCAGTCTGAGGCGCAGCTCGCCGCCGGCAAGACGCAGCAGCTCACCGCCGAATCAAATCTCACCACGACGCGCGCAAATTTCCGTCGCATCGTCGGCAGCGAGCCGGTGGCGCTGCAGCCGGGCTCGCCGGTCGATCGCTATCTGCCGGGTTCGCTGGCGGCCGCCGTCGAACTGGCGCTGATCGAGAATCCGAACGTCACCGCGGCGATGTTCGGCATCGATGTCAGCTTTCTCCAGGTCAAGGTTGCCGAAGGCGCGCTGTTTCCGACCGTGACGTTGCAGGCCTCGGCGACCCAGAACTACGAGCAGACGCTGACGATCCAGCGCTCTTTCACAGGCGCTGCGGTCGCGCAGGTCTCGGTGCCGATCTATCAAGGCGGTGCCGAATATTCGCTGATCCGGCAGTCGAAAGAGTCCCTGACGCAGCAGCGTCTCGTGCTGGAACAAACCCGCGACCAGGCGCGCGCTAACGTCGTGCAGGCGTGGGGCCAGCTCGAAGCCGGCAAGGCGCAGGTGCAGTCCGCGCAGTCGCAGGTGACGGCATCGGAAATCGCGCTGAACGGCGTGCGCGAGGAAGCCAAGGCCGGTCAACGCACCACGCTCGACGTGCTGAATGCGCAGCAGGCGCTGGTCAACGCGCGCGTTGCACTGGTGACCGCGCAACACGACCGCGTGGTCGCGTCCTATTCGGTGCTCAATGCGGTCGGCCGCCTGTCGCCGATCGTGATGAACCTGCCGACCGAAAGCTATGACTCCAGCGTGCACTATCATCAGGTGCGTGACAGCTGGGTCGGCGTTCGCACGCCTTCCGGTCAGTAAGAAGACGCGGCAGCCCCGTATCGGCCCGGGTCCCGCCTTTGCTTGCACAATTGTTGCCATGACGTAGCCTTGTTCGAGGCAGCGAAGCGATTCGCGGCCCGCGATTCGTTGATCGGCCGTCGAGATTCGGCGTCATGACGGAACAGGGCGCAAGGCAGCGTGGGACGTCGGATCGCGGGACGTTTTGATCTGGGGACAAGTCCGCCACGTTTCATGAAATTGCCGAACAGCAATTTTCGGAACCGGCAAAACCTTGGCCGCTTGGTGTAAGATTCGATGTTGACGATGTGGAGTCGGAGATGACGCAACCTGCAAAGGTCCAAGAGCCCTCGATGGAGGAGATTCTGGCGTCGATCCGTCGTATCATCGCCGACGATGAGGCCAAGCCCGGCGACAAGCCGGCGGCGGCTGCCGCCCCTGCGCCCGCCGCGCCGCCACCTGCAAAGCCGGCGATGAAGGACATTCCTCCCTCGGCGATTCCGGCTGCAAAAGCCGCTCCCAAGGCTCCTGCGCCGGCTCCGAAGCCGGCACCGCCTCCGGCCCCGCAGCCGGCCGCTGCCGCGAGCAACAGCCAGGACGACATCGATGCGATGCTGGCGGGCCTCGAGGAGGACACCGCGGTCGAGGAGGTGGCCACGCCGGAGCCGGAAGCCGACGTTTTCGAACTTACCGACGAGATGGCGCTGCCGGAGCCGCCACCCGCGCAAGCGCCGCCACCGGCGGCAGCGTCTTTCAACAAGATCGATCCGCAGGACGACCTCGAATTTACCGAGGCGAGGTCGGCGCAACGCCAGCCCGTGCCCGAACCGCTCCGGCTGGAAATGCCGATGCCGCCGATCCTGTCGCGTTCGACGGTGAATGCGGTTGAGTCGGCGTTCAATTCGCTGGCGCACACCGTGCTCAGCAACAACGCGCGCACCCTGGAAGATCTGGTCAAGGAGATGCTGCGTCCGATGCTGAAATCCTGGCTGGACGATAACCTGCCCGCGGTGGTCGAGCGGATCGTCAAGGCCGAGATCGAGCGCGTATCGCGCGGCCGTTAGGGCATCTTCGGGGCTAAAGCCCTGATTCAGCCAACCATTCGGGGTTAATCCGGTCCTTTCGGGGCCCTCGCGTGTTGACTCGCGCGGCTGTGGGGGCTTTTTACCCCGTCAAATCCCCAAACCTTGCCGTGCCATGATCGAGAAGAATTATCAGCCCGCCGATATCGAAAGCCGCATGGCCCAAATTTGGGAGGAAAGCGGCGCGTTCCGGGCTGGCCGGCCCGATCGCAAGGACGCCGCGACCTTCACCATCGTGATCCCGCCGCCGAACGTGACCGGCTCGCTGCATATGGGTCACGCGCTCAACAACACGCTGCAGGATATTCTCTGCCGTTTCGAGCGTATGCGCGGCAAGGACGTGCTTTGGCAGCCAGGCACCGACCATGCCGGCATCGCCACGCAAATGGTGGTGGAGCGCCAGTTGATGGAGCGGCAGGAACCTGGCCGCCGCGACATGGGCCGCGCCAAATTCCTCGAGCGCGTTTGGCAGTGGAAGGCCGAGAGCGGCGGCACCATCGTCAATCAGCTCAAGCGGCTCGGCGCTTCCTGCGACTGGTCGCGCGAACGTTTCACCATGGACGAGGGCCTTTCGAAGGCCGTCCTCAAGGTGTTCGTCGAACTGCATCGCGAGGGGCTGATCTACAAGGACAAGCGTCTGGTCAATTGGGACCCGAAGCTGCTCACTGCGATCTCCGATCTCGAAGTGCAGCAGATCGAGGTCAAGAGCAGCCTCTGGTATCTGCGCTACCCGATCGAGGGCCGCCAATTCGATCCGGCCGATCCCAAGACGTACATCGTCGTCGCCACCACGCGGCCCGAGACGATGCTGGGTGACACCGGCGTCGCCGTGCACCCGGAGGACGAGCGCTACACCGATCTCGTCGGCAAGCATGCGATCCTGCCGCTGGTCGGCCGCAGGATCCCCATCGTCGCGGACGAAGTTTCCGATCCGGATAAGGGCTCGGGCGCGGTGAAGGTGACGCCGGCGCACGACTTCACTGACTTCGAGATCGGCAATCGCCACAATCTGCCGCGCATCAATGTGCTCGACAAGGAAGCCCGCCTTACGCTCGTCGACAACGAGGATTACCTGCGCGGCCTGCCTGAGGGCGCGCTGATGCTCGCCGAAGAGCTGCACGGCGTTGATCGCTTCGCCGCGCGCAAGAAGGTCGTCGCGCGCCTGGAGGATTTTGGCTTCATCGAGAAGATCGAGCCGAACACGCATATGGTGCCGCATGGCGACCGCTCCAACGTCGTCATCGAGCCTTACCTGACCGATCAATGGTACGTGGACGCCCAGACACTGGCCCGGCCCGCGATCGCCGCAGTGCGCTCCGGCGCGACGACATTCGTGCCGAAGAACTGGGAAAAGACCTATTTCGACTGGATGGAGAACATCCAGCCCTGGTGTATCTCGCGCCAGCTCTGGTGGGGTCACCAGATTCCGGCCTGGTACGGCCCCGACGGCAAGGTGTTCGTTGCCGAGACCGAGGAAGAGGCGGTCGGCAATGCGCTTGGCTATTATGTCGAGCAGGAAGTGATCACGCCGGAGCAGGGCGCCGAAATGGCGCGCGATCCTGCGAGGCGCGAGGGCTTTATCACGCGCGACGAAGACGTGCTCGACACCTGGTTCTCCTCGGGTCTGTGGCCGTTCTCGACACTGGGCTGGCCCGAAGAGACGCCGGAGCTGAAGCGCTACTATCCCACCAACACGCTGGTGACCGGCTTCGACATCATCTTCTTCTGGGTTGCCCGCATGATGATGCTGGGCCTCCACTTCATGAAGGAGGTTCCGTTCTCGACCGTCTACATCCACGCCCTCGTCCGCGACGAGAAGGGCGCCAAGATGTCGAAGTCGAAGGGCAATGTCATCGATCCCCTGCATCTCGTCGATGAGTATGGCGCCGACGCGCTGCGCTTCACGCTGGCGGCGATGGCCGCGCAAGGCCGCGACATCAAGCTTTCGACCCAGCGCGTCGAGGGCTACCGCAACTTCGCGACCAAGCTGTGGAATGCCTGCCGCTTTGCCGAGATGAACGGCTGCGCGTTGCCGGCCGGATTCGATTCAACGCAGGCGAAGGAAACGCTGAATCGCTGGATCGCGCATGAGACCTCGCGCGCCAGCCGCGAAGTCTCCGAGGCGATCGAGGCCTATCGCTTCAACGACGCGGCGGGTGCGATCTATCGTTTCGTCTGGAATGTCTATTGCGACTGGTATCTGGAACTCGCAAAGCCCGTGCTGCTGGGCGAGGATGGGCCGGCCAAGGCCGAGACCCGCGCCATGATTGCCTGGGCGCGCGACGAGATTTTGAAGTTGCTGCATCCCTTCATGCCCTTCATCACCGAAGAGCTGTGGGACGTGACGGCCAAGCGGGATGCGCTGCTCGTGCTGACGCCGTGGCCGCGAAAGGCGTTGTCAGTGGAACAACTGGCGCAGGTCGCGGCCACGGGGCCGAGCGATGCATTGATCCCACCGGTCATCCTTGCGCTCGATGCCGGCGAGTTTTCGGATCCCGAAGCCGAGGCCGAAATCGGCTGGGTTGTCGACCTCGTCACCGCGATTCGCTCGGTGCGCGCGGAGATGAACATCCCGCCGGCGACCTTGACGCCGCTGGTACTGGTGGCCGCCTCCGCCGAAACGAAGGCACGCGCCCAATGCTGGAACGACGTCATCAAGCGTCTCTCCCGGCTTGCCGAGATTTCCTTCGCTGACAGCGCACCGGAAGGCGCGGTGCAGGTGCTGGTGCGCGGCGAAGTCGCAGCGCTTCCGCTCAAGGGCGTCATCGATCTCGCCGCCGAGCGCTCGCGGCTGGAGAAGGAAATCGGCAAAGCCGACGGCGATATCAAGCGTGTCGATGCAAAGCTTGCCAACGAAAAGTTCGTTGCCAACGCTCCGGAAGAGATCGTCGAGGAAGAGAAGGAAAAGCGCGAGGCGGCGGTGGCACGCAAGACCAAGCTGCAGGAAGCGCTGGAGCGGCTGAAGAAGGTGTCGTAACTTTTGCCTGTCATTGCGAGCGAAGCGAAGCAATCTTGCTTCCTTCGTCGCGACAAGAAAGCTGGATTGCTTCGTCGCTTCGCTCCTCGCAATGACGGGGTTGGAGTTGCGGAAGAGGTACGAGGATTGGTGTGCTCGACCACATTTCGATCACCGTCTCCGATATCGCCGCGGCCGAGCGGTTCTACGACGCCATCATGAATGCTCTCGGCGTGGTCAAGGTCGGCCGCCGCGACGATTGGCTTGGTTATGGCGAGCGGGCGCGGCCCGCCTATCCCGACCGCGTCTACATTTCTATCCGCAAGGGCCCGAAGCCCGAAGAGGCCTTCGGCCGCCACTGGTGTTTCAAGGCGCGCTGGCAGAGCCAGGTCGATGCCTTCTGGGATGCCGGCATTGCGGCCGGGGGCACCGACGACGGCCCGCCGGGCCTTCGCAGCTACCACGCCTCCTATTATGCGGCGTTTCTTCGCGACCCCGATGGCAACCGCATCGAGGCCGTCTGCCATCATCCGGTGTAACGATGCAGGCGGGTCGCCCAAGTCGGACGGCATGGGGAGCGGCGATGCACCGCGCGGTGCATCAGATGCTGGAAGGCGGCGTCATTTTTTCCGATCCCTTCGCGCTAAAAATCCTCGACGATGAGGCGCGCGCCGGCCTGCCGGCGTTTGCGGAGGATACCTCTCAGCGATCGATGCGGCTGTTCATCGCCGCACGCAGCCGTTTCTCCGAGGACACGATGGCGGCGTGTGTCGCGCGCGGCACACGGCAGGTCGTGATCCTCGGCGCGGGGCTCGACACATTTTCGCTGCGCAACCCGCATGCGGACGTTTCGGTCTTTGAGATCGATTATCCGGCGACGCAGGCCTGGAAGCGCGAACGCCTCGCACAGGCCGGCCTCGAGCTGCCGGCGTCGCTGATCTTCGCGCCGGTCGATTTTGAACGGCAAAGTCTCGCCGAAGGGTTGGCCGCCGCCGGCTTCCGCAGCGATCGTCCCGCCTATTTTCAATGGCTTGGCGTCGTCCCGTACCTGACCCGCGAGGCGATCGTAGCGACGCTGGATTTCGTCGCCTCGATCGAGGGTGCCGAAGTCGTCTTTGACTACGGCGAGCCCTTCGAGAACTTTCCACCGCCGATGCGGGCCAACCTCACGGCGATCGCCGAACGCGCTGCGGCCCTGGGCGAGCCGTGGCTCAGCATGTTCAATCCACCTGACATGGCGGCCCTGCTGCGGGCGCGTGATTTCCTGACTTTTGAGGATGTCACGCGCGCTGAACTGGCGGCGCGCTATTATGGCGAACTAGGTCACCCGCTGCCCGCCGGACCGGGCGGCCATGTGGTTCGTGCCGCATCCCGCTAGCGCGGAAACGGTTTGCTCAGGAACTTGGACGCTTTGATGCCATAGCGCCACGGCAGCTCCACCGCCTTGGTAATGCCGATGCGGATGCCGGTGACGATCTCGGGTTTTTCCTTCCGCGCAAAAAGCGCAATCGGCGGCTTGTCAAGCGGCAGCTCGCTGTGGGCGATGCTGATGCCCATGGCTTCGCAGAGCTTGCCGGGCCCCGAGCACAGCGCGCGCTCATCGCCGACGCCGCGCCGCCGGCGCATCGCGGCCAGGCCATGGGTCGGCTCCACTGCGCGGATCAGCACGGCGCTGGCGGAGCCTGCTTCCTCGCAGACGAAGTTGACGCACCAATGAATGCCGTAGGAGCGGTAGACGTAGGAGAAGCCGGCTGGGCCGAACATGATCCTGTTGCGTGGCGTCGGCCCGTTGTAGGAATGCGCCGCCGGCTCGGTGTGATGATACGCCTCGACCTCGACAATGATGCCGCCGACGCCGTTGACCAGGAAGGTCGCGCCGATCAGGTCGGGGGCGACCTCATGGACGCTGCGGTCGAAAAAGGCACGCTTCAGCGGCTTGCCGAGGGCAGGGGCGGCCGACCGGCCGGATTTCGTGCTTTGAGCCATTTTAGGGTGGGAATCGGGCAGGAAGCGCTGATAAAGCCGCCCGGAGCATGCCATGTTCTGCTAGCTTCTGACATCCCCGGTTGCGGCCTTCCGCAGCCGGGTTGCGGGTCACCTCAACAGGGATTAGCTAAGAACTCTCGCGACTTGCAAGATTGCCATGGTCACCATCGTCGACACCCTCTCCGCCACGCCGCAGCGCCCGCGTCACCCCGAAAAGGTGAATCGCGCCGATAACCTGTCGCCGCCGAAACCGGACTGGATCAGGGTGCGCGCGCCCAATACGCGCGGCTATGCCGATACTCGGAACATTGTGAAGGAGAACGGTCTCGTCACGGTGTGCGAGGAAGCGGGCTGCCCGAATATCGGCGAGTGCTGGGACAAGAAGCACGCCACTTTCATGATCATGGGTGATACCTGCACCCGGGCCTGCGCGTTCTGCAACGTCAAGACCGGCATGCCCGGTGCGCTCGATGCGAGTGAGCCGGAATATGTCGCCGAAGCCACGTTCAAGCTCGGCCTGAAGCACGTCGTCGTCACGTCAGTCGATCGCGACGATCTCGACGACGGCGGTGCTGAGCATTTTGCCCAGACCATCCGCGCCATCCGCGCGCGCTGCCCGACCACGACCATCGAAATCCTGACGCCGGATTTCCTGCGCAAGAACGGCGCGCTCGAAGTCGTGGTCGCTGCGAAACCCGACGTGTTCAACCATAACCTCGAAACGGTTCCGTCGCGGTATCTCACCGTGCGGCCGGGCGCGCGCTATTTCCATTCCATCCGGCTGCTGCAACGGGTCAAGGAGCTCGATCCGACTCTCTTCACCAAGTCCGGCATCATGGTCGGCCTCGGCGAGGAGCGCCACGAGGTGCTGCAGGTGATGGATGATTTGCGCTCGGCCGATGTCGATTTCCTCACCATCGGGCAATATCTGCAGCCGACCCGCAAGCACCACGCTGTGATGAGCTATGTCACGCCGGACGAGTTCTCCAGCTATGAGAAGGTGGCTTACACCAAGGGATTCCTTATGGTGTCGGCGAGCCCGCTGACCCGTTCGTCGCACCACGCGGGCGAGGATTTTACGAAACTCCAGGCAGCGCGCGCGGCGCAAGCCCGTTAAAGTCGATGCCACGGTTTTCCAGCAAGCGCCGGGTGCACCACACCGCACCGCAGATGTTCGACCTCGTCGCTGATGTCGAGCGCTATCCCGAATTCGTGCCGCTCTGCCAGGCGCTGAAGATCCGTCAGCGTACCCAAAATCCCGATGGTACCGAGGTCGTGGTTGCCGACATGACGGTGTCGTTCAAGCTGGTGAAGGAGACCTTCACCAGCAAGGTAACGCTGGACCGGCCCAACCTGAAAATCCTGGTCGAGTATCTCCGTGGCCCCTTCAGCAATCTGGAAAATCGCTGGATCTTCGAGGCGAAATCCGAGACCGATTGCGACGTCGGCTTTTTCCTGTCCTACGAATTCAAGAGCCGGATGCTGGCGATGCTGATGGGCTCGATGTTCGACGCCGCCTTTGGGCGTTTCTCCGCCGCGTTCGAGAAGCGGGCGGACGCGATCTACGGCAAGCGAGCTTAGAGGGCGCTTAGCCCCGCGGCGGTCGCCGCCGCTTCGTAGTTGCCCGCCGTGGACTGCGGGCGACGCGCACCCGCAATCGGCTTGCAGCTTCGCGGCGCGGCGTCTTCGCGACAGCGGGCCCGCGCGCCAGTTCCATCAGCATGCGCAGCGCTTCCACCACCGAACGCTGCCGCACGGCGGTGCGGCCGATGCCGCCAAAGCGATGCTCGCGGTGGACGATGCGGCCGTCGCGCGCGGCGACGGCAAAGTGGACCAGCCCGACGGGCTTGCCGGGCGTGGCGCCGCCGGGGCCGGCAATGCCGGTGATGGCAACCGCCAGATCAACGCCGGCGCGTTCCAACGCGCCGACGGCCATTTGGGTCGCAGTCTCCTTGCTGACGGCGCCGAAGGTCGTGAGTGTCGCGGCCTTCACGCCCAGCATCGCGCGCTTGGCGTCGTTGGAATAGGTGACGAAGCCGCGGTCGATGACATCTGAAGAGCCGGGGATATCGGTCAGGGCGCCCGCGACGAGGCCGCCAGTACAGGATTCCGCAGTCGCGATGGTCAGCTTGCGCATCCGGCAAAGATCGAGCAGCGAGCGGGACAATGCGCGGGCGTCGCTGCCGCTCATGGCTATTCGCTCCAGGGAAGCCGGATGGTGGCGCTCGCGGTGGCTGCGATGCCTTCCTCGCGGCCCGTGAAGCCGAGCCGTTCGCTGGTCGTCGCCTTCACGGCGATGCGGGAGATGTTGACGCCTGAGATCTCAGCGATTTTTGCCCGCATGGTATCGCGCAGCGGCCCGATTTTCGGTCGCTCGCAGATCATCGTCACTTCGAGATTGGCGATCCGCCCGCCCCGCGCGGTGACGCGCTCCACGGCGTATTTCAGGAATCGGTCGGAGGAGGCGCCCTTCCATTTGGGATCGCTCGGCGGGAAGTGCGAGCCGATGTCGCCGTCCGCCAGCGCGCCCAGGATGGCGTCGACCAGCGCATGCAGGCCGACATCGCCGTCGGAATGGGCCAGAAAACCCCTGTTGTGCGGCACGCGAACGCCGCAGATCATCACATGATCGCCTTCGCCGAAGGCGTGCACGTCGTAACCGGTGCCGGTCCTGATATCGCCGAGCTGCGCGGCAAGACGGGCTTCCTCGCGAACAAAGTCTTCAGGTGTGGTGAGCTTCATGTTCGCAGCATCGCCTTCAAAGGTCGCTACCGTCAATCCCGCCCATTCGGCGAGCGCGGCATCATCGGTGAAATCGTTGCGGCCTTCGCGCACGGCTTTGCGATGCGCTTCGAGGATGGCGTCGTAGCGGAAGGCCTGCGGTGTCTGCGCAATGCGCAGCCGCGCACGGTCGGGCGTGTCCTCGACATTGCCGGCAGCGCCGACGAGCTTGATCGTGTCGGCGACTGCGATGGCCGGGATCGCGGCTCCGGTGCGTCCGGCGGCCTCGATCGCGCGCGAGATCACCGCTGTTGTCACGAAGGGGCGGGCAGCGTCATGGATCAGCACGATGTCGGGCTTCGTGCTTGCCAGCGCCTCGAGGCCGGCATGCACCGATTCCTGGCGCGTCGCGCCGCCATTGGTCGGTTGCGCGTGCGGCAGCGACTGCACGGATTCATCGAG
>JABUBP010000051.1_pt1 | contig 22173 bp, 22 predicted proteins | sample 7240331 | NCBI WGS metagenome assembly JABUBP01 (sample SAMN07256347, study PRJNA390944) | subsurface metagenome | isolation source: Methane hydrate marine sediment | place: Pacific Ocean: Eastern North Pacific, ODP site 1244 | collected 2002 | reverse complement strand
GAGATTCTCGAATATCTGATCCGCGTCTGCGCTGTCCGTCAGCCCTTCCTGATTTTTTCCAGTTCAGGTCTTCTCGATGACGTAATGAAAAAAGGCATCTACGCCCTTCATCAGAACACGAAGCTGAAGGAGGAAGAGAGGGAGCGCCGCCTGACCTACCTCTTTCAAATCAAGCAGATTATCGAACGCAATGCGAAAAAAGGGGTCGGGGTGCGTTCGACGACCATGATGCGGCCCGGACAGTCGGTCACGATCACCACGGAAGCGGGCCGCCAGTACTCCACTCGGGTGGTATCGCGCATGAGGGATATGGTGGCGATCGCCGCCGCTACCGATGGGGTGGGCAATCAGATACGCTGGCCTCGGGGTACCCAGCTCAAAGTCAATTTCTGGCGGGAATCCGATGCGGGTTATGCCTTCGAAAGCAAAGTGCTGGGATACGACAAGATTAAAGGCAGCGTCTGTGTTCTGGTTCATCATGCCAAGACTTTGCGACGGGAGCAACAACGGAGGTATCGCCGTAGTCCCATCCACCGCCCCTGCTTCTTCTATCCCGTGCTGATCGTAGAATCCGGCTCGGGCCGGCGGGCTCAGAAGAAGGCTGTTGTTCAGGTTACCCGACGGCTTCTGGGAAATCTGATCGACATCTCCGCCGGAGGCTGCTCCATCAACAGTGTCTACCCATTGAAGACAGAAGACCTGTGCAAGATCGAGTTCGAGCTGGCCCGCCGGCAGCGGATCACGGTGTTCGGCAAGGTGAAGAGGATCCGCAGGTCCGGATTTCGCTCCTCCGTCATGCATATCATGTTCACAAAGCTGTCCAGCCATTACCTCAATCAGATCTACCTGTACGTGTACGACTATACTCCCCCCCGCTCTGGCATTGCAGCCCGCTAGAGCTTCAGTTCCGTTGACCGGGCTTTCGATTTTCACTACCATATCGCAATGTACCGCACTGAAACACCGGACCACACGATCCGTATAGGCCTCGAGATCGGCAAGCAGCTGCGACCGGGTTCCGTGGTGGCCCTGCACGGAGCGCTCGGTGCGGGTAAGACCACCCTGGTCAAGGGAATCGCCCGGAGTCTGAACATCGAGGAGGCCGTCACCAGCCCGAGCTTCACTCTCATCGCCGAGTACGAGGCAAGCCGGGAAGGAAATCCGATCACCCTCTACCACATCGATCTGTACAGGATCTCCCATCCGCAGGAGGTCGAGGATCTCGGCATGGAGGAAATCCTGGACGGAGAGGGGATCTGCGTAATCGAGTGGGCTGAAAAGGCATCGGAGTTCCTGCCGGAATCCGCGGTCCGCGTGGAAATCGTCATCGAGGATAAGGGGAGACGGCAAATCAAGATTCGGGGGCTAACACCTGCATGAACGTATTGGCGATAGACACGGCCACGGCGACCCTGGGCTTAAGCCTGAAATCGGGATCAGAATCTCGTACCGTCCTGCTACAGGCCGGGCTGAAGCACTCGGAGAAGCTGATGCCCACGGTTCGGACACTGCTCCAGGAGGCGGGGCTCGGAGGGGAGGAGCTGGAACTGATCGCCTGCTCGATCGGACCGGGGTCCTTCACCGGGATTCGAATCGGTCTGGCAACGGCCAAGGGGCTGGCCTTGGGTATACAGGCGGGAGGGACGTCCTGCCGATTGATCGGTGTGTCCACACTGGATGGACTTGCTCACCGCTTTCGCCGCTTCGAGGGTACGGTGGCTGCGGTGAACCCCTCTTTACGAAAGAAGCACTACGCCGCGGTCTACCGCACTGGCGTTCTTACGGGTGACTATTTGGAAACCACTCTTGCGGACCTGGCAGCCGCCCTCCGCCGCCGTTCTCAAATCCCGATGCTGCTTACCGGTGCGGCCGCCTCCGATCTATACGCGCTGCTGCTGCCGGAACATGGCGCGGAGAAGCTGGTCCTCGACGCTTCGGGGCAGAGCAGCGACCCCGCGGGGCTGCTGGAGTGCGGGGTGGCGAGGCTCGAGGAGCCGCCGACAGAACCCGTGCCGCTGTACTTGAGAAAGAGTGAGGCCGAAATTACTTTTTACGGTGAGTAGCCCGATCGACGAAGCGGTCCCATTCGGGTAGAGCCGAAGGCTTGGTCTTGACCGCTTCGATGTTTTCCTGCTGAATAGCCTGGTATACCTCTTTACGGTAAACCTTGATCGATCGAGGAGCGGAGATCCCGATCTTGACCTGATCCCCCCTGATATCGATGACCGAGATCTCGACCTCGTCTCCGATCATGATCCTCTCGTCTACTTTACGGGAGAGTATCAGCATGGCTGCTGCTTTATCGCTGCCAGCTCTTTCAGAATCGGATGCCGGACTCCCCACTCCGGGTTCGTGGAGATGGACTGACGTCCGACCCGGGTCTCCTTATTTATGATGATCGGACCCTGCAGGTTGGCGGTCATTTCCATCGGGTATTGGGGAATTGTGACGACGGCAAAGTTGAGAATCTTCTCAGGGGAGTCGATCCCGATCTCCTCCAGCTCCTCCTTGGGAACCTCGAGGGTATAATCCGGTCGAAAGATAACCGGATTGATCAGGACAAAGGCTACCTCTACGAGTTCCAGGGCTTGAAGCCAGTAGAAGGGTTGCTGCGGTGCATCGAGGAGCACATAACTCTTCAATTTCTCGAAACCCAGGATCCCGTAGGGAAACTCTATCTTCTGCCGTTCATCGACATCGACGGAACCATAGGCCTTGGTATCGACTCTCATCATAGTTTACCGTAGAAAATCCAGTAGAGAAGGTCTGATAATACGGGCTGCCGTGCCTGTGGCCGCCTGATGCACGTATTCCAGCATCTTCAGGTCCATGATCGCCTTGGTGATATCCAGATCCGCCTCCTTGGCCAGGAAACTGATATACTCGGGCCGCTCGTATTCGAGGCGCTGCTCGGTAATCTGCAGGCGGCTGTCCTTGGAACCGATCTCGGCCAAATTAGCGGTCAGGGCTTCGACGGCGTCGTCGATGCCCCGCAATCCGTCCCCGCCGATACGGTGAATGTCGTTCTCGTACATGCCATTTCTCAAGGTGATGACCATATCGAAGATCGATCCGCCGTAGGCGGCCGCGGAATCTGCCACGTTGAGGGGTGGGGACTCGGATCCGCGGGAAATGATCCCGAGATCCTGGAGTACCGTACCCCGCAGATCCTCCGGCCAGATTTGATGCGGGAAAGTACCCTCAAGGGCCAGGGCGTTCTCCACGGGGTCGAGCCTGGCCTTTACAGGAGCCTCGGAGGCGTTGAGCTTATCGATGATGGCATAGAGATTGTCCCCCTCCTTGAGTTGGATCTCCACCCCGTCGATACGGATCGCCGAGTCGTTCTGCACCCTGTAGTTCAGAGATTCGACGGAAGAGTAGATCTGCTGGCGCTCCGCCCAGAACACGAAGTTACCGGGGAGACGGAAATCGAGGGTTGCCATCTCGTCGATCTCTCCCCTGTTGCGGCCATTGTCCCCGACGTATTCCACGGAGGTAACCACCTCCGCGTCCCGGCTGCCCTCTACCCTGCCGGTAGAAACGCGGAAGGGTTCGATCTTGCTGCGGAAGCCGGAAAAGATGTGGTTGCCCTTCCCGTCCACCGAATTGGCTATCTCCACCAGTTCCCGAAGGAGTTGGTCCACCTCTTCCGCCATGTAAGCTATCTGCTGGTCGTCGTAGATGCCGTTTGCCCCTTGAACGGCCAGCTCGCGGACCCTTTGCAGAATATCGAGGCCGGAGCGGATATTCCCCTCGGCCAGAGCCATATCGCCCCGAATCTTGGAGATATTGTCGATGAAACGCCCGAGCCGGAAAACCTTCGATTGATAACGGGTGGCGTGTCCCGCAGCCAGAGGATCGTCCCTTAGGTTCTTCAGCCGGGTTTGAGCCGCCATCTTGTTCTGCAGCTCGTTCATCTTCCATTCCCGCAGCCGCATATAGTAGCTCATATCATAGTTGGGCATATTCGTGCTGATTCGTTTCATAGTCAATTACACCGCCATTCGATTGATGATCGTGTCCAGCATTCTGTCGATCTCCGTGACGAAACGGGCCGCAGCGGAGTAGCCATGTTGGTACTTGATCATGTTGGCCAGCTCTTCGTCGATATTGACCCCGGACAGAGCTTCGCGCATGTCCCGGAGCTCCTTGAGGACCAGGCTCTGGGTTTCCAGTGCCGTCTGGGCTATTTCCCCGCGCAACCCGATGTCGGTTACTACCGTGGAGAAGTACTCATCAAAGCTGCCGCTGGCGCCCAGCATGACCGGGACGGTCCGCAGATTGGCGATAGCCAAAGCGGCTGATCCGTCTCCGAAGGCTTCCCCCCCTCCCTGCAGAGCACTGGCCACGCTCAAGGGGTCTACAGCCAGGGCCGGATTCACCTCGATCCAGCCGGACGGGTTGGCTTGAGGAGCCACGGCGTACCGGGACTCTACCACCAGGTTCAGCACCGCATCAGGGCCTCCCCAGTCAAAGGCCCCCGCCGGTCCGCCGGCCTGGAGCATGCCGGAATAACCGGCGAGGAACTGCCCCGTATCTTCGAGTCTGCGGATCACAAAATCCGGATTGGCCGTTTCGCTTGATGGAACACCGGTCACGGTCAACTGCCCTTCGCGGTTCAAACGAGCCGCAACCTCGGCGCCCGATGTGTTGATGCGAAAGATGATGTCCTGCACCGTATCGGTGGGAAAGTAGTCCACCGGAACATCCTCCGTAGCGCCGGGGAGGATCAGGGTCCCCCGAAGACTCACCTGCTCCTTGGGATCCAAGGTATTGGTGCCGTTGATTCGGAAGATGTAACTCGAGTCGTTCACCCCGTCCCCGTTTCTGTCGTAGTTGCCGGCCAGGTTGTTGATAAACGGATATTCAGCAAAAAAATCGATCCCTGTCCTGCCGTTCAAACCATAGGCACGGCTGTGGACCTCGTTGACCAGATCGATGAAGGTAACCGTCATCAGATCGAGCTTCTGGATCTCTCCACGGGCATCCGCATCCCGCAACTCGATCAGCCCGGCGAGCTTGCCGCCCCGTAGCTCCAAGACGTCTCCGGTCGCCTCCCAGATGATCCGGGAGTAGCTGTCGTTGGTTGGATCGGGTACGGGCACGAGCTCTTCGTAGTGGCGGCCCTGCACGAGGTGTCGCCCCCCCGTGTAGATGACGTATTCATCCGGATCCTGGGTACCGATGGTGATATCCACCAGCTCGGCCAGCCGCCCGGCCAGAAGGTCCCTGCGATCGTACAAGTCGTTGGGATTGTCTCCCAGCGCTTCGATCTTGACGATCTGCTCGTTCAAAGCGGCGATCTCCCGACCCAGGCCGTTCACCTCCTCCACTACGGCTCGGATGTCTCCTTCGATCATGTCCCTGGTTTCTTTGAGACGAAAGTAGCGGCTGTGAATGGCATCGATCAAGGCCTGACCCCGCTGCAGCACCGCGGTACGGGCACCGACTTCCGTAGGATTCAGGGACAGTTCCTGCCAGGATTCCCAGAACTTGTCCATCAGCGACCGCACGGAAACCTCCGTCGGTTCGTTGTAGATCTGCTCGAGAAGGAGGATATACTTGTCTCTCGCGCCCCAGTACCCCTCTCCCGCCGTCTCGTTGATGATTCTGCCTTCCAGCAGCATGTCCCGTACTCTTTCGATGCGGCTCGCCTCCATGCCCTGACCGAGCTGTCCGGGATACAGCTCCCGGTTCAATCCGGGCATGTAGATCGGATCGGTGGCTTTCATCTCGATACGCTGCCGGCTGTAGCCCTCCACCGAGGCGTTGCTCAGGTTGTGCCCGATCGTGTTCAGGCCGAGAGTGTGGCCGATGAGGCTGCGTTTTCCTATCTCAATCCCCGCAAATGTCGATGGCACGACTCTACCTCCTACGCATTCCCATAGAGCATGAGCGACTCGTCTCCCGCCTCTTTTGGCTTACCCGTCCGGGAGTACATCTTCCCCTTGCGATGGGGAAACAGCTCTTCCAGGATCTGTCTCAGAGCCTCCGACATGGACTGGACGTAGTAGTTCAGCAGCCCGGCGCTGGCCTTCACTCTGATCACCGCAGCTTTCATGTGCCGATACAGGCCGATTAGCTCGTCCCGCTCTTGCGCGGGGAGTCGGGCAACGATCTCGGTGAACCCCTCCCGCTCTCCGGCCTGGAGGGAACCTTTCAGGCTCTGGTAGGCCTGTATTCTGTCCTCCTCCAGGGCTTCGATCTTATCGACCAGGAGGCGCAGGGCGTCGATCTCCTTGTTCAGCTCCGTCCATTTTCGCTTGCTGATCGCCTGCTGCAGGCTCCTCTGTAGATCCGCATAATCTTTCAACGTCCGGGTCTCCGCGCGGAGAGCCCGCTTTAGGGTTGTTGTCTGCACGGTATTCTCCTCTTCTGATATTGTCGGAAAACCTGAGGGGGGTGCTTAGTGTTTTTGGAGGGTCGGAGGGAGAACCTTGAGTTCGGTTAGTTCAGGTAGACAATGATACCGATCTGGGTATTGTTGCCGAGCCCCAGATCGACTGTGAAATCCGGTTCATTGATCGAGACGAGTAGATTGTACTCCCCGAACAGATTCAGGTTTTCGACCAGCTCGAACTCCGCACCGAGGAGCGCTCCGAAGTAGAGGCCGAGATTGTTGGTGGTTCCGGTCTCCACCTCGAGACCGGCCAAACCGCCGGCGTAGGGGGAGACCCGGCGCTGGAGGAAGTGATACTCGAAGGCCCCGCTCGCTCCGATCAAAGTGTCCGTGGTTCCGGAAACATTGGTATGCTTCAAATCGAGGAGTGCCCGCACCGCCGTTTTTTCGCCGAGCCAGAGCTTCATCCCCAAACCGCCCTGAAGGCCATCGCTGTGCTCGTCGATCAGGAAGCCCGATAGTCCGATGAAATTGAAGATCAGACCGAGGCGCTTGTCCTTCAGGTTCAGACCGGCTTTTTCCTCTTCTTGAGCGGCAAGACCGGCCGGCAGAAGGACCACGAAAACCATCAATAGTACCGTAATGAAAACTCGCCTGTTCATACTTACCTCCGTGTTCGTTTCCAAGCTTAAGCCGTACTCTGCCACCCGTCAAGCTTATCGCCCCGGCGCCGCCAGGCTCCTGCCTGCATGAGTGGGTCATCTTGACCCTCCGGGCAAAATGACCCACCTGGTTCAGAACAACTATCGGTCATTGTGGTTAGCTGTAAAATTATCCGTTTAGGTTCTAATTTTCGTGTTTCCCCAATGGCGCAGACACCTGTCTCGGACGCCGGACAGATGCCGAACAATAACCACCACGACCGGGTTTGCTACTCCTCCTCCGGAGGAAAGAAAACACCGCGGAGAAATCTGTAGAAATTGAGGGAACCTGCGATCACGGTCCCTATGAACACCACCATGATGAATACTTTGAGAAAGGTGTCAAACCAACCGATCGCATCGGTCACGCTGGTGAGATCAAAGGGAAACACCTGGTAGATCCGCCAGACCGCGAAAGCGCTGAAGGCACTGAAGAGAGCCTGGCCCAGGTGATGCAGATACAGCGGGTGAAAGAAGATCAGGAGGAAGTTGCCCGCTACCTGGACACCCAGGGATAGATTGATAACCCAGAGCACATCCTGATAGCTCGGGGCCAGACCACGGACGTTCCAGTCCGGCAATTTGTTCAGGACAACCAGCAGGATGATATTAACGATCACCGCCGCTATATAATTTCCAATACGGTTCGGTCTGCTTCGCTGCTTCATCGGCACCCTCCACATCCACCAGTAATGCCATATTTTTGGTGATCTGTGAAGTGCGTATTAAAAACATATTTTCCCCAAAAAAGCTTGACAGCAGTAAACAGGCGTGTTACATTCTTAGTGTCTTAGTTAAATAGTACACTAATTAGGAGGAATACAATGCAAGACACGGGTATCGAAATCAAGAACCTGTCCTTCGGCTACACGAAGGAGCGCCTGTTCAGCAACCTCGATCTTACCCTGGAATCGGGCAATATCTACGGCTTGCTCGGGAAAAACGGCGCTGGAAAGACATCCCTGCTCAAACTGATCTGCGGGCTGCGTTTCCCCGAGGCGGGAAACTGCTCGGTGCTGGGCTGGGAGCCGCAAGACAGACCGGCAGCACTTCTGGAGGATATCTACTTCATCCCGGAAGAGTTCTACGCCCCCGCGATCAGCGCCGAACTGTATCAGCAGATATACGCTCCCTTCTACCCGCGCTTCAGCCCCGAGGCGTTCCAGGAGTATCTGAGGGAGTTCGATCTGCGAGAGAGCAAGAAGCTCTCCGAGTTCTCCTACGGGCAGAAGAAGAAGTTCCTTCTGGCCTTCGGACTGGCCACAAGATGCCGGCTGCTTCTACTCGACGAACCGACAAACGGCCTGGACATCCCGTCAAAAAGCCAGTTTCGCAAACTCCTGGCCCGGGCCGGAGAAAAGGACAGGATCATCCTGATCTCCACTCACCAGGTGCGGGACATGGAGAATCTGATCGACCCCATCATCATTTTGGACGAGGGCGCCATTATCTTCCAGCAGCCAATGTACGAGGTAACTCGCTGCCTGCACGTCGAGCTTGAACAGTTACAGCCCTCCGGGGAAGGGGTGCTGTACACGGACAAGACGCTGGGCGGCTATGTAGTGGTTAGAAAAAACATAAGCGGTGAGGAGACTCAAGCAGACCTGGAAACCCTGTTCAACACGGTCATCGCCAACCGCGATCGAATCGGCGAACTGTTTGCCCCGGCCGGAACAGCAACCGTCAAGGAGGATGCATAGTATGGACAATTTCAGTTTGCGCCGTCTCGGACTGCTCCTGCGTAGAGATTTCAGCACAGGCTACCAATCCGTATTCATCGCCATGGCTGCGGTGGGGGGCTTCGTAATCCTGGTATCGGTCCTGTCCGCCCTTGGACAGGCCCGCGGCCCGATTCACAATACACTGTACTTCCCTCTACTGTTCATCGGCGGATTCATCGCAACCAGTATGATCTTCAAGGAACTGCACCTCAACGGGCAAAGCGTGTTCTATCTGACCCTGCCGGGATCGAGCCTGGAGAAGTACCTGAGCAAACTCCTTGTCACCTCTCTGGGCTACGCCTTCGGCAGCCTGTTCTTCTACACAGCGGTGTCTTCCGCGGCGGAAGGAATCAACAGGCTGATCTTAGGCTATGGGCACGCCTTCTTCAATCCCTTCACCCGGGAGGTCCTGCTGGCGGTAGCGGTCTATGTGGTCACCCAGGCCGTGTTCCTGGTTGGATCCGTGTACTTCCGGAAGCTCGCCTTCATCAAGACCAACCTCTATCTGTGGCTGTTCGGCATCGTTCTCACCATCCTCGTGGCCGTGAGCGCCTGGATCATCTTCCGCGACTACGCGGCGGGAAATCGCATCGACCTGGAGCCCTACTTTCAGACACTGGGACGGAGCGCAGAGATGCAAGCGGTCCTTCGCCCCATGGCGGAAAAATTCCTGCAGGGCGCCAAGGTGCTCTTCTGGGGCGCCGCCGCTCCTGTGTGCTGGATCATCAGCTACCTGCGCCTGCGTGAAACAGAGGTATAACCATGGAGTTCCGACAGAATCAAGCGATTTACCTGCAGATCGCCGATCACATCAGCGAGCGGATTCTCTCGGGAACGTGGAAGGAAGGTGAGCGGATTCCCTCGATCCGGGAGATGTCGGAGGCGATCGAGGTCAACCCGAATACGGTGATGCGATCCTACGGCTACCTGCAGGATCTGGACATCATCTACAATCAGCGGGGAATCGGATACTTCGCTGCCGAGGATGCCTACGCGAAGACCCTGGAACAGAAGAAGAGGAGCTTCATTCGGCGCGAGCTTCCCCGAATCTTCCGGACGATGGATCTGCTCCATCTCACCTGTAAGGATCTGAAGATCCTGTACGAAGAGAATGCCAAGGTTAAATCAGCGCATTCCAACTAAGAGGAGAGAGAGAAATGAGAAACAGCAATAAGGTCCTGCTCATCGCCGTTGGGGCGATACTGGCTTTCGCGTTAGCTTTCGTTCTGGTGATGGGATTGACAATGAAGGGATTGATGGACCGTCGCGGGCGCACAGCCCAGGCGCCCTACTACCGCCCCGCGGTCTTGAGAACCATCGACTTGTCGTCCTGTAGCACCCTGCTCGTCGGAACCTGGGAGAGTGCCTCCTCCAGGACCGACAGCGCATCCTGATAGCGTTCGGCCCGGACCAGGGCCACCACTGAATTGTGGATATAGACTTCATAACTTTTGGTCAGCCTCTGGTCCGAGCCCACCTTGTTTATTCCTTCCTGAATCAAGCGGGCAGCCTCGGAAAAATCCCCGCGGGCCCAGCTCTGCGCCTGCAGCTGGTACAGATACACGGTCAGCTCCCTCCACTCCTGCTCTGCCATACGACCGCCTTCAAACTGAAGATCGAGGAGCTCTTCCGCCTCGACAAACTCGCCCTTCTGTACGAGGCTTAAGGTCCAGTTGTGTATCAGATCTGCCCTCAACGCATCCAGACGCTCGTCGCCGTATCGAAGCGCTGCCCGATCGAGAAAGGTGAGGGCTTCTTCGAAGCGGCCGTTCATCCCATACCAGGAGGCGAGATTGAGCAGGGCGGTGATCATCCTTTCATGAGATTCTGCATCCTGCAGCAGGGCATAGGCGTCCACCGCCGGTGGTACCGCCTGAGCGTAGTCTCGCCGCTCACTGGAGAAGGCGCTCCTGTTGAACAGGATCAGGCCGAGAAGCCCCCCCTCCCCAATATCCCGGCGGTCTCTGTAGTTCGAGGGCGGGACATAGGAGTAGCCGGTAACCTGTCCGAAGCTGTCGGTAAACTCCTTGCGTGTACCCGGATCAAAACCGTAGGCAGAGGTCGTTTCCACATCGAAGGCCTTATCCCCTGCCTGGACCCGGCAGAAGGCATGGTCCGCTGTTCGCACCCCCCAGACCTTCAGCCCAAAAGCCTTGAGAAAGATGGCGTACAGCACACCGGAGGACACGCAGTTATAGCTTCCCCCGGACAGCAGGACCTCCAGCCGGGTCTGCCTCTCATCGTAGCGCGTCAGTATGGTCTCGTGCATGAACGCCAGGGCAGCCTCGGCCCGTTCCCGTGGATCCGCAATCCCTGCCGTCTCCTGTCGCAATGCTGCCAGATGGACCCGGATCTCGGCTTCGGCCCCGGGCAACTCCTCCCCGGAAACCCCGGAAAAGACAAAGGCGGCTCGAATAAAGGTGTCAAGATCGAGGGGTTCTTCGACCGCAGCCAGCTCTTGTGCTTCAACGATCGGATCCAACCGGACCTCAGCGGAGGTCGTCTGGGCGATGATCAGGGAGGAAATACTCATCAAGAGCGGGAGAAGAAATGCGCTGCGGCCGGGTAAATGTTCCATGTTTCCCGATTTATTGTTATCATACTTAGAGTTAATCTGAAACGGCAAGGGGAAAATATGAAAGCTGACAGAGACGTAATCATCATCGGAGCGGGTGCGGCCGGATTGACCGCAGCCCAGTACGCGGCACGGGGCAATCTCAACGTACTGCTGCTCGAAGAGCTGGCTCCCGGCGGCCAGTGCCTGATCATAGACAATCTGGAGAACTATCCCGGGTTTCCCGATCCCCTCCCGGGCTTCGAACTGAGCCAAAAATTTGAGGAACAGGCCGTTCGTTTCGGTGCGGACATTCAGACCTCCAGCGTTCTTTCCGTGTCAAAGAAAAACGAGCTGTTCCAGGTCGACACCGACAACGGACCGATCACCTCTCCCACAGTGATTCTGGCCACGGGGGCAAAGCACAAGAAGCTGGGAATCCCCGGGGAGAAGGAGCTTTCAGGCCGGGGAGTTTCGTACTGCGCCACCTGCGACGGACCGTTCTTCAAAGGCAAGCGCATGCTGGTCGCCGGCGGCGGTGATGCTGCCTGCGATGAAGCCTTGTTTCTTGCAAGGCTGACCGACCAGGTAGTGATGGTCCACAGGCGGGACCGCTTCCGAGCCCAGAAGGCGCTGGCCGAGCGAACCCTGAACAATCCCAACATCGAGGTGCGCTGGAACACCGAGGCCAAAGTGATCAAAGGCAGCGGCAAGGTAGAGGAAGTCGTCCTTTGGAACAACGAGAAGGACGAGACCTACTCGGAGAAGGTAGCCGCCGTGTTTGTCTTTATCGGCTCGATCCCCCAGACAGAGGTAGCAAAAGAACTGAAGGTGGAGTTGGATGAGATCGGGTACGTCGTGACCAATCAGCGGATGGAAACCAATATCCCCGGGTTCTACGCTGCCGGCGATGTCCGCTCCACTCCGTTCCGGCAACTTGTTGTTGCGGCCGGGGAAGGAGCCATCGCGGCCCATACAGCCAGCCAGTTCATCGATGAGCTCAAGGGAGAGGCCTACGTTTGAGGTCTTCCGGAACCCTCTTTCGGTTGCTCCTCGATGCTCCCGGCAATGGGCAGGAAAATATGGCCGTGGACGAGGCCCTGCTCGCTTCTGTGGGGGACGGCCATAGCCCGGCCACGGTTCGCCTGTACGGTTTCGCCCCGGCAGCCCTTAGTTTCGGGCGCTTTCAGCGGGTAAAGGACAAGATCGACGGGGAAGCGGTTAGAAGGGCTGGAATCACGCTGGTACGAAGACCTACGGGAGGACAGGCGGTGCTCCACGATCGAGAACTGACCTACGCGGTAGTGCTGAGCAAGGAGCACCTCGAGCCTTTTCACAAGAGGGAAATATACAGATTTATCGCGGAACTGCTCCTGTCTGGATTGGCCCGGCTGGGTGTGCGCGGACACTCCAGCAGAAATCGAATCGGGGATCCGCATAATCCCGATTGCTTTCGCTCCACGGGGGAGTACGAGATTGCATCGCCTTCGACCAGGAAACTTATCGGCAGCGCCCAGGTGGTGAATCGCAACGCCTCTCTTCAGCACGGTTCCATCCCTCTCGATACATCGTACAAACGGATCGGCAGATACTTGGCTCTAGGGAAAACAGAAGGCCACGAGGAACCGGGCTGTCTATCCGAGGAGTTGAGACGGCCGGTGAGCTTCGAGGAGACGGTGAAAGCCTTTGCCGAAGGATTTGACAGCGGTCTGGAGCGCCGCGGGATCAGGCTGCAAACCGGCGAGCTGACGCATTCAGAGAAGGAGCAGGCGGCGGAACTTCTGGGGAGCAAGTATTCGAGGGATGCATGGAATCTGATGTATTGAAGCCCGCCCGCATAGCGATACTCCTCTGCGCGGTTTGCACGATGGGTTTGCTTTTTCTCAGCCCCTTCGACGGGTACGGGGAAACCACCGCTCCGTTTCCCTCGTTCTGGGACGATCGTCCCGATGAGGAGCTGGTCGAAGCCATCGTCGCGGAGATGACCGACGAAGAGCTTCTCGGGCAGGTGTTCATGCTCGGATACGTCGGCAAACGTCCCTCAGAGGAGATCGTGGACTGGATCCGTTCGCGCAACCTGGGAGGGGTAAAAATATTCACCCGCAATGTGGATACCCTCCCGGGACTAACCACGAGCATCGCCGAGATGCAGGAGACCGCCCGAGCCGGTCGGTTTCGAATACCCCTGTTCATGTCAACGGATCAGGAGGGGGGATGGGTGCGGCATATCAAGCTGGAGACATCCCAGACACCCGGAAACATCGCCCTAGGCGCTTCGGGGCTGCCCCAGGATGCCTTCCTGACCGGGTACTACATCGGAGAGGAGCTGAAGGGCCTGGGCATCAATATGAATTTCGCCCCGACCGCAGATGTCTACTCCAATCCGTCGGCCAGCGTCATCGGTCCGCGGGCTTTCTCCTCAGATCCGGTAACCACGGCCATGCTGGCTCTGGCCTACTACCGGGGCATGAGCAAAAGTGGAATCATCTGCACGGCCAAACACTTTCCCGGTCACGGTCATGCTGACAAGGACTCCCACGGCACGCTGCCGGTGATTCGGATATCCTTCGAGCAGATGTGGCAGCGGGAGCTGCTACCCTACCGGATACTCATTCCCGAAGGCATACCCGCCATCATGAGCGCCCACATCGCCTACCCGGACATTCTGGGAAACCTGCTGCCCTCCTCCCGATCCCGCTATCTGATCGAAGAGGTGCTGCGGAAAAAACTCGCCTTCGACGGGCTGCTCATCACCGACGACATGGAGATGAACGGCGCCATCAGCGGTGGTGTGGACACCGCCCAGGCCAGTTTGGAGGCACTGGAAGCGGGCAATGACATGATCCTCGTTTCCCATACGCCTCGGGTTCAGGACCGCACCTGGCAGAAACTGAAAACCCAGCTGGGCGAACATCCGGAGTTCAAGGAGCGGATCAAGATTTCAGTCCGGCGTATTCTTCGGCTCAAACTCAAAACTTTCAAGACCGTGGCCCCCGTCGATTCCCCGGATCAGGAGGAGAACTTCGCCCCCAGCCCGGGCGCCCGGGAGTTCTTCCAGCAGAGCGCTCTGCGCAGCGTGACCTTGCTCAGGGACTCAAGAATTCCACTGGAACACAACGGCGGGAATCACCGCATGCTGCTGATCGGTCAATTCGAAGAATTCCTCGAAGAAGGCCGGCGCCGCTATCCCGAAGCGGACGTCCTGCTTTTCCCCTACAGTCCCTTCTACTCCGCCCGGGAACAGGACCTGGAGCGGATTCCCCGCATCGCTTCCCGCTACGACACCGTTGTGTTCTGCTTGGCCAATTACAACAGCCTCGAAGTCCTGGAAACTCTCCGAACCTTCCCAGGAACCTTAGTTGTCATTTCCACCCTGTCTCCCGTGTATCTACGGGATACACCCTGGGTGGAGAACGTCCTGGCAGTGTACGGAACGGGGAAGGAGTCCTTCCGGGCAGGTTTTGCCGCACTGATCGGGGATTTCCGCCCGGAAGGCCGGATCCCGGTTGACTTCATCGACACCGAACCCGCCATCGCGCCATGAAGTGGCGTCACGCCGGTAAACGGGATATCTCCCAGCTGCTCGCTTTTCTCATCCCCCACGAGTGGCGGGCGGTTCCCTACACCTCCCGGCTGCGCAGGAAGGGAAAGACGGCTTTCCCGACCGCGCAGGAGGCTTCCGTCCTGGTTTACAAAGACGGCTCCGACATTCGAGGGACAATGATGCTCACCTCCGCAGGACTTCTCCTGCCCGTATTCACCCCCGCCCGGGGCGGGTCACAGGCAGTCCCCCCCCGTCCGTTTCCCGGTTGGAAGGACCTGGCCTTGCAGTTGTACTCCGTGATGGGACCCATCGATGAAGTCGCTTGGCTGGAGGGAGTACTGCCGCTTCATGCAGGTGCGAGCGTCGACTATCATCTGATGATCCAAAGCAGGGACTCATTTTCGAACGCCCGCAGGGAATCCTTTCCCTACCCGCCGGGCCTGGTGGTCAGAACCGCCTACCCCCCGGATCTTGCCGCCATTCTTCCACTGCAGATCCACTACGAGCTCGAGGAAGTGGTGATCACCCGGGGACGGTACAACGAACAGGCCTGCAGGCAAAATCTGAAGCGGTCCCTGCGGCAGCAGCTGGTGCTGATGGCCGAGCTGAACGGAAAGGTCGTAGCCAAGGCGGGCACCAATGCCCGGGGATTCACAGCGGATCAGATCGGCGGGGTATTCACGGTGAAGGATGTGCGCAACAACGGCATCGCATTTCGGGTGATGGAGGAGCTGTTGCGACGGATCTTTGCCCAGAAACCCACGGTCTGTCTGTTTGTCAAGAAAACCAATCTACCCGCTTTGTCGCTGTACGGAAAGCTCGGCTTTCGCATTGCCGACGGGTACAGGATCAGCTACTTCAAAGCATAGAGGATCCCCGGCTTACTTTTTTCAAAAGACGCTGCCGGCGATGGGATAGTTCACTACGAAGACGTCGGTCAAGGGGAAGCGCCCAGGACAGGATGGTCCGTACCCATGCCAGGGCCTGGTCGGGGTTCCTCTCCCTGTGCTCGAAATACTTCGCCAGCTCGATCCCGGCGAACAGGCTCTTTCGCTTGGAAGCCATCTGCTTCCACAGATCAACCGCTTCCCGCCAGGCTCCTCTGCGCTTGTAGTACAGACTCAAGGCCCTCCCCGCGCCTTCATCTCCGTCGGCGAAGGAACTTTTCAGAAGCTCCACTCCCCGGCTTTCATCCCTGCTTAAAAAGAAGCTTCCCAGGGCGGTACGGTCCGCCCGCTGAACCGCCGCCTCCGGCGCTTTCTCCCGGGAAACGAGGATCGAGTTGATCGTGATCAGCAGGTCGGCGAGAGTCCGGACATCCTGTAGGTTGTGCTCCAGCACAGCATCGAGGCGACCAGGCTCACCGCTGCGCAAGAAATCCAGATAGATCCCCGGCACCTCGAAGCCGGCTACGTCGACTCCACGGACTATACCGAGGATCTCCCTTTCGATGGTGCCCAAGGAGCAATCGGGAAGGGTCCGCCGCCACAGCCTGCGGGACCAGTACAGGAGGTCGGTCTGCTGCTCCAGAGTCAATTCCATGCGGTTGAGCAGAAAACGGGTGCGAAGCACATGGGCGTCGAAGGCCCGGCCGTTGTAGGATACGAACATCCGATGTTGACTGAGTCGCCGTTCGAGGACCGACAGAAACTCCCCTTCTCCCGGGAAATCCTTCAGGAACAGCTGCTCCGTTGCCAGCATCTGGCCGTCGATCCAGGCCATTCCGACCAGGAAGGCGGAATTCCCCGCCCCTCCGGAAAGACCCGTTGTTTCGGTGTCGAAGAACAACAGGTCCGAAGGGGTGAAGCCGGCAGGCAGGAGGAACTCGGAAATCCCGGCGTCTTGAAGGGGACTGGGGAAGTGCAGCCGCCGGCGCAGGGTGTACTCCCCCGCTGCCTCCCATCCTCGTTCGGAAGACAGCGGATCGCGAATTTCCACCGGCACAGCCCGCTGCTGCCGCAGGGGCCGCTCCAGATAGCGCAGGCGCTTTTCCAGGGACACGTCACTTCCTCTTTCCGAGCCAACCGATCAAGAATTCCCGGATCGACTCTTTGGGGTTGAAACCGGGGAGCTCTTCTTCAGGGTCGGAGCCGATCGGACCGATGCAGGACGGACAGCCCTGCGAGCAGGGGCACTCGGCAACCAGCTCTAAAGCTCCCTGCAGAATTTTCGGGGCATTTTCCAAAAAACCCTCGGAGAGTCCGGTTCCCCCGGGATAGTTGTCATACACGTACAGGGCGGGACACTCGAACACGATGTCCTTTAGGCGCTCGGACACCCCCAGGTCCCTTGGATCACAGAGTAGAAAGACAGGGGCGATATTTCGTACCAACGTGCCCAGCCGCTGCATGATGATCGGCTGTTCGAGCTCCGTCCTCCGGCTGAAGGCGCGGCCGGCGGCGCTTCCCGGGCAGAACAGCAGCACCACCGAGCGGGTGTGCATCTCTTCGGCGGGAAGGTCGATCTCCCCGTAGCCGATGTTTTCGTGAGTCCCGAACTTCAGCTTCTTGAACTTCGTGGCCTGGGTGCGCACCAGAATATCCCCGATCACCACTTCCATCCCGGCGCTGCTCTCCCGACTGTCCTGCTCCAACACCTTGATATCTGTTTTCACGATGGAATCGGTGTAGTAGTTGTCCCTGGTATCCTCGACATAACAGCGTTGATTTTCCAGATCGAGTTTTTTCACGATGTACTGGTCGCCCCGATGGATGTAGACCGCCTCGTCGTAAAGCAGGAGCTTGGCAGAAGGTTTGTCCATCTCTCCGATCACCGTCTGCCGGCCCCGGGTAGTGTCCACGATCACGATGTTCCCCGGGGCGGAGCTGCGCAGGGATACCTTCTCCGCCGGATACGACCGGTCCGACCAGAACCACTTTCCCCCGGTGTAGCGGATGACCCCATGCTCTTCTAGGTAGTCGAGGACTTCTCTGTAATTCCCTGCCAGTTCCTCCCCATCCTCGAAGGGAAGCTCGAATACGGCGCACTTCAACTGATCGCTCAAGATGTAGATATTGTCCGGGTCCACCCATCCGGATTCCGGAGAGCTTCCGAAAAAGTACTCGGGATGCCGGATGATGTACTGATCGATCGGAGATGCCGAGGCCACCAGGATCGACAGGGATACGCCGGCCCGCCTTCCCGCCCTTCCGGCCTGCTGCCAGGTGGAGGCAATGGTGCCGGGAAATCCGGCCAGGATCGAGGCGTCCAGGCCGCCGATGTCGATTCCCAACTCCAACGCATTTGTGGAAACCACCCCCTGGATCTCTCCCTTACGCAGACCCTGTTCGATGCTCCTCCTCTCGTTGGGCAGATAGCCGCCGCGATAGGAGGCGACGGTTATGCGGCTGTCTTCCGTGTACAGGTTCTTCAGGGAATCCCGGATATACCCCGCGATCAGCTCGGACCGAAGCCGGGAGCGGGCGAAGACGATCGTCTTCACCTTCATTTTGAGAAGCTGGGTTGCCAGTCTCTGGGATTCCTTGACCACACCGCGGCGAATGCCCTGGATCGGGTCCACCAACGGAGGATTGTAGAACACGAAGTGCCGCTCTCCCGCCGGGGCTCCGTTCTCCCCGATCAGGGTAACCGGCTCCTCTACGATCTTCTCCGCCAAACTTTTCGGATTCCCGATTGTGGCGGAGCAGCAGATAAACTGAGGTTTGGCGCCGTAGAAGCTGCAGATGCGCTTCAAGCGGCGGATCAAATTGGTCATGTGGGAGCCGAACACCCCGCGATAGGTGTGGATCTCGTCGATCACGATAAATCGAAGGGCCTGGAAGAACTTGATCCACTTGGTGTGATTGGGAAGCACTCCGGTGTGCAGCATGTCGGGGTTGGTGATGACCACCCTACCCTCCTCGCGCACGGAGATCCGGATCGAACGGGGGGTGTCCCCGTCGTAGGTGAAGATGCGAACCGGGATCTCCCCGCCCAGGAGGATCTCGTTCAGCTCGGCCTGCTGGTCTTGGGACAGAGCCTTGGTGGGAAACATGTACATGGCCTTGGCCTGCGGTTCTTCGATCAGGGTCTGGAGCACCGGCAGGTTGTACACCAGGGTTTTCCCGGAAGCGGTGGGCGTGACCACCACGATGTTGTTGCCCCTGCGAACTTCGGCGTAGGCCTGATACTGGTGAGCGAACAGGCGCTGAATCCCCTTGTCCCGAACCGCGGCAAGGATCCGCCCGTCTATTTCCGGCGGGAACTCCTCATAGCGTCCTTCCCGTGCCGGGATGACCTGCCAGTGAGCCACCGAGGACATGAACCGCCGGTCGGACCGTAGGGATTGAATGACCTTTTCCAGCTTTCCCCTCCTCTGCATCAGCGCTACTACCCTATCATATCCTTGACTCTTTTTTGAAGCCTTTGCATAGTATTGAAGGGGAATCAAATAAGAATGTCAAATGTTCTTTGCCTTGTTCTGGGCGGCGGTCGGGGAGAACGGCTCTTTCCCTTGACCAAAGAACGGGCCAAGCCGGCGGTTCCCTTCGGCGGCAAATATCGCCTGGTCGATATCCCCATCTCAAGCTGCATCCACTCGGGATTTCGCCGCATCTACATCCTGACCCAGTTCAACTCCGCCTCGCTTCACAACCACATCGCCAACACCTACATCTTCGACAGCTTCTCTCAAGGGTTCATCGAGGTCCTGGCCGCGGAGCAGACCTACGAACATTCCGGCTGGTACATGGGCACCGCCGATGCCGTGCGGAAGAACTTCATTCACTTCCGCACCCAGAACCCGGACTACTACATGGTCCTCTCCGGCGATCAGCTGTACCGAATGGACCTCGAGGCCTTCTTCGAAAACCATCTGAAAAGCGGCGCCGAAATCAGCGTCGCGGTGACCCCTGTCAGCGCTCTGAAGTGCCCACAGTTCGGCATACTCCAGGTGGATGGGAAGGGAAGAATCGTACGCTTCGTCGAGAAACCCCAGACCAAGGAGGAGATCGCCGACCTGAAGATTCCCGATAGCCTGCGGGGGCAGCTGGCCGGGATCAGCCCGGACCGGGAGTACCTGGCCTCCATGGGTATCTACATATTCACTCAGGGCATATTGCGAAAAGCCCTGGACAACGAATACACGGATTTCGGTAAAGAAATCATCCCCAAGAGTATTGAAAACTTCAAGGTCCAGTCCTACATCTTCACGGGATTCTGGGAGGACATCGGGACGATAAAATCGTTCTACGAAACCACGATCAACCTGACCAATATCACCCCGGACTTCGATTTCTACAAGGAGAGCCAGCCGATCTATACCCGCAGACGGGATCTGCCCGCCTCGAAGATCAACTCCTGCACCATCACCCAGTGTCTGACCGCGGATGGTTGCATCATCACCAATGGCAACATCATGCAGTCCGTGATCGGGATCCGCACGATCATCGAATCCGGGGCGACCCTCGACGGAGTGGTCTGCATGGGAGCGGATGGGTACGAGACCGTGAAAGAGAAGAAACAGAACCGGGAACGGGGACTACCTGATATCGGTATCGGCAAAGGAACCCTGATTCGACACGCCATCATCGATAAGAACGCCAGGATCGGTGAAGTCTGCCGCCTCGGCATCGACCATTTGGAGCGTATAGACGGTGACTACGATAACTATCATATTCGGGACGGGATCATCGTGATCCCGAAGAACGCAGTTCTTCCTTCAGGAACGGTGATTTAGCCAATACACCCGAAGCTTCCCGAAGCCCGCCGGCTGCATCGGCGGCTGTAAAAGCGTTTGCCGATGCCCCATCAAATTACTATTTTATACACATACCCGAACCCCCCACGGTCTGAATACCGTGATTCCAAAGTTAAAAAAGGACGAGCTTAATAAATGAACTGGTTATTGATAGAGGAGGACATCATGTGGAATAAACGCCCAGTGATCGCTGTGCTTTCGCTTATGATTTTAGTCTTGTTTCTGGTTTCCTGTTCTAAAGGCTACAGCACCGGGCAGCGGGAGTCTGAATCCGGGACCCTGCTGACCAGCCAGCCAGTGAAAACCGAACCCCTTGTTCCAACCCTCGAGCAGATTCAATACTCCTTCCGGGAGGTGGCTCAGAAAGCGCTTCCCGTGGTGGTGGAGATCAATACGATCGAAGTGATTACCCAGAGGATTCCTCGAAGCGAATCGCCGTGGGACTTCTTCTTCGGTCCTTCTCCCGAGCAGGGAGGTTCCGAGGAGAGGGAATTCCGTCAGCCGGGGCTTGGCTCCGGTGTGATCGTGCAGAGGACAAACGGAAAGGTTTACGTGCTGACCAACAACCATGTTGCCGGGGAAGCCGAGGAGATCAGCATCAGCCTGCACGACGGACGGGAGTTCAAGGGTAAGCTGGTGGGAACCGACCCGCGGCGGGACCTGGCGGTGGTCGTGTTCGAAACTCGGGAGGAGATCCCCGTTGCCAGCCTCGGGGATTCGGACACCCTGGAAGTAGGCGACCTGGTCCTGGCCGTGGGCAATCCCTTTGGCTTCGAATCCACGATCACGATGGGGATCGTCAGCGCTGTGGGCAGACAGGCCGAGTTGGGAACGAATATCGCCAGCCTGACCGACTACATCCAGACCGATGCATCGATCAATCCGGGGAACTCCGGAGGCGCTCTGGTCAACCTGAGGGGAGAGGTGATAGGAATCAACACCTGGATCGCCTCCCGCACCGGATCGAGCGCCGGACTGGGCTTCGCCGTTCCCATCAACACGGCCAAGAAGACGGCAGATGAGATCCTCGCAAAAGGCCGGGTCGAATACGGCTGGCTGGGAGTGCAGATCGTGGACGTGGATCCCCAGAGATTTCCCGACTACCGGGAGGATTTCAAACTTGAGAATTCCACGGGATCCTTCGTCGTGAACATCTTCAAGGGTTCTCCGGCCTACAAGGCGGGTATCCGCCCCGGAGACTACATCACCAGTATCGGCGGATAGGCAGATGCCGAAAAGAACAATGTGATCGATGCGATAAAGTCCATCTTGCTCTCCCCCCTTGAAATCGGGAGGATTTCGTTCTTCTTCACCCCTTTGGATGGGTTGTTGAGGTTTGTTCTGCCTCTGGTGCTGCTGTTCGTCGTTGCCAGGGTCCTGCTGCTGTTAATCCGGCGGGTTATCCTCAAAGGCATAAAGATCCCCGAGGAGAACAAAGACAAGATCTATAGGTACATCCGTCTGGTGCTGCGGATCGTTGTTTTCATCGTCCTGCTGTTCATCCTCTTCAGCTTTTTCGGCGCGGAGATCGGTAACTTTCTCTCCCGGGTGTGGGGAGTCCTGACCACCCCCTTTACCAGCGCCGGCTCCTCCCGCATCTCTGTTATCACCACGG
>JABUBP010000050.1_pt1 | contig 22203 bp, 19 predicted proteins | sample 7240331 | NCBI WGS metagenome assembly JABUBP01 (sample SAMN07256347, study PRJNA390944) | subsurface metagenome | isolation source: Methane hydrate marine sediment | place: Pacific Ocean: Eastern North Pacific, ODP site 1244 | collected 2002 | reverse complement strand
TTTTTAGCAGGCAGTTTGCCGCCTCGGTGGAGAGGTGCTCCGCTCCATCGATGATAAATACCCGATTCCCCCCCTCGAAGGGTTTCAGGGTGGCGGAGCGCTCCATCTCCCTGATCTGGTCGATGCCGATCTCTGCCCTGCCATCGAGGCCGATTACCTGGATATCGGCATGTCTCAGTCCGGCGATCCGTTGGCATGATGTGCAGGTGCCGCAGGGCTTTTGGTCCCCCTGGCAGTTTAAGGCTTGAGCCAGATTCAGGGCGAGGGTCATCTTCCCCACGTGAGGCGGACCGACTAGGAGATAGGCATGAGATAGATTGCCACCCTTCAGACTGTTGTCCAAAAGGGCGACCAGTGTTTCATGTCCCATTACCTGCCACATTTTGCTTTTCGTCCTTTACGGTTGCGATATTAAAAGTCTGATGTTTTCACTTCCACGTCATATTGTTAGGAACGTTCGAAATGTTCGAAAATATTTACTCGATTCACTCATCTAACCTTGAACAAAATAGGATTGGTTACGTTAATTTGGCCCTTTTCATTGGGCGGTCTTAAATAATATCGCAGTTCATTAGATCCTCATAGCTCTCGCGGCGGCGGATGAGGCGCGCCTTTCCATCCTTGACCAGAACGATGGGTGGCTTCAGCGAGGCATTATAATTTGAGGCCATGGATAGGCAGTAGGCACCACAGCAGGGCATGGCAATGATGTCTCCAGGCTCGAGTTTTGGAAGGTCGATGTCCTGAATCAGGATATCCCCCGATTGGCAGAATTTGCCTGCCACTGTAACCTGCTCCAAATTTTCATCCGCCACTTTATTTGCCACTATCGCCTCGTATTTGGCTCCATATAGGGCGGGGCGGATGTTATCGGCGATGCCCCCATCTACGGAGACATATTTGCGCACCCCAGTGATCTCCTTTATAGCTCCTACAGTATAGAGGGCGACCCCCGCCCCTCCCACGATGGACCTCCCCGGCTCCATGACAAGTCGCGGCGGCTCAAGGCCCAGCGCCTCGCACTTTTTAAGAAGCGTGGCGGTGATCGCTTCGGCAAATTCGCCGATGGTGGGGGCCGGGGTGTCCTCTGTATAGGTGATAGCCAACCCTCCCCCAGTGCTTAGCTCTTTGAGCTTGAAGCCATGCTTACTTCCCATCTTGGCGGCAAAGTCCAGTACAATCTCTATCGCCTGCTTATAGGGCGATAGATCGAAGATCTGGGAGCCAATGTGAAAGTGGACCCCGATAAGTTCGAAAGAAGAGGACGACATCAACGCGGTGAGCGCCTCCTCTGCCTGAGCCATAGGGAAGCCAAACTTGCTGTCGGTAGCCCCGGTGGTTAAATGGGCATGGGTGTGAGGGTCAACACCAGGGGAGAGGCGAAGGAGGACCCCTTGTCTCACCCCGGCCTCTTTAGCTACCTCATCAAGCAGGGAAAGCTCATAGGAGTTGTCTACCACAATGCGTCTCACCCCCCAACCTATCGCCAGCTCCAGCTCTGGACGCGACTTGTTATTGCCGTTAAAGTGGACCTGCGCCATGGGGAAGTCCACCGATTTGGCGATGGCAAGCTCCCCAGCGGAGACCACATCGAGACCCAACCCCTCTTCCTTGAAGAGCTGCGCCAGCGCCGGGTTGATGAAGGCTTTACAGGCGTATATCACTAGGCTATTAGGGTAACGCTGCGCAAACCCCTTTCGATACTCGGCACACTTACCCCTCAGCGTCGCTTCATCAAAGATATAGAGCGGCGTGCCAAATTCACTGGCTAGTTCCCCGGCGTCGCATCCGCCGATGACGAGATGGTTTTTTTCGACCTGAGTGGTTTGTGGAAATAGCCTAAGCATATCTCCCTCTTTGGAGGGCTAGTTTATAGCGGGCATCCTCGCCACTTCCCTGCGAGGATGCCTTCCCATCCCTCTCCAGCTTTATCAGATGGGCGTATACCTGTCCTTTGGCTAATTCATAGACGAAGCCAGCTAGCTCGGGATAGATCTCGGCCGCCAACTCCTTTACCGTAGCCTTCCCATGGCGTAACCCGGCGATTACCTGCTCCTCGCGCTCCAGGCGGTGCTGGATCAGCTCCTCCACCCTTCGTCGCGGCTCCCTTAGCGGGGGGCCATGTCCGGGGAGGATCAGATCAATATCGTAACCGAGGAGCTTCCTCAAGGAATGGATATACTGTACCATATCTCCCTTAGGCGGCTGTATCACCGTCGTACTCTGGCCCAGAACGTGGTCGCCGGAGAACATGATCCTCTCTTTTCTCATGTAAAGGCAGATGTGCCCCGGGTTGTGCCCAGGGGTATGGACGACCTCAAGGTTGATGCCATTAAGGGAGATAATATCGCCCTCCGCCACCACTTTATCCACCGCGATATCGGTTTGCTCCACGGAGTGAAGGACAATCCTGGCCCCCGTTTTTTCTCGGAGCCTCACCGCCCCACTGATATGGTCGGGATGGGCATGAGTGATCACGATATAGGCGAGCCTCAATCCGGCGAAGGCATTTACATAATCTACCCGGGAACTGACCGACCTCTCATCGCCGTATCCTGAGTCGATGAGGGCACCCTCACCACCGACTACAAGATAGACCTGGGGCGCATAAGATCCCAAAAGGTGATCTATCTCCGCCGGGATGGCGTGAATGCCCTGGGCAATATCCATTCTTCGCTTTTTGTCCTTTGCGGTTGTGATTTGAAAAGACTGCTGCTTCTACTTTCATATCCTATGCTCAAAATATCTATTGTGCGAAAAATTCGCCTCTTCGCTCTCCCGCCAATTCCAGCCCTCACCCTTCAGGCTGTTGTTTCATATTAGCAATTGGGCAGTTCAAAGTCAACCGATTGCACTCGTCCGGGTGATTTGAGGCACATTGCTTCTCCCTATTTTTTTATCATTGCGAGGTGGCTTAAGGCGACGGAAGCAATTTTGTGGGAAGATGGGAGGTGATGCGATTTTTAGTATTCGCCAGCTATGACGAGTGAAAGAGGCTCTTGCGGGGAGGGGAAGTGTCACCATTCTATCTGAACGAGATAACCGTTGCAAGTTGACAGGGGTAGGTGAGGGGACTAGAATTTGCCTGAGGTTTGCGGTGTATCAGAAAAGTGTTCTGGGTAATGGGCTACGTGTGATCACCGGTGCCATGCCCCATACCCGCGCGGTGTGTATCAATATCTTCATCGGCGCTGGCTCGCGCTACGAAAGGGAGGAGGAGGCGGGAACCTCCCACTTCATTGAGCACCTTTGCTTTAAGGGGACTCAGCGCCGCGCTACCGCAAAGGAGATTGCCGAGGATATCGAGGGGGTGGGTGGCCTGCTCAATGGGGGCACCGATAAGGAGTTCACCGTCTACTGGTGCAAGGTGGCTCGTACCCACTTTCCTCTCGCGTTAGACCTGACGATCGATATACTCCGCAATTCCAGGTTTGATGCTCAGGATATAGAGCGGGAGCGCGGTGTCATTATCGAGGAGATTCATGAGAGCATGGATTCACCCCAGCATCGGGTGAATCTGCTTATCGATGAAGTTGTCTGGCCGGCTCAGCCACTGGGGCGTGATATTGCCGGGAGCAAGGAAACGGTAAGTGCCCTGAGTCGAGAGATGCTTCTGGGCTACATGAGTCGCCAGTATGTGCCCAATAATGCGGTGATCAGCATTGCCGGTGACATTAGCCATGAGGAGGTCTTGTCGCGTATGAGCGAGGTCTTGGACCAGTGGGCGATGGCTACCCTGCATCCCCCCTCCCCCGCGGAGGATCGCCAGGAGGAACCCCGCCTCCGTATTGAGCGAAGGGACACCGAGCAAGCTCACCTCTGCCTGGCGGTGCGGGGCCTCTCTATCGCTCACCCCGATCGGTTCAATCTGGACATTTTGAACGTGATATTGGGCGAGGGGATGAGCAGCCGCCTATATCTGGAGATTCGCGAGCGGCGAGGGCTGGCCTACGATATCCATAGCTATGTGGACCACTTCCTTGACTCGGGGGCGATCACCATCTATGCCGGGGTAAACCCAAAGCGGGTTGCTGACACTGTCGCGGTCATACTTGAGGAGCTTGCCCGCCTCAAAGATGAGGTCCCAGCCCTTGAGCTTACCAAGGCTAAGGAGTTGACCAAGGGACGCCTGCTGCTTCGTATGGAGGATACCAGGAGTGTTGCTGGCTGGATGGGAGGTCAGGAGCTGCTTACCGGGCAGATCCGCACGGTGGATGAGATAGCCTCGATAATCGATGCCATTACCCCTCAAGATCTAAAGCGGGTGGCCGCTCAGTTGCTCCTAACCGAGAAGCTTAACCTGGCCATCGTTGGTCCGGTCAATGGTGAGGATCGCCTTTTTCGCTCTTTACGGTTGTGATTTTTCGTCCTCTACACTGTGTGTAAGAAAGGAAAATCCACATTTCGGAAAACAAGGTGGTTTATTTTAACTCAACCCTTTGATATGTTGCCTAGGAGCAGAATGGCGAAAAAGCTTCTCAAGCTTTAAACTGATACGCAGGTTTTGCTCATCCAGCTTTGACCCCCGCGTAAGTTACCCATAAAAATCGTAGCTACGGTCTTTGGGCCGTAGCTACGATTTGCTAACCAGCTTGTTTTAATATTCGGGCATCGCAGGCGGCATGGCTTTCTCTTTCTCCTTGATGTCAGTGATCAGGGACTCTGTGGTGAGCACCATGGCGGCGATGCTGGCTGCATTTTCCAGCTCCGCCCTGACCACCTTTGCCGGGTCGATGATCCCGCGCTGCTTCATGTTGGCGTAATCGTCGCGCAGGGCGTCATAACCGATGCCCGTCTTGCTCTCCTTAACGGTATTTACCACCACCGAGCCCTCTCTGCCGGCGTTCTGGGCGATCATCCGCAGAGGCTCCTCCAGAGAGCGGCGTACAATAGCGACGCCGGTGCTCTCGTCGCCCTCTACCTTTAACTTATCGAGGGCACTAATGGAGTTAATGAAGGCAACCCCGCCCCCGGGGACAATGCCCTCCTCCACCGCGGCCCTGGTTGCGGACAGGGCATCCTCGACGCGGTGTTTCTTCTCCTTGAGCTCCACCTCGGTGGCTGCCCCCACCTTGATCACGGCAACACCCCCGGCGAGCTTGGCCAGGCGCTCCTGGAGTTTCTCCTTATCGAAATCGGAGGTAGTATCCTCTATAAGGGTCTTGATTTGCTTGATTCGTGCCTCAATTGCCTCATCCGAGCCCTTGCCTTCGATAATGGTGGTTTCCTCTTTAGTGGAAACTACCTTTCTGGCCCGGCCCAGGTCATCAATAGTGACAGAATCGAGCTTTCGGCCCAGCTCCTCGGTGACCACCGCGCCCCCGGTGAGGATGGCCATATCCTCCAGCATCGCCTTGCGGCGATCGCCGAAGCCCGGCGCCTTGACCGTCAGGCAATTAATGGTGCCCCTTAGCTTATTGACCACCAGGGTGGCAAGTGCCTCACCGTCTACATCCTCAGCGATAACAACCAGGTTCTTGGTCACCTGAAGTACCTTCTCCAGGGCGGGCAGCATGTCGGCGACTGCGGAGATCTTCTTATCGGTGATCAGGATATAGGGGTCCTCGATCTCTGCCTCCATCCTCTCCGGGCTGGTGACGAAGTAGGGGGAGATGTAGCCGCGGTCGATCTGCATCCCCTCAACATACTCCGTCTCGAACTTTATCCCCTTCCCTTCCTCAACGGTGATCACCCCATCCTTGCCCACCTTCTCCATGACCTCGGCGATTAGATCTCCGATCTCTTCATCGGCTGCGGAGATGGATGCCACCTGTGACACATGCGCCTTGGTGGTCACCGGAGTGCTCATTTTCTTGAGCGCGTCGAGGATGATCGCCGTGGCCTTCTCAATGCCCTTCTTTATCGCCATGGGGTTAGCCCCGGCAGCCACATTCTTCATCCCCTCATGAAGCATCGCCTGGGCAAGCACGGTAGCGGTGGTGGTGCCATCGCCGGCGACATCATTGGTCTTGGTGGCCACCTCCTTGATCAATTGCGCCCCGATGTTCTCGAAGGGCTCCTCCAGTTCGATCTCCTTGGCTATGGTGACGCCATCGTTGGTGATGGTAGGCGGTCCGAACCTTTTATCCAGCACTACATTGCGCCCCTTGGGGCCAAGAGTGATCTTAACCGCATCGGCAAGGGCATCCATACCAATCTTGAGATGTCGCCTTGCATCCTCATTGTACGCTATCTGTTTTGCCATTTCCCCTCCTTAATTAGCTGAACTTAGCCAGGATATCGCTTTCCCGCAGGATCAACACCTCTTCATCGTCCTGCTTGATCTCACTGCCGGCATACTTGGAGTAGATCACCTTGTCGCCCTTCTTCACCTCCATGGGGACCCTCTTGCCCTCCTCATCTAACCTCCCTGGGCCCACTGCGATGATCACGCCACGCTGCGGCTTCTCCTTTGCGGTATCGGGCAGTATGATGCCCCCTTTGGTTACATCTTCCTCGCTTGAAGGCCGCACCACCACCCGGTCTCCTAACGGCTGTAACTTTATTGCCACGCTTTACCTCCTATTAGCAGTCTCGTCATGAGAGTGCTAAGTTATAGTAGCCTAGATTGCTTGATGCCGCAAGTGAGTAGATAGCCCTTTATAGCAAATGTCGGGCACTGAAACATGATTATATGCCTTTTTACTCCCCATAACTTCTTTGAAGAACGCTTTATCTCACTAGGACACTTTTTATCATCGGAGGCTTTATCACAGCCTGAGGTTGGGCGCGATATCGAGATCCCAGCCTGAGCGTTTACCCGCAGTGAGGCGGAAGTAGCCACAGGAGGCGATCATGGCGGCGTTATCGGTGCACAGGATGGGGCTGGGGATTAGCATGGGGATGGGGGAGCGCTCGGTCATCGTGCGGCGTAGGAGGCGATTTGCGGCGACGCCGCCACCGAGGAGGATCTGATGGGCGCCCAGCCGCCTGGCTGCGGCTACCGTTTTAGTGACCAGAACATCGACCACCGCCTGCTGAAAGCTGGCAGCGATATCGGCTTTTTCAACCTTTTCGAGACGTATCTCAATTTCTGATCGTGTGTCTTCTACCGCCTCTCCGCTCTCCTCACCCTTCGCGCTCTTTTGTGCTGCGAGGCGGAGCACCGCGGTCTTCAGTCCGCTGAAGCTGAAGTCGTCGCTGTCTTTGAGCCAGGCGCGGGGCAGGCGGTAGCGCGCGCCATTGCCTTCGCCGGCAGCCTGCTCTATGGCGGGACCGCCGGGGTAGCCTAGCTCCAGGATCCGGGCCACTTTATCGAATGCTTCGCCAGCGGCATCATCTCTGGTTCTCCCTAGGGGTTGATAGTCGCCATGCCCCCTCATCAGGAGTAGGTCGCTGTGTCCCCCGGAGACTGTGAGGCAGATGGCGGGGAGATCAGGGGTGCTTCCCTCAAGCCAGTTAGCATAGATGTGGCCCTCCAGGTGGTTGATGCCAACTAGGGGGAGACCCTGGGCCAGGGCGATGGCCTTGGCGATGTTCACCCCGACAAGGAGGGAGCCGGCGAGTCCCGGCCCGATGGTCACCGCGATAGCATCCAGGTCGCTCCAATGGGTTTGGGCCTGAGCCATTGCCTCTGAGATGATGGGGATGGCAGTGAGCAGGTGCTGGCGGGAGGCCACCTCTGGCACGATGCCTCCATAGCGGGAATGGAGGTCTACCTGGGAGGCTATCAGGTTGGAGAGGATCTCCCTGCCATCCCGTACCACGGCGGCGGCTGTTTCATCGCAGGAGGTTTCGATGCCAAGGATTTTCATTTTTTCGCCCCGTTCGCCCTTTTTTGCCCCATGGCAATATAGCAAATGTTCTGCTCAATGTAAATCGCCTTTTAGGGAACTGTGGGTTTCCTTTTATACCACAGCGTAAGGGTAGAAAAAAGTTATCGCTGAGAAGATATATCGGTAATAGCCTATCGTCTTTGTGAGGTGCCTTTCACTGTCATTGTGAGCGGAGCGAAGCAATCTCACCATCGCATGCCTGCCCAACCACCACCTCTGAGATTGCCTCCCTAGATACCTAGGCCGAGGCCGTCAGGTCGGCCGACGCTTCGGCCTAAAGCGTCCGATAAGTCGGACTCTCGCAAAGCGGAGGGGTGGTAATGACAGCGACAATGGGCTAGCAGTGATTTGTAGCTAATGTCCTGGACACCGCACAACAAAACTTTGACAGCTAAAGGGGGCGATGATATGATTGAACTGAGTAGTTGCCAGAGTTGGCTTTAGAGCGAAATAGCGAAATAATGGGGGAGAGATACCGCGGTGTTAAGTAGTACTAGTATTCTATACCTAGTGCTTCTTTTTATTTGCCTCGCTTTCTCGGCTTTCTTTTCCAGTGCGGAGACTGCCTTTGTCTCGTTGCCCCGGACGCGGGTGAGGCACTTGGTGGAGACCGGGGTAGCTGGTGCAGAGCGGGTGGCTAGGATGACGGAGCGGCCGGAGAGGCTACTGGCGACGGTGCTGCTTTGCAACAACTTCGTTAATGTCGCTGCCGCTGCCTTAGGCACTGCGGTAGCGGTAACCATCTGGGAGGGCGATATCGGGATACTAATCGCCACCATCGTAGTGACTATATTGCTTTTAATCTTTGCTGAGGTGACCCCAAAGACCCTGGCCATCAGACACCCAGAGAGGCTGGCACTGCTCTATGTCTACCCCCTGGGGGTCATCACCAAGCTCGTCTATCCAGTGGCGGCCGGGTTAAGCTGGCTCGGCTCGGTGCTCGCTGGGGGTAGGGCTAGGGTGCCACCGGCGCTGGTGAGCGAGGAGGAGATCCGCAGCATGATCTCTGTGGGGCGTGAGGAGGGCACAGTGGAGGAAGCTGAGGCGGAGATGCTGCACAATGTTTTCGATTTTGGAGATCGCAACGTCCGCGAAGTAATGACGCCTCGACCTGAGGTGGCCTGGGTGGGGGAGGGGACCAAGTTAGCTGACTTCCTCGCCATCTACGCTGAATTTCCCCATACCCGCTTCCCCGTTTATCGGGGTATGATCGATGACGTGGTTGGCATCCTCTCCATAAAGGATGTGCTCATGGCACAGGCTAAGGGCTCGTTGGATAAAAAGAGCGTGATCGATGAGCTGGTGCGTCCGGTTAATTTTGTTCCGGAGACGAAACGCATCGCCCAGCTTTTCGCCGAGATGCAGTCCCAGGGTTATCCCATGGTGGTGGTGGTTGACGAATTCGGTGTCAACAGTGGGATCGTGACCATGGAGCAGCTGGTGGGCGAGATCGTGGGTGAGATGGGGGATGAGCTGGTGAAGGTGGACAAGGACTTCGAGGTTATCGATGACCGGACAATTCAGATCGATGGCGGCATGCGGGTGGAGGAGGCCAACGAGGAGCTGGGACTTGAGCTGCCCACCGGCGATTATGACACCGTAGCCGGCTTCCTGCTCAGCCTTCTCGGTCGTATCCCTAAGGAAGGGGAGCAGGTGAGGTATGGTGGTTTGAAGCTGGCGATCACTCAGATGGGGGGGTTAAGGATCGAGAAGATCCTGGTGACCAGGGAGTAGCATGCAGCGGCTGCGCATCACCTTTTCTCGGGGCGATGAGGTTAAGTATCTCTCTCATCTCGATTTAATGCGGTTGTGGGAGCGGGCACTGAGGCGTGCCGATATCCCGCTGGCCTACTCCCAGGGATTCAGCCCGCACCCTAGAATCTCCATTGCGGCGCCCCTCCCCATTGGGGTGACCAGCGATGGCGAGCTGATGGACATTCTGCTCCAGAAGAAGGCCTCACCCTATTTATTTATTAAGACGGTTGGCGAGCAGTTGCCCCATGGTATTGGCATTGCAGGGGTGGCGCAGGTGGCGCTGCCGCTTCCCTCGCTGCAATCGCAGGTCAGGCAGGCGGAATACAGGGTCGAATTGGCGACCGATAAGAGAGAGCAGGAGGTGGAGGAGGCGCTTAGTTCCTTCATGGCAAAAAAGCAGTTACCCTGGCAGCATCGGAGGGACCGTGAGATGCGCCACTATGACCTTCGCTCACTGGTGGATCGGCTCTGGCTTATTGAGTGGCAGGAGTCCAGGTGTACCCTGGGGATGCGCCTACGCACTGACAGCTCCGCTACAGGGAGAGCGGAGCAGGTAACTTTGGCCCTGGGTTTCCCTGATCCCCCGAGGTCGATCCACCGTACCGAGTTGATCCTGGCAGGCGGGTAGCATGGCGGAGCTCGATTCGGAAAGGCAGGAGAAGGCTAGAGATTATGCCAGGATGATGCGTCGCCTCTCTTTTTTCGGACTAGGCCTCGCCGCTTTATTCGTCCTGGTGCTATTGCTCACTCCGCTCTCAACTGGCCTGCGGGACCTGCTGGGCTTGCCCCAGCCTTTGAGGGTGGCCCTTTACTTCGCCACCCTGATGCTATGTTTCGGGATTGTATCCGCACCTCTCAGCTTTTACGGAGGTTTTGTGCTACCCCGTCGCTTCGGCCTGTTGCGCCAAAGCCTGAGGGGCTGGCTCCTTGATGGGGTGAAGGCAGGGGTTTTGGGCTTGCTTCTGGGCATCGGGGTCATAGTGTTTGTTTACTGGCTTCTGGCAAGCTTCCCTGAGCTATGGTGGCTCCTCGCTGCTGCCTTTCTTATCCTGCTCACCGCGGTAATGACCAATCTGGCCCCGATTATCATTGTGCCCCTTTTCTACAGGATGACGCCGCTCGCCGACGCTAGCCTGGGGGAGAGGCTGGTGCGCCTTGCGGAAAAGGCCGGGACACGGGTGGTGGGGGTGTTCACTATAAATCTGAGCAGTAAAGCAACTACGGGTAATGCCGCCCTTATGGGGCTGGGAAACACCAGGCGCATCGTCCTTGGCGATACCCTCCTGGAGCGGTACTCGCCAGAGGAGATCGAGGTCATAGTGGCTCACGAGCTGGGGCATCATGTCCATCGCGACATCGCTAGGCTCATGGCGCTTCAGGCGGTGGTCATGCTGACCGGATTTTACCTGGTGCACCTGGTGCTGAAGGTTAGCGTGCCCTATTTTGGCTTTAACGGGATAAGCGATGTCGCTGCCTTTCCCCTGTTTGCTCTGGTATTGGGTGGCTTCGCCCTGCTTCTGGAGCCGCTGAGCAATGCCTACAGTCGCTACCTTGAGGGTGCTGCCGATGGGTATGCCTTGACCCTGACCGATAACCCCCGGGGATTTACCACGGTGATGACCAAGCTCACCAATCAGAACCTGTCTGAGGCACAGCCCGGTCGCTGGGTGGAGCTGCTTTTCTATGACCATCCTCCCTATTTCAGGAGGGTGGCGCGGGCTCGCCAATACGAGGAGGGGGCAGGATGAGGCTGATTCTGGTGAGACATGGTGAAACGAGGTGGAACCAGGAGAACCGCGTTGTGGGGCATACCGGGATTGCGCTAAACAAGAACGGGCGCAAACAGGTAGCGCGGTTGGCTCTGGCATTGAAGTATGAGAAGGTATCCTCCATCTACTCCAGCCCGCTGAGGCGCGCCAGGGAGACGGCTGCTGCGATAGCGCGCGGTCACCGGCTGGAGGTGGTGACCGATGATGCCCTCAAGGAGGTCGACGCTGGGGAGCTGGAGGGGCTAACCTTTGAGGAAGTGATGGAGCGCTATGGTGATTTCTTGCAGGAGTGGATGAAGGACAACCCTTCTTTAAGGATGCCCGGTGGAGAGTCCATGACCGAGCTTCAGGAGAGGACCTGGCCTGCGGCGGAGAGAATAGTCAGGGAGCACCCCGATGGGGTGATTATCCTGGTAAGTCATAGCTTAGCCATCTTGAGCATTATCTCAAGGGCATTGGGAATGAGGCTGTCCAATTTTAGAAGGTTACGGCTAAGTGTTGCCTCGATAAGCATCCTCGACTTTGGGGAGCGTGGCGTCTCCCTGGTGCTGTTCAATGATACCTGCCATTTGGAGAGCGGTGGTTGAGCGATGGAGGATTTGAAGCAACGCGTTTTTCGCTTCATAAAAAAAGAGGGCCTGATCCCGGGCAGAACGGGTGAAAAAGGGCGAAAAATGCTGGTCGGGGTCTCCGGCGGCCCTGACTCGGTCTGCCTGCTGCATATTCTAGATCAACTTAGCGAGTCCCTGGGGGTGAGCCTTCATGTGGCGCACCTTAATCACATGCTGCGCGGCGTTGACTCCGATGCCGATGCTCGCTATGTTGCCGAATTTTCTGGCACTCTGGGCATCCCGGTGACCGTGGAGAAGCGGGATGTGGAGGCCTATCGTAAGGAGCATCGCATCTCCCTGGAGGAGGCGGCTCGGGAGGTGAGATACGATTTCTTCTCCCAGGTGGCAGATTCCGTCGGGGCAGTGGGTATCGCTTTGGGTCATACTCAGGACGACCAGGTGGAGACCATCCTGATGCATCTGGTGCGCGGCACCGGTCTGGCTGGGCTGAGGGGGATGGGGACAATTACCTCATTACACCCACCGGGAGGCGGCGTTTTGGTGGTAGTGAGACCGCTCCTTGAGGTCGCCAGGAGGGAGACCGAGGAATACTGCCGCGCCTACAATCTTAGCCCGCGGAGCGATTTCTCAAACTACTCGCTCGATTACACCCGAAATCGATTTCGCTATGAACTTATACCGCTCCTTCGAAGTTACAACAAGAATATCGGCGCTGCCCTTATGCGCACCGCACGCGCCGCTGCCGATGAACTCTCCTACCTTGAGGAGGGGGTCTCCCTGGTATGGGAAAGGGTGGTGAGGGAGCAGCCCAACGGCCTACTTCTCGACAGTGCGGCATTGCTATCGCTGCCCCCGGCGCTCCAGAGGCACCTGCTGCGCCGGGTTCTGGGCGAGGTTTTATCAGACCTCACCGATATCCAGTCTATCCACATCGAGAAGATGATGGAAGCCCTGTCAAAGCCAGCGGGTAAAAGGCTCTCTCTGCCCCGGGGACTGGTTTTTCACGTGGGCTATAACACGTGCCTGGTGACCAAAGGTGCCATTGATACATGCCCTTTTCCTCCCTTGGAAGGGGAGTATCGGCTAAATGTGCCTGGGGATACTGATTACCCCGGGTGGAGGGTGAAGGCCAGGATTATTCGCTCTGGGGGCAAGGCTGAGGGCTTTGGGGCATGTCTCGACCTCGATGAGGCGGGGAGCGATCTGGTGGTGCGGGGGCGGAAAGCTGGCGATCGCTTTCAGCCATTGGGTATGGGTGAGCCTAAGAAGCTCCAGGACTTCATGGTCGATGCCAAGATCCCCCGCTCGTGGCGCGAACGCGTGCCCCTGGTCTGCTCTCCAGAGGGCATAATCTGGGTGGTGGGCTGGCGCATTGCGGAGCGAGTGAGGGTCACCGATAGCACAAAACAGGTTTTGCGTTTAGAGTTTGAGAGGCTTTGATACCCAAAATGGGGCCGACTAGGCCCTGATTCGATCCTCAGGGCCGTGCTATCACTTCCTAAAGTTTAGTTGCGATAACTTAGAGCTTCCATTGCACAAAATACTGGGAACTGTTTCAGAGGACATGAAATGGATCCCAGGGCAGGTCGATAAGGCCGAATATTTTAAAGAAGGCGTAGCAGAGAAAGGCTAGCGAAGCTACACCGGGTGCCATGAAAACCCAACGCCCGCGTGAGGATAATAGTGGTAGGTGCATCCTCGGCGATCTTAGCGATCTCCAGAGCACTGCAGTTAAGAATATCAAGCCTGCAACGAGGAAGACTACAAAATACCTGGTGCCGATCGGGTACAGATCGCTAGCATCGAATATGAAGAACGCGACAACTACGCTAAGCAAACAGCCAACAACCATGAGCTTCAGTGCCTTAACTGGGCCGAAAAAGACAGCGGAGGTTCTTAGCCCAGCTTTGAGGTCGAATTCATAATCACTCACAACTGAAGCAGTATAGCCAGTGGCAGTAACCAAAAACCAGAGAAGCATCATTAAGGGGGTAGGGAGTTCACCTGTGCCCAGTACGTAGCCTGCCGAAGGCACCAATACGCCCAATAGAGAAATGCAAATTATATCCCCTATAGGTTTCGCTTTCAGTCTGATCTTTGGATGTGAATACAGAATGCCACCAGCAAAGCAAGCAAGGATTACAAGCAGTCCAAATATGCTACTTACTAAAAAACCGAGTACGATTGCTATAAGGAGTGCTGCCCAGCAGAACGCCTTGCATTCTCGTTCGGTAACTTCGCCGGTGACCATTGGTTGTCGGCGAAGATTGAAATCTTTTTGTATACCATCGTGATACCTGTCTGTATCTCTGTCGGAGTAGAAGTTCAGGGCGAAAGCAAAGCCAGCGAATGAAAACAGGGCCAAAAACCCAATCCATGCGCTGGTCCAGCTTGTTCCGACATATGACCCCACAGCGAAGGAGATTACAAAGGTGAGTGAGTACGCGGGCCAAGCAGTGATTCTTGCCAGTTGCAGATACTTTATCATTGACTATTCTCATTTCTCTGCCGGCATAGCCAGCTGTGTGCTCAAAGACCCTTATCGCCATGCCCCCACTCTGTGGGACCTCCGCCTCAGCCACACAGCAAGCGTGATGGAAATAACCACCAGCGAGCCCAGGATGGCCATCTTCTCGGCAGAAGTAGTATTCACCGCCATGGTGCTCATGGCCACAGCAGGCAATAGCCTAACCCTCGCTACAGGTTTCTAGCTGGATACTCCTCAATGAAGTTAGCTACTGGCGGGCTGTACTGATAGTACAACGATACTAACTTCTCGCACACAGGGTTGGTCAGGAGATAGTCATCCCTGAATTCTCAGCCCCTTTCTTTTTACGACTAATTGCTATCTCTAAGGATAGACCCTATCGCTGTCTGCTCACATCCTCAGGCTAACGCCAGCTAAGTTAAAAAGGCTAGGTAGCATTGGAGAGCTGGCGAAGACCTGCTAGGAGGGTCCCTCTATTGCGGGAAAAATTTAGAAGAATAGGTGTATACAATAAACACTCGAAACACTCGAAATCAAATCTCGTATGCGAGAGAATACTTCATGTTTCTCTGTATGTCAACCTGTGCAGATTTGGAGAGGACTGGTCAAGTGATGTATATGTATAGCGTGTTAGGAACGGCGTGTATGTAAATCATACACTCACTCAAGCTATTTGTAAAGTGGTTCCAACAGTTATCAATAATATGAACGAGTTGTAAACAAACCGTCAGAACGTGTGGAGCATTAGTAGGGCAGCGTGTCGGTGGCATAGCTGGATGCATATGCGTTCATAAAGTAGTTAGAAGATTGGAAAGGGAGGTTGTATTATAAATGCGATAAACGGGGGTTTCTCGAGGATGGATTTGTGGTATCAGAGTGACCCAATAAAATGGGCTAATGCCTAGATTGCCAGTATCGCCTTAACCATATAGCTAATATCTCGTCAGGCAGGCGCTGCAGAGGCGGTGCTTATATCTTTGCCGCCATCCTTGCCGCCTGATAGATTGCGGCAGCGGCGTCACCGGGCGACACGCAGTCACCAATTGTATAAATCTCAGGGATCACTCCATCCAGCTCCTGAGCCAGCTTATTATCCGACTGCGCGCCCACTGCCAGGATCACCGTGGCCGCCGGCAGGGAAAAGACTTCCGCTCCCCAACCAATAACCACGCTGCTCTGGGTAATCTCCAGCGCTGCGGTATGTACGTATAGCGGGACGCGTAGCTCGATGAGCCGCCTGGCCAGGGTGCGGTAGGTCATCCCCTCAAGCTTGCTGCCATTCTCTCCGAGCCCAGCCAGAGTGACCAGGCTCACCTCCTTTCCTTGCTCCGCCAGCCATAGAGCAACTTCCATTCCGATGAAGCGTCCCCCGATCACTACCACACTACCCTTCGTCTCCGCCTTACCCATTATCACGTCATTTGCCTGAACCACGTGGTTGCTACTAGCACCTGGTATATTCAATCCCCGAGGCACTGCGCCGGTAGCCACCACCACCGCATCGGGCTTCATCTCCAGCACTCGCTCTTTGGTAACATCGATGCCCAATGTAACCGGGACCCCGCACCTATCCAGGGAACGCCTTAAGTAGTCGGTGAAAGCGGCGTAGCCTTCCTTCCCCGGCTGGGCGGCGGCGATATTCCACTGCCCCCCAAGCTCCGCGCTCTTCTCATAGAGGGAAACCTGGTGTCCCCGCTGCGCCATGAGCACTGCCGCCTGCATGCCCGCGATCCCGCCACCAACCACCATCACCCTCTTCGGCGACTCCGCTGGTGGGAAAGGATACTTACCTTCCCGGTACAGGGAGGGGTTTACCGAACAGGAGCCCTGTCCCGGCTCGACTCTAATACAGTTATTGCAATATACGCAACAGCAGACATCTTCCCGGCGACCCTCCCGGAGCTTGTTGGGTAGCTCGGGGTCGGCGAGAAGGGGGCGACCCATGCCGATAAAGTCTATCTTGCCATTCCTGATTATCTGCTCTGCCAGTTCCGGACCTATCTTACCCGCGGCGATCACCGGCACCCTGACTGCCTGCTTCACCTTTTCCGCCAGGGGCACCATCGGACCTTCAGGGTAGGCATAGCATGGTATGCTCAATGATGTCCAAAACTCCAGCCCTGAGGAGATGCTGATCGCATCGGCACCTGCCTCCTCCAGGATAGCCGCCTGGCGCACTACTTCATCAATGGTTATTCCACCTTCAATGTCGTCGCTACCATTGAGTTTTACCACTACCGGAAAATCTTTGCCCGCCTTCTGCTTAATTCGCTCCAAAATCCTTCGGGCAAAACGGGTCCGGTTCTCCACACTGCCCCCGTACTGGTCTGTGCGGTGATTGGTAACCGGGGACAGGAAGGTGCTTACCAGACAACCATGGCAGGCATGCAGCTCTACGGCATCGGCACCTGCTTCTTTAGCCCGGCGTGCCGCCTGGGCAAAGTCCTCTAAATACCGCTCAATATCCGCTTCCCCCATCTCCTCATAAGGCTTATCGCCCACCAGCCAGGATGTTATTGACGGCACTTTTATAGACATACCTTCAGGAATGAAGCCTCCGAATATGAGAAGCAAGCCATAATGCATTAACTGGACGGAAACCTTCGCCCCCTGCTCATGGATGACCTCGACAAGCCGACTCAGGCCTGGAGTGAATTTATCATCATACATTGCCCAGGTGAAAGGGGGTGTCGCGTCAGCGCTCACCAAGGCGCATTGTGTGACTATAAGCCCGACACCACCCCGCGCCCTCGCCCGATAGTAATCAAACATCCTCTCGGTGACATTCCCCTCACCATCAACCAGGACAGTGCCCATAGCGTTCATAATAAGCCTGTTTTCCAGGCGAAGTTTGCCTATATTACCCGGCTGGAATAATGCTGAGAATCCTTGCATTGAGACCCCCTTATAATTAGTATATGCTGAGCCAGTGGGGACAGATTGCCAACCCTGCTTCGAGAAGAAGCAACTTGTGCCCGCGCTACAGCGGTTGCTGGCATCATGTACACCATCCCAGGCATAAGCCTACTGTACTCGGCAACATCGGGCGCCGACTATTTTCGATAGTGTGGATATACCCTCCAAATCCGCCTGGCTGGGCTTAAACATAATGTCGCCCAGGCAATCTGGGACTCAATGGAAATTTCCATTATCGCCTCCCATACCTGTCGGAGAAAGTTATCTCGTCCAGCTTTCGCCTTGTACTTTGGGGAGATTCCGCCGGGCGCCCTATGACAATAACAGAAAGGAGCCTCTCGTCATCGGGAACATTGAGGATGTCCTTTGCGCTCTCTTCATTTACGCTGCCGTAAGCTCCAATCCAGCACGCTCCCAGACCCAGCGAATGAGCCTCAAGAAGCATATTCTGCGTTGCTGCAGCCCCATCCTCTACAGGGTGGTTTGACGCCCTTGGATTTATGACTACCGCAATTCCCAAAGGAGCCTGTGATAGAAATCCGCCCCAAGTGAGTGTTTCCGCCAGCTTTCTCTTCGTCTCCTCACTCCGTAAGACTATGAAACTCCAAGGCTGCCTGTTGCTCGCAGACGGTGCCCACCTACCTGCTTCCAGAATCTTGTTTATTTCCTTTTCGGGGATAGGGTCTAGCTTGTATTTTCTGATACTCCGTCTAGTCTTAATTAATTCAAGAATATCCATAAACGCTCACCCTCCAAATCTGCCTGGATGGGGCTTGTGACCGCAGACTTTGGGCTATTATGCCATGTAGTGCCAGGGATTGGCGAAGGAATGCGAAAATCCAGCTATGAAGCCTCAGCTACGTAAAGCCTAAAAGCGATGAAAGGATATTTTAGTGCCAAGAGTTAAGCAAAGTGTTAAGCAAAAAGTTAAGTCAAATGCCGATTTTGATAGCGTCCCTGGTGGGATTCGAACCCACGGCCCACTGCTTAGAAGGCAGTTGCTCTATCCACTGAGCTACAGGGACTCTTTTGCGCCTGCTCTTCGTCATTTTAGCACCTCGCTGGGGGATCTGACAAGTGAAGTTAGTCGACCTTTACTGGCTCAACTCATAGGAGGACAATCGTTACTTTGACCTCCCCTTGTCAGCGGCAAGGCTAAACTGTATCCGGCAGCAGTGCTGCCAGGGCCTGGCCATATTTCTGGTAGGTGGCACTGTCGAATAGAACGAAAACTACCTCCTCCAGGGACTCCTGCTGATGGAGGAAGTCAATGACCGTCTCGAGGGCTACCGCTGCAGCAAGACTCACCGGGTATCCATAGGCCCCGGTGCTTAGCGATGGGAAGGAGATACTCTTCAGGCCGTTGGCTACTGCTACCCTCAAGCTCTGGCGATAGGCGCTTGCCAGAAGCTCAGGCTCTCCACTTTGACCACCATGCCACACCGGGCCCACGGTGTGTATGACATGCCTTGCCTTAAGGTTGCCTCCGGTGGTAATCACCGCCTCGCCGGTGGGCAGACGCCCTTGCCGTGAAACGATTTGCTTGCACTCTTCCAGGATAGCCGGCCCCCCGGTACGGTGGATCGCCCCATCTACTCCACCACCACCCATCAGGCCTGAATTGGCAGCATTGACAATGGCATCGGTGCTTTGCCTGGTGATATCCCCCTGAAGCAATGAGAGCTTGGTCTTATTGATCAGATTTTCATCCATTTAACTCCTTTTGCCTCTTCGTTCTTTCGCTCGTTCCCGTTAATAGGAAGAGGGCTCCCTGAAACAACAGCGAGCCCTCCCGTCAATGCACTAGAGGCCCAGGATGGCGACCCCGACCACACTCCAAGGGGGATAGCCTCCCATGTTGTGGGTGAGCCCCAGTTTGGGATTTTTTATTTGGCGGTCTCCTGCCTTCCCCTGGAGCTGCTTATATATCTCGTATATCATCCTTATTCCCGAAGCGGCAATGGGGTGTCCGAAGCACTTGAGCCCACCATCTGGCTGAATCGGTAGACCTCCATCGAGATCGAAGAAACCGGACTCGATATCCTCCCGCACCTTACCCCGCGGGCTGAACTGGAGGTCCTCCATGGTCACTGCCTCGGTGATGGAGAAGCAGTCGTGAACCTCGGCCATGCTTATTTCTTCGCGAGGATTGTTAATCCCCGCCTCTTTATAGGCCCTGATCCCGCACTGGTAACCCGTCTCCGCATGGGTGTAATCGTATTCGGTATACCACATATCCGCGCCGGAGGCGGCAGCTATCTGGAGTGACTTGATGTAGACAGGATCTTCGCGGAATTTCTTCGCGTCCTCGGCGCGTACCAGGATGGCTGCTGCAGAGCCGTCGCTGACACCACAACAATCGAAAAGACCCAATGGCCAGGCGATTATAGGGGCATTAATAATATCATCGAGAGAAACCGCCCGGCGCAGATGAGCCTTGGGGTTGTTCAAGCCATTCTGGTGGCTCTTCCAGGAGACTCTCGCGATCATTCGCTTCCCCTCATCGGGCGATAAGCCGTAACGGGAAAAATACCTGGTAGCCATCATGGCATATACGCCGGGGCCTGACATGTTGGGCATGGTGAGGAACTCTGCTGGAGTTTTGAGGTCGGGAAGGCCACCATAACCAACGTCCTTTAGCTTCTCGACGCCGACAGCGAGCGCCATGTCACAGCAATTGGAGGCAAGGGCATAGGCTGCCCCCCGCAGCGCCTCTGTGCCACTGGCGCAGGCGTTCTCCACGTGGGTTACTGGTAGGTACTGCAGTTTTAACGTTTGAGATAGCTGCAAACCGGTAAACCCCTGCATCGAATAGAGAGCAGCCCACCAGGCAGCATCTATATCTTTCTTATCAACTCCGGCATCCTCTATACACTCCTTGTAGGCCTCAACCATGAGATCCTCACCGCTCATATCCCAGCGCTCCCCGAATCTGGTACAGCCCATCCCGATTATGGCGACTTTATCCTTTATCCCTTGTGTCATCTCAAAAACTCCTCCTTCTTAAACCCTTGCAGGTACTGCTTTCCACGTATAGCCAGTAACGCCGCGATCATAGTACTTCCGACGGAAAGTACATTCAATTGGCATTCCTACTTCGACTTCGTCTAGATCACAATCGGTTAGGTTAAATTGAGCACGCCCACCACCCTCGAAATCGATTACTCCATATAGTTCGGGCGGGTCGGGGGTATAGACAAGATTGTCGCCGGTATAGGTAAAGATGTGCCCTATTTTATCGGAGAAGCGGTACTCCTCCATCTCATCGACTGCGCCGCAGTCTGGTTTTACACATATGTGCTGGGGTGGAAGCTGGGGGGTGCCGCAGCGCTTGCACCTCGATCCCACCAGAGCCAAAGCCTTCTTTCGATCTCGCCATAATACCGATGATGATGACGGAACCGCCTCTTCACCTCGCCCGGCGATATCTATGGCAAGAACCTGTTTGAAGGTCACATACTTTTCGTAGCTGGGCAGGTCCTTTTTGTTGGCCAAGCTGTTCTTTACACCCTTTCTCCCCTTAATACTTTTAATCTCAGGTGTTACCTCTAAAAGCATGGTATCGCTTCCATTTCCATAGCTGGCGACGATTATTTTATCCCCCGGCTTGGCATCCTCCAGCGCTGCTACCAGGAGCATCAACGGGTTCGCCGTGCCGGTTAGGCCTACCGTAGTAAACATGTGCTCCTGGAGCTGATCGGGCTCAAAGCCCAACTGCTTGCCGATATTAGCGTGAGCGCGAACGTACATACAGGGATAGCAGACCTTAGCTATGTCTTTAGGATTGATGTTGTACTTGTTCATTAGCCCGCTTATGGCTTCAGGGATGAATTTGCTGTATCCCTGGTCACGAACCCATCGGTCTTCCCAGATTCGGTTAAACCTCTCTCCTTCATGCCTCCAGTGATCCATAAAGTCGTACGATATGGAGTGGCTGCCCTCCAGTGTTGCGATGACTTTTTTATCTCCCAGTACTAGAGCGGCAGCACCGTCACCGTACATTTCCTCTTGGAAGCTGCCAGCCGGACCAAGGCGGCAATCGGAGGCACAGACCAGAATGCTTTTCGCCGATCCCGATTTAATGGTATCACCTGCCACAAGTAGAGCGGTGGTCCCGGCCTTAACCGAATCGGTGAAATCAGCTGTGCGGATCTCCGGAATAAGATCAAGCGCGGTAGCGATTATTCCCGCATTCAGCCTTTCCTTATAGGACGCAGTGGTGGTGGCAAAATACAGGCCATCCAGCTTACTCCGATCTAGCCCGGTTAAGCAATCCACGCCTGCATTCACTGCCATGCTGAGGCTGTCCTCATCGTAATTGCCTACCGCCTTTTCGCCTGGCATTATTGTTGCTTGGTTCACAAAACCGATAGACCCATATATAGTCATTCGGTTAATTCGGTACCGTGGGATGTAGGCACCGTAAGAAGTGATTCCGACCATCTATCTCTCCTTTCTTCTCCTTGATGGCATCCATATTAAGATAGCGCGTTTTGACAGGACGTGTCAATCGGGCTACGCTCCTACCAGCTCCTTTACCAGGGAGAGCTCGTCCCTTATCAGCCTGGGCGTCAGGAAGTTATTCTTGATATGCGCCATACCCTCTTTTCCCAGCTCTTCAGACACTTCAGGGTGCTGCAGCAGGTAGACTACCTTCTCGGCGCACTCCTCCACGGTATCCACCAGGAAGTTGCTAAGAGTGCCGACCATCTGCAGGGGGATGCCGCCTACGTTGCCCGCGACCACCGGGGTCCCTTTCCACAGGGCCTCCGCCACCACCAAGCCAAAGCCTTCCCTGATGGACTTTTGAATCACCACATCGCTAGCCCTCTGGAAGGCGTTCACCTCCATATTGCCGACACCGTTAAGGTTGCTGAATACGTGGACATCCTCGTATTTGTCGGCCTCGTTGTGGATGGCGGGTCAAT
>JABUBP010000049.1_pt1 | contig 22356 bp, 27 predicted proteins | sample 7240331 | NCBI WGS metagenome assembly JABUBP01 (sample SAMN07256347, study PRJNA390944) | subsurface metagenome | isolation source: Methane hydrate marine sediment | place: Pacific Ocean: Eastern North Pacific, ODP site 1244 | collected 2002 | reverse complement strand
GGGAGTGAGGTCGCTCCGCGCCAAGCTGATGCGCTCGAAGCAGTAGGCGCGTACGGCACTACGGACCGATCGCGTTCTTTGCCACTACGTCGCGGTAGAAAGCGGCGCTCAGTTTGGGCGTGCGCGCCTGCGTCTGGAAATCGACGTGATAGACGCCGAAGCGCTTCTCGTAGCCGAAGATCCACTCGAAATTGTCCATCAGGCTCCAGAGGAAGTAGCCCTTCACCGGCACGCCCTCCGCCGTCGCGCGCTGCAGCTGCGTCAGGTAGTTGCGCAGAAAACTGATGCGGTCGAGGTCATAGACCTTGCCGTTGTCGCGCAGCTTGTCCTCCGAAGAGGTGCCGTTCTCGCTGATATAGATGGTGTCGATGTTCCAGATCTTCGCGGCGATCTTCGGCGTCCAGTAGATTACCTCGGGGCCGATGCGCAGCCATTCCGAATTCATATGCGGGAAGGAAGTGGGGAATGGCAGCACGTCCCAGCCGGGCTTCTTGTCGGAGGCGGCGATATAGAATTGTGGCGCGTAGATGTTAAGCCCGACGAAATCCGTCTTCGAGCCGATGATCTTCAGTTCATCTTGCGTGAATTTCGGCGCGTCCTTGCCGGAATATTCGAGGAAGCCGTCGGTGTATTTGCCTTCCAGCGTGACGCCGAGCAGCGCAGCGTTGAGTTCGCGGGTCGCCATCTCCGTGGCGCGGATATTGTCGGGCGTGGCATAGGCCGGCACGCAGGCCGCGATGTTCTCGGCGATGCCGACCTTGGTGCCCTTGCGCGCGCTGGCGCGGATCGCCTGCACGGCGAGCCCATGGCCTAGCACCACATTGTGGCGCGCCTGGTTCAGCTCCGCCGTCGGCAGTTTCAGGCCCGGCGCATCGATGCCCCAGCCATAGCCGAAATTGAGGAAGCGGCCGGCCTCGTTGATCGTGAAGATGTTCTTGACGCGGTCGCTGATGCGGGCGGCGACATAGCCGGAATAATCGCCGAACGCCTTTGATGTCTCGCTGGATCGCCAGCCACCGACGCGGTCTTCCAGCGCCTGCGGCAGGTCCCAGTGATAGAGCGTGGCGTAGGGCTCGATGCCGTTGGCCAGGAGTTCGTCGATCAGGCGGTTGTAGAAGTCGAGCCCCTTGAGATTGGGCGCGCCGCTGCCGTCGGGAAACACGCGCGGCCAGGCGATCGAGAAGCGGTACGCCTTGACGCCGAGCGACTTGATCAGTTGCACATCCTCCTTGTAGCGGTGATAGTGCTCGTTGGCGCGGTCGCCATTGCTGTGGTCGGCTATCTTGCCGGCGGTGTGCGAGAAGGTATCCCAGATCGACGGACCGCGGCCGTCCTCGTTGACGGCGCCTTCGATCTGATAGGACGACGTCGCGGTTCCCCAGACGAAGCCTTTTGGAAAGGGCGCGGGCGTGAAGCGCAGGTCGGCTTGTTTCTTCTCTGCCGCGGCAGCAGGCAGCGATGCGCCAAGCGCGGCAACGCCGGCAAGCTTCGCGATCTCGCGACGCGACAATTTCATCGAATGAACCTCAGGGATCGATTTGATAGGCGTAAATGCGGTCGATCTCGAACGCGACGGTTTCGGGCGTGTCCGTCCCGACAAACCCCACGCCGGGAAAGCTCTTTGCTCCCATCGCCAGATTGACGATCATGTACATGGGCGCGACGAAGCTGACGGGCGGCTTGATGTCGGCAACCGGCTTGCGGTCGATGAAATAGGTGATGCGATCCGGCTGCCATAATACGCCATAGCTGTGGAATGTGGTGGCGGCATCGGGCACGGTGAAGTCGAAGCCGCAAGTGTGTATTTTCTGGGTCTCGAAAATCCGCCAATGTGTGGTCATCACCACGTCACCCGGGCGCTGGCCGCGGCCTTCCAGCACGTCGATCTCGGGCGGCCAACCGCCATCGTCGGCGAGCATCCAGAACGCCGGCCAAACCCCGACGCCGGCGGGAACCTTGGAGCGGATTTCGAAGTAGCCATATTTCTGCGCGAAGGAGCCCTGCGTCGTCAGGATGCCCGAGGTGTATTCGTTATTGAAAAGCACATCGCGTAACTGGGGCGGCGTGCGCATGGCCGTGATCGACAGTGCGCCATCCTTTACCTTGAACGGATCGAGCCCGAGCGGCGTGCTGCCGCGGCCGGCGTAGCGCGGATCGACATAGATCTGCTGCTCGCCGTTCCAGGCGGTCTTGCGCTTGAAGTCGGAGCCGTCACCGCCCCAGTAGCGCGCCTCCGGCCAGGCCGCCCCGCCGGCATAATGCGGCGCCCATTTTCCGTGCGACAGCGGGTGCTCGTCGAAATCGTCGTGAAAAGTCCGATGCAGCGCCACTGAGGCGAGCTGCGTGTTGACCGGGTCGAGGCGCCGGCATAGTTCGCCCGCGGGATCGCTTGCGACCATCAGCGAAAGCTGCGTCGGCCCGGGCCGTTGCATCTCCTGCGCCAGGGCGGGAGATGCAATGAGGGTGACAATGATCTGCAATGCCCGCGTCGTCATGACTGTTCTCGCCCACTCCTCGCTGAATAGCGTGCAATTTTAGCCGCTCACCGCAGTTACCTGCAAGAAACCGACAAACATGTGATGCTGCCCTGCGACATCATGGGCTGCGTCGGAGTGAAACCGTGCTAGACCCAGCTCAAACCCACCGAACCAGATATACAATGAGTGCCATGACCCGCCGAACGATCCTGCAGATGGCTGGTGCCTCATCGCTGGCCGCGGCCGCCTCTGCCGCCGCACGTGCCGAAGGCCATGCCGGCGGCGGGCCGACCTTCGCGAACCGCACGCCGATGCGGGTCGGCATGGTGACCTTGCGGGTGCGCAGACTGGATACGGTCGCCGATTTCTATCGCGATGTGATTGGCATTGCCGTGATGGAGCGCAGCGCCACCGCGGCGACGCTCGGCGCAGGCGGCATCAAGCTGCTGGTGCTCGAGGCGCGCCCGGACGCGGCAGACGAGTCAAAGCGCGCCGCCGGCCTCTATCACACGGCTTTCCTGATGCCGACGCGCAAGGACCTCGCGCGCTGGCTGGTGCATGCGGCGATCCATCGCGTACCGCTGTCAGGCTTCGCCGATCACCGCGTCAGCGAGTCCGTTTATCTCGACGACCCCGAGGGTAACGGCATCGAGGTCTATGCCGATCGCGATCCCGCGCTCTGGCAGTGGAACGGCGACACGGTGACGATGGGCACCGACCAGCTCGATATCGACGATCTGGTCTCGCTCACCAACACCAAAGTGAGCGACTACGCCGGGGCGCCGGATGGCCTGCGGATCGGCCACATGCATCTGCGCGTCGGCGATCTCGCGCAGGCCAATGGTTTCTATCGCAACACGGTCGGCTTCGATCCGACGCGCGAACGCCAGGGCGCAGCGTTTCTGTCTTCCGGCCGATACCACCACCATCTCGGTCTCAATGTCTGGCAAAGCGCGGGCGCCGGCCGCCGCGACGACAAGGCGACGGGACTTGCCTGGTTCTCGCTGGAGATCGAAAAGCCCGACCTGTTCGCGGCACAGGAAGAGCGGCTGCGCAAGGCCGGCGTGGACATCGCCGCCGTTGCCGACGGTATCGAGGTCCGTGACCCCTGGGGCACGCGGGTACGGCTGATCAAGCTGTAAGGCTCCCGTTTTCAATCACTTGGGGCGCGTTCGGGTCTTCTGTGACTTTTTGCACATAAGCAGCAAGGGCGCGCGCCTATGGTTGGGTTCAGGCGGATCAATCGAACCGTTTCCCAATTTCCCATCCCGTCTATGGGGCTGAACCCAAAGGGGCTTGCCATGAAAAAGATTGCCTTGATGCTTGTTGCCGCCGCGACCCTTGCGGCTTCCGTTTCCGCGCCCGCTGAAGCGCGCGGCCTGCGCGTGGCGCGTCCGGCGGTTGCGATTGCTGCGGCTACCGCTGCCGCGATTGCTGCCGACGCGTATTACAGCGGCGGTTACTATTACGCCCCCGGTGTCGTTTACGGCGCGCCGGTCTACTACGGCTATCCGGCTGTTCGTTACGGCTGGTGATGGCCAACGATGGCCCGGAGTTCCTGGCTCCGGGCCATCTGCCGTGTGAGGCGCGTTTGACCGCGTCGGGCCCGCAGTTCTAAAATTGGTCGTCATGACTGATTTCCACGGCGTCTTTCCCTATCTCGTCTCGCCCATCGATCCCCAAGGCCAGATCCGCACGCAGGCGCTGGCGAAGCTTTGCGACGATCTCATTGCCGCCGGCGTGCACGGGTTGACGCCGCTCGGCTCCACCGGTGAATTCGCCTATCTCAATGCCGCGCAGCGCACGGCCGTCGTCGAAACCACGATCGCCGCCGCCAAGGGCCGCGTACCTGTGGTCGCCGGCGTCGTCTCGACATCGACAGCGGATGCGGTGGCGCAGGCCAAGGCCTATGAGAAACTCGGCGCCAACGGCATTTTGGCGATCATGGAGGCTTACTTCCCGATCGCCGACAGCGGGATCGAAGCCTATTTCCGCGCGATTGCCGATGCCGTGGACATTCCCGTCGTCATCTACACCAATCCGCAATTCCAGCGTTCGGATCTGACGCTCGACGTCATCGAGCGCCTCGCCGCGCATCCGCGCATCGGTTACATCAAGGATGCCTCCACCAACACCGGCCGGCTGCTCTCGATTATCAATCGCTGCGGCGAAAGCATCAAGGTGTTCTCCGCTTCCGCCCACATCCCCGCCGCCGTCATGCTGATCGGGGGTTTCGGATGGATGGCGGGGCCCGCCTGCATCATCCCGCGCCAGAGCGTTGCGCTCTACGAGCTCTGCAAAGCCAAGCGCTGGGACGAGGCGATGTTGCTGCAGCGGAAGCTGTGGCGCGTCAACGAAGCCTTCGCCCGCTTCAACCTCGCCGCCTGCATCAAGGCCGGGCTTGCGATCCAGGGCTATGACGTCGGCGATCCCGTCCCGCCGCAGGCCGCGTTGACGGCAGAGCAGCGCAAGGTGGTCGAGGCCGTGCTGCGCGAGGTCGAATGATTTTTTCCGTCATGGCCGGGCTTGACCCGGCCATCCACGTCTTTGCCGCGCGAAGAAAGAACGTGGATGCCCGGGACAAGCCCGGGCATGACGACTCCTTGAGTGGGGTGCGACCACGAATAGGACTTTGCTGAGAGTGAACACTATCCCTACCGCGCGCACCCGCGCTGCCCGGAAGACATGCAGCTTTGCACCCGGCATCGGTTGTTTCGCAGGAAAAATCCGCTAAAACCTCGCCGCTGACAAGAAGACCCAAAGGACATCAGAATGAACATTCTTCCCGGCAATCTACGTTTTGGCGCGGGCAAGCCGATCAAGCGTTTGGAAGACCAGCGGCTGCTCACCGGGAAGGGAGCGTTCATCGACGACAAGCCGGAGGACGGCGCGCTCTGGCTGCATGTGCTGCGCTCGCCGCACGCGCACGCCAAGATCAAATCGATCGATACGGCTGCGGCTGCGCAAATGTCGGGTGTCGCCGCGATTTATACCGGCGCCGATCTCGTCAAGGACAATATCGGCACGCTGCCAACGCTGGATATCTTCAAGCGCCCGGACGGCTCGCCGATGACCGTGCCGCCGCGCCGGCTGCTGGCGCATGAAGTGGTGCGCTTCGCGGGCGAGGGCGTCGCGGTCGTGGTCGCCAAGTCTCGCCTGGAGGCGCAGAGCGCGGCGGAAGCGATTGCGGTCAATTACGAAGTGCTGCCCTCGGTCGTCGATCCCGTGGAAGCGACCAAGCCGGGCGCGCCGGTGGTGTGGCCGAACGCGCCCGACAACATCGTGGCCGCCATGAGCTATGGCGATGCCGCCAAGGTCGAGGAGGTCTTCTCCAAGGCCGCGCACGTCGTTTCACTGGATATCGTCAGCCAGCGTCTGGTGCCGTCGGCCATGGAGCCGCGCTCGACCATTGCGGAAGTGGAGAAGGGGACCGGCCGGCTGCTGCTGTACACGCAGTCGCAGACGCCGGCCTCGACCCGCGACCTGCTGGCAGGCGCCATCCTGAAACGTCCTCCGGACAGCGTGCGCGTGCTGGTCGGCGACATCGGCGGCGGTTTCGGCCAGAAGACCAGCATCTATCCTGAAGACGGCGTCGTCGCCTATGCCGCGACCAAGCTGAACAAGAAGATCCGCTGGCGCGGCGATCGCACCGACGAATTCGTCGGCGGAACACATGGCCGCGATCTGACCTCGACCGGCGAATTCGCGCTCGACGCCAAGGGCCGCGTGCTCGCCTATCGCGTCCGCTCGATCGGCGCGACCGGCGCCTACTCTTCGGGCACCGGCAACATCATTCCTTTGGTGCTCGGGCCGTTCGTGCAGAGCGGCGTCTACGATCTCCCGCTGGTGCATTACGAGGTCAAGACGGTCATGACCCACACCGCACCGGTCGGCGCCTATCGCGGCGCCGGGCGGCCCGAGGCCGTGTTCATCGTCGAGCGGCTGATGGATGCGGCGGCACGCCAGATCGGCATGGATCCGCGCACGATCCGCAAGGTGAACTACATCAAGCCGACGCAGATGCCCTACACCAACGCGGTGGGCCAGGTGTACGACTCCGGCGCCTTCGCGCACATGCTGACGCGCGCCTCGGAACTCGCCGACTGGGACGGCTTTGCCGCGCGCAAGCGCGCTGCGAAAAAGCGCGGCATGCTCTATGGCCGCGGGCTCACCAGCTACATCGAATGGACCGGCGGCCGCGCGCATAACGAAAAGGTCAGCCTGCATGCGACCGGCGAAGGCCGCGTCATTCTGCACTCCGGCACCATGGCGATGGGGCAGGGATTGCAGACCACCTACAGCCAGATGGTATCGGATGCGCTCGGCATCCCCATCGACAAGATCGACGTGGTGCAGGGCGATACGGACAAGGCCCTCGGCTTCGGCAGCGTCGGCTCGCGCTCGCTGTTCGTCGGCGGTACTGCGGTTGCGGTGTCCAGCGCCGACATGATCAGCAAAGCGCGCGAGAAGGCGGCAAATCTGCTTGAGGCGTCCGTCGGCGACATCGAGTATCGCGACGGCTGGCTCACCGTTGTCGGCACCGACCGGCGCATCAATTTGTTCGAGATCGCCAAGAAGGAAGGCACCGGGCAACTGTCTGTCGACAGCGAGGGCGAAGTCGACGGGCCGAGTTGGCCGAACGGTACGCATATCTGCGAGGTCGAGATCGATCCCGACACCGGCGTCACCAAGGTGGTGCGCTATACCACGGTCGACGACGTCGGCATCGCCGTCAACCCGATGCTGGTGACCGGCCAGGTGCATGGCGGCGTCGCGCAGGGCATCGGCCAGGCGTTGTACGAAGGCGTCGCCTATAGCGAGGAAGGCCAGCTCCTCACCGCGAGCTATCAGGATTATTGCCTGCCGCGCGCCGACGACATTCCGCCGATCGCGGTTACGCTCGATCCTTCGGCGCCGTGCAAGACCAATCCGCTCGGCGCGAAAGGATGCGGCGAATCCGGCGCGATCGGCGGGCCGCCCTGCATCACCAACGGTGTGATGGACGCGCTGTCGGAGCTTGGCGTCAAGCAGCTCAACACGCCGCTGACGCCGGCAAAGATCTGGCAGGCGATCCGGGATGCGAAGGCGGGCGCGGCGTAAGCTCACTCCGCTCGTCATTCCGGGGCGTGCAAAGCGCGAGCCCGGAATCCATACGCTGAGACGATTGTAGCCTGGAACTACGGCTCATTGCCTTCCTTTGAAGGCAATGACGGCCTGTGGTTATGGATTCCGGGCTCGCGCGAAAGCGGCGCGCCCCGGAATGCCAGTGGTGTTAAATCCCCAGCACCAGTTTCGCGATGATCTCGCGCTGCACTTCCGACGAGCCGCCGAAGATCGTATAGGCGCGGCCGTTGAGATATTCCGGCACCACCGTCAGCATCTCCTCCGGCACCGGCGGCTCATGGTTGAGACGGTAGAGCGGGCGCACCGGCTCGACGGCAAGCCCGTCATGGCCGATCACGTCGACGCCGAGCCGCGTTACTGCCTGACGGATTTCGCTGTTGCGCAGTTTCAGGATCGACGACACCGCGCCGGGATTTTGCCCGGTCTGCAGCGCCGACAGCACCCGCAGCTCGGTCATCTCGAGCGCGTCGATATCGACCTCGATCTCGGACATGCGAATCGTTATGTCGGGGTCGTCGATGGCGCGGCCGGTGATGTCGGCTTCGGCGAGATCGGTGATCGTGCGCAGCGCCTCACGCAGCTTGGCCGAGGCGATGCCGGCGCCGCGCTCGAACTCCAGCAGATATTTGCCGTAGGTCCAGCCCTTCCCTTCCTCGCCGACGCGGTTGGCGACGGGCACGCGGACATCGTCGAAGAACACCTGGTTGACTTCGTGATCGCCGCCGATGGTGAGGATCGGACGCGTGGTGATGCCGGGCGTCTTCATGTCGATCAGAATAAAACTGATGCCGTCCTGCTGCCGCTCGGTCTTTTCGTTGGTGCGCACCAGCGCGAACATGCGGTTGGCATGATGCGCATGGGTGGTCCAGATCTTGGTGCCGTTGATGATGTAGTGATCGCCGTCGCGCACCGCGCGCGTCTTCAGTGAGGCGAGGTCGGAGCCCGAGCCCGGCTCGGAATAGCCCTGGCACCAATAGTCTTCGCCGGAAAGAATCCGCGGCAGATAAAAATCCTTCTGCTCCTGCGAGCCGAAGCCGATAATGACGGGGCCGACCATCTTGACGCCCATCACATTGACATTGGGCACGCCGGCGCGGGCGGATTCGGCTTCGAAAATCCAGCGCTGCGCCGGTGTCCAGTCCGGGCCGCCATATTGCACCGGCCAGCCCGGCGCGCCCCAGCCGCGCTTGTGCAGCGCGCGTTGCCAGGCCATGCCGATGTCAGGGTCGGAGAATACCGACGGCGTTAGCGCGGTGGCGCGCTTCATTTCCGGCGTCAGGTTCGCCGCGATGAAGTCGCGGACTTCTTTCTCGAAGACGCGCTCTTCGGCGCTGAAGCTGAGATCCATGTCCGTCTCCTTACGCGTGGGAGCGCCCGCCGAGCGCGGCATGGCGTCGATAATGATGGGCGCTGCCGCCGAACAGCGTGTCGAAGGCGAGCAGGCGCTTGAAGTAGAGACCGATCTCGAGTTCTTCGGTGACGCCCATCGCGCCGTGTAGCTGCACGGATTGCTCGGCGACGAAGCGCGCGCATTTGCCGATCTTGGCCTTTGCACCGGACGCAGCGCGGCTGCGCACCAGCGGTTCGGCATCGGCCATCAATGCCGCGCGGAGCGCCATCGAGCGCGCCTCGTCGCATTGCATCGACATGTCGGCGAGGCGATGACGGATCACCTGGTTGGCGGACAGCGGCCGGCCGAACTGCTTTCTGATCTTGGTATACTCCAGCGTGGAGTCCAGCAGCTTCTGCATGATGCCGACGGCTTCGGCGCCAAGCGCGGCCATGGCGCGGTCGACTGCGGCCTCGATCGCGTCCAGCGCATCGCCGCCGTCGCCGAGCAGTGCGTCGGCAGGCAATTGCACGTCGCGCAGATCGATGTTGCTGGCACGGCCGCCACCGAGCCGCGGATAATCGTGCAGGGTCATGCCGGACGTTTTCGCCGGCACGAGGAACAGGCGGAGTTTTCCGGAAGAGCCGTTGGCACTGACGAGCCGGGCCGAGACGATGATCTGGTCGGCGGCTTCGCCGTCCAGCACCGCGATCTTGTGACCGTTCAGCCGGAAACCGTTTGGCGTTTTCGCCGCCGTCGTCTCGACCTTGGCAAGATCGAAACGTGCGGCGCGTTCGGAATGCGCCAGCGCGAGCAGCAGCGAGCTTTCCGCGACCTTCGGCAGCAGCGCCTGTTTCTGCGCCTCGCTGCCGCAGGACGCGATCAGGCCCGCGCCGATGACGACGGTGGAAAGATATGGCTCGGTCACCAGCCCGCGTCCGAACGCCTCCATCAGGATGCCGATCTCGACGGCGCCGCCGCCGAGTCCGCCATGTTCTTCGGAGATCGGCAGCGCCAGCCAACCGAGTTCGGCGAACTGCTTCCAGATCGCGGGGCTGAAGCCGCTGGGTTCCGCCGCCGTTTTGCGGCGGTGATCGGCGGTATAGGTCTCGCCGACAAAGCGGTCGGCGCTTTCGCGCAGCAGGCGCTGTTCGTCGCTGAAGGTGATGTCCATTCTTACAGTTTCGCCGAGGTGGGTTTACGCACGGAAGGATGCAGGCCCGAAGGGTCCACCACCATTCCGAATTCCTGGAGGTTATGGGCGTGACAAAGCTGGTGCAGGGCGAACGCCTGCTCGATCGCCGCCGGCTGGCCCATCACGTCGACGGAGCGGTTCACCGCCTCCTTGGTCAGCTTCAGCGCGAAGGAAGGTTTGGCTGCGATCTTCTCGGCAAGCTTCAGCACGAAGGCCGACAGGTCCGCGCGCGGCACCACGTGATTGACCATGCCGAGGCGATGCGCCTCGTCGGCGCTCCACACGTCGGCGGTGAACAGCAGCTCCTTGGCCTTGCGCGGGCCGAGTTCCCAGGGATGCACGAACCATTCGACGCCGCAGACGCCCATGGTGACGACGGGGTCGCAGAATTCGGCGTCGTGGCTGGCGACGATGAGATCGCAGGCCCAGGCCAGCATCAGTCCGCCGGCGATGCATTTGCCATGCACTTCGGCGATCGTCGGCTTGGCCAGATTGCGCCAGCGGCGGGTGATCTGCAGATATATTTCCTGCTCGCGCGCGAAGCGACCATGTGCGTTCGGCTCGGCGAAGCCACCCCAATTTCCGACCGGCGGGAAATCGACGCCCGCAGCGTTCTTACCGCCGGGGCGAAGGTCGTGACCGCTGGAAAAATGCGGGCCGTTGCCGGCGAGGATGATGACCTTGACCGCGTCGTCCTGCACCGCCTGGTCGAAAGCGGCGTTGAGATCGTACGTCATCTGCAGGTTCTGCGCGTTGCGCGCCTCGGGCCGGTTCATCACGATCCGCGCAATGCGCGGGTCGGGCCGTTCCACCAACAAGGTCTCGAACTCCATGGCGCCCTCGCGTTTCCCCGAACTTTTATCCGGCCATGTTGTTATTTCGGCAAATGATAGGCAAGGGCACAAGCGCTGCAAAAATCACACGTCGTCATTCCGGGATGCGCCGCCAGGCGCAGGCCCGGAATCCATACTCCCGATCGTGGTTATGGATTCCGGGCTCTCGCCTTCGGCGAGCCCCGGAATGACAAGAGAAACTTGCACACGCGGTGAACCCATTCTGCTAGCCTTGCGACAAATCATACCGGGAGATTGCTATGCGTAAGTTTTTGACCATTCTGGCGACGCTGTCCTGTCTGAGCCTGACCAATTGCGGCTACAACGCCATTCAGACCAATGACGAGCAGGTCAAGTCGAGCTGGTCGGAAGTGGTCAACCAGTACCAGCGCCGCGCCGATCTGGTGCCGAACCTCGTCAATTCGGTGAAGGGCTTTGCGCAGCAGGAAAAGGACGTGCTGCTCGGCGTCACCAATGCGCGCGCCAAGGTCGGCAGCATCCAGGCGACCCCGGAAGTGCTGAACGATCCCGCCGCATTCCAGAAATTCACGCAGGCCCAGGGCGAGCTTTCCAGCGCGCTGTCGCGCCTGCTGGTCGTCACCGAGAATTATCCGCAGCTGAAATCCGATGCGCTGTTCAAGGACCTGATGGCGCAGCTCGAAGGCACCGAGAACCGCATCACGGTCGCGCGCAACCGCTACATCAAGTCCGTGCAGGACTACAATGTCGGCATCCGCACTTTCCCGAACAACCTCACTGCGATGGTGTTCGGCTACAAGGAGAAGCCGAACTTCTCGGTCGCCAACGAGAAGGAAATCTCGGTGGCGCCGAAGGTCGATTTCAGCCCGACGCCTGCTCCTGCGCCGACGAAATAGGCCGACGAGGCGGCGAACCCACATGAAGGCTGTCCGCGCCGTTCTGCTCGCCCTGCTGTTGAGCTGGGTGCTTCCGGCCTTCGCGCTGGTGGCGGTACCCCAGCTCACGGGGCGGGTGGTCGATCAGACCGGGACGCTGTCGAGCGGTGACGTCGCACAATTGACGCAGACACTCGCCGATCTCGAACGGCGCAAGGGCAGCCAGATCGCAGTCCTGATCGTGCCGACCACGGATGGCGAGGCGATCGAGCAGTTCTCGCTGCGCGTGGCGGAAGCCTGGAAGATCGGCCGCAAGAAGGTCGATGACGGTGTGCTGCTCGTCATCGCCAAGAACGACCGAAAGCTTCGCATCGAGGTCGGCTACGGCCTCGAAGGCGTGCTGACCGACGTCACCACCAAGCGCATCATCGACGAGGTGATCACGCCGAGATTCAAGAGCGGCGACTTTGCCGGGGGCATTTCCGCCGGCGTCAACCGCATGATCGGTCTCGTCAACGGCGAGAAGCTGCCCGAGCCGGCGCCGCCACATTGGGACAAAGGCCAGCAGTTCAATCCGGAAGATTTCAATCCTTTCTGGCTGTTCTTCGCCTTCGTGGTCAGCAGTATCTTGCGCAGCACACTTGGCCGCCTGGTTGGTTCGATCCTGACCGGCGTGCTCGTTGCCGGTCTCGCATGGTTCCTGCTCAGCAATATTCTAGTCGCGATTGGCGCCGGTTTGCTGGCCTTCTTCTTTACGATGCTGATCGACTTCGCGTCGTCGGGGACCGGCGGTACCAGTACCGGCGGCTGGTCGGGCGGCAGCAGCAGTAGCAGCGATTGGAGCAGCAGCAATTCCAGCAACAGCGGCGGTTTCAGCGGCGGTGGCGGCAGCTTTGGCGGCGGCGGTTCATCGGGGAGCTGGTAGCATGGGCATCACGCGCATTACCAAACACCTCGTCGAACACCGCTGGCGCGAGCGGCGCATCTTCACACCGAAAGTGCTTGATCGTATCGAAGCGGCCATCAAGGCCGGTGAAGCCACCCATTCCGGCCAGATCCGCTTTGTCGTGGAAGGCGCGCTCGACGGCAAGCCGCTGTTCCGCAACCAGCCGGCGCGCGAGCGCGCGCTCGACGTCTTCTCGCGTCTGCGCATCTGGGACACCGAGCACAATAATGGCGTCCTCATCTATCTGCTGCTCGCCGACCGCGATATCGAGATCGTCGCCGACCGTGGTATCGATGCCAAGGTCGGCAAGGCCGGCTGGGAGAAGATCTGCGCGGGCCTGGAAAAGGAATTCCGTGCCGGGCTTTTCGAGCACGGCGTCATCAAAGGCATCGAGGAAGTTTCGCGGCTGATGGCTCGGCATTTCCCGAAGCAAGCCGGCGGTAGCAACGAACTGCCGGACGCTCCGGTGGTGTTGTGACTAAAGTATGCGACGCTTTGTGCGCGATTCCGCTTTCGGTTTAGGCTAGTCTTCTAAGCAACCAAAAGAAAAGCCGTCGGGGAGACCGCCATGAACCGCCGCGAATTGTTGAAAAGCGTTGCCGCATTGCCGTTGGCGCCAGCGGCGTTCTCCGTCCCGGCGATGGCGCAAGGCGCGCCGTATCCCTCCCGCAACATCACCATGATCGTGCCGTTTCCGGCCGGCGGGCAGGCCGATCTCGCCGCGCGCCCGGTGGCGTTGGCGATGGAGAAGATCCTCGGCAAGTCCGTGATCGTCGACAACCGCGCCGGCGGTGGCGGCGGATCGGTGGGCAATGCCGCGGCCGCTCGCGCTGAGCCCGATGGCTACACGCTGCTGATGACGCTGTCATCGCTCGCAGTGCTGCCGGAAGCGGACCGGCTGTTCGACCGGCCCGTGGCCTACGAGGTCTCGCAGTTCGCGCCGGTCGCGCGCGTGCTCGCCGATCCCACGCTGCTGGCGGTGCCGGCATCCGCGCCATGGAAAACGTTGCAGGAGTTCGTCGAGGACGCCAAGGCGAGGCCGGGCAAAATTCCCTACGGCTCCTCGGGCCCCTACGGCACGCTGCATATCGCGATGGAAATGTTTGCCGCAAGTGCCGGCATCAAGCTCCAACACATCCCGTTCCGTGGCGCGGCACCTGCGCTGACGGCGCTGCTCAGCGACACCGTGCAGGCGCTGGCCTCCGCGCCCGGCGTGCTGAAGCAGCAGGTCGACGACAGCAAGCTGCGCGTGCTGGCGAGCTGGGGTGCCGAGCGCATCCCAAGCTTCCCGAACCTGCCGACCTTCAAGGAGCTCGGCTACAAGGACGTCGAGTTCTACATCTGGGCTGGCCTGTTCGCGCAAAGTGCGCTGCCTGCGCCGATCATGGCGCAATTGCGCAAGGCGGTGGCGGAAGCGGTGAAGGCGCCGGAAGTGATCAAGACGTTCGATGCCGCCGGCAGCCCGGTGGCGTATCTCGACGCGCCCGAGTTTTCCAAATTCGTTGCCCAGGACAGCGCGCGGCTGATTGCGGCGGTCAAGAAGATCGGCAAGGTCGAGTAACACCTCGCGCATCTCACGGTTAGTTGTATACAACGAACGTTACGCAGCCTCATTCATTTGCCAGGCTTCACGGGAACGTGCGCTGGAACTTGCGTTGCCAGCAGCTAAATGACCGTAACCGAAGAAAGGACCCCAGCATGCGAATGCAGCGGATCGTCCTCGCCTGCGCGCTCTTGATTGCAGCCAGCGGCGCAGCGTGGTCGCAAGAAAATCGCGGAACAGCCGAACAGCAGATGGCCTGCACGCCCGATGTGTGGCGGCTCTGCAGCACTGAGATTCCGAATGTGAGCCGCATTGTCGCGTGCTTGCGCGCGAACTATTCGCAGCTTTCCGGCAATTGCCGTACGGCGTTCGACGCCAATGAAGGCGGCCCGCCGGCGCCGACCGAGACCGCCCGCGCCGTTCCGCAACAGGCACCGCCGCGCGCGCGGGTTGCGCCGCCGGCGCGGCCGCAAGCCGCCCAGCGGCCGGCCAATCCCTGGTATGACGACTAGACTTGCGCTTCAGCTGGCGTCTGGCAGACGTCGACCCACTCGGCGTTGGTGAGCTCGGCCATCTTCTGTGGCGTGATGCGCACCGCCGAGTGCGTCGAGCCGGCCGCCGGCACCACCACGTCGAACGCCTTCAGCGAGACATCGCAATAGACCGGCAGCGGCGCCTTCAGGCCGAACGGGCAGACGCCGCCGACTTCATGGCCGGTGATGTCTGCGACTTCCTCGAGGCCAAGCATCTTCGGCTTGACGCCGAACGCCGCCTTCACCTTCTTGTTGTCCATCCGCGACGTGCCGGCGGCGACGATCAGCACCACGCGGTCGCCGACGCGCAGCGAGAGTGTTTTCGCAATTCGCCCGGGCTCGACGCCATAGGCCTGGGCGGCGAGCGTCACTGTCGCGGAGCTCTTCTCCGACTCGATCACGGTGATTTCCGGCGCCTTCTCCGCGAAGAAGGCACGGACTGATTCGATGCTCATTGGGATTCAAGCCTCGGGAATTCACGACCTCTGGGAAACCAGCTTGGGCAATTGGGCGAGCGAGTGGATGCGATAATCGGGCTCGAAGCCGAGTTCGTCCATCTGGGTGCGGATCGCCTTGAACATGGTGAGCGGCGGCAGCGTCTCGCTTTCCAGGCACGCCAGCGCCATTGCCTCCGGCGTCACCCGCTCGATCCAGGCAACGTTGAGCCCGAACGACTTTGCGCCGCAGGCATCCCAGGGATTGGAGGAGATGAACAGCACGTCCTTGGGCGGAATTTTCAGCGTCGACTCGATCAGCGAATAGGCGTCGGGGGCGGGCTTGAAGATACCCTTCGCGTCGACGCTGATCACGGCGTCGAGGATGGGACGCAGGCCGCTGTTGCGCACCAGCGCATTGAGCATGTCGGGACTGCCGTTGGAGAGGATCGCGAGCTTCTTCTCGGCCATCGCTTCCAGCGCCAGCATGGCGTCGGGATAGAGATCGAGATGCAGATACTTCTCCATGATGCGCGCGAACGACGCGTCGTCATATTCCAGCCCCATGCATTTCAGCGTGTAGGCGAGGGAGTCGCGCGTGACCGTCGCGAAATCCCGGTACTGCCCCATCAGCGAGCGCAGCCAGGTGTATTCGAGCTGCTTGATGCGCCAGACCTGGGTGATGATCTCGCCGTAGCCGGGGAAGGCCTCCTCGGTGACATCGGCTACCGATTGCACGTCATACAACGTGCCATACGCATCGAACACGACGGCTTTTACGTTCACTTTGCTTCTGCCTTCTCACCGATCGTGACGTCGAGAAATTCCCGAAGTGCGGCTATCGATTGGACCGTTACCGATTGCTTGAACTCGAAATGGTGTCCCAACATGTCCGTCGGATTCTTGGGGGTGGGCGCATCGAACGCATGACAGGCGTTGGATAGACAATGAGCTTGGTCGGGATACCCTGACCTTTCTCTCGGGACAGACCCCTACCGTCGCGTCCGGCGACCATATTGCGGCATTCATCGGCCGAATTCAAATCGTCACGCTTGATGCCACGCGCACCGAAGCTGTCGACCGAGAGTGTCAAGTAATCCCAGGACGATATCCGCTTGCCCCAATCCTCGTCGGTGTGCCGCCAATGGCCGCTGCAGCTGTGGAGCAGGACTACTGCGGGCGAGGTGCCTGTCTGTTTCGGACGCCGCAGAAAGCCGCCAGGCGCTTGTGCGCTTGCCATCGGAGTCTCGATCTCAACGAAGGTGCCGCTCGACTGCAATTCGGCCGCGTGCGGCGCATCGGGCGCCGCGGCTACGATATCCTCGCCTGTCATCGAAAGCGCGGCAAGGAGGACGGCGGATCTGGCGAAGGGTTTCATGGATCACCCCGCAAGTCTCCGTCGACTATACTCCTTTAAATCCCCAAAATCTTCCGCGCGTTGGCCTTCATGACCTTCGGCCTTATTTCCTCGCGGATATCGAGCTTGGAGAAATCCGCGAGCCACCGGTCGGGCGTAATGACGGGCCAGTCCGAGCCAAACAGCATCTTGTCCTGCAAAATCGAATTGATGTAGCGCACCAGGATCGGCGGGAAATACTTCGGCGACCAGCCGGAGAGATCGATATAGACGTTCGGCTTGTGGGTCGCGACCGACAGCGCCTCTTCCTGCCAGGGGAAGGAGGGATGCGCCAGGATGATCTTCAGGTCGGGGAAATCGGCGGCGACATCGTCCATGTACATCGGGTTGGAATATTTCAGCCGCATGCCCATGCCGCCGGGCATGCCCGAGCCGACGCCGGTCTGTCCGGTGTGGAACAGCGCGATCGCGCCACCTTCATTGATGGCTTCATAGAGCGGATAGGCCATGCGGTCGTTGGCGTAGAAGCCCTGCATGGTCGGATGGAATTTGAAGCCGCGGACGCCGTATTCCTCGATCAGCTTGCGCGCCTCGCGCACGCCGAGCTTGCCCTTGTGCGGATCGATCGAGACGAAGGGGATCAGCACATCGAGATGGTCGGAGGCGACCTCCAGCATCTCGTAATTGTTGTAGCGGCGGAAGCCGGTCTCGCGCTCGGCATCGACGGGGAAGATGACCGCGGCGATGTTCTTGGCGCGGTAGTAGGCCGCGGTCTCCGGCACGGTCGGCGGATGCTTGTTCGGCGACTTGAAATACTCCGCCATCTTTTCCTGGAAGTCGTCATAGCCGTCATCGGCATGCAGGCCGCAGGGTTCTTCCGCATGGGTGTGGATGTCGATGGCGACGACTTTCTCGATGTCGGGGAGTTTCAGCTTGGGCATGGTTTCCTCGGGGCCGCGTGGCGGCTTGCTTTTGGCGTCTGGAAAATTGATTATACTATATAACAAATTTCGCAAGGCGGGATTAGAGCGTTTTCGAGCGAAGTGAGTACCGGTTCGCGTGAAGAAAACGCGTCAATCACGAACCGCCCGTGAAAATGGGAGGACGGCATGGCGCAGGCGCAAGCCTTCGAGACCGATTTCTGGAAAGACGCTAACCTGCGAAAGAGTTGGGACGAGATCGTCCCCGGCTTGCCGCGCAAGACCATCCCCTACACGCTGACCAAAGAGGCGATCGAACTCTATTGCCGTTCGGTCGGCGAGACCCACCCGGTCTATTTCGACGAGGCCTACGCGAAGACCACGCGCTATGGCGGGCTGATAGCGCCGCCCTCGATCCATATCCTCCTGATGTTTTCCTGCACGCCGGCCGACGACTGGATGCGTTCGCCGGGAACGGTCAATGCCGGGCAATCCTGGAGCTACAACATCCCGGCGCGCCCGAACGACGTGATCCGGCTGGAGGCCCGCGCGCTCGACAAGTTCATCAAGCGGGAAAGGTTGTTCGTGGTTCACGACAACGTCTTCTTCAACGCCAAGGGCGACGTAATCTGTTCCGGCCGCGGCTGGACGATTCGGCCGATGTGAGGGGAGGGCGATCATGACCACCACGTTCGACAGCCTTTCCGCCGGCGACGCGATCGACGGGCCGCAATTCGCGGTGACGCGGGAATCCATCCGCCTCTTTTGCGACGCCTCGCTCGACTACAACCCACTGCACCTCGACGACGAGTACATGAAAGGCAGCTTCGGCAAGACCCATTTCGGCGGCGTGATCATGCACGGCATGAACAATTTCGGCCTGATCTCGCGCATGATTACCGACTGGGCCTACCCCGCCGGCGCCATCCACCGCAGGCTGGAGACGAGATGGGTCAAGCCGGTGAAGCCGGGCGACCTGATTCAGCCCTCCGGGGTAATCAAGGCCAAGCAATCCACCGCAAAATCCCGCTGGGTGCTGATCGACGTCGTGGTCAAGAACCAGCATGGCGAGAGGGTTGCCACGGGCGAGGCCATGGTCGAATTCCCGATGGACCTGTTTTGCCAGTGATTTCAAACGGAAAGCCTGCGGTTTTCGCTGGTTCCGGCGCGCCGAAAGGGCCCGAAAACGGCCCGTTTCGGTTGACATTTGGCGGAGATGCCTTAGAAACCGCCCCGTTCCCGGGCGGCGTTGTCGCCGGGCAAAATCCCAATTCGCCAATCTTGGCAGCTACCAGGTTCGGGCGCGAGCCACGGCCTTTGAACGTACTTTAGGATTGTCCCATGAAGGTCCGTAACTCGCTGAAATCGCTGCGCGGCCGCCATCGCGCCAACCGTCTGGTCCGCCGCAAGGGCCGGGTCTACGTGATCAACAAGGTCCAGCGCCGCTTCAAGGCCCGCCAGGGCTAACAAGGCTGGCTGAGCCGCCTTTCTGAACTCCGTTTCACTCCGGTGTGAGGATCGCGCTGCTTTGCAGCGCGATTTTTCGCGTCTAGACTTCAGCCATGGATTTCAGATTCCCTCGGCTTCATCAGGCAGGCGCGGCGGTGCTCGTTGCAACCGCGCTCGCACTTCTCCCGGCTGCATCCTTTGCGCAATCCGATCCGCGAGTGCTTCCGCCGAAGGGTTCCCAGAAAAAGCTTCCGGAAGCGCCCGCCAAGCTGCCGAAGGTCAGTGCCGATCGCACCAAGGGACTCGATTTCCTGTTCGGTGCGCTGAAGGCTGCGCCTGATGAGGCCAGCGCCCGCCATGTCGAAGCGCGGATCTGGGCGACGTGGCTGCAGACGCCCAGCGACACCGCGGCACTCCTGATGTCGCGGGCGAAGACGGCAATGGACGCCCAGAACATGGACGTTGCGCTGAAGGTTCTGGATGCCCTGATCAGGCTGAAGCCCGATTACATCGAAGCCTGGAACCGGCGCGCGACGATCTACTACCTGAAGAACGACTATCTGCACTCCATGCAGGACTTCCAGCAGGTGCTGAGTCGCGAACCGCGCCATTTCGGTGCGCTCGCCAGCATCGGCATGATCATGCAGGAGCTTGGCGACGAGAAGCGCGCGCTGGAAGCGTTCCGCAAGGCGCTGGTGATCAACCCGTATCTGGAGAAGGTGCCCGATATGGTGAAGTCGCTGACCGAAAAGGTCGAAGGCCGCGATATTTGACGCCATGACCCGGACCCGCAGGGCCCCGTCAGCGATAAGTGGGCACCGGTTTTCCGAAAAGGTCATGCTCTCTTAAAAGCCGCCGTTAACCACCGCGTGCAATGAGTGTGTTCCGGACTGGAAGGTTGGCCGGCCAGGCGCGACTTATATCGCAGGGCCCACGCAACGGAGCACGACCATGAAATCCCTGCTGATCGCCGGCATCATGTCGATCACGTTCGTAACCGCCGGCCATGCCGGCGAATATTGGGTTTCCGGTGACCGCCTCACCGGCGGATGCAGAATCACGACCAGCCAGCCGGTCACGTTCAGCCTGCCTGCCTATGATGGCAGCACCGATCCCGCCTACCGGACGTCGTGGGCGTCCGGGCCGTATCAGTCGCTCGACGACGCCAAGCTGGCGCGGTCCGGTATCAACTCGTGCCCGCCGGCCGATCCGGCAAAGGACGACAAGGAAGACAAAGATTAGCGTGGCCTTCCGCCGAGGCCTCTCAGTGCAGCGATTGTTTGCGCTGCGGGGTTACAGGCGAGACGACGGCATAGAGCTGCGCGAGTTCCGCTTCCAGTTGCTCGTTGACGAGCAAGAGTGCCTTCAGCGCCCCCCGCAGGTCGCCGTTACAGGTCTCCACGATCTTGTCGATCGCTGCTTCGCTCAGGGTACGCATTGAAATCCCTCCGGTTATTCGCCCTATACGCCTTGCCGCGAGCCCGGTTCCTGTGCATTGCGGGGACAGACCGGGCAGGCGACATGACCTATGGGGTGCGGTCCTCAGGTGGCAAAAATGCCGCCGGGCAACCTAAGCACCGCGTAATTACGGGGATATGAACCCGCTATCCACAGGGCAGCAGGATTGTGGAAAACTCGCCCTTCCACAGCGAAACCCGGCTACGTCATGCTCGTAGTTTTTCTGTGCCCCGTTCCGCCCGGACCCCTCTGATGCTTCTGCTGATCCTGCTGGCTGCGCTGGCGATTCTGGCGCTGGTCACATGGACCGGTGTCGTTCTCGTGCAGCGCGCCCACCCGCCGCAGGGGCGGATGGTCGATGTCGCGGGCGCGAGGCTGCATGTTGTGGAGATCGGGCCGCAGGGCGGCGTGCCGATCGTGATGCTGCACGGCGCCAGCTCCAATCTGGAAGTGATGCGCCCGCTCGCCGAGCGCCTGGCGCGAACCTATCGCGTGATCCTGCTCGATCGGCCCGGTCACGGCTGGAGCACGCGCGAGAATTTTTCCGATTCGACGCCGCAGCCGCAGGCCCGCATGATCGCAGAGGCGTTGCAAAAGCTCGGGCTGGGGCAGGCGATCGTCGTCGCGCACTCCTGGAGCGGCGCGCTGGCCCTGCGCATCGCGCTCGATCATGCCGACCGCGTGGCGGGGCTCGTGATGCTGGCGCCGGTTGCCTATCCCTGGCCGGGCGGCGTCAGCCAGTACAATTACGTCGTCACCACGCCTGTCATTGGCGCGCTGCTGGCGCACACCGTCACGCTGCCGCTCGGACTGCTGCTCGCCGATTCCGGTTCGAGCAGCGTGTTTGCGCCGCAAACGATGCCGAAGGATTTTGTGCAGAACAGTGCCACGCGGCTGCTGCTGCGGCCGCGCGAATTCGTCGCCAACGCCTGGGACCTCGTGACGCTGCGCGCGGCGATGGCCGAGCAGGCGCCGCGTTACGGCACCATCACGGCGCCGATGACCATTGTCGCCGGCGATGTCGACAAGACCGTCTCGACCCACATCCACTCGCAGCCGCTGGCGAAGACCGCGAAGAACACCAGGCTCATCGTGCTCAACGGCGTCGGCCACATGATCCAGTATGCCGCGCCCGATCTCGTGATCGCCGAGATCGAGGCGATGATGGGCGCGCTCACTGCGGGCAACGCGACCGCCGCGGCCAACTAGCCCGCGTGCTCCCCCAAACGGGAGATGGGTCTTCGTGCCGCCTGCGAAGCGTTTTCGTCATTCATCCGGATGACGCTGCGACTCAGGCCAGCAGTCATGATTTCGGACGGGGAGCGGCGGCTCCCGCGATGAGAGGACGAGATGGAACGTGAATCACCTGCTGCTTCAGAAGCTGAAACAGAGGCTGAAATCGCCTGGAACATGGCGCAGAAGGCGCTTGCGGAAGCCCAGCGCATCCCCGGGGGCGCCGAGCGTAACGCGGCGCTTCGTGAGGTGGGGAAATTGCGCTTCCAGGCCGACAAGCTACGACGGGCGGCGGAAGCTGAACTTCAGGCGAACACGTCAAAGACACGCGCGCGATGAGGGACCGTCGCCGGCGCGGCCGCCATCGGTGAGTACGCGCCCTTAGCGCTCGACGAACGCGCGCTGCAGCTGGTCGGTTATCGGCTTGAACAAATAGCTCAGCATGGTACGGCTGCCGGTCTGCATGAACACTTCGGCGGGCATGCCGGAGACGAGCTGCAGACCGACGAGCCGCCGCCGCTCTTCGTCGGGCAGCGTCACGCGGACGGTGAAATAGCTGGCATTGTTGGTCTGGTCGCGGGTGGTATCGGCGGAGATGAAGCTGACGACGCCAGCGACTTCGGGCGTTGTGCGCTGGTTGAAGGCCGGAAAGCGCGTGAATGCCTTCTGC
>JABUBP010000048.1_pt1 | contig 22719 bp, 21 predicted proteins | sample 7240331 | NCBI WGS metagenome assembly JABUBP01 (sample SAMN07256347, study PRJNA390944) | subsurface metagenome | isolation source: Methane hydrate marine sediment | place: Pacific Ocean: Eastern North Pacific, ODP site 1244 | collected 2002 | reverse complement strand
AGCATAAACTTAGCTATAATCAATCTATTTCCACTCCCCGCCTTAGATGGTGGTAGGATTGTCTTTGTCCTCTTGGAGGGAGTGCGCCGGGGTAAGCGCATCTCACCCAAGAGAGAAGGTTTAATACATGCCATCGGTTTTGCCCTGCTCATGGCCGCCTTCCTGGCCATCACCTACCAGGATATTATACGCATTATAAGTGGAGATAGCCTGATACCATGAATAAAAGACGAACCAGTAAACCGATTCAAATCGGCAGTGTAACTGTCGGCAGTGGTGCCCCTATCGTGGTGCAGTCAATGACTAAAACCGATACTCGTGATGTTATGTCAACTATTTACCAAATAAGGGAGCTTGAGGATTGTGACTGCGAGTTAGTGCGAGTGGCTGTGCCTGATGCCGAAGCCGCCCAGGCCATACGCGTTATAAAAAGAGGTATTTCCATACCCATAATTGCCGATATTCACTTTGATTACCGACTGGCTCTAATGGCATTGGAGGCCGGCGTTGACGGATTGCGTTTAAATCCAGGCAATATCAGTGAACCGAAAAAGGTTAGAGCTATAGCTCAGGCAGCTAAGGAAAGGAATGTCCCTATTCGCATCGGGGTAAATGCTGGCAGCCTGCCTAAGACAGCCAATCCTAAATTAACAATTGCTCAACGAATGGTTGACGCTGCCCTAGAGCAGATAAGGCTACTGGAAAGCCTTGACTTTGACCTGATTAAGGTCTCCCTTAAAGCCTTTGATGTCCCGACTACCATTGAAGCTTACCAAAGCATTGCCGAAAAGATACCCTATCCCTTACATATAGGTATTACTGAAGCCGGCACACCCAGAACGGGTATTACCCGCAGTGCAGTAGGCATCAGCACCCTACTCTACTTAGGCATCGGTGACACTATCCGAGTCTCACTGACGGCTCACCCCAGAGAAGAGGTAATTGCTGGATATGAAATTCTAAAGAGCCTGAATCTGCGCCAGCACGGTCCAATACTGGTCAGTTGCCCCTCCTGTGGTCGGGCTGAGGTTGATATTGTAAAATTAGCCGAGGCAGTAGAAGAACAGCTAATAAAGATTAACAAACCGATAAAGGTGGCGGTTATGGGCTGCGTGGTCAACGGACCCGGCGAAGCCAAAGACGCTGATGTTGGCATTGCCTGCGGCAAAGGCAAAGCTGTCCTCTTCAAGAAAGGCAAAAAGATTAGGACTATTAAGGAAAAGGATTTTGTAACGGCACTAATGGCAGAGGTGGAAAGGTTTTAGAACTCACTCAGGGACTTAAATAATGAAAAAGCTGATAATAGGACTGATACTGGTTATACTAGTAATGAGTAGTCTTTCTGCCTGTAGCACTCCCTTGGAGGACATTGACCAAGTGGGAAGTACCTTCACCATTCCGCTTGCGCTTACCGTTCAAAAGACAACACTTGAAGAAGCCAGTAACATCGTAGGACTCGCTGTTCCTGTGCCTACCTATTTGCCCGAAAGCTATGAAGTTCAAGAGGTTTATCTTAGACCTATGACGTCAGGACCTCCGGGGGTAATACTTCTTATTTCCGACAGAGAGATAGAGAGGAAACTGGTAACCCATACCGATGCTGCCGGCACCCGCCAGCATTACGATCTTCAATGTAGAATGACAATGAGCGTAAGGTGGGATAGTGATGGACATTTACTACCCCCTAAAATTTCTGGCAGCATGGGCAGGGGCGTAAACATTAATGAAGGTAGTGGGCTCCTAATATGGGGGGAGGAGAGTAATGACCTCTGGTGGACATGGCATCCTGACCCGAATGATGAAGGCTTGTTTGAGTTGGAAATATCAGTCAGTAAAGACTTCCCAGAAGAGGAACTGGTAAGGGTTGCCGAGTCCGTGCAGCAGTAAACATTTTAAGGCGGGCACTTCCATGCCTACCTTAAAAGGAGAGAGGAGAATACAAAGGGGTGAGGTAAAACTAAAGGAGGTAGATAAACATGGCAGAAATATCATCAAGGTCCAGGCTGGCCACGGTTTTGTTGACCTGCTTTCTAGGTATATTCGGCGTTCATCGATTCTACATAGGGAAGACCAGAACGGCAATTGTGATGCTCATCTTGAGCATTTTTTACCTGGTGACGGTGCGGTTCTGGGGAATTGCTATTATATCTCTGGCAGTGGTGGGACTTTGGGCATTCATCGACTTTATATTTGCCGTTTCTGGAATCATGAAAGACAAGGAAGGTAAACTTATTAAAGATTGGCAAATTTGAGAACATAGATAGGAGTCAAAAAGTGCGTATATCAAAGCTATTCGGTAAGACACAACGAGAGGTGCCGGCTGAGGCAGACACTATAAGCCACCAGCTACTATTGAAGGCAGGGATGATACATCAGGTGGCGGCTGGTGTCTATTCCTACCTGCCTTTAGCCTGGAGAGCGCTTAAAAAGATAGAAAATATAATCCGTGACGAGATGGACAAAGCCGGCGGACAGGAGCTGATGATGCCAGCCCTCCAGCCTCTAGAACTATGGCAAAAAACAGGGCGAGACCTTGCCTTTGGCAAGAGTTTATTTACCTTTTCTGACCGCCGAGACCGCAAGCTAGCCCTGGGGCCAACCCATGAGGAGGTTATGGCTAAAATGGCCAGCTACAATGTGCAGAGCTACCGTGACCTGCCACTCCTGGTATATCACATCCAGACCAAGTTTCGTGATGAACCCCGCCCTCGGGGCGGATTGCTTAGAGTCCGTGAGTTCACTATGAAAGACCTCTATAGCCTTGATGCCGATGAAGAGGGATTAGACCAGAGTTATAACAAGATGCTCCAGGCATATCAAAATATCTATGCTCGCTGTGGGCTACCTGCCCTCCTTGTTGAAGCCGATAGCGGTGCCATTGGCGGCAAGGACTCCCACGAGTTTATGGTTATCATCGAAAGTGGTGAGGACGAGGTTATCTATTGCCCTGATTGTAAGTATGCAGCTAATACCGATAAGGCTCAAAGCATCAAAAGCAAGGTAGAAAGCGGTGAGCTATCACCTATAGAAGAGGTTAAAACACCAGGTATGACCACTATTGAACAGGTAGCAAATTTCCTTAAAGTGCCTCAGAGCCATACCCTTAAAGAAGTATTTTATATTGCTGATGGCAAGCTAATCTTTGTGGCTATAAGGGGAGACATTGAGGTAAATGAGGTAAAACTGAAAAATGTTCTGCACTGCTTTGAGCTTCGTTTAGCTACTGAGGCTGAGGTAGTGGAAGCTGGTATAGTAGCCGGCTCAGCGTCGCCTATAGGCATAACTGGCGTTAAGATTATTGCCGATGACTCTATAACCTCAGGGGCAAGCTTTATTGCTGGCGCTAATAAACCTGATACCCATTTTAGAAATGTCAACTACCCAAGGGATTTCAAGGTTGACCTCGTGGCAGATATAGCGCTGGCTCGTGCCGGCGAAGGATGCCCTAAATGCCGAGGCAAACTATCATCTGCCCACGGAATTGAGGTAGGGCACATCTTCAAACTGGGCACTTTCATCAGCCAGAAGTTAGGGGCACTTTTTATTGACCCCAATGGCGTATCTCACCCTATTGTTATGGGTTCCTATGGCATTGGTCTCGGCAGGTTACTAGCCGCCGTCATAGAGTATAGCCACGATGACAAAGGCATTATCTGGCCGTTATCTCTTGCTCCTTATCACATCTATCTCTGCCCCTTATATCTGGAAAATCCCCAGGTTACGGCTACGGCTGAAAATCTCTATTCCGAACTAGAAGCTCAAGGCTTAGAGGTACTTTTTGATGACCGTAAAGAATCCCCGGGGGTGAAGTTCAACGACGCTGACCTCCTGGGGATACCTATACGGGTTATTATCAGCCCCCGCACTTTAGAGACTAATAGTGTAGAGATAAAAAGGCGTTCAGAGAAAGAATCTCAACTTGTGCCGCTAGAGGAGATAGCAACGAGGCTAAAGGAGCTTGTTAGGGCGGGGTTATCCAGGTTGTCTAACTCGGTTTGACACCGTTAACTTTTATGCTTATAACCGAACCGGCAACCTCTTTCATTTTTTCCGGTGGTATTTCTAAATTCTCAATGATTGCCTTTGCCGTCGGGTCATTAGCTATACCTTCTATCGGGAAAGACGTCTCATCAATTATGCTGACCTCCTGAAATCCGGCCGTTTTTATGGTCCCTATGTATTCATCCCTCATCATCGCCCCAGAAAGACAACCAATATATGCCTCAATAGATTTCTTTATGAAATCGGGAAGCTCCTTCAACAAAACCATATCCGATATCATCAGCCTGCCACCTGGTTTTAGCACCCTGAACGCTTCCGCGAAAACCCTTCTTTTATCAGGCGCAAGGTTGATAACACAATTTGAGATGACTATATCAACCGAATTATCAGCCACTGGTAGATTTTCAATCTCTCCGAGTCTAAATTCCACATTTCCGTAGTTGCCTTTGCTGGCGTTTTCTCTCGCCTTCTCAATCATCTCTGGTGTCATATCTACACCGATAACTCTTCCATTCTCACCAACTTTGCCAGCCGCCAGAAAACAATCAAATCCAGCACCCGAACCGAGGTCAAGAACAGTCTCCCCTTCTCTTAAAGAAGCGAGAGCCACCGGATTCCCACAACCAAGACCTAAATTTGCCCCCTCAGGAACTGCTTTAAGTTCCTCCTCAGTATAGCCTATGCTCTTACTAATATTCTGGGCTAAATCAGTGCTTCCACAGCACGAATCTACCGGAGCGCAACAGGAACTGCTCTGTTTAGCAATTTTGGCATAGCCCTCTCTTACCACTTTCTTTATTTCTTTCTGCCCCATTTTTCACCTCCCTTACTTACCAATATCACACGCCGAAATCAGCTACGCAAGGTAGCTCCAAGCTCACCAGACAGCTTATTCAGGATTTGCTGTTGGACTTTATTAACCTCTTCATCAGTCAAGGTATGAGTCGGAGATTGAAAAGTAATTCTATAGGCAAGGGATTTCTTGCCCCGGGGAACCTGGTCACCAGAATAGACATCAAACAAAGTGACCTGCTTAACCAAAGGAAAGCTCGTAATAATATCAGACACTCCCTGGTGAGATATTCCGGTGTCAACTATCAGAGCCATATCCCTAACTATAGCCGGAAACCGTGGTATTGGCTGGAACATTTTATGACCAATGGTGTAGGGTAAAAGTGCGGTCAGATTAATTTCAAATAGATAGACAGGCCCAGAAATTTCAAAAGCCTCCAATACCTTAGGGTGTAGCTCACCGACAACCCCTAGTTTTTTACCATCCACAACTATAGCCGCCTGTTTGCCCAGGCATAAGCTTTCATCCCTATCCTCTTCAAAGTTAGCATCCACGCTTAGCTGGTTGAGTAAGCCTCCCACCATCCCCTTAGCATCATAGAAATCAAGCAATTCGTCCTTACCCTGCCACGATTTTTCAAACCTAGCACCACCCAGTATGCCACACAACACCGCAGGCTCATCAGGCAAATCATTATGGCGGGGTAGATATACCTTACCCAGCTCAAAAAGCCTGATACCACCGTCTTCGTGTCTCCTATTTGCTGAAAAGGCAGCTAAGAGGTTGGAGCGTAGGTTAGGGCGAAGATACTCCTGCTCGGTTGTCATCGGATTAGCCATACGAAGCGGCATAGGTTCAAGGGGATGAGATTCAGGTAGCAACTTGTTTAGCCTTTCCAAACTGGTTAATGAATAAGTAATCACTTCCTGAAAGCCATAGTCAGTAAGGATACGCCCCGCCTGCTGTTTAAGACTAAGAACAGGCTCAGGGTTTTGTCTGGGTAGTGGCTGACTGAGCATAGTAGCCGGAATCTTATCATAGCCAATAATACGGGCTACCTCCTCGACAAGGTCTACTGTCAGATGTATATCACTTCGCCAATAAGGCGCAGTAACCCAAACCTCTGAAGCTGAATCTCCCTTCTTACAATCAAAGCCCAGGGAAGTCAGTGCACCTACTATCTGGTCAAGGCTAACCTCAACACCTAAAAATGTCTTTACCTTACCAGTTGATAACATGATAGGCTCTTGGTCTCGCTTACCGGGATAAACATCAACCACACCCTTAGCCGCTTCACCGCCAGCCAACTGCACAATCAACTGAGTAGCCCGCTTAAGGGCTGGTAGGGTTAACTCGGGACGAATACCCCTCTCAAATCGCATACAGGCTTCACTGGGCAACTGCAATCGCCTACCTGTATAGTGAATGCTTGCCGGGTTAAAATTAGCTGCCTCCAGCAGTATTGATGTAGTCCCCTGGGTAACCTCACTATTAGCGCCACCCATAACGCCAGCGATAGCCACTGACCCCTCTTTATCAGCAATAACCAGCATATCCTCCGAGAGAACTCGCTCTACCCCATCCAGAGTGACTACGGCTTCACCCTCGGCAGCCCGGCGTACAATAATTCCCTTGCCCCTAATTTTATCGTAGTCAAAAGCATGCAAAGGCTGTCCATATTCCAACATAACATAGTTGGTAATATCCACAATATTACTTATAGGACGCAGCCCACAAGCCAGCAACCGTTGCTGGAGCCACCTAGGGGACTCACCTACTTTTACCCCGGTGATTAGGCTAGCACAATACCTGGGACACAGGCCAGGGGCAGCAATTTCTACTGATATTTGCCGGCCTATAGGGAAAGCTGTTTCCTGATAGCTGACCTCAGGAAGAGATAAACTTTGCCCGGTCAGGGCGGCAATCTCTCTAGCTATTCCAATTACACACAGGCAGTCAGGACGATTAGGGGTTATATCCAAATCAAAAATAACATCACCCAGATAATCAGCCAGCGGGGTGCCTACCGGGGCTTCGGCAGGCAAGACCACTATTCCCTCATGACTATCCGAGATACCCAGCTCCTTTTCCGAGCAAACCATACCACTGGACATGACGCCGCGAATCTTGGCTGATTTCAGGCGGAATACCTGCCCGGTATGCCCATCTATAAGTTGAGCACCAACAGGGGCAAAGGCTACCTTATCACCAAGCCTGAGATTTGGTGCCCCGCAGACGACAGTGTGCTGCTCAGAGCCTAAATCTATAGTAGGTAAACTAAGGCGGTCGGCATTGGGATGAGGCTTAATAGCAATTATTTGACCAACAACAATATTCTCCCAATCACCGCCAATAACCTGCATCCCCTTGACCTCTGTACCAGCCATCGTCAGCTTATTGGCTAAATCGGAAGAGGACAGGGCAATATCTACATACTCCTGAAGCCACTTAAGTGGAATTTTCATCCCTAAAACTGCCTTAAGAACCTAAGGTCACTACCGTAAAACAGCCTAGTATCATCAATCCCATAGCGAAGCATAGGCAGACGGTCGATGCCCATACCGAAGGCAAAACTGGTGTAAATGTCCGGGTCAATACCTCCGCGCTGAAGCACCTGGGGATGGGTCATCCCCGCCCCCAGAATTTCAATCCAGCCAGTATTACCACACAGACGGCAACCCTTACCACCACAGACCGAGCATTCTATAGCCATCTCAACACCAGGCTCAACAAAGGGAAAGTAGTCACAGCGGAAACGCACCTTCCTATCCTCGCCAAAGAAACGACGAGAAAACTCATAGAGCGTCCCCTTCAGGTCAGCCATAGTGATACCTCTATCTACAACCAGACCATCAATCTGATAAAACATAGGGGTGTGGGTAGCATCGCTAGCCTCATAGCGATAAACCTTGCCCGGTTCAACTACTCTTATCGGGGGCGGCATAGTTTCAACAATCCGGGCACTTACCGAGGTAGTATGAGTGCGCAGTAGCATAGGCCCTCCGTTTTCTGTCTGAAAATCAACCCATGATGTCGACATAGTATCACGTGCCGGGTGTTCCTTAGGGATATTCAATGCCTCAAAATTATAATAATCCCACTCTACCTCAGGTCCTTCCACTACTTGAAAACCCATAGAGACAAATATGTCGCATATTTCATAGACTGTTTGAGTAATAGGATGCAAACGACCTATGGGAAGATGGCGACCAGGCAGGGTAATATCAATATGCTCTCCTTCAGCAGATGCGGCTAGCTCCAGTTCGCGGAGAACCTGCCCTTTTTGCCTTAAACTATCCTCTAAATAGGACTTAACCTCATTAGCCCGAGCACCAACAGCTTTCTTCTCTGCCAGAGGTAGGGTAGCCAAGCTACGTAGAACCTTAGTTAGATGACTCTTTCTACCTAAATAACGAACCCGCCAGGATTCCAATTCCTTAATGCTGTTAATGCCCTTCAGCTTCTGCAGCGCGTTCAATTTCAGGTCTTCCAGTTGCTTTAACATTGCTGCCTTGAATTATAGGTTATTAGTAGCTGATGGGTCAAGAAGATACGCGTTCTAGGGGGTCTAAGTGGGGCAAAGCCCCTCTAAAGAAATTACTTTCCCCTTCCCCCTGACAAGAGGAAAGGGGATGGGGTTAAACAATCTCATATTTTAGTCTTGAACTTTTCCTCTAGCTATGGTTACCAAATTAGCGAAAGCGCCAGGCTCTCTAACTGCCATATCGGCCAGTATCTTGCGGTTGATTTCAACCCCGGACTTTTTTAAGCCATCTATAAACTGGCTATAGGTGAGACCTTGGGCTCTACTAGCCGCATTAACCCGCAAAATCCATAAACGCCTCATATCACCCTTTCGCTCTCGGCGGTGGCTATAGGCATAGCTCAGTGATTTAAGCATAGACTCATGAGCTCGGCGATAAAGAGAATGCTTGGTTGCCCTGTGCCCTTTAGTCAGTGCCAGCACCTTCTTATGTCGCCTATGTGCAGTTACCCCCCTCTTTACTCGTGGCAAAACACTCCCTCCTAGCTAACCAATCTTATACGGTAAAAGTCTCTTTATCCGAGCTTTATCACTAGGGTTTACTGGTATCGTCTCATCATAAAGACGCTTAGCTCGCTTTGATTTCCTGAGGCGCAAATGACTCTTCCCACCCTTGGCACGCATAATTTTGCCAGTACCGGTAATATGGAAGCGCCTCTGTGCCCCTTTATGAGTTTTAATTTTCGGCATCTTGGACCTTCTTTGCTCCTTCCTTTATCTTGGCCTTCTGGATAGCCACCGGTGACAGGAACATTGACATTCTTCTCCCATCCATTAATGGTTGCCTTTCAACAGAAGCCGCTTCCTTTAGTGATTCTGCCATTCTCTCCAGCAACCTCCGACCAATCTCAGGGTGCGTGATTTCACGCCCTCTAAACATTACTGTTACCTTGACCTTGTTCCCTCCCTCCAGTAATTTCCTGGCTGACCTTGCCTTAGCCTCAAAATCATGGTCACCAATCTTGGGTCGTATCCTGACCTCCCTTAGTAGCGAGACCTTCTGGCCCCTCCTCGCCTCGCGTTCTTTCTTGGTTTGCTCATACTTATACTTGCCGTAATCCAGAAGGCGGCATACTCGTGGCACCGCAGTAGCGGCTACCTCAACTAGGTCAAGATTGTTCTCCCTGGCTATCTCCCTTGCCTGATACAAGGGCATAATCCCTAGCTGTTCTCCCTTCTCTCCTACCAGGCGCACCTCTTTAGCTCTAATCCTCTCGTTGACACGTAACTCTTTAATTATGTTCTTACTTACCTCCTTTAAGCAAAGACACTTTACGAACAGAAACTATAGCACAGTCCTTTAGGTCAATCAAATTATAGTGAATTATGCTGCCTGAAGCTTCATTATCCCACTCATGTTCACTTCACCTGCACTCTACCAACATCACAATCTATTTCTAGCTCTACTCGGTTTTCAGCACTTACAAAATCCGGCGACATATAATAATCACCTTGCTGAGGGAAGCGACTCTTATCTATATCAAGAACACTCAAATTTGTATCCACCTGAATCTTGGCAGCTACCCCATCAGGAATAGTAACCTCTATATTAGCGACATTAGCCTCAATCTCGATATCACTGGTGCCTGCTGTAGAAGGCGTCGTCACTTTATAATTACCGGCATCTACATCTAATCGAAGTTCGGTCACTTTAAGCCCGCTGAGATCGAGTTCCATACTGCTCGCCGCAGACTTGATATTAATAACTAAGGGTATGCTTTTGGTAAACCTGACCTCCCATCTAATCCTATCTCCACCCCAGAACCACTGATTAACTGTGCTCAAATAAAGTTTACCTTCGCCATCCTGCTGGATGAAATCTATGCTCATAGTCTCACGACTGCCCCTCACTTCAGAGTCCACCTCCACAAAGTTTGGTGAGCCGAGCGGGAGGCTGCCTATGGTGATACTTCCTGCGCTGAAGTCTATCTCAATTTGGGCATGTTCAATATTATCCAACGGCTCTGAATAGCTTTTAGTAACTATACCACTAGACAGGGATGGGCCGTATTGCCAGATGGCTATCCCCAAGCAAGCGCCCAGAATGGCCAAAACCAGCAGGCTCATCAACCAAGCATTGTAATGGCGGAGCAGAATGCCAAGCCCGATAATAATGATTAGCACTGGCCAGAACCGCCACAGAGTCCCCCAGAGACCCCAGGGAAGGACATTAAGGGTTTGGAGAAGAAAAACAATTCCTAAGAATAACAGGAAGATGCCCCATATAGAGACACCAATTACTCTCCGTGGCTTTTCCTCGGACATAGCTATCTTCTCTTCCTTGCGCTAAATATAATCAGCACCCCGATGGCCACAAGAATAATCGGCCAGAGAGTACTCCAGCGGAACCACCAGAAGAGGTCAAAGCTACCTAACAGGAAGAGAGCACCAAGAACAATGAGGACGATGCCGAGAGTGTTACGGCGACGGTGCCGCACCTTAGCCGCCTCCCCCGATTCACCTTCTTCCCCCGCCAGGGTAGAGCGGAGTTCACGCCCTAGCTCAGTGGCGGTTTCTTTTATCTCTTCCACATTTTCCTTAATTGTGTCCTTAGGTTCAGTAGCCTTTGAGTTTTCCAAAGGAACAACAATGGCCAGAATTATATAGGCCCAGATACCCAGACTACCAAAGAAAATCGATAATACTGCGATTGCCCTGACGATGGTGGGGTCCATGTCAAAATACTTCGCCAGACCACCACATACACCCCATATCATCCTATCGCTTCGACTACGGTAAAGTCTCTTCTCCATAACACCCTCCTTACAATCTTAGATAGTGTCAGCAACCCCCTTCAAACGTCCCCTTGATAAATAACCCCATTATAACTTTAAGTCTTTTACCTTATCTGCTATGGCTATCCTGACGCTTTCCTTGAAGTCATCAAACGATTGTGAAACCAACTGCTCCCCGCTACGCAGACGGATGGAAACGGTAGAAGCAGCTACCTCTTTGTCACCTACCACCAGCATATATGGTATCTTATTAAGTTGCGCCTGCCGAATTTTAAGGTTTACCGTCTCTGAGCGAGCGTCAACCTCTACCCGCACCCCCACCCTTTTAAGTTCAGCTTCCAGCTTATGAGCGTAGTCCAGATGGCGGTCGGCTACTGGTATTACTATTACTTGAAGTGGCGCCAGCCACACCGGGAAGGCACCTCCATGGTGCTCAATAAGCGAGGCCAAGAAGCGTTCCAGACTACCCAACACAGTGTGATGCACCATCGCTACCAGATGTTCCTGACCATCTTCACCAATATAAGTAACATTGAAGCGCTGGGGGAGATTGAAATCAACCTGAATAGTCGGACCCTGCCACGCCCTGCCAACAGCATCCCTGAATTTAATATCTATCTTAGGTCCGTAAAATACGCCCTCTCCCGGGTCTATTGTATAGTCAATCTTCAGACGAGCCAAGGCTTGCCCTAGCGTCTCTGTTGCCTTTTTCCAAACCTCAAGAGAACCAGCATATTTCTCAGGCCGAGTAGAAAGTAACGTCTGATAATTAGTAAAACCGAAGGTATCTACCATAAATAAGGCTAAATCTAATACTCCCACCACCTCATCCTCTAGCTGGTCAAAGCGGCAAAAAATATGGGCATCATCCTGGGTAAAGCCCCTGACCCTGGATAGACCATGCAACACCCCGGAGCGCTCATACCGATAAACAGTGCCCAACTCGGCATAACGTATTGGTAGCTCACGATAACTGTGTAGCCCTGTCTTATAGATTAAGATATGACCCAGGCAATTCATTGGCTTAAGAAGATACTCCTGCCCCTCCACCTCCATTGGACTATACATGTTTTCGCGATAGAATTCCCAATGACCACTGGTCTTCCACAAATCCAGTTTAGCAATGTGAGGAGTATATACAATATCATAGCCCCGCTTGACATGCTCATCCTTCCAGAAATCCTCAATAACCCGGCGTATTACCGCCCCCTTGGGATGCCAGTGAACCAGTCCCGGACCAGCCTCTTCATGAATACTAAATAGAGCCAGCTCCCTGCCCAATTTCCTGTGGTCACTCTTAGCTGCTTCATCAAGTTTTTTTAGATGCTCTGCCAAAGCCTCTCTGGTGTCAAAAGCAATACCATATATCCGCTGCAGCATAGGATTCCTCTCGTGACCCCGCCAGTAAGCCCCAGCAATGTTAATCAGCTTAAAAGCCTTTATTTCCCCGGCAGAACTTACGTGAGGTCCACGACACAAGTCAACAAAGTCTCCTTGCCGATACAAGCTAACCTTCTCATCCAGAATTTCATCAATTAACTCCAATTTATAGGGTTGAGCCGCAAACAGTCGTCGAGCTTCTTTCTTAGTCACTTCCTGTCTAACGAAAGGCACATCTGAAGCGATTATTTCGCTCATCTTAGCTTCAATGAGGGGTAAATCGTCAGAAGTTAATGAGCGAGGTAAATCAAAGTCGTAATAAAAGCCATTCTCAACCGCCGGTCCAATGCCAAACTTGGCATCAGGAAAGATAGACTGAACCGCCTCAGCCATAACATGAGCTGCCGAATGTCGCAATATCTCCAGCTTTTTATCCTCCTCCGCTGGCTGCCCTTCATTAAGAACCATTGTTGAAATCCTGCCAATCTATTAAATGAAAACCCCCCACCCTGCTTAGGGACGAGAGGCTCTAAACACCCTATTAGTTCATTCTAATAAAATCTATAAACAATATTCCAGCTATAGTGAGTTATCATCGATAAAAGGCACAACTCATTACCCACAAGTTTTATTATACCAGCCACAAGCTATAAGTGCAATCAGCTCAGGTTGCCAGTTTCAGCGTCAAGGTGCTATAATGCTCCAGCCACATATGATTAAGAAAGTCTTCCCCATTTTAGCTGTATCAATCTTTTCTGCCATGCTCGGAATGGGGCTAATAGTTCCTCTTCTCCCCCTTTATGCCCAGGACCTGGGAGCTACCGGAACCCAGCTAGGTATAATTTTTGCCGGCTACGGTATTTCCAACAGCGTATTTACCCCTATCATTGGTAGGCTCTCTGATCGCAGGGGCAGAAAGATCTTCCTTTGCATCGGCCTTCTTTTTTACTCTATTATCTCACTGGGCTATGTATGGGCAGCTAGTGTCTCACAACTAACCTTAGTCCGCGTAATCCAGGGTGTGGCTGGGGCTATGATTATTCCCATCGCTATGGCTTACGTTGGCGACCTCTCCCCGGAGGGTGAAGAGGGGAAGTGGATGGGCTACGCCACCGCCGCCTTTTTCGGCGGTTTTGGTATTGGTCCTCTTCTGGGCGGAACGTTAGCTGAGCGTTTTGGGATGAACGCTTCATTCTATTCTATGGGTGGTCTTTGTCTGTTGGCTTTCCTAATAGCTGTTCTTTTCCTGCCTGAGATTAGACAGAGAAAAATAGGAGAAAAGGGTCACCTATCATTTAAGGACATGAGCACCAGCCCCATGATCAGGGGTCTTTTTAGCTTTCGGCTGGTGCAAGCTGTAGCCAGAGGCGGCATTATGACCTTCCTACCTATCTTCGCCGCCACATATATTGGCTTGGGACCTGCTCTCATAGGAGTACTGCTAGCAGTGAATATATTGCCAATGACGGTGCTTGTAGGTCCGGCAGGTAGACTGGCTGATAGATTCAATAGGAAAGCTCTGGTAATTCTTGGCAACCTTATATACCTTATAACCGTGGCTTTGATTCCTCTAGCCAATACCTTCGGGCGGCAATTATGGCTGTGTTTCCCCCGGGCTATTGGCGGTGCACTTTCCATGCCGGCGGCTACAGCCCTGTCTGTGGAAGAGGGCAGAAAATTCGGCATGGGTTCAACTATGTCTATACTGATGATGGCAATGAGCATAGGTATGGTTCTAGGACCAACTTTAAGCGGGGTAATAGCCGATTCAGTGGATATTAACGCCGTATTTTACTTCGGAGGGGCTGTAGGACTTATCGGCACCGGTCTATTTGTGTGGTTTACTAGGTGATATTACCGAGGCCGGCTTTTGTTAGGCGGTGGGCAATACTGGACAGTCTAGGCTAGAGTTTTACTAGCTAATCGGCTGAAGGGAGAGCATAGGGTGGCTCTTTGACCAGGCGTTCAAGCACTTCGTACCAGGTATAATCCACCAGACATACATCGTTTGAGTTTGGGGCTTGTACATAAAAGGTATTCCCATCCGGTGTCCTATCGCCTACTGTAATATTTAGGATATCTCCATCCTCCAGGGTTAGGATTATTTCCATTTGTGGTTGAGCTAAGCCGAATTCGGCGAGCTTTTCCTCCGTTGCATTTTGGGCAATGACCCTTTCTGCTCCGGGGCCGCTTAAAAGAAGCGGTATGCCTCCTCCCCATCGTGCCACATCTACTTTAGTCTTCTCGGCATCATCGAAGTGCCAGGGGAACTTATCCCCTTCTGGTATTTTGATGAATGCCTCGCTTTTGTCCTCACGGGGGAGCCTTATTTCAATGTGCTGTATTTCATACATTTCAACGTCCCATACGAACACTCTTGGTTCCACCTTTGGAGGAGGCTCAGTTTTATTGAAAAATATAAAATACATTCCCAGACCAAGGAGAATAACGAGCAGAATAAGGATACTTTTGAGTCTCAAGCGATTTCCCCCCCGAGATAAGTCCCTTCTACTACCTTCTTCGCCACCAGATGATGCCCCCTATCACCAGCACTAGCAACGGCAGCAAACCTATGCTGGAATAATTGATGAACCTTTCTGCCTCCGGGCCAACGATTAGTCTGCGGAAGGGAAGGACCTTGTGCTCAATTGAAACTATCTCCTCCCCAGCTGTAAGTAACTCTACCGCATAGAGGAAGAGATCACCGTTGTTGCCGCTGTAAAAATGCTCGTTTGAAGCGAAGTCTGAATCACCAATGACTATCAGGGTAGTTCCTTGTCCCTCAACAACTTCACCGGCTTCATCAGTTAGAGGAGCTAAAATGATAAAGCCGGGAAACAGGGGCCCCTCCAGGTCTATTCCCTCATTAAACTCAGACTCTTTTAAGGGGTCAAAATCCTTTTCCAGCCAGCTATCCCCGGTCGTCAGCAGCAGCCTAAACATTTGAATCTGGCTGTCCTCACTCGTCCAGACGACCTGTATTTCCTCTTCCCCTGTTTGAACGAGTTGAGGCGTATATTCGAAGCGAGGGATTATAGCGGTAGCCCCTGGGAAGTAGGTCTTTTCAAAACCGAAGTAATTCCTCTCCCATGTTATCAGAGGGGTATCCTTATTGGGGGAAACATATGATGACGAGTCGATAACAGTTCCATCCTCTATACTAATCCCCCAGGAAGAGAGCAATTGCTTCATTTCTTGCGGAGGGTTGGGATTTATAAGAATCAGTGCCTGTCTGCCACTTTCCAGGTAACTCTGGATAATATCGACCTCGCTGCTCGCTAGTGACAGCTGCGGCGCGGCAATTATCAGGGCGGCACAGTCCTCGGGGATACTGGAAGTAGCCCGAAGGTTCAGTGTCTCTACCTTAAAGAGGTTATCGAGCAGCTCTTGCCTGGCGTAGCTATAGTCAGAATAAATGTCACTCTCACCGTGCCCGGTGAGGAAGTACACCTTTTTCTGCACAATCCCGGTAACCTCCAGGATAGCACCGGTAAAGGCGTGTTCTGCTTGTACCGGAACAATCTGCTCTTCTACGAGTGCACAGTACTCCGGCCACAATACCATCCGCTTTCCATCCTCTCCTTCAAATGCGATTGCTGGATACCTGTATTCTTGCGGGATTAGGGTTGTCTCATACTCTCTTGCTATGTCTGGTTTCTCAGCTGGGTCAATAGATTCTATGCTCAACTGGTCGGTATAGTTCTGGTATTCCTCCAGTAAATTAACGGCGTATTCGCCGATAGGCTCACCGGGAATATAGAAGGCCACAATCTGCACCGGCGTTTCCAGCCCGCCGAGAACCTCCTTTGTCTGAGAGGTGAGAGTGAATTGTGCCACACCGGTGACATCAAAACGGTGATAGTTTCCGATACTAATAGCGTTAACAAAAAGGATGATGCCGATGAAGATTGAAGCCATTACCGTGATGCTGACGCCAAACCTCCCACGCCTACCAGTTATGGCACGGCCAACTCGCCTGAAATCAATGATAAAGGCTGTGGCCAAGAGTAGTATGCCCAGCACCAGGATACCCCAAGCTGCATATTGAATGCTGGGCAGCAGTAGCATAACTACGAAACCTATCAGCAGAGCTAGCAACCCGAGCACGGCGATTAGTCCAGAAAACCTATAACCTCTGGGATTAGTCTGCATTTAACTCCACCTGCTGCTAGCGAGAGACCTTATCGCTAGAAATAGAAACAATACCGTGATACTTAGATAATAAATTATGCCCCTGGTATCAACTACTCCTCTCATAAAGTCAGGGAAGTGATACTGGAGCGACAGGTAGCTAGCGACCTCTCCTAGAGCTTCAGGAAGCAAGTCGGCTGCCATGCTTAAGAACCACAAGGCACAGAGAATTCCCCCAGCGACCACTGCCGCTACAATCTGGTTTGAGGTCAGCGATGAAGCAAACAGTCCCACTGCCAGGGAGGTACCGCCCAGAAGAAAGAGTCCAAGGTAACCGGTGGCAATAGGTCCCCAATCAGGGTCGCCGAATATCCATAAGAGAAGGGGGTAATAAAAGGTGAGCACCAGCATTACGGTAAGGATGCCCAGGCTACCTAAGAACTTCCCCACTATTACCTCACTGTCTCTCACCGGTGCTGTGAGCAATAATTCCAGCGTGCCCATTTTCTTCTCTTCAGCAAGCAACCGCATAGTGAGCACTGACGCTAACAGCAGCAACAGGATACTACCCCATACTAAAAAGCCATTGATGCTGGTTTCAGAGTAGGTGCTTGGACTGCTTTGAAAGAAGAAGCCGGTAAGCATTAGAAAGATGCCAGTCACTACATAGGCCATAGGCGATGCCAAGTAGGACTTGAACTCCCTGAGGGCGATAGTTGTCGTGTTTCTCACTGACTCACATCCTCTTCAGTGGTTAACTTAAGGAAGATATCCTCAAGGCTCATTTCTATAGATTCCAGGGAGAGCAGAGTCCAACCGCCCTGAACTATGGTTTTCATTATCTTGCCACGAGGGTCTTGCCCTGCAGAGCATTCAACAATGTAGTGAGAACCCTTGAAGCTAACTCGGTTAACACCCTCTACCTTACGTAGGCGGTCAACCACCTCTTCATAAGGCCCTTCTACTTCCAATCGGATACGCCTTGAACCGCCTACCAAGGAGGAAAGATTCTTAATACGGTCCTCAGCTACAATCCTGCCCTCATTTATGATAATCACCCGCTCACAGGTCATACTTACCTCGGGGAGGATATGGGTAGAGAGAAGGATGGTACGCTTCTTGCCCAGTTCCTTGATGAGCTGCCTTGTCATAGCTACCTGAATGGGGTCGATGCCTATCGTTGGTTCATCCAGAATCAGTACCTCTGGCTCATGGATAATCGCCTGAGCCACGCCAACTCGCTGCCTAAATCCCTTTGATAGCTTTCCAATAAGCACATCAATATATTCTTCAAGGTGGCATATATCCACCACCTCTTCTATTCTGGTCTTTATCCTATTTTTATCTAAACCCCTGAGTCTGGATGAGAAGTCAAGATAGGAACGGACAGTCATATCGCTATATAAGGGCATCGCCTCTGGAAAATAGCCAATGTGCTGACGTGCCTCCAGGGAATTATTGCTCATGTTATAGCCGGCGACCCATACATTACCCCGAGTGGGCATTAGAAACCCGGTAAGGATGCGCATCGTAGTCGTCTTCCCCGCTGCATTGGGGCCGAGGAAGCCTACGATTTCTCCCCTTCCTACATTGAAGCTAATATTGTCCACGGCGAGGCGTTTTCCGTAATATTTGGTTAAATTTTCAACCCGTATCACTTTTCCTGTGCCTACCTTAATTAATCAGAAACAGACAATACCTATACCAGCCACCTTATTCTTTAGTCAGTTGCCAATTTATCCAGGCATAGATTTCAGAATTAAAGTCCCACCCTACTTCATGGAATTTTATTTCTGCCAAAAGCCAGTCATCGAGAGCCTTGCCCTGCAGTATTTGCAAGGGTTCCTCATCTATCTGCCGGGCAGCAGCCTTCTCTGACACCATAAGGAGATAGTAGAATATTTGAGGTTCAGTTGACGTGGAGTCGCTTACAGGGGGGGTATATGATAAGGGCTCGCTTACATCACCAATGCTGAGGCTAAATACTGTCTCGTCGAACCCAGGAGGTAAGACGCCGCGAGGCAGCCAGCCAAGGTCTTCTACCTTTCCCTCAGACTCTTTCTCCTGCCATACTTGAGCGATAAGCTTGTCCCTATCCTCCTCTTCTGCCCATATCTCTGCTGCTTCCTCTGTGCTCAGTAAAACGGCATGAAGGTGAACCTGTTCAGCCACAGTGGGCACTCTTTCAGCTAGATATTCCTGGAGGCGAGCGGCTAACAGACCAGTGGCTACCATTTCTTTGTATTCGGAATCTGAGAGGTCGATTTCATTAAGTAGTTGGCGGTACCACTCCTTAAATTCACTATCAGAAATAGTCTCGCTCTCTCCACTGGCTATTCTCCTCAACTCCTGGTCAATATCCTCCGGGCTGGCCTCTGCAACATACCGTGGTGCCTCTATTTTAATGAGCAGTTCGTTAGTAAGCACCTCAAGCATTTCCATAGGGTCAGCGCCAGCTAGCCGAGTTTTCATCAGAAAGTAGTCCATGTTGATAGAGATGTTATCCACTGTAATTATGATGCGGCGAAAAGGTGCTGCATTCAGATATAAGCTGACGCCTACTATAATCAGGATTAGGGTGATTACCACCGAGGCAATAATAAAGCCGGTTCGTCTCCCTTTACGGCCTCTAGCTACAGCTTTTGAACCTGATGCTTTCCCTGCCGGATTACTACCAAGTGACGTTTTATTAAGTTGAGGCATGCCTTCTTTAATCCAATAAGGTATTTAGAGCGATTGACTAAATGATTTGATTCAATAGATATTCTAGGTTATTTACTATGGGAAGAACAAAAGGCTCTGGCCAGTGGATGAACAGTCTCTCTTCTCCCCTTGCTAATCTTGACAATCAGGCTTATTGGTCTACCCAAACATTAACCGGCTAGACTCGGTGACACGCCACCCAGTGCTCGTCACCAATGGTCCTCAATTCTGGCTCTTGCTCCTTACAGATGTCAATTGCCATACGACATCTAGGGTGGAAATGGCAACCACTAGGGGGATTAACTGGGCTGGGCACATCACCAGTTAGCAGAATCCGTTTTCGCTGGCGGTCAACCACCGGGTCAGGTATAGGAACCGCCGACAGCAGCGCTTGGGTGTAGGGGTGAAGCGGATTATCATAAAGCTCATCACTATCCGTAATCTCCATAAGCTTGCCCAGATACATCACCGCCACCCGGTCGCTGATATAACGAACTACCGAAAGGTCATGAGCAATAAATAGATAGGTCAGATTAAGTTCCTCTCGGAGCCTCATCAGCAGCTGGGTGACCTGTGCCTGAACTGAAACATCCAGTGCTGAAACAGGCTCGTCGCATACGATAAGGCTAGGCCTTACCGCTAGCGCTCGGGCTATCCCGATACGCTGCCGTTGCCCACCGCTGAACTCATGGGGATAGCGGTCTGCCATCCGCGGTTCAAGTTCCACCATCCTAAATAGCTCAGCAATCTGCTCTTTGTATTCCTTGCCCTTGACCAGGTTATGAACCAGCAATGGTTCACCGATGATGTTACCGGCGGTCATACGGGGGTCGAGCGAGGCATAAGGGTCCTGGAATATCAACTGCATATTCCGCCGCAGAACTCTCCTATCTTTGCCCTTAACCTTGGTGATGTCCTTTCCCTCAAAGAATATTTTGCCCCCGGTAACTTCATAAAGCGCCAGAATACAACGCCCGGTGGTGGTCTTGCCACAGCCGCTTTCGCCCACTAGCCCCAGAGTCTCGCCTCTCTTTATATAAAAACTTATCCCGTCTACCGCCTTAACATCAGCTATCTTTCTCTGCAGGACGCCGGCGGTTATCGGGAAATACATAACCAGATTCTCTATTTCAACTAAAATGTCGTTCCTCGCCATTAGCAATACCTCACTTATCTCTTTGCACCTCTCCACTTCTAAAGCAAGCAGAGTAGTGGCCTTCCCCTACTTCTTCTAGCTCTGGTTTCTCTTCTCGGCACCTATCGATGGCAAAATAGCAGCGAGGACAGAAGGCACAGCCCTTAGGTACACGAGCGAGATTGGGCGGCAGACCATCAATAACACGCAGCTTGCGTTTTCGGGCCAAGTCTAACCGAGGCACCGATGCCAGAAGCCCTATGGTATAAGGGTGCTTTGGCTCGCCATATAGAATATCGGTCGGTGCTGTCTCCACAAGCCGCCCGGCATACATCACATTCACCCGGTCGGCATAGCGGGCGACTACTCCTAGGTTATGGGTTATAATAATCACTGATGTGCCGAATTGAGCTCTCAGGTTGTCAATTAGTTCCAAAAGCTGCGCCTGAACAGTAACATCAACCGAGGTAGTGGGTTCGTCAGCAATTAGCAGTTCGGGATTACAACTCAATGCCATAGCAATCATTATCCGCTGCTGCATCCCCCCGCTGAACTGGTGGGGATAGTCTCCTACTCTACTCTCCGCATCCGGCAAGCCCACTAACTGTAGTAATTTGACCGCTTCCCCAGCGGCTGTTTTCTTATCCATCCCACGATGTAGCTCCAGCGCCTCAGATAACTGACGCCTGATGGTAAGCACCGGGTTTAGGGATGTCATCGGCTCCTGGAAGATCATGGCTATGCGATTACCTCTAATATGGCGCATTTCACCCTCGCTAATCTTGAGAAGGTCCTGCCCCTTAAAGATAACCTCACCGCCGACAATAATACCTGGGGGATAGGGAATAAGGCGCATGATAGAAAGGGCGCTCACGCTCTTGCCACAGGCACTCTCACCGACGAGACCTACACTCTCCCCCTTCTTGACATCGTACCTCAGGCCGTCAACCGCTCTTACCTCACCATCCTCGGTGTAGAAATAGGTTCTTAGGTCTTTAACTTCTAGTACTTTTTCTTCATCTACTGTCGCCATCTTGATAAAGCAAACACCGGGGTTTAAACGACTATATCATGAGCTAGACGGCCAAACTAAACCCCTGTGTCTTTGCCCTCCTTTATATCAGTGCCAATACCTAAAATCCCATAGCTGCCTTCAGGTTGTGGTCAAGCCAGATGGTAGCATATAGTATACTCTTAGAGGCTACTACTACCTCATCATCCACATAATCAAACTCTACTAAAGCTTATAGCATAGGCATGCTTTTTGTCAATGCCCATGATAGAACTACAAAGCCCTTTCTCAACCCACCTGAAAAGGGGTTAGAGTGGTTATAGCATAGCCCCCCACTCTTGTCAACTCCTTGACTACCTAACACCATCCAAGTTCTTGGAACAATGGAAAGACTACAAGAGAGAGGAGGGCATGTGTCACTACTCATATGGATGAGCCTATTCACTAGACGTCACCGACTTTTTGTGCTATGCTAAAAATGGCCAGGGGGATTTGGGAAAGGACGAAAAATCCTCTTGCACAGCTAATCTCCTCAGCTGAAAACGATGGTAGCCCAATTCTCTAATATAAACCAGGATGATGTTACCAATCTTGCTTCTATATATTCATACCCTATATGAGGGTTAAGCTGGTAGAGAAATAGATGCTATCTACTGGTGTGAGCACCAGCCCGCATGGGTAGGGCATTAGTTGAGAGGATGCTGAGCCCAAAATCTGGACGTGATACCGTGACTATAAAAACTAAAGAAGAAAAGCAATGACTGGCAAGGTTAGCATTATCGGTGCTGGAAATGTCGGTGCTACCTGCGTTCAACGAATTGCTGAGAGAGGCTATGCTGATATAGTCTTGGTAGACATCATCAAGGGTCTGCCTCAAGGTAAATCCTTGGATATGCTTGAGTCAATGCCTATCTTGGGATGTGATAGACATATCATCGGAACTAATAGCTACCAAGAAACAGCTAACTCAGATGTGGTAGTCATTACCTCAGGCGTTTCTAGAAAACCAGGCATGACTCGGGAAGAGCTGTTACAGACTAATATGAACATTGTTACTGAGGTTACCCGTAATGTAGTGAGCTATTCACCAAATTGCATTATCATTATGGTTACTAATCCGCTGGATGCTATGACCTATCTAGCTCTCCGCACTAGCCGGTTTCCCAAAAACAGAGTTATGGGCTTATCTGGTGTCTTGGATACTGCCCGACTTAGAAGCTTTATCGCCGCTGAGCTTAATGTATCAGTAGAAGACGTATCCGCCTGTATTCTAGGACAACACGG
>JABUBP010000047.1_pt1 | contig 22745 bp, 19 predicted proteins | sample 7240331 | NCBI WGS metagenome assembly JABUBP01 (sample SAMN07256347, study PRJNA390944) | subsurface metagenome | isolation source: Methane hydrate marine sediment | place: Pacific Ocean: Eastern North Pacific, ODP site 1244 | collected 2002 | reverse complement strand
GATGGCGATGTCATAGCCCTCCTCGATGGCCTGGAGAAGCCTGGGGAAGGCGGCGAGTTCGGTTGATAGGTCGACATCCATATAATGAAGAGCATGTCCTCGCCCAGAGCATAAATACCCTAAGCCAGTTCCTGCAGGAAAACCTGGCCCAAGAGTGGCAAATCGTCATTGCCGATAACGCCTCCACCGACAAGACATGGCAGGTTGCACAAGCCCTGTCGCAGGAGCATCCCGATGTCGCCGCTATACACCTCGACGAAAAGGGGCGAGGCCGGGCGCTGCGCAAAGCGTGGCTGGAGAGCGCCGCCGATATCGTGAGCTATATGGATGTCGACCTATCAACCGAACTCGCCGCCTTCCCCAGGCTTCTCCAGGCCATCGAGGAGGGCTATGACATCGCCATCGGCTCCCGGCTGCTGAAGGGCTCATCAGTGAAGCGCTCTTTCAAGCGCGAATTTATCTCTAGAAGCTATAATTTCATAATTAAAGCGATGTTCTTTACCAAATTCTCCGACGCCCAGTGTGGCTTCAAGGCATTGCGCAGTAAAGCCGCCCAGGAGCTGGTGCCCCTAATCCAGGATCAGGAGTGGTTCTTCGATACCGAACTGCTTATCCTCGCTGCGAAAAAGGGCTACCAGATCAGGGAGATCCCTGTAGCCTGGATCGAGGACCCCGACACCAGGGTCGCCGTCGCCAAAACAGCCCTCGACGACCTGAAAGGGCTCTTGAGGCTGCGGTTTCGCCCTGGTCACATGCAATAGGTAGGTTGGATTGACTTTTCTCTCAGATGTATTAAGATTGTGTCTAATCAAACTGGAGGAGCCTAGAAGCTATGCCTAATGCCGTCCTGGTAATCGATATGGTGCGGGGTTTCTTTGAGGAGGGCAATCCCCTCTACTTAGGTGAGCGGGCACGCCGCATTATACCCAACATCAAGAGGCTTCTAGAGCAAGAGATAGAGAAGGGCTCCAGGGTATTTTTCCTCTGTGACCATCATACCCCTGATGACCCAGAGTTCGCTATGTTTCCCCCTCACTGTATCTCGGGAACCGCAGAGGCAGAGGTCATCCCCGAGCTCGCCAATTTTTCGAAAAATCCTGGAGAGGTTATTCCCAAGAGACGCTTCAGTTGCTTCTTAGAAACAGACCTGGAGGAAAAGCTAAATGCATTGGCCCCAGAGAAGCTAATAGTCTGTGGCGTGGACACAGATATCTGTGTCCTTCATACGGTATTCGATGCCAGGGGTCGAGACTACGAGGTGGAGGTACCCCCGGACTGCGTTGCTTCCTTCGACGAAAGAGCACACCATTTCGCCCTGGAGCATATGGACAAAGTGCTCGGTGCCAAGCTGGTTGGTCCCCAAAAGGCGCCTAAGGGCGAAAAAGCCAAATTTGAGACCGCCGACGCCATCCTATCCGGAGAGACCGCCGATATCTACTTCGCCCGATCCGTGGAGATTTTACACCGCGAGGGTCTCAACCCTGTGGCCACGATGGAGATATTCCCCTCAAAGGCGGGAGTCCTCTGCGGCATTGAGGAGGTCAAGGCCCTGCTCTCCAGGATTCTGCCCCCGGGTAGCGAGGTATGGGCGCTTGCCGAAGGTGATCCCTGTCAAAGAAAAGAGGTAGTGTTGCGGATAACCGCGCCCTACCAGAGCTACGGCTTACATGAGACTACTATGTTGGGCATGCTGGCCCACTGTACCGGCTGGGCCACGGCGGCCAAAGAGTGCGTAGAGGCTGCTCACGGGATCCCGATCATTAGTTTCGGAGTTCGCCACGTCCACCCCTCTGTATCCGGGGTAATGGACTACGCTGCCATAGTCGGCGGCTGCACCGGCTGCTCCAGCATCGCCGGCGCCAAAATTGCCGGCATAGAGACCTCTGGGACCATGCCACACGCCCTGATCCTGGTGATAGGTGACACCGCCCGGGCTACCCTCGCCTTCGACAAGCATATGCCCCCCGATGTACCTCGCATCTCCCTGGTCGATACCTTCAAGGATGAGGTGGAGGAAAGCGTCATCGTTGCTCGGGCACTTGAGGGTCGCCTTCAGGGGGTGCGCCTCGATACCCCATCGGAGCGGGGTCGGGTCACCGCCGACCTGGTCAAGGAGGTTAGAGCCCATCTCGACCTGGCCGGCTTCAATGAAGTAAGCATCTTTGTCAGCGGGGGGCTTGACCCGGAGCGGATCAGATACTTTCTGGAAAATGGCGCCCCTGTGGATGGCTTTGGGGTGGGAAGCTATATCAGCGGCACCAGGCCCATCGACTTCACCGCCGACCTCCACGAAATAGAGGGAAGGGCCATTGCCAAGCGGGGCCGTCTCCCCGGCATCACCCCCAACCCCCGCCTCAAACGAGTTATGTAGGCTCATCATAAGAAAACAAAAGGCAACAATAATCTAGCTGGAGGTGTATTGATGGCGATTCTAAACAATGTCAATGTGGGTATGCTAGAGCAGGTCATCACAGAGGCGGAGATCGACAAATCCAAAGTCAAGCGCTCCCAGAAGATCGAAGGCGAATGGCTTCTGGATGAGGGTGGGCCCCAGTTTCGGGCGGAAGTGAGCTTCGAGGGCGGTAAGATAGTCATGGAATCTGACCAGCCCAAGAACCTAGGCGGAGGCGGCACCAGGCCCGGCCCCCTGCATTACTGCTTCTTTGGTCTAGTCTCCTGCTACACCGCCACTTTTGCCGTTATGGCCAGCCAGATGGGCATAAGCCTGCGAAAGCTTACCGCTAAACTGGAGGGTGACTTGAACTTCTCGCGAGTCTTCGGCCTATCACGGGAACCGGTAATGGAGGAGATCCGCATCGTCCTGCAGGTAGAGAGCGACGCCACGCATGAGAAACTAGAGGAAGCAGAAAAACTTGCTTATGAGCGATGTCCAGCCATCTTCGCCCTCACTGAGCAGGTGAAACTGAAGACCTCACTAGAGGTCATTAAGTGAAACTCGGTATCATCGTGAATACGAATGACGTGGATACCGCTCGTAACAAGCTGCGCTGGCAAGATTGGGAGGGTGACTATGTGGTATTGGCATGAAGGCATGGGCTGGTGGATGATGTTCGGCGGCATTTGGATGCTGGTGTTCTGGGGGGTTGTCATTGCTCTGGTAGTGTGGGGAATCAGTAAACTTAGAGAACGCGGCGGCTCCGGTTCAGGCACCACTGAAAAGCGCGACCCGCTGGACATGGCCAAGGAGCGCTACGCCAGAGGCGAGATTTCGAAAGAAGAGTTCGACCAGATCAAGAAAGACCTATCCTAGCTCTGAATAAAAGGTACGAGATGTCAACTGAAAGCAAGGCTACGGAAATTGCTAGGAGGCGTTACGATAGAAATGCTCCCTTCTATGACCTCATGGAGGGACTCATTGAGAGCGCTCGCTTCAGTAAGTGGCGACCGCTTCTGTGGAGCAAGGCGGAAGGCACGAGTATCCTGGAGGTCGGGGTGGGCACTGGCAAGAACTTCCCTTACTATCCAGCGGATGCTGATATAACCGCTATTGACTTCAGCGAGAAGATGCTTGAGCACGCCAGGAATAGAGCCAGCAGGCAGAATGTGAAAGTGCGCCTACAGCAAATGGATGTGCAGAACCTGGAGTTCGAAGACAACACCTTCGATACAGTGACAGCCTCTTGCGTGTTTTGCTCCGTTCCTGACCCACTTCGTGGTCTGATGGAAGTTGAGCGGGTGTGTAAGCCTGGTGGCAAGACGGTCTTGCTGGAGCATGTCCTCAGTGCCAACCGTGTTCTGGCCCTGCTCATGAACCTTGTCAATCCGTTGACGGTGCGAATGATGGGGCCGAACATCAACCGGCGGACAGTGCAGAATGTGACTAAAAGCGGTCTAGTAGTGGAGCGGGTTACTGACCTTTGGCTGGGAATCTTCAAGTTGATTGAAGCGAGAAAGAAGACGCTGTCATAGCAGTGCCTCGCTCTAAACCTCTCATGGTTAAACGAAGGTAAAAAATCACACTTGAAGTTCCATCCGTCGAATAACTCGGCGAGCCTCAATAGCCGCGTTGCTTTTACAGCAAGTGTAAGGATCAGTGACAGAGAAGGACGGTTTGAGCGCCTCAGTCAGAGCGGCGAATTTTGAAGAGGATATGATATTTATGACTACCAAAACCTGTGCTATAATTTCTTGGCGGGATATAGTATGAAGGCACTTATTCTAGCTCCTTTTTGTCCATCCGTCCTAGAAAGGCTGAGACAAAGCCTAGAAGTTATCTATGAAAGTTGGATGGATACAAGGAGGCTGGTTCCCGCAGAGGAGCTTATCGACCGCATTCAAGGGCAGGATATAGAAATAGTCGTAATCGAGGCTGACTTCGTTTTTCGCCAGGTTTTCGAGAGGGGCAGAAAACTGAAGCTCGTGGCAGCCTGTAGGGGAAATGTGACCCATGTCGATATAGAAGCGGCCACCGAGCATGGTGTGCTGGTAGTTAACACGCCGGCCAGGAATGCCACTGCTGTGGCAGAGCTGACGGTAGGTTTAATGCTGGCTCTGGTGCGAAATATCCCTGCGGCGCATCAAATGGTCAGCTCGGGTGGATGGGTCGACCCAACTATTTGCTACTCTTCATTTCGTGGCACTGAGCTATCCGGGAAGACCATAGGTATAGTAGGTTTTGGGGCTATTGGGCAACAGGTGGCCAGGATGCTCAGCGCCTTTGAGACCGCTCTAGTAGTATACGATCCCTATGTTAACCCCGAGGAAATCAAAAGAATGGGTGCCAGGCCGCTAGGCCTAGATGAGCTGGTTACGCAATCGGATTTTGTGACTCTCCACTGCCCATCTCTCCCTGATACCATAGGCCTGATCAGTGCTCAAAGAATAGCTTCTATGAAGCCCACCGCCTATTTGGTTAATACTGCTGGTGCAGCCATCGTTGATCGGGAAGCGATTGTCCAGGCTCTTAAAGAACGACACATCGCTGGGGCAGCCTTCGACGTCTACGAGACCTGGCCGGTGCAGCCCGACAACCCGCTTCTGAAGCTAGACAACGTAATCCTCACCCCCCACATTGGAGGCTCGACGGATGAGACCGTGGAGCGCCATTCCCGGATGATAGCTGACGATATTGAAAGATTTTTAAGGGGAGAGCGCCCCAAGAATTTGCTCAATCCTCAAGCGTGGGGTAAGGTTGTCAGATAAATACCTTCTCGCCTTAGACGCCGGCTCTTCGGGTGGCCACGTCCTGATTACCGACCTCCAGGGCCACCCGGTGTCTTTTGCGCAACAGGAATGGACCTACGATACGCCTGCTGAAGTTGCCCCACTGGGGCGGGAGTTCGATGCCACAAGGTTTTGGGGTATCATCTGTCAACTTATAGGGGAAGCCATCAAAAAGGCGGCGATATCCCCTGATGAAATAATCGCAGTCAGTTCTGCCAGCCAGAGGCAGGGCGTTGTCTTTCTCGATAAGGATGGGCATGAACTGTATGCCGGGCCTAATATTGACCTCAGGGCTCTAGCTGAAGGCTTCTCCATCGATAGCGAGTTTGGCAAAGAGGTTTACCAGATTACTGGTCATACCCCCTCCTTTCTCTTCACTCCCGCCAAGTTGAGATGGTTCAAGGTGAATCATCCCCATATCTATGAGCGGATAGCCACCGTGCTTTCCATCAGCGACTGGATTGTTTACCGTCTTTCCGGTGAGCGGATAGGCGAAGTTACCTGCGTCAGCGATATAGGCTTGGCCGACATTTGTGAATTGAAGTGGTCTAGTCGGTTGATGGAAATGCTTGATCTGCCTGAGGGTATTTGTCCCCAGATCACCACCGCTGGTACCTGCGTTGGGACGGTAACGGCAGCGGCCGCTGAGCAAACGGGCCTGGTTCATGACACATTGGTTGTCGTGGGCGGTGCCGATACCCAATGTGGCTTACTTGGTATGGGGGTAAAAGATGAAGGGCATGTGGGGATTGTGGCAGGTTGGAGTGGCTCTATTCAAATGGTGACCGCACAGCCTATTATAGATTCCGAGTGTAGGCTTTGGACAGGCTGCCATGTTATTGTGGGAAGGTGGATCCTGGAAAGTAACGCTGGTGAATCGGGAGGTGCCTATCGGTGGCTAAAAGGGCTCATCTTCGGCGAGTCGAATACAGATATGTATACCCGGATGGATAGTTTGGCACAGGAGGCGCCACCTGGTTCTGGAGGTGTGCTTGCCTTCATCGGGCCAATGGTGATGGATATGAGCCGTCTAAGAACGAGCCTGGGTGGCTTTATTTTCCCCACTACCCCGAGTGTGACAAATATCGAGCGAAAACATCTCATCAGGGCGGCGCTGGAGAACTTCTGCTTCGCTTTTAAAGCTAACTGCGCCCAGCTAGAGGAGATCTCCCAACTGAGGGTGAATGGGATGAGCATTGGGGGCGGTTTGGCGCAGAGCCGATGCCTGGTGCAAATTCTCTCCGATTTAGTTGGCATGGAAGTGGCTTCCTTCGAGATGCCCCAAGTCTCATCTTTGGGAGCAGCCATGTGTGCTGCCGTTGGCTCTGGCATCTATGACAACCTGGAGCAGGCGTTGGAGGCCATGCGACCCATACCCAGAGTAGTTGAGCCAGATCCCCAGAGGGCTAAAGAACATAACCATTACTACAGGAGATGGCTTACCACAGCCAAATGTCTGGAGGATTTAAATGAAAAATGGTATGAGCAAATGGAACTCTGAAAAGAAAGTCGTTCTTGAGGCCGCCCAGCAGATGGCGCAAATGGGATTGGTGGTGGGCACCTCGGGAAATGTGAGCATGCGTCTCGGGGAGCATAGCGGACGGGAATTGCTGGCCATCACGCCCAATGCGCGCTATTACGATACGCTCGATGTCGATGACATAGTAGTAGCCGATTTCGAGGGAGAGAACGTTGAGGGAGAACTCGCCATCTCTATAGAGAGGATGTTGCATATCGGGATTTACAAAGCGCGTAAGAAGGTAAATGCGATCATTCACACTCACCCCGTTTTCGGCAGTGCCATTTCGGTTGCCATCCTGGAGATCCCCGCTTTTCTCGACGACCAGGTTACCTATATTGGCGGGGAGATAAAAGTGGCCGAATATGCTCTTCCCGGCACCCAAGCTCTGGTAGATAATGTAATTTCGGCGCTGGGGCCCAGAAACGCGGTTCTACTAGCAAATCACGGCGCCGTCAGCGTGGGGAGATACATGAGGGAAGCTTTTACCATCTGCGAGTTGGCAGAGAAGACGGCGAAGATATACATTTGTGCCCTGAGCCTGGGAGGGATCAACCCGCTCCCTGCCGAGGCAGCGAAGGTGGAAAAGGCTTTCTTCAATTTTATCCACGGCGATAGCCAATGATACGATAGTTATAATACCACGGGGAATTTGCCGCAAGAAGTCCCCAGCCCAACGCGGTAGCGATATTGCCTGATGTGGAGGAAGCCTCGATGCCAAAGAAAATGCCCCAATATGTAGAAGGATTTAACCCGTTCGGGGATTTAATAGGTTTAGCCTTTACCAGGGTAGAGAAGGGATGCAGTCAGTGTATGCTTGAAGTTAATGCAAAGCTACTAAACCCCCACCGTGCTTTGCATGGCGGAGCCACATATACCATGGCAGATACTGGCATGGGTGCCGCTCTTCTTTCTTGCATAGACGATGATGAGCTTTGTTCAACCATAGAGACCAAGATTGTCTATTTCAAGGCAGTGGAATCGGGTACTCTTACCTGCGATACAAAGGTTATTCACAAAAGCAAAAGAATTGCTACTTTGGAATCAGAAATAAAACATGAAGGTCGCCTTGTCGCCAAAGCTCTCGGAACCTGGTCCATATACCAGGAAAAGAGGGATTGAGTGCGCCCAGTAACGTATACCACTCACAGCAAACTGTAATGGCAGCCAAGTGTGTCCATGTTGTAGTTACGCGGTGGTATATGCTAGGTTGGTGATACTCTAGGGAAGGGGGAATATGCTGAATAGTAGGGCTAGAATCCTTAATCTATTTCTGGTAAAAATAATCGCTCTTTGAGAGCAAAAAGGAGGCTTTCCAATGGTTGAGAAGGGTAGAGCAGCAGTATATACGGGACTGGGACAGCCCATGGAGATCAGGGAGTATCCGGTACCTGAACCTGAGCCAGGAGCCATCCTGATCAAGGTGTCAAGAGCCAACATATGTGGCTCAGACCTTCACCAGTGGCGGGGTGATATTGACCTTGCTGCCCTAGGAGCACCGCTGCCGGCAATCCTGGGTCACGAGATGATAGGCACCGTAGCCAAGCTGGGAGAGGGCATTATCAGCGACTCGGCAGGACAGCCCCTGGCGGTTGGGGATCGGGTGGTTCACCGCTATTTCTACCCCTGCGGTCGTTGCCGGGCATGCCTAAAAGGAAACGACGGTTCTTGCCCAATAGCGCCACTTACTGTAATGAGTACCTGTAAGGAGCCCCCTCACTTCTTCGGCACTTATGCCGAGTACTTCTACCTGCGTCCCAATCACACCGTTTTTAAGGTGCCTGACGACCTCACTGACGAGATGGTAGCTCCTGCCAACTGCGCTCTCTCCCAGGTTATCTATGGCTTGGAGCGGGTTGGGTTCAGCTTCGGGGAGAGTATCGCTATCCAGGGGGCAGGAGGCCTTGGCATATATGCAACCGCTGTAGCCAGGGAAATGGGTGCAGCGAAGATTATCGTCATTGATGGTATCGAGGAGCGCCTGAAGTTGGCAAAGGCCTTTGGCGCCGATGAATTGATCGACTTAAGGGAGATTAAGACCCCGCTGGAACGGTCGCTAAGGGTAAAGGAGTTGACTGGGGGTTGGGGAGCTGATGTCGTCGCCGAACTCGTGGGCTTTCCCCAGGTTATCCCTGAGGGCATAAACATGTTAGGCAATGGCGGACGCTACCTGGAGATGGGCAACATAAATTTTGGAATGACCTATGAGGCTGACCCTTCCAAGCTGGTGACAGAAAACAAGAGCATAGTGGGTGTCATGCTATACGGGCCCTATGCCTTGAAGCAGGCCCTCGACTTCCTGAGCCGAGCCAAGGATAAATACCCCTTCGACAAGATACTCTCTCGTTCCTATCCTCTGGAGGAGATCAACATGGCCTTTGAGGAGCAGGCTAAGGGACTGGTCACCAGGTCTACCATCATTCCCTAGGCCAGGCTGAGCTTATTCCGATTCATACAAGGATGTCCCTTGACATCCCCATGGCCTTCTCTGATTTGCTCAGCCATGCACTCCCCCGGATTCCCTTGTGTCTTATCCGGGTGTTGCCCATTTTAACCACCTCCCTTCCACTACCCTGCCGCCTGGCTGAGCGCCTTGTGCTATTGTAGCGCTTTCTCCACGCTAGCTTCTCAGCTTTGCGAAGTGCAAACCCAAACACGCCGCTGGCCCTGTAGAGAGGGAAGTTAGGGAGATAAACTGGCTCACCGAGAGTGGCGCCAGGTGAAGCGATGAAACGGCAGAGTGACGAGGCTCCTGGCCGAGATGCGGATCTACAGCATGAAGCTGGTATGCTACGAGCATATGCTTGCTACCACTTCTGAAAAGTGGTAGCCTATGGGCTCAGAGAGCTCCTAAGCATGAATCGGGAATAGTCCGCAGTTCCTCGGAAATGTCAGCCTTCTGACATCGCATACTTTGGAAAGTGAGGGGCATCAATGAACGTAAAAACTTTTCTGTCAAAAAAAGAAGGGGTGCCTTCTGAGTTTATCGAAAAAGTTAAATATATTGTAGGAGAGGAAAATGTCTCGGAGAGGGAATGCGACCTCATTTCCTACAGCCTTGACTACTGGTTATACGGAGTATTCCTCTCCCAGTATGGCAATTTGCCATCGCTCCCCTGTGTAGTTATCTCTCCCCAAAATCATGAGGAAATACAGGGTATCCTGAAATGTGCCAATGAATATAAGGTTCACATTACGCCATTTGGTGGTGGTTCAGGTGTGCTCGGTGGCGCTATCCCCATAGAAGGGAGCGCTATCTTGAACCTTCAGAGAATGAATAGATTCATTTCCCTGGATGAAACGTCACTCGTTGCTGAGTTTGAAGCAGGAATTATCGGCGCAAATCTCGAGCTGGAGCTGAATCACAGGGGCTATTCAATGGGAAATATTCCCCAATCACACTACTGTTCCACGCTTGGGGGATGGATTTCAACACGCGCTGCGGGACAGTTCTCCACAAAATATGGGAAAATCGAGGATATGGTTTTGGGAATGGAGGTAGTGCTTCCCGATGGAAGTCTTCTTAATATTAAACCGGTTCCAAGACGCTCCACGGGACCTTCACTCAAAGACCTCTTCCTAGGAGGTGAGGGGGCTCTTGGCATTGTCACCAAGGCAGTGGTATCAGTGCATCCTTTACCAAAGGGAACAGTAAAACAATCGTTTGTTTTCCACTCCGTTGAAGTAGCATTGGACGTGGTGCGGAAAATTTTGAGGGGTGATGCAAGGCCGGCAGTGGTAAGAATATTTGATGAAGCTGAAAGTGAAAGATATTTCGAGGAAATAGGAAAAAAAGTAACGGTTATCTTCATCTCCGAAGGCGAGTCCGATTTCGTGGCACTTGAAAGCAACGTAATTAAGAGAATTGCCCAAGAAAATGAAGGGGAGTCCCTGGGAGAGAATCCGGTGAATATATGGCTTAAAAAACGTTTCGATATAGGTTTAGGTCCTATCCTAATGCAGCAGGGTGGAGTTATAGACACAATTGAGGTTGTCTCTCTATTCAAGGATGCAGCAAATCTGTATGAGGACATGATCGCCTCAATGAACGCAGTGGACGGTGCACTATCGGTTTCGGGCCATTTTTCGCATTTTTACCCTGAAGGAGCTTGCCTGTACATCACTTTCGTCGGTTTCCCCAAAGAGCCGTTCCGTTACTACCAGGATACATGGGCTGCTGCCATGGAAGCCACTGCAAGAAACAATGGCTCTTTTAGCCATCATCATGGAATTGGATACTGGAGAAAGCAGTTCATGCAGCAGGAGTTCGGTGCCAGTGGTGTGGAGTTGCTCCACAGAATCAAATTTGCGTTGGACCCAAATGGTATTCTAAACATAGGAAAACTTGTCTAAGATGGAAGATAAGAAGGAATTGGAACAGATCACCAATTGTGCAATGTGCGCCAACATGTGCAAGCATAGTTGCCCCACCTATCTTGCCACGGGAAAGGAAACAATTACCCCCCAGAAAATAGCACGTCTCATCCTATATGAGGAGAAGGCATTTATTGAAGACCAACAGGGCTTCTTTGACGTGATGTTCCAGAGTGCCATGTGCGGAGCATGTAAGGTACATTGTATCTACGACAATTATGACCTGAGGAAATTCATTCAGAGAGGGCGAAGCAAAGCTTTCAAAGGTGGCATGCTTCCAGATGAGACCAGGAAACGAGTAGAAACGTTCATGAGGTACGGTAACCCCCATGGTGAGCGGCAGCTTCTTCAAAAGGGAACGGGAGACCTCGGTTATTTCGTTTCCTGTTCTGCATACAATGATCAAGAGTTGCTAAAGGCAATGGATAGGATACTCTCGGTGAGCAAGGGGCAGGTTCACCAATTCGGCGGTGCCGATATCTGCTGTGGCGCACCCCTTTACTACGCCGGAGATACACAAGGATTCAAGGAGGCAGCAGAGAAAATGAAAGGGGAGATTAAACGTAGAAAGCTGCAGAAGGTCATTGCAGACTGTCCCACTTGTATGAAAATGATGACCGAGGTGTACCACGAAGTGGGAATTGATCTAGATGTGGAATTTGTTCACACTACCGAATTCCTTAATACTATCCTTAAAGAAGGGAAAATAAAGGTAAACAAGGTCAATACTACAGCAACTTTCCACGACCCTTGTATCCTCGTAAACGATATTGGTATTACCACAGCTCCCAGAGAGGTCCTTGGAGTACTGGGGTTTGAGATAAAGGAGCCGGTCTATTCTGGAGAGGATACACACTGCTGCGGGGGATTATGCGGAGCCAGAATTGGAGATTGCAGTCTCACCGATAAGTTGAGCTTAATGCGCATCAATGAGCTTAAGGAAACTGCTGCCGATGTTTACATTTCAGCATGCCCTACCTGCAAAGCTATATTATCCGGTGTGGACATGAAAGATATAACTGAACTTGTTTCAGAGCAACTAATCGATGAATGAAAAAAGGCTGGCACGAACCATACAAGGTGAAATAGCAAAAGCGACTGGTGAAAGGGCAACGGTCTCTATTGAAGATAGCGTTGTAAGATTGAGCGGGCAGTTTCCCTCCAATCAAAGTGTCGTGGATGCTGGGCATATTGCGGCTAACTTTGAACAAGTTAGGGGGGTAGTAAACGAGATTGATTATCCCGGCAGGAAACCCTTTGTCCCACCCCAAAAGGTATCCGATGAGCTTACTGGAAAAGAGTTCGACGTTGTTATTGTCGGTGGGGGAATAATTGGCGTAGCAATCGCCAGAGAGCTTTCACGATTCAATCTGAGCATGGCACTCATTGAAAGGCACGATGACCTTGGAATGGACCAAACATCACATAGCAACGCCTTAGTACATCCCGCTATCGTTACCAAATATGGCACGCTGAAATGGGAAATGAACTACAAGGGAAACGCAATTTGTGATGAAGTTGCCAGCCAACTTGATGTCGATTTCAAACGGATAGGGACACTCATTGTGGCTGAGAACCCCGATGAAGAACTACTATTTCCATATATAATGGAGCTCGCCAAGAAGCACAAAGACCCGGCTCCCAAGGAACTGGACAGAGAAGAACTGGACAAGATTGAGCCAGGGCTTGCCCCAAATATTAGGAAGGGTGTACTGGTGTGGAACACAGGCATCATCTCTGTATTTGAACTCGTCATAGCTTACGCCGAGAACGCCGTGGCAAATGGAGTACAGTTCTTTATAAATACAAGCGCAATAGGAGTCCAAACCGATGAAGGAAGCATTAAAGCAGTCGATACAACAAGAGGAACCATAAAAACGCGTATCTTAGTCAACGCCGCAGGACTGTATGCCGACAGGATTGCCGAATTTGCTGGAGACAGGTTCTTTACCATTCACCCCAGAAAAGGAGAAACAATCATTTTTGATAAATCCTACCAGCCAGTGCAAACAGTTCTAGCTTCATTTAGCATGGCGGGAGAAAGAGACCCGTATTCCAAGGGCGGAGGCATCATCCCCACGATTGATGGCAATCTTCAGTTCGGGCCTACAGCAGAGGAGGTACGTGATAGCGAGGATGTTTCCACCACATTTACGGGGCTTGAAACATTATTTAGCAAATTCGCACCATTTCTTGAGCGGCTTAAGCCACAATACGAGAAACCCGATAAAAGCAAAATCATCGCTCATTTTGCCGGATGCAGAGCAGCGACATACAAGGAGGATTTCATTATTGAGCCCTCCAAAAAAGTGAAAGGGTTAGTCCACGTTGCCGGCATTCAATCTCCGGGACTTGCATCGGCACCAGCCATTGCCGAAAGGGTGAAGGACATCGTAATACAAGAGTGGCACCCCGCAGAGAACCCACACTTTGATCCAAGGAGAAAAAGGAGCAAACGCTTTTCCGAACTGGATCCAAGGGAAAGAGCGGAACTTATTAGAATTAACCCACTATACGGACACATTGTCTGCCGCTGTGAACATGCTAGTGAAGGCGAGATTGTAGATGCGCTACACAGAGGTATTCAGGCAAAGAGCATCGATGCCATCAAGCGGAGGACAAGGGCAGGTATGGGAAGATGCCAGGGTGGCTTCTGTATGCCGAGGGTTCTGGAGATTATCAGCAGGGAGGCAAATATTGAAAGGGAATTGGTGACAAAGAGCGGGGGGGAATCGCTCATCCTGAGTGGAAGGTTAAAGCAGGTAAAGTAATGAAATATTTTATTGTCATTGATGCGGGTACACAGAATATAAAGGCGTTCATCTTTGATGAAAAGGGGAATGAGGTATATGGCGAGGCATATAGTGTGAACCCTTATTTTGCTACTCAACCCGATTTTGCCGAGCAGGATGCGGAGGAGTACCTGAGAATTACCCAGAAGGTAACGATGAGCGTTGTAGAGAATTCCCGTGTTCCCAGGGATGAACTCGCTGCTGTTGCCATCACAACCCATAGAAGCACAATTGTGCCCGTTTCTGAAGATGGCAGACCGGTTCGTCCTGCAATCACCTGGCTTGATGAGCGTAAAACAGAGGGACTCAAGCTTCCCGGTGGAGCCCTTCTATCACTTACGTTTAAGCTTTCCGGAATGATGCCGAAGCTGAAGGAGTATCAGAGAAGGTCTAAGTTCAACTGGCTCAGAAAGTATGAGCCGGAAAGTTACGACAGAACACACATATTCCTCACCATCTCATCTTATATCTTTCACTCATTAACCAACCAATTCAAAGACTGTTCCTCCATGATAGTGGGGCTGTTCCCCATCGACCTGAAGGGACTTCAGTGGCATCCCAGGGATGTGGTATACAAGATTTTTGGTGTTGAGCGAGAAAAACTACCTCCACTCGTTTCACCAACTGAGATTGCGGGGATGGTTTCGGAGGAAGGAGCAAGGAACTTCGGCGTACCACAAGGGCTCCCCGTAATCATCGGAGCGGGGGACAAACAATCCGAACTGCTAGGTGCTGGCGTAATAAGTAACGATGTCGCTGAAATCAGCTACGGAACGGCTGCGGTCATTGAACTACTCTCCAACAAATATGTCACTCACCCTAAGATGGATTTCTTCACCTGGGGAGCAGCAATTCCCAACCACTGGGCACTCGAAGGCTTTGTGGGGAGAGGATACTGGATGGTATCCTGGTTCAGAAGAGAGTTTGCCAAATATGAGGAGGAAGAGGCGGAGAAACTAGGGATAGAGCCAGAGGATTTGTTTAATAGGAAAATGGAGGAGATCCCTCCCGGTTCTATGGGCTTGATTCTCCAGCCTTATTGGCATCCGCGTGAGAATGACCCCCTTTCTAAAGGTGCCATAGTAGGATTCTCTGGCGAGCATACAAGACCGCATATTTACCGGGCAATTATTGAAGGCATTGCATACGAGTTGCGCAGACTGGGGGAACTAATTGAGAAGCATTCCGGAAGCACCATAAGGGAGTTGAGGGTCGGTGGCGGAGGCTCAAAAAGCGATGAAATAATGCAGATCACCGCTGATATTTTTAATCTTCCCGCAAGCAGAGTGCACACAAGCAATCTTTCAGCATTGGGTGCCGCAATCGATGCCGCTGTTACCCTGAAGATTTATAACAGCTTCCCTGAAGCTGTGGCTAATATGGTAAGAATAAAGGAGACCTTCGCTCCCCGCCAGGAGAATGCGAAGATCTATGATAGGTTGTTTAATGAAGTATATAAAAGGATTTATCCTGCACTTTCCCCGTTACACTCCAAAATAGCTGAAATCACAGGCTACCCCAAGATCCCATGACTGTTTCAATAGGGGTAAGTATCGGCTTCGGAAGGTTAATGAGAGATACGAATGGAAGCTGATGTAACTGTTATAGGCAGCGGACCTGCTGGTCTTGTTGCCGCACTCTACGCTGATAAAAGTGGCGCTAAAAATGTCCTTCTCCTTGAAAGAGAGGAGGAACTCAGTGGCATCTTAAAACAATGCATACACAATGGCTTTGGTTTGGAGCAATTTAAACAGGACTACACCGGTCCTGAGTATGCGGAGCGCCTTCTTGAAGAGCTAGAGAAAACAAACGTGCGCTATTTCTTAAATACAATGGTGATTGCTGTTTCGCCAGACAGGACTATTACTGCAGTGAACCCTGAGAAAGGTGTATTCCAGATAAAATCAAAAAGTGTTGTGCTTGCTATGGGATGCCGAGAACGCTCCCGAGGAAGTATTATTAATATCGCAGGCACTCGCCCTGCCGGAGTATATACCGCGGGAGTGGCTCAAAGATTCGTCAATGTTGATGGATATCTTCCTGGAAAAGAGATCGTTATCCTGGGCTCCGGGGACATCGGGCTCATAATGGCGAGGAGGCTTACCCTTGAGGGGGCCCAAGTAAAAGGCGTTTATGAAATTATGAACTATCCAGGGGGGTTAAAGAGAAATATCGTTCAGTGCCTCAATGATTTCGATATCCCCCTCTACTTATCTCACACAGTAACAGAGATACGAGGCAAGGAGCGCGTAGAAGGCGTTGTGGTATCTAGAGTAGACCAGAAAATGCAGCCAATCGCAGGCAGTGAACAATTCATAGCCTGCGATACCTTGCTTCTTTCCGTAGGATTAATCCCCGAAAATGAGCTGTCAAAGGAAGCTGGTGTGGAACTCAGCCCGATCACAAAAGGACCCGTTACCACAGAGACAATGGAAACGCCGCTACCAGGAATATTCTCCTGTGGCAATGTCTCCACCGTATTTGACTTAGTGGATTATGTCGCCGAAACTGGCATGACTGCAGGTAGGAACGCCGCAAGATTTGCAGCAGGAGCCTGGAAGAAGGAGAGGGGTTCAGTTGAGGTAATTCCGGGGGAAAATGTGAGAGTGCTTTTCCCTCAGCGATACTCTTTTGAGGATGACCTTGTTCTGTTTATCAGGTCTGCAAAGCCAGTCGAGAGGCCGGTGAAAATAGATATTTCCCCTCTGGAAATGCAATTTAAGAGACTTTACACCAGGCCAAACGAAATGATTAGAGTGAAAGTACCCAAGGACAAATTGAAGGGCATTACTAAATCCATCGAGGTCAGTATAACGGAGAGATAAGGATGGATGTGGAGAAGAAACACTTCACCTGTGTTATTTGTCCTATTGGATGCGAGATTGAAGTAGAGCTTCAGGACAGCGAGGTAGCTTCCATGATAGGAGACAAATGCGTAAAAGGGAAAGAATTCGTGCTGCAGGAATTAGAGGAGCCTATGCGCATATTGACCACAACGATTCGTATAAAAGGGGCAAAGTGGGCGATGCTTCCAGTTCGCACCGATAAACCAATCCCAAAGCGATTGTTATTCAGTGTGATTAAGGAACTGGCAAATATTGAATTGCAGGCACCTGTCAGGATATCTGATGTGATAATTAGTGATACTGCTGGCACTGGCGCAAATATTTTAGCTACTAGAAATATGAAGCGGGAGTAGAAAGGCATTCAGGATCGGGAAAACCTAGATTCTACGATTGAGGGGGGTCTGGATGCCACTACATTGTTCAGCCCCTTCTGTCTCCGGACGGGACAATCGGGGCAATCGATTGGCGGGAGCTGCCACGTGGTGTGGCCACGGCTTTTATTAGCCAGCAAGCTGGTTCGCGTCCTCGGGGCTAGACGAAGGCCTTTATCCCCAGAGTATCCCTTCCCACGATCAGTTTCTGCATCTGCGTGGTACCGTCAGGTATTGTCAGAGTCCGGGCATCCCTGAAGTATCGCTCAACGGGATACTCATCGGAAAGGCCCATTGCACCATGTATCTGTATGGCCTTCGATGTGGTCCTCACCGCTGCCTCAGTGGCGTAGGCCTTTGCTAGGGACGACTGCCATCGGGATTTCTCCCCCTTATCCAGCAGGTCTAGTGCGCGGAACGATAGGAGACGCCCGGCTTCGGTCTCGGCTATCATATCTACGATCATCTCCTGTATCATCTGGAAACTGCCCAGTTGGCGGCCAAACTGGATCCTGTCCTGTGCGTATTTAATCGAAGCATCTATAGCGGCCTGAGCGATGCCGGTACAGTTTGCTCCTACCATCGCGCGTGACACGTCAAAGAAGATCATTGTCCGCTGGTAGCCGGAGCCAGGGTCTAGCTGGTTTGCCTTGGGAATCCGGCAGTCGTCGAACGAAAGTTCCGCGGTGGGAAAGGAACGCAGCCCCAGCTTGTGTATCTCTCTGGCGGCGAAAGGAGAGATATCCCTCTCTACAAGGAAAAAGGACATCCCTAAAGGCCCGAGTGACTTGTCTGTGGTGGCGAGGATAAAAGCCGCATCGGCTATGCTGCCGTTGGAAATCCACGTCTTGGTCCCGTTGATGATGTAGTTTTCACCGTCTAAGATTGCAGTTGTCTCCACGCCAGCCACGTCGGAGCCCGCGTTAGGCTCAGTTATCGCCAGGCAACCTATGTAGTCGCCGTTGGCGGCTCGGGGCAGCAACCGCTCCTTCTGCTCCGGGCTACCCGCTTCGTCCAGCAGCCACCAAAAGGCTGCGGCAATGAAAAGCGTTCCGGCAAGGCTTGCCCACACCCTGGCCAGCTCTTCGACGAGGATGCCGTTGGTCTTGTAATCCAATACAGCGCCACCGTACTCTTCGGGCAGAAAGCCAACCAGGTAGCCGAATGGCATCAACTGTTTGATGAGGTCGACGGTCGTTTCCTTGTCCAGGGGCCCTTTCTTCTCCTGCTCATCAACGATAGGCACAATCTCTTTTTCCAAAAAGTTACGTACGTTGGCCTTCAGCATCTTTTGCTCTTCGGTCAGGTCGAAGTCCATGGCCTCCTCCTCTTGCTAGATCGCGTGAATAGGCGCTCTCCCGGTTGGGTTCTGACTTAAGTCTTAGAGCCCGACTATAAAAGTGCTGACAACATTTACCGGGGGAATACCACCCATGTTATGGGTAAGGCCAAATTTTGGATTCTTTACCTGTCGCGGCCCGGCCTTCCCCTGAAGCTGCTTATACATCTCATACATCATCCGCAGCCCGGAAGCGCCAATGGGATGGCCGAAGCACTTGAGGCCCCCATCGGGTTGGCAGGGAATTTTGCCATCAAGATCGTAGAATCCCGCCTCGATATCCTCCTTGGCCCGCCCTCGTGGCGAGATCCCCAGGTCTTCGTACACGGTAAGCTCTGTGATAGAGAAACAGTCGTGGACCTCCATCATGCTTAGCTCCTCCCGGGGGCTCTTGATCCCTGCCTCACTGTAAGCCTTCTTTGAGGCATTGACAGTGGTCTCAACATGAGCATAGTCCCAGTCGGTGAACATCAACTCCTCTCCGGAACTCACAGAGATCTGTAGCGCCTTAACATATACCGGGTCAGGCCTGAATTTCTTGGCCAGGTCAGCCCGGGTCACTATGGCCGCTGCTGCGCCATCGCTCACCCCGCAGCAGTCAAATAGACCCAGAGGCCAGGCTACGATAGGAGCGTTCATTACCTGTTCGATGGTGATCTCGCGGCGAAGGTGCGCCTTGGGGTTCATAGCCCCGTTGTGATGACTCTTCACCGATATATGGGCCAGGGCACGTTTGCCTTCGTCGGGGCTGAGGCCATACTGCGCGAAGTACCTGGTACCCATCATGGCAAACGCCCCAGGGGGAGTAAAGTTGGGAAAGGCGGCTCTCAGCGATGTCCCCATCTGGGTATCGTTTTGAGGAAGACCACCATAGCCAGTGTCCTTAAGCTTCTCTACACCGAGTGCCAAACATATATCATAGGCCCCGGCGGCAACGGCATAGCAGGCACCCCTTAAAGTCTCCGATCCAGTGGCGCAGAAATTCTCGACTCTCGTTGCCGGTATGAACGGCAGCTTTAACGTAGCAGCTAGGGGGATGGCGGATTTCCCTACAGAGACTTCCTCATAGCACGTGCCAGACCAGGCAGCATCGATGTCTTTCTTCTCTATACCCGCATCCTCGATAGCTTCGATAAAGGCCTCGATCATTAAGTCCTGAGGGCCCTTATCCCATCGTTCTCCAAACTGGGTGCATCCCATCCCGATAATAGCGACTCTGTCCTTTATCCCTTCAGCCATAATTCCTCCCTTTTTAATATACTCCTAAACTCGAATTGGCGTTGCTTTCCAGTAGTAGGCGTGGATACCACGAGATACATCGTGGTATTTCCTGCGGAAGCTCATCTCCACCGGCATACCTACCTCAAGCGAATCAAGCTCGGCATCAGTTATATCAAGCAACCACCTTCCTCCACCCTCGAAGTCTACCATTCCATAGATTGCCGGTGGGCTGGGACTGAAGGCCAAGATATCTCCGGTATATGTGAATAAGGAAGCCCTTTTATCGGAGAAGCGATAGCTGTCCATCTCACCAATTGCTCCACACTTGGGGTTGACACATATCTCCTGCGGAGGGTACTGTGGGGTGCCGCAGCGTCTGCACTTCGATCCGCAGAGGCCCAGGATCATCCTGCGTTCCCTCCACAGCGTTGATTGCTGGGTGGGGGCAACCTCTTCTCCACGACCCCCGGTATCTATAGTTAATATCTCACGGAAGGTTACGTATTTCTCATAGCTTCCCAGGTCTTTCTTTGAAGCCAGGTGTTCTTTGATCCCCCTTCTTTTCCTCGCCTTCTCAATCTCCCCGGTTACCTCCAGGAATATAGCATCGCTGCCATTTCCATAGCTGGCAACCAGGATCCTGTCCCCCGGCTTGGCTTCCTCCAGCGCCGCTACCAGCATCATGAGGGTGTAGGCAGTTCCGGTATTACCTATGGCGGTAAACATGTGGTCCTGTATTTGACCATCTTCAAACCCCAACCTCTTCCCTATGTCTGCATGGGCTCTCACATAGAGGCATGGGTAAACCACCTTGGCGAAATCTTTGGGCGTAAGTTTGTATTTGTTCAGCAGCCCGGAGATGGCCTCGGAGATGAACTTGCCATAGCCCTCGTCCCTGATCCATCTGTCCTCCCAGGTGCGATTATATTTATCTTCCGCCGCCCTCCAGTTGTCCACGAAGTCATATGACAGAGAATAGCTACCCTCAACGCTGGCTATCACCCCGCTATCCCCCAAGAGGAGGGCTGCGGCGCCATCCCCGTAGATCTCCTCCTGAAAACCGCCCGGTTTCCCCAGTCTGCAATCGGAGGCACATACCATGACGTTCTTCGCTGAACCCGATGCCACGGCATCGTAGGCGGAGATCAGGGCACCGGTTCCAGCCTTGATAGAGGCGGTAAAGTCCGAGGTTCGAATTTCAGGGGAAAGGTCGAGGGCAGTAGCGATTATCCCCGCATTCTGCCTCTCCCTATAGGGTGTGGTGGTGGTAGCAAAGAACAGCCCGTCGATCTTTTCCCGTTCAGTCCCGTTCAGACAGTCCATGGCAGAAGCTACCGCCATCGTGAGGCTGTCCTCGTCGTAGTTGGCCACTGCCTTCTCACCGGGCAATAGGGATGCTGGGTTTAGCCACCCCAGAGCTCCATAAATAGTCATACGGTTGATACGGTATAAAGGTACATAAGCGCCGTAAGAAGTAATTCCTACCATAGTACTCCATCCTCTCTATTTCTAAGGTAATTGATACTGTAGCATGTCTACGCACAAGATTCAATTGTTATTGACATATTCGGATGGCATCACCCCTTCCTGAACAAAGGATAGTCCGAATCCAAATCTTTCATCTAATATTTCACCGACTTGCCATACTTTTCCCTGAGGACCGTCTTCAGCACCTTTCCCGCGGGGTTGCGGGGCAGGGCATCCATAAAATCCACCGATTTGGGCTTCTTGTAGCTGGCCAGATGCTCTTTGCAAAACTCCACGACCTCCTCCGCAGTCAGGCTTTCTCCTTCTTTGCAGACGACGATGGCCTTGACCGACTCGCCCCACTCCTCATCGTGAACCCCAATTACGGCACACTCAAGGATCTTGGGATGCTTAAAGAGAACCTCCTCGATCTCCGCGGGGTAGATATTCTCCGCCCCGGTGATGATCATGTCCTTCTTTCGGTCCACTATATAGATAAACCCCTCTTCATCCCGCCTGACCAGATCACCAGAGTGAAACCACCCTCCCCTCATGGCTTCTGCAGTGGCCTCAGGATTCTTGTAGTACTCCTTCATCACCGTCGGTCCCCGGTAGATCGCTTCACCGACCGTTCCCACCGGGACATCATTATCGTTGTCATCAACGACTCTTATCTCGATAAAGGGGAGCGCTTTGCCCACCGATGTCTCTCGCCCCTGGGATTCGCTGTGCCGAAGAGCTGAAACCAGCGGACTCATCTCGGTCTGCCCGAACAAATCAAAGATCTTGACATTGGGGAAGTGCTTCATGATCTGCTTCCGGGTCTCTGTGGGCAGAATGGCCGCTCCTGTCGCCCAAACCCGGAGAGAGCTGGTATCGTATTTCTCCAGATCAGGCAACTGCAGCAGGAAGAAGGTCATGGCGGGTATCAGGAGGATTGTGTTGATCCTCTCCTTTTCGATTGTCTTCATGATGTATTCCGGGTTGAATACCTCTGTAGGCAGCACCACAGTGGCACTCATAAAGAACATGAACTGGCAGTAACCGAAGGCCGCCAGATGGAATATCGGAGGAGCGGCAAAAGCCTTGTAGTTCCAAACATCGCCAAGTTCAGGCTCGGAGAGCACAACAGCAGACGCGAGCATCCACATCACTATCTCATTCTTGTGGGTCAGTACGGCACCCTTAGGTCTGCCGGTGGTTCCGGCGGTATACATTAAGAATAGCGGATCATCCTCGTCTATCAGAATCAGCGGTTCCTCGTCGGGATACTTTGCGATCCAGGTTTCGAAGTGCAGCATGCCCTCCACCGGCTTCTCGCTGATGGAAATATAGTTCTTCACCTTGGGAAGGTCTTTTTGAATGCCACTCACCGTTTCCACAAAGACCTCTCCCATGATGAAGGCCTCTGCATCGGAGTGGTCTACAATATATGTGAGTTCTTCGGGATGCAGGCGGAAGTTGAGGGGCGCAGCCACCCCACCGATCTTCCCCAGGGCGAAGTATGCCTCCATGAACTGGTTGCAGTTGAAGGCCAGTATAGCCACCTTTGACCCCTTCTTGATTCCCAAATCCAAGAAAGCATGAGCCAGTCTATTTACGCGAGCGTTGAACTGTTTGTAGGTCAATCGC
>JABUBP010000046.1_pt1 | contig 22801 bp, 19 predicted proteins | sample 7240331 | NCBI WGS metagenome assembly JABUBP01 (sample SAMN07256347, study PRJNA390944) | subsurface metagenome | isolation source: Methane hydrate marine sediment | place: Pacific Ocean: Eastern North Pacific, ODP site 1244 | collected 2002 | reverse complement strand
GTTCTACCAGGCACAGTCGGCAGGAGCCATCAGGGGTGAGCATGGGATGCGCGCAGATGGCCGGAATGTAAATGTCTGCCGATATCGCCGCCTCCAGGATAGATGTCTCCTCGCTGGCTTCGATTTTCTGGCCATCAATGGTCAGTCTAATCATTCCCATGATACACCTCGTAAAGCTTCGTTATCAGTTTTTCAGCTCTGCTATTTATTTTTAACCTCGACTTCGGTCCGGGTTGTTATTTCCAGATTTAAGCAGTTTCACCAGTCGCCAACTGGTGCTCTGGCAGAGAATAATAATATCTTCGTTGGGCAGGTAATCGGTGATGGTGCGGTCGAACATGATGGTGCCTTCGGGAGGAAATTCGGCATCGCCTTTCCAGAGCACCATGGTTAACGGCACCATATTTAAAGCGTGAATGGTCACCGAGACATCGCCGTAATCCGCTTTACGTCCGCCGACCGACTCTGCCATCTCCAGCAATCGCTCCGGTTCATGTCCGAAGCAGGTGACCAGCGGTTTTATGGCTCGATTATAAAAGGTCGGGAAATAGCCGGCGGCATCAGCCAGTTCCTTGAATGAGATGAGCTCACCGGAGAGCGGCGTGCCCTTTGCCTGCGTAACGTAGTGAAGCAGCAGTATTTTGTCTACCAGTGATACGCCCTCTTCACTGTCCTGGCGAGATACGCTGGCGTCCGGATACGTTATGAGGTATGTCTGGTTCAGGAAGTCAAGGGATATCGTTTTCTCTGATTTAAGAAATCTGGCACCGCACCTGTGGCACTGTGGCTCAATATCTTCGATTTCCGCCAGCCGTTCCACAGCCAGGCGAAAAGCCAGTTCATATCCGTAGCCGTCATTCTGCTTGATGGGTAACGTCAATGCCTTGCCTTCATTCATCTGGTTCCGTATCAGGTCTAAGCGGCGACTTCTCCCATGGATGTTACGTCACCAGAGTTTATATTTCCAGCCAGGAGTGGGAGTAGAGCGATTTACCGGTCAGTACCCTGACTGTCTTGGCGTACTTGGCTTCCTCCTCGGATAGAGATGCATAATCGGGCGTCTCACCGTCCATTATTCGGTGTACCAGGCTCAATATTTCTGGTCTCTTCCCCCTCACAATCTGTATCAGGTCGGTATCAAAGGCATCCACGATTGCCGAGTGCAGGCCATACTTCATCAGCATCATGAGATAGGTGCGGTTAAGCCATGGCCGGAGGTGAGTCGGTGTGCCGTTGGAAATGTTGGATAAACCAACCACCGATTTACAACCCGGCGCAATCTCCCCGAGCATGGCCATAAACTCGACGAGTGCTGTGACCTGGTTTATTTCTACCGATAACGGGCTGACAATCGGGTCAATCCAGAGTTTTTCATTGGCAATGCCGATTTCATTGGCCTTGTAAACAAAGTCGACAGCGTTCATAGCCCTTTCGTTGGCATCTCGCGGCATACCCTCGGCGCCCCAGAGCAGGGCGATGACATCGGCGTCGTATTTCTTAGCGAGCTCCAGGCCGGGTCCTATCCGGTCCGGTTGCAGGGAAACGGAGTTGATAAGGGGTGTTTTCTGTGTTGTCTGGAGGCCGGCTTCCGTGGCCGTGAGGTTGGTGGTGTCCAGTGACAGCGGTAAATCGGTGACTTCCTGCACGGTGTTGACCACCCAGGGCATCAGCTCGCTACCGGTCTTTCTGGCCGGACCAATGTTGAGGTCAAGGTAATCCACGCCGGACCCGGTTTCGGCCTTGGCGAGGTCCTGGATTGGCTTGGGGTTTCTATCCTTGAGTGCCGGGCCAATGGTCTGAGACATCATGTTGATGTTTTCGCCTATGAGTATCATTATACCCTCCTTATGGAGTCCATGCCTTCACGAAGGCCGGGATGTGGGCGCCTTCCCTTGGCCCGACCAGTATCTCCCAGCCGGGCAGTTCTTCTTCCAGACCGCCACTTTCCACCGCCGCATATCCCGGAATAATCAATTTCTGGTGTTTTACCTTGTCCATAATGCCACTCTTCTTGACAAAGGGGCCGATGATATCAGCGCTGAACTTGCCGGCGGCCCAGGCGGTCATTACCGAGAGCCCCTCCGTGTCCTGCACCAGAAGCCAGCTGGGAACACGACTGGTTTCCAGGTAGCCCGAGACCAGGAAGTAGGTCAGCGAAAAATTGGTCGTAATCAGCACCGGTGCACTATCACCGGGACTGCCAATTTCGTAGATACCTTCTTTCGTCGCCAGCGGCCGCTGCGGGTCGGTGAAGATGTTCAGCCTTTCCACGAGCAACGGGAACAGGCTTTCGCCGTAGAAATCAGACAGCACGATTATGCCACCGTATTTGACGACAAACATGGAGGCAATCAGCGCTTCTTTCATCGGGTCGTCGGTCATCTCGCAGGGGAAGGTGATGGTGGGAAATCCGAGCGGGCGGAACTTCTTGTTCAGCGCGGCGCTGCGGATGATTATCTGGTCCTCAAGTGCCTGGCGTGAAGTCCTGGAGCCGGAGTCAATAACTATATTCTTCAGTCCCGCCTGGGTCAGTTTGTCACTCAGTGCCACTACTTCTTCCAGGCCCGAGCCTTTTACCGCCACCGGGCAGGAACTTTCCTTGGCCAGCGCCGCGACTTTATCAACGTTATCTTTGGTAGCGGCGTAAATGAGTGGCTTGCGGTCGGCACAGGCTTTCAGTCCAGCGGCCAGGACATCAGGGTTATCACTCATCAGGATGATGCCGCAATCGGTGCCCTGCGCCACCTTGCCCACCACGCCCTCGAACTTCTGCGAGTCGCCGGACTCACCTTTGACCGCCACCAGCTCGGGGCGGAGTAAAAGTCCGACTCTTTCATACTGGAGCGTTTGGCACTTTTGAAGTCTGGCGTTGACCTCGGCATCATCCATGGTGTCCTTGATGAGGATGGCGATGCCGGGCGGGTTCTCAAATCTTTTTTCGTGGCGGAACATAACTGTCTCGCCGCCAATCTTCAGTGCCCGGTCGCCGACACCGATGGTAACCGGTAAAATAGGCGGCGCTGAGGCCTCGGACAGCTTCTCCTTTGATTCCTCAGAAACGTGGGGACAGGCGCTCAGTTCTACCTTGCCCGAAGCTAAACTCATGGCGAAAGCCAGGCAGGTGGGCACGCCACAGTCGCCACAGTTCGTCTTGGGCAGCAATTTAAAAATCTCAATTCCAGTCGGTGGCATGGCAACTCTCCTTTCTTAGCCCAGTATCGGGTCCATGGTCAGGGCTGGATGTCCTTTCTCCTCAAGGAAGGGGAGGATTTCTTCCTCGCTGGTGCCGATGGTCTCATCGGCAACCTTGTCCAGCAGGTCCGGTACTCCCAGTTCCTCGGCACGTGCTTTGAATCGGTCGGCAATTTCTTCCTTCAGTGACTTGGGCATCCAGACTATTCTCAACAAACCGCCGTCTCCGATGATGAATTTCTTCTGGGTGGTGTTGTATTTACCGTGTCCGACAAATCCCGGCGTGCTGATACCGCCACCGATGGTGCCGGCCAGGGTAGTGAACTTCATGCCGCAGGGCGTATCACTGCTGTACTCGCGGTTTACCGTCATTACGCCATTGCAGAGCGGCAGAACGGCGGCGATACACTCGCAGCAGCCGCAGGTGGTCATCGGGTCATTGATGATGCTGTAGAAGTTATAGTGGTCTATCTTCCCGCGGGAGGCCTTGGTGATGAACTCGTTAACTCCCTTCCACTGCCCGAGCTTGGTGTCAATCATCTCGCCCTTTTCCACGGGCTGGTTGGGGCCGGTAGGGCTGATTTCAAAGGCAGCCTTGCAGTCCATCCAGTTATAGGAGCCGCACAGGCCGGTCCTCTCCGGGCTGATGACACAGACGTGGCTCGGGGCAAAGGACTGACACAGCGTGCAGGAGTAATAGATGTCGGTAGTCTCGTCGGTCATGCCTTCAATGCGGACATCGCGGGTGGTATAGACCTCCTTGGCCTTCTCCGCGGTCTCCTTTACCTTGGCTTCTTCGGTATAGAGCTTGACCTGTAACTTGTCGAAGATACGGCCGAAGTCCTGGTGGAGCTTGGCGTGAAGGAGGGTACCGATGTGGGAAAGTTTAAATCCTTTTTCCACCGCCTGCTTGCTGACGCGGAGCCAGGCGATGTCCCTCTGCCCGATGTGCATCAGGCCCTGAGCATAGTTGATAAGGTGGTGGATCTGCCGCTCCAGGATGGGCTCATAGTCTTCCTGCATATTGCGGCCGGCAACTTCAACCACAATCGCCAGTGGCAACTGTGCGCCGGCTTCAATGTCGGTTAATTCCGGCCCGACCACCTCAATCTTGCCGTCCTCCACCTCGTCCATCCGTTTGCTGGTTACCCACTCCACCATCGGGGTGCGGCCGCCGCCGGTCTCAAGGTAAATATCTTCGCCGCGTACGCGCTCTCCCTCGAAAGCAGGGCCGAAAGCTACCGGAATCGGCACCTCCGCCACGGTAACCTTAAGTCCTCTTACCTCTATCGCCTTGGCGACGATTTCGTCGTGGGGAATATTGGAAACAACGTGCTCGTAGGTGCAGACCCCCGTAGGTAAAACCTCGGGTATCGGCGTATCCGCAATCGTCGGGAAGCCGAAGTTAATGGCCCCAGCGGCATTGGCATACCACTCGTCGGTTACGTAGCCGAGGGGCATGGCGAAGGCAAAAATGCGGTCTTTGTTATAGATAAGGTGCTTTCTGTAATCGCCGGGCTCAATACCACCGAAGGTAAACCCGGCCCTGATGGCAAAGCCAGCGGCAAAGACGGTAGCGCTAATATCAGGGCCAAAGGAGACCAGACGAGTTGGCCACCCGATCTGCACTCCCGCTTCCACCAGTTGCTCGGAGAACCTTTTCCCATTATACTCAGCCGACATAAAGATATAGAGGTTCTTCTGCTGCAGCTCTTGAGCGATTTTCACGGCAATCTCATCGGTCGGCGCCGCGCCGAGGACAGCCGCGAAGCCGGGGGCAGTGCCATCGACAAACTCAATGCCTCTCTTTCTCAGGATGACATCATCGGCGGCACCCAACCAGATATTAGTATCGGTAGGGTCTTCCTGTTTGGTATAGAAATCTGGCTCTTCCAGATATCTTATGGCTTCAATAATCTCTTCCGCGAAGAAGGTGACCATGCCGGCATCAAGGGCTGGCGCCAGATAGGGCAGGGGATGCTCTTCCCTTACCGGTGGCGGCAGCAGGACTTTACACTTCTTCAGTATCGGCTCCATATCGCCCAGCTTTTCCACCTTCATGCCTAAAATCCCGTAGATTACCGGCAGATAGTAGGCGGTGTTGGGGAAACCGACGGGTTCATTGGCACCCCATTTATCCATCGCCTGCTGCCACTTCTCTTCTGCCTGCCCGACGATTTTGTAGGCACCTCTGATGGCGGCGGAAGCAATAATTTTTGACATACTTATTAACCCCCTTCTCTCATTACTCTAGCGATTAGGCCGATTCCAGCTCGCGTCTCATCTCCATATCATAGAGGACGCGCTCTCTGGCTTTATCAATGCCCAGGGCCTTGCGCTTTTTGTCAATATGCTCAATCATAAGCTGGGCGGCTTTAACCGGGTCAGGCTCAAAAGCCCACATGCCGCCAAACATAGCCTCGAAATCTTTGAACAGGAAGTTGGTCACCTCTTTGCTGCCGGTGGTCGGCCAGGTTACACCGAATACGGTGAATACCCCGGAGGCGACAAAGTACTGACCGATGGAGATGGCTTTTTCGCTCATCCACTCCGGCGCCGCGCCGGCGGCAGGCAGGTCACTGATGTCATCGCCCAGGCCACCATCTTTGACCATGGCGGTAGCCGCTATCAGGATGCGGCTGTTGTCCACGCAGGAACCCAGGTGCAATACCGGCGGAATACCGACTGCTTCACAGACTGAAGCCAGTCCCTCGCCGGCATATTTGGCTGCCTCGGGCACCATGAGCCCGGCCATAGCACTGGCCATGGCGCTGCAGCCGGTCTGCAGTACCAGCACATCATTCTTTATCAGTTCCTTGACCATGGCAATGTGACCCTCATTATGGGCGGTGCGGGCGTTGTTGCAGCCGACGACGCCGGCCACTCCCCTGATTCGGCCATTGATGATGTTGTCATTCAGCGGCCGGTAGGAAGCTCGGAACAGACCACCCAGCAGATAGTTGATGGTTTCATGGCTGAACCCGGCAATGAGGTCGCATTTCTCTTTAGGAATGCGGATATTTTTACCTCTCCTGGGGAAGTTCTCAATCGCTATTCTGACTATCTCCCTGGCTCCTTCCATAGCTTTGTGCTCGTCAAACTCGATATGCATCGCGCCGCTAATTTTGGCTTTGGGCGAGGTGGTGATAATCTTGGTATGGTAGCACTGGGCAATGTCGGGCAGGGATTCCATAATACACTGGACATCCACCACCATGGCATCCACCGCTCCGGTAACCAGCGCCAGCTCTTGTTGCAGGAAGTTGCCCGCCAGAGGTATTCCGTGACGCATTATTATCTCGTTGGCGGTGCAGCACATGCCGGCCAGATTTATCCCGTTGGCGCCTTTGGACTTGGCCAGCGCTATCATCTCTGGCTCCTGAGCGGCGGCGACAATCATCTCGGAGAGCAGCGGCTCATGGCCATGAATTACCAGATTTACTTCGTCTTCTTTAAACACCCCCAGATTTACCTGGCCCAGCACCGGAGCCGGGGTGCCGAAGAGGATATCCTGAAGTTCGGTGGCAAGCATGCTGCCACCCCAGCCATCAGCGATGGATGACCTGACCCCCTGTTTCAGCAGGTTTTGGTAGTCCTGGTCAACCCCAATGTGAGTGCGGTGCATTATCTCCACGATTTCTCTATCGATACCCCGTGGAGCGACCCCTTGCTGTCGCCACAGTTCCTGGCGCTTCAGTGGCGCTCTCTTCAAGAACAGGACTTCACCCTCCTGCCGTCCGAACTCAGCCAGTGCCTTTCCCCCGATGTCAATGGCTATTTCATTGTTACTGCGGTCTCCAATCTCAATGTCCCATTCCAGGGCCAGTGCCAGCAGCTTCTGCTCATCTTTTATCTCGTAGCCAGGGGCTTCCTCTTTGGCGGCGGCAAGAAAGAGCTCAGCCACCCCCCGGCCGTGGTCGGAGTGAGCTGCCGCCCCGCCGGCTATCATCCGGATGAAATTACGGGCGGCGATAGTCTCACTGGTAGCCCCGCAGATGCCCCGCCGCTTCTTTTTCTCTTCCGGCGTTTCTTCTTTGCCTTTCGGTAGTGGTACCCGGCAGGGTCCCATACCGCAGTTTTTACAGCAACTGCCCACGGCGCCTATGGGGCAGGGCTTCATCTGCTCGGCTCTATCGAAAGCAAGGCTGACCTGGTCGGTGCCGGCTTTATCGATTAGCTCGAGACTGGCGGTATCGACACTCTTTTTGGTCTTTTCCACTTCTTCGGCCATTATATTATCCTCCCAGTCCTTGATTTTATATCAGGCAGCCGTCAGTTCGGCCAGCATATCCTTAATCAGTTTGATTGCCTCGGGATGCCTCATTATCAACACGTCAGCACCCGCCAGAAGTAAACACATGGCGGACATGGCCTCAAGCAAAATGCCTCTCTTTTTGGTGTCCCCCATCTTGGGGTCTTCTTTTTCGGAAATTTGAGCTTCTTTAGCCTTCCAGACTTCTCTGGCGATATTGCCGACAATCGGGAATTGTAGTTTATCATCCTGCTGGGTCAGCGCGGCCATTCTCATTCGTTCCATGATCGAGTAGGCGTACTCAATGCCGTAGCCAATGCAGCTAACGGTGGGGTCTATAACAATCAGCTCGTCAGGGACACCGAGGTTGCCCAGCAAAATGTTTAGCTGCTTGGCCAGGTTGATGTCGATGGGCGATGAAGATACCACGGTATGCTGGTAGCCAATCGCCGCGGCACCGAGCTGCTTGTGGTCGCCTTCTTCCACCGGGCCAATAATCAAATTTTTCCCGTGGCAGACTTCGGTTACCTTGCGGAAAACCTCAACATCTTTATCATGGTTGGCGGTGCCCCAGACGATGAGCGGGACATCAATCGCATCGGCGACCTTTTTGACGACTTCGGTCGCCTCATCGGCACCGCGGTCAAGGCCATTGGGGTCGGTGCTGACCAGTTGCAGGCATATCATCTCCGCGCCGTAATCGGCGATGCACTTTTTAGCCCAGGCAGCGGGATCGTCCGTGACGCCGGCGAAGGGCTCCAGGGCGGCTTCAGGCCATTCCTCGGGGGGGGAGTCGTAGACCTCCATGGCGATTCTGGGCAGACGCGGCATCTCGCCTTCGAAAAGGTAGAACGGATAGCAGCTCTCTCCGCCAACGACGACGGCCTTATCACCCGTGCCCAGTTTGATTTCTTTAATTTTACCGGTATAGGTGGTCTTTGGTATCTCAAATGCCATTTCTATCTCCTTTTCCTAGGCTGGAGTCTTGCGTTTTTCGCTGCCAAACCAGTCTTTTCCGTACCAGTATCGTTCCGCAGTGCGAAGGTATTTCAGTTTGTCGGCTCGATTTTCCAGTTTCTGCCGCCACTTCCCCATCTCTTCACCCTCGGGCTTTCCCTTCTCGTAAGTTGCCCCGAGCACTTCCACCTTGTCGCGATTTGGTGCGCCAGTTTCCTCAACCTTATTTTCTTCCATAATTGCCTCCTTCTAAGCCAGGCCTGCGGCCAGCTTGGCTGCCTTTACTGTATTCAGCATCAGCATAGTTATGGTCATCGGCCCAACGCCTCCCGGCACCGGCGTTATGGCGCTGGCCTTTTCTTTTATAGCCTCAAAATCAACGTCGCCAACCAGAATGGCTTTGCCCTCCGCTGTCTTACCGACCCGGTTCACGCCGACGTCAATTACCACCACACCCTCTTTGACCATATCGGCGGTGATGGCTTTGGGTCGGCCGGCGGCTACTATCAGTATATCAGCCCTGCTGGTGTGAAAGGAAATATCGCGGGTGCCGGTATGACAGATGGTGACCGTGGCATTGGCCCCTGGCCTTTTCTGCAACAGCATATTGGCAATCGGCTTGCCGACGATGTTGCTCCGGCCAACGATGACAACCTCGGCGCCTTCTATCTGCACTCCAGACCTGACCAGCAGCTGTTGAATGCCATGCGGGGTACAGGGCAGATAATCCGGCTCCCCTATCATTAACCTTCCCACATTTACCGGATGAAATCCATCCACGTCCTTTTTAGGGTTGATGGCGTAGAGGATTTCCGTTTCAACGAGGTGCTTTGGGAGGGGAAGCTGCACCAGGATGCCGTGTATCTTAGGGTCTTTATTCAGCCGGTCAACGAGCGCCATTAATTCATCCTGAGAAGTCTTCTCGGGCAGGTCAAGCCTTTCCGAGTAGATGCCCAGTTCAATAGAAGTTTTTTCCTTAGCTCCCACGTAAGATTGTGACGCCGGGTTCTCACCGACCAGTACGGTGGCCAGGCCCGGCACCAGGTTGTGCTTTGCTTTGAGCTGGGCAATCTCCTGTTTCAATTCCTCACGAATCTGTTTGGCTATTTCCGTCCCGCTGATAATCTTTGCCGTCATTGCTTTACTCCTCTAAAGCGTTTTTATCGCTTTGACTTTATCTTTTAACAGTTCGGCCATCAAGGTATCAACCGCATTCGTCGCCTGGCAATCGGGCAGGCCGAGGAGCGGTTTCATCGCCATGTCAGATTCACTCACGGTATCATCCAGAGGAATGATGGCGGCTGGTTCCATGCCCAGCCTGGTCAACTCCTCTCTAATATGCGGGTCTATGCGGTCGGGAACCATATTTATGATAACTGACTGCCTTTTTACCACCAGCTTGAGTTCATCAACGAGTTCTCTGACGCGGGCGATGGTACGGACGCCTTTCACCGAGTGGTTGGAAACGAGGAGCAGTTCGTCAATATTCTGCGTGGTGCGGCGACTCAGGTGCTCCATCCCGGCTTCATTATCCATAACAATGTACTGGTAGTTACCGGCCATGCTGTCCATGAACTTGCGCAGGAGCAGGTTGGGATAGCAGTAGCAGTCGGGGCCCTCTCCCCGGCCCATAGTCACCAGGTCAAGGCCCTTGCTTTCCACCATGGCATCGTTGAGTCTCACTTCCAGGTATGCTTCCTTAGTCATTCCCGGCGGGATGTTGATTTTCTCTTCATTGAAGGTGGCAATGATGGCGCCAACGGTCTGCCTGATACTGAGCCCGAGGCTCTCACCGAGGTTGGCATTGGGGTCGGCATCCACCGCCAGAATTGGCCCCAGGCCGTTCTGCTTCAGGTAGCGGACGACCAGGCTGGCAACGGTGGTCTTGCCACTACCACCTTTGCCGGCAACGGCAATATTATAGCTCAAACTTTGGTCCTCTCTTTGGGGTTATTGTTTGACCTTCCGGCCAGCTTTTTGCTCACCGTGGGAAATTCCTCGGTATTGGTGTGCGGCAGGAACAGCGCGGCTACGTAATTATTCATGAAGTCCACATTCTCGCTCAGCTCGAAATTGGTCATCATCTGGGCCACTCTGCGGGCATCGTCAAGCAGGTCTGTGGAGAAAGATGTCAGCCTGGCGCCCAGAAGTGAGCCATTGCCGATGAAGATAAATCGTTCCTCGGGCAGTTCAGGGAGCAGGCCGATGGTGATGGCCCTTTTAATGTCAATATGGCTGCCGAAAGCACCGGCGATAATCACCTGGTCGAAGTTGCAGCATTCAATACCCACGCTTTTACTCAGGGTCTGGCAGCCGGCATACATGGCGGCCTTGGCGCGCATCAGATTATCAATATCAACCTCGGTAATCACGATATCACTGCCAATCTGCGTTTCCGCTGCCCGGGCCAGGACGTACTCGTAGCCATCGGCGCCCGGTCTGACTCGCCTGGTGGACAGGTCCTGGTTGAACTTGCCGTTCTGCCCGATGACGCCGGTTTCCAGCATCTCGGCAACCGTATTAATCAAGCCCGAACCGCAGATGCCTTTTGGCCTGGCGTTGCCGATGGTGCCGATTTTCGGTTCGAAGGTTGACGGGTTGATTTTAACATCCTCGATGGCGCCCTCGGCGGCAATGATACCATGCTTGACGCCGCCCCCCTCAAACGCCGGCCCCGCGGAGCAAGAAGCGGTGACCATCCAGTCTGAGTTACCAACTACTATTTCTCCGTTGGTGCCGACATCCATGAAAAAGGTCAGCGCCTTTCTCTGGTGCACGCCGGAACCGACAATCCCGGAGACAATGTCTCCGCCCACGTAGCTGGCCACTGCCGGGAAGGGGAAGAGGTGGGCGTGGTCACTGACCTGAATCCCCAGCGAGTTTGCCGGCACCGGGGGGAAAAAATTGGCCACGGGTGTATAGGGCGTCAATCTGAGGTACTGAGGGTTGAGGCCGAGCAAAATCTGGGTCATGGTGGTATTGCCGGCCGCCATAATATGGCTGATGTGTTCTGTCTCAACCTTGCTCTGGTCCTGCAGTTCCCCGATGATGTCATTGATGGTGGCGACAACCGCCTGCTGCAGTTTCTTCAGGCCACCCGTTTTCTGGCAGTAAGCAATACGGGTGATGACGTCTTGTCCGTAGCGTATCTGGCCGTTGTAGGCCATGCTCTCGGCCACGACCCGGCCTCGGTTTAAATCGAGCAATTGCCCGCAGACGGTGGTGGTGCCGATGTCAAAGGCCAGCGAGTAATGCTTGTCTCTGGTGTCCCCGGCCTCGATATTTATCACTTGCGGCCGGCGTCTGTCTCCGGCCCTTGATTTCACCGCGGTAACCAGTGTCGTTACGGTAGCTTTCCAGTCGCCATCACGTAGCGTTCTGGCCAGCTTTTTCACCACCTGGAAGTCAATGGACAGGTTGCTCAGATGGTAGCGCTGCTTGAGACCCCGGAGCAGGCGGGAAAGGTCGCTGGTGTTGTCATCCAGCGTGGGCGGCGGCAGCTCCACGAAATATTTGCTCAGGGGGGGCACAAACCGCCAGCCGGTGGCGAGGACTTCAGAGACTCTCTTCTGCTCCTGGGCCAGGACCGCTTTTTCCAGCCTTGACTCAACCGGAACATATATGGACAAATCGGAGAGAACCCGGCTCTGACAGGCCTGCCGGATTCCTTTACTGAATTCCTCGCCGGTGATTTTATCGGTTCGGGTGGTCTCTACATCGCCTTTTTCAACCTGTACTTTGCAAGTACCACAGGTGCCAGCACCACCGCAGGAAGCGTAAATACGCACCCCGGCGGCAATAGCCGCCTGCAACAGATTCTCTCCCTGGTCCACCACAATTTCCACGTTGTCCGGATTGAAATGGACCTTAAGTTTTTTCTTTTCTACTGTCTTGGCCATCTACATTAATATTAAATATTATTAGATTGTTTAGAAGAGTCCCCGTACCTTGCCTGTATCGACATCTACATCAACCTTGCGGAAGGCCGGGTCGGAGCTGGTGCCGGGCATCAGGCTGATGGTGCCGGCGCAGGGGCAGAGGAATTTGGCTCCAGAGTAAATAAGGATGTCGCGGATGGGCAGCGTCCAGTCTTTGGGCACTCCTTTTTGTGCCGGGTCGTGGGTGAGGGACAGATGGGTCTTCACCATCATGGTGGCATACTCGTCGTATCTGGGGTCAGCCTCAAAGGCTTTCGCTTTAGCTTCCGCGTCCGGCGTCCAGGAGACGCCGTCGGCGCCGTAGACCACCTTGGCGATTTTTTCCACCCGCTCGCGCAGTTTCATCTCCATCGGGTAGAGGAACTGGAAGTCGTTCTGGTCATTGCAGGCGTCTATGACAGCATCAGCAAGCTCCAGAGCACCATCACCGCCGTTTGCCCAGTGTGAGGATACAGCGCAGCGTGCCCCGGCTTCCTCGGCGGCCTTCTTTACCACGGCTACCTCTTCCTTGGTATCGGTATGGAAAGAGTTGATGCAGACCACCGGGTTGATACCGGATTTGCGGATAACACCGATGAGGTGCAGCATATTGGGCAGACCTTTCTCCACGAGTGCCACGTTTTCCCTGGTATATTCGTCAGGCAGGGCAAGGCCAGCCACCACCTTGGGGCCGCCACCGTGCATCTTCAGGGCGCGGATGGTGGTGGTGAGCACGGATACGTGCGGCTTAAGGCCGCTGTTGCGGCACTTTACGTTCCAGAACTTCTCAAAACCGATGTCAGCGGCGAAGCCGCTCTCGGTGACGTGATAGTCGAATAATTTGAGGCCAACGCGGTCACCGATTATGGAGGACTGGCCCACGGCGATATTGGCAAAGGGACCGGCGTGAACCATTACCGGTTGATACTCGGTACTGGAACAGAGAGTTGGATTAATGGTATTGCGCATCCAGGCGGTCATAGCCCCGCCCACCTCTAAGTCGCCGGTGGTTACCGGATTGCCCTTTTTGTCATAGGCCAGGGTAATCTCATCCATCCGTTGGCGCAGGTCAGCCAGGTCCCTGACGATGGAGAGCATTGCCATCAATTCGGAACCCACGGCGATGCCGAACTTCGACTGCATCGTGTAGCCGTCCATGCGACCACCCAGGCCGATGATTATCTGGCGCAGGCTCTGGGCACAGAAATCCATTATCCAGCCGAACTCCACCCTGGTGGGGTCAATGTCCAGCCGGCGCATCTTGGTCAGCCGGGCGAGCTGTTCGTCATCGTAATTGCGCTCGTGCTGCATCCTGGCGGTCAGGGCGACCATCGCCAGGTTATGGGCGTTGATGATATCATTGATATCACCGGTGAGACCCATGGAGAACTCGGTCATAGGGATGAGCAGAGCGTTGCCACCGCCGGCAGCGGTTCCCTTGATATTCATGGTGGGTCCGCCCGAAGGCTGGCGGAGGCAGCCACCTACACTCATGCCCTTCTTTCCCAGACCTTCTATGAGTCCCAGGGAGGTGGTGCTTTTACCTTCGCCGAGTGGGGTGGGGGTGATGGCGGTTACCTCAACATACTTGCCATCGGGCTTGTCTTTGAGGCGGTCGATAATCTTCAGAAAATCAAGTTTGGAGATTTTACCGTAGGGAAGAATCTCGTCCTTCTCCAGCCCCAGCCGTTCACGCCACTCCTCCGGCATTGGCATATTCGCCTCGGCTGCTTCGGCAATCTGCCAGTCCTTCATTTTGGTTGCGTCGTACGCCACGGGGACCTCCTGTATTGTATTTTTAGCAACTAATCTTATTTAAATCTGGCGGTTTCTTTTACGGTTATCAGTTTCTGATAAATATTCTTTACTTCATTCATAACTACCGGGCTGGCGTCAACCAGAGGTTGATTGGCCAGGTCAGCATCGACGATTGCCTGATCGTAGGGAATGAAGCCAAGGAATTCCAGGTCAGGCAGGCTGGAAATGAGGAAATCGCGGTCAGATTGAGTTCGGATTTTGTTGCCTGCCACGGCGATATTCTTCAGGCCGATGTCCTCGGCCAGTCCATTTATGGAGCGGGCGGTTTCCAGGCTCCGCCGTCCCGGCTCCACCACCACAATCAATTTATCAACGGCACCGGCGGTCGCCCTTCCCAGGTGCTCTATGCCTGCTTCCATATCCATTATGATGACCTCGTTTCTGGCCAGAAGCAGGTGGCTCATCAATGCTTTGAGCAGCGTATTTTCCGGGCAGTAGCAGCCGGTACCTCCTTTTTTAATTCGCCCCATAACCATCAACCTGATACCGTCAAGTTTTTGCCAGTACTTTTCCGGGAGGTCGTCAACCTTCGGATTCAGTTTGAAATAGGCCCCCGAGCGCCCCGGCTGAGTTTCCGTGCGCTCGGCGATGAGGTCTTTCATTTGTGAAATGGGGACAATGTCCTCCGGATGGGCGAAGCCAAGGGTGGCGGCGAGGTTGGCATCCGGGTCGGCATCGATAGCGAGGACGGAATAGCCGGAGGCGGCAAAAGTGTGGGCGAGCAGGGATGCCAACAGCGTCTTGCCCACGCCGCCTTTACCACTAATCGCTATCTTCATAGTTTGATACGCAGTAAACTTTATACCCGGTTGCTCCAGGGAGAGTGCATTTGATATTTTGAAGCCGATTTACCCCGCCGCCTATTATACTACCTTATTATTAACGGTGGCAAGAGTAAACGTAGAAATTTGACCAGACTTCGTACTAAACAGCCAGTGTGGGAGGTGCTTTATTCTTTTCAGCAGGTTGGGGTGCGTGGTGAAAAATTCCATCATCTTCTGATTATTTGTTTTTTGACTGCTGAAAAACTAAAATAAGACGGTGTGGTCAGGATAACCTCTATTTTTAAATACTGGTAGACAAGGGGGCAGAAAATGGTGAAAAAGCTGTATCCGGTATGCGCACGCTGTACCAAGGTGGTCTGCTTTCCGCTATTAAAATCAGGTGAAGAACCTCCCATCGATGATGCGCCTGCCTTTTGTCCGATGAAGCTGATGCCCGAGTTAATTGAAAAGGTAACCACCGAATATGACCGCCCGGAGGTTAGGGAGTTTGCCCGTCTCGCTTCGGTACAGGAGTTCGAATGTTACGAACAAGTACCGGGGGGCAGGCGCACCAAAATCCCGCGGGTCGAGGAGCTGATTCAGTTTTCCCACAAGTGCAATTATAAGAAACTCGGCATTGCTTTCTGTACCGGGCTGGCCAATGAGGCCCGCATCCTGACCGATATTCTGGAGAACAAGGGGTTTGAGGTGGTTTCGGTACGGTGCAAGGTGGGGGCGACACCTAAAGAAAGAATCGGCATCAGGGAAGAGGAGAAGATACGGGGCCCGGGATGGCTGGAGTCAATGTGCAGCCCGATTGTCCAGGCTGAGATATTGAACGCGGTCGAGGTAGATATGGCCATCATGCTTGGCCTGTGCATCGGGCACGATACCTTATTTATTAAATACTGTCGTGTACCCCTGACGGTGCTGGCGGTAAAAGACCGGGTCTTTGGCCACAACCCGCTGGCAGCGCTTTACCTTGCTAATACTTCATACTACGGTCGCTTGATGGCCAAAACTGAGGATTAAAAGTCAGCCTTACCGAAAGGAGGTCAGGAAAGATGGCCATTCTTGAGATAAGCGTCATGCCACTGGGCACCGGGACGCCCTCGTTGAGCAAGTTTGTCGCCGGCGCGGTAAAAGTGCTTCAGGAGGAGAAAAACGTAAAGTATGAGATGACCTCAATGGGTACCAATATTGAGGGCGACCTGGAGCAGCTCCTCGATTTAGCCCGGAGGATGCACCGTTCCGCTTTTGATGCCGGCGCGCAACGGGTGGTGACCACCATCAAGATTGATGAGCGGCGGGACCAGGCGGCAACCATGCAGAGCAAGGTGGCATCGGTGAAGAGGGAGCTGGGAAAGGCCTGATGATGCAATGGCGTTAGTCCACGTTCTTATCCTGCTGGGCGCCGGTGTATTCGTCGGCTTTGCCGGAGGCCTTCTCGGGGTGGGCGGCGGCTTCATCATGGCGCCGGTACAGTACTTCGTCTTCATTGACATGGGTGTGGTGCCTGATGACGCCATAAAGCTGGCCTTCGGCACCAACCTGCTGGTCATCCTGTTTATTTCTCTGAGTGGAACGTGGCGCCACCACAAGCTGGGGGCGGTCAACTGGCGGGTGGCGATTGTCATGGGTATCTCCGGGCTGGTGTTTGCTTATGCCGGGGCTACCCTGGCGACGCATCTTCCTGGGGAGGCGCTGAAGGTTGCTTTCGGTATTATTGTCCTGCTCAGCGCTATCCGGATGCTTACCGCAAAAACAGGGCATACTGAGCGAGAACCGGTATCAAATCCCTGGGTGTGGTTTGCCTGGGGCATACCTTTGGGTTTAATCGCTGGCATGCTGGGTGTTGGCGGGGGTGTGGTGGCGGTGCCGATAATAGTGCTGGCGCTCAGATTTAATATCCATCGTGCTGTGGCCACATCTCTGGCCATGATTATCTTCAACAGTGTCGGAGGCCTTGTGGGCTACATTATCAATGGGCTGAACATTCCGGGTCTGCCGCCTTATTCCATCGGCTATGTGAACCTACCATCGGCTTTTCTTTTAATCGTAAGCAGTTTCATCATGGTGCAGGTCGGCGCCATTATCGCGCACCGGCTCCCGGGCCAGTATCTCAGGTTTATCTTTATTCTACTCATGTTCTACATCGGGTTAAAGATGCTCGGTGTTTTTGACTGGCTGGGCTGGCCGATATAGTTATCCGACATTGCATTTTCCACTTCCTTGTGCTATAGTAATCATCTGGAAGAGAATAATAAACCGCTAGGGGTGCTCACGGGCTGAGAGGTAGTTCGCGCCAACCCTGTGGACCTGACCTCGGTAATACGAGCGTAGGGAAGCGGCAGTAACTTGGACCAAGGGTCTAGGAGGAACCGCCGGGGCCCTTGGTTTTTGCTTTGTGGAGGAAACTATGACGCAACTGGAATCGGCCAGGAAAGGCATTGTAACGCCACAGATGAAAATAGTGGCGGAGGCAGAAGGCCTTGACGCGGAGTTTATTCGGGAGGGTGTCGCCAGGGGGAGGATAGTTATACCGGCCAATATCAATCATAATGAGAAACTGATTCCCTGCGGCATCGGCCAGGGACTGAAGACCAAGGTCAATGCCAATATCGGCACGTCCTCTGACTTTGGTGATATCAATACGGAACTGGAAAAGCTGCGCGTTGCCATTGATGCCGGCGCGGACACGGTGATGGACTTGAGCACCGGCGGCGATATCAACGCCATCCGACGGGACATCATTGCCGCCAGTACGGCGGGAATTGGCACCGTGCCCATCTATCAGGCGGGCCTTGAGGCCATAGAACGGTATGACGCCATCGTGAAGATGACAGCGGATGACCTGTTCGCGGTGATTGAAGAGCATGCCAAAGACGGCGTCGATTTTGCTACCGTGCACTGCGGCGTTACCCGGGTGGCTATCGACCGCCTCAAGAACCAGCACAGAGTTGCTGACGTAGTCTCGCGTGGTGGTGCTTTCCTGATTGGCTGGATTATCTATAATGAGCAGGAAAACCCGCTCTATGCGCAGTATGACCGCCTGCTGGATATTGCCCGCGAATATGATGTTACCTTGAGCCTCGGCGATGGCCTGCGTCCCGGCAGCCTGGCTGATGCCACAGACCGTGCCCAGATAGAGGAACTGCTAACCCTGGGCGAGCTGGTGGAACGGGCCTGGGAAGCTGGTGTACAGGTGATGGTGGAGGGGCCGGGTCATCTGCCCCTGAACCATATTGAGACCAATATCAAGTTGCAGAAAACGGTCTGCCGGGGAGCACCGTTCTACGTGCTGGGTCCGCTGGTAACTGATATCGGTGCTGGCTATGACCATATCACAGGCGCCATCGGCGGTGCCGTTGCCGCTGCGGCCGGTACTGATTTTCTCTGCTACGTGACACCATCCGAGCACCTTTCTCTGCCGGATTACGAAGATGTGAGGCAGGGGGTAATTGCCTCACGCATCGCCGCTCATGTCGGTGACATTGTAAAAGGGGTAAAAGGCGCCGAGGAGTGGGACCGTAAAATGTCAATGGCACGTAAAAAGTTCGACTGGGAAGAGCAGGCCCGGCTTTCACTGAACCCGGAGCGCTCCCAGAAGGTGCATCGCCAGCACGCTACTGCCGGCTCAGCCTGCAGCATGTGTGGCAAATACTGTGCCATGGAGCTGGTGGAGAAGTATCTGGGCGTTGGCTCGACCCGGTGTTAGCTTGACATAATCGCATGGGCGGTGCATTTAGTTTAGGCAGAATATTCGGTATTCAGTTCCGCATACACTACAGCTGGTTCATCATCTTCGTGTTGATCACCGGTTCCCTCTCCTGGCAGTACTTTCCATATACCTATCCCGAATGGAGTGCACCGACCTACTGGCTCACCGGCATAGCGACCAGCCTGCTTTTCTTCGCTTCCGTGGTAGCTCATGAGCTGGCCCACAGCCTGGTGGCCCGGGCCAATGATATCCCCGTGAAAAGTATAACCTTGTTTCTTTTCGGAGGGGTGGCCCATATGGCCCGTGAGGCCAGCCGGCACGGGGCGGAGTTAAGAATGGCCCTGGCTGGCCCGGTGGCGAGCCTGGTCATTGGCGGCTTGTTTTTTGGGCTCCACCTGTTATTGCAAAGCGTCAATGAACCAGTAGCCGCATTGACGTTCTGGCTGGCACGGATAAACGTGGTGCTGGCCCTCTTCAACCTTATCCCCGGCTTTCCCCTCGACGGCGGTCGCGTCTTCCGCTCCCTTTTATGGCGCTTCAGCGGCAACTACCAACGCGCCACCCGTATTGCCTTCGAGGTTGGGCGGGGCGTGGGTTACCTCTTTGTGGCTGGTGGCGTCATTCTGATGTTCCTTTCCCGGGAAAACTGGTTCAACGGCCTCTGGCTGGCATTTATCGGGATATTCCTGGCCTATATGGCCACCGCCAGCTACCGGCAGACACAGTGGCAGGCGGCACTGATGGGAGTCAAAGTAGCTGATGTCATGACCACCACCTGCCCGGTAATATCGCCATATGTGACCATCAGCCGCGTGGTTCAGGACTATATCTTTGTCGGAGGGCACCAGTGTTTTATGGTCACTGATGGCGGAGAGCTACAGGGCATACTGACTCTGCGTAACATCAAGTCGGTTGACCAAAAAACCTGGGACACCACAGCCGTGAGTGATGTCATGACTCCAGCGGAGCGGTTAAAGGTGGTCCGGATGGATGAAGAGGTACTGAGCGTGATCGAGCAGATGGAAGAATATGGTATCAGTCAGATGCCGGTGGAGAGCGGGGGCAGAATCATCGGGCTGGTCACACGTGATGATGTGCTCAGGCTTCTATATACGCGTTCTAGACTGGGTATATGACGTCTCAGGTCTTCTACTCCTTTGGTGGGTTCTCCGGTAGCTACAGCTTCTATTGACTTTTAAGGTCGGCGTAGTAGAATGAGGACAACGCAGAAGCGTATTCGCTCATCGGTGATATGTTTTTTTCAGCGCATGGTAATCGATAATTGTGTTGCCAGCAAGGGGGGATTAGATTGAAAGCGGTTATCCTGGCCGCCGGCGAGGGCAGCCGTATGCGACCCCTTACCTGCACCAGGCCCAAGGTAATGCTGCCCATTGCCAATAAACCCATACTCGAGCATTTGCTCTTGGAGGCGATTACGGCGGGCATCAGCGAGTTTATCCTTGTGGTTGGCTACCATGATGAGGCGGTGCTTGATTATTTTGGTGATGGTAGCAAATGGAAGGTGCAGATTGACTATGTCAAACAGCGGCGGCAACTGGGTACTGCAGATGCTCTGGCCATGGTGGCGGAACTGATTGAGGGCAATTTCTTGATGATGAACGGCGACATGATTATCGGTCGCAGAGATATAGCCGAAATGGCCGTCAAGAAAGATACCTCGCTGGCGGTTGTTGAGGTAAGTGACACACGGGGACTGGGTGTCGTCGAGGTAAATAGAGGTCGGGTAGCTCGCATTTATGAGAAGGAGGAAAACCCGCCCTCGCGCCTGGCCAATGCCGGGCTGTACCTCCTGACCCCGGAGATTTTTAAAGCGATATCCCGAACCGAAAAGTCACCGCGCGGCGAGTATGAGCTGACTGATTCTTTAATGTTGATGATGGGGGCAGGACACGGTATCGCCTGCCATACCATAAGCCAGTGGCTGGACATCAGCTATCCCTGGGACTTACTGACCGCAAATGAAACGCTAATGTCCGATATGAAAGCCCAGAACTCAGGTGAGGTGGAGGAAAATGTGGTCGTCAAGGGGCCCGTTGCCATTGGTAAAAATACCGTGGTTCGTTCTGGCTCATATATCGTTGGACCGACCATCATCGGGGAGAACTGTGATATCGGCCCCAACTGCTACATCAGGCCCTGCACCGCTATCGGGGACAACTGCCATATCGGCAATGCGGTGGGGGTGAAGAACTGCATTGTCATGAAAAAAAGCAAACTGCCCCACCATAACTACGCTGGCGACAGCGTAATCGGTGAGGCGTGCAATTTTGGCGCCGGTACCAAAATCGCCAACCTGAGGCTGGATAAAAAGGTGGTCTGGGTTGAAGGTATCGATACCGGCCGGCGCAAGCTTGGTGCCATAATCGGGGATATGGTGGAAACGGGGATAAATGCCAGCATCAATGTTGGCAGCATGATTGGCAACCATACCCTTATCGGCCCGGGGGCAGTGGCGAGCGGGGTGATTTCACCGGAATCAAGGATATTCTGAGGAGATGACGATGAAACAAGCAGTGATTCTGGCCGCTGGCGAGGGACAGAGGCTGAGGCCGTTTACCGTGAACCGGCCGAAGGTGATGCTGTTTATTGCCGATAAACCGATTTTGCAGTATGTGATTGAAGCACTGGTACAGAAGGGCATTCGTAACATCGTGCTGGTGGTTGGTTACCGGAAAGAGCAAGTACTTGACTATTTCGGCTCCGGCGAATCGTTCGGCGTTGACCTGACCTATGTTACCCAGGAACGTCAACTGGGCACGGCGCACGCGCTGGCTCAGGCGAAAGCAGCCATCAAAGATGATTTCCTGGTCCTGCCTGGAGATAACCTGATTGCTGCGGATACCATTGACCAGTTTGCCACCATTGAACCTGAGGCGGTGCTGGTAAAGAAAGTGGACAACCCGATGAGGTATGGTGTGGTAACCATACAGCGCGGAACGGTGAAAGAAATTATTGAGAAGCCGGCGGAAGCGGCCAGCAACCTGGTCAGCACCGGTATATATTCCTTCAGCCGAGCGATTTTCGACTTTGCTGAACCTCAGCTGGACCTTCCTGACGTCGTGAACCGGATGATAAGTCAGGGCCATAAAATCAAAGCCGTAGAGACTGATGGTGCATGGCTGGACGCGATTTACCCCTGGGATATCCTGAACCTCAATGCCGCCATCCTGCAGCAGGCTCAGGCGAAGTCAGGCGGCACGATTGAAGCCGGTGTTTCGGTGAAGGGGCAGGTCTCCATCGGGAAGGGTACGGTGATACGTTCCAATTCATATATTGCCGGGCCGGTGGTTATTGGGGATGGCTGTGAGATAGGGCCCAGTGTCTGCATCTTCCCGGCGACAAGCATCGGCAATAACGTGGTCATCTCTCCGTTTACCGAAGTGAAAAACAGCGTCATCGGCAGCGATGTGAATATCGGTTCGGGCGGCATCATACATGACTCGGTCATTGACAATAGCTGCCAGATTGGCGGACGGTTCGCCGCATGCAGTGGCCAGGAAGAAATTGCCGTCAATCAGGAACACCACCTGGTCAACTTTGGGGCGATGCTTGGGGAGGGGTGCACACTGGGCAACAGCGTGGTGGCTCAGCCGGGTGTAATCGTCGGCAACTACAGCCAGATACGGTCATTGAAACTGCTCAGCGGTCGACTGCCCGACCGGAGTCTGGTGGTGTAACTTAAAGTAGCGGAGCGATTAAGCAATATGTGCGGCATCGTTGGCTATATAGGGGAAAGACAGGCCGGGCCTATTCTGCTGAACTGCCTGGCTCGACTGGAGTACCGCGGTTACGATTCCTGTGGCATTGCCGTGGCGGGCGGTGGTTTGCAGATAAACAAGGACGCGGTCAGAGTGGAAGCCCTGAAAGAGCAACTTCCGCGTCGGCTGGAAGGTAAAATCGGTATCGGGCATACGCGGTGGGCCACTCATGGAGAGCCGTCTCAGGTAAATGCTCACCCGCACGGTGACTGCACCGGAAAAATCGCCGTGGTGCACAATGGCGTTATCCACAACTACCAGCAGTTACGTCAAAAGCTCATCAAAGAGGGGCATACCTTTACTTCCGCAACGGATACCGAAGTTATCCCTCACCTCATAGAGAAACATTTTGACGGCGACCTGGAGAAGGCGGTGGCAAAAGCACTGGCGGAGATGCTGAC
>JABUBP010000045.1_pt1 | contig 22813 bp, 24 predicted proteins | sample 7240331 | NCBI WGS metagenome assembly JABUBP01 (sample SAMN07256347, study PRJNA390944) | subsurface metagenome | isolation source: Methane hydrate marine sediment | place: Pacific Ocean: Eastern North Pacific, ODP site 1244 | collected 2002 | reverse complement strand
CCTGCTGACAAAGACCATCAAACCAGAAATGAAGGTTATGGAACCCTTCCCACGCTTCAGCTACGCCGATGTCATGGAACGTTTTGGCACGGACAAACCTGACCTGCGCTTCGGTCTTGAGCTAAAAGACCTGTCCGATATCGCGGAGCGGTCGAGTTTTGACATCTTCACTTCGGCCATCGCCGGTGGGGGAAAGGTCAAGGGCATATGTGCCCCGAGCTGCGCTGGCTACAGCCGAAAACAGCTCGATGATTTGAACCAGATGGCACGCAGTTGCGGGGCGGGTGGCCTGGTAACAGTAGCGCTCGGTGAGGCAGAGGGCGGTGGACTGAACGAGCTAACTCACGACATGGTGCGCTCGGCAGCAGCCAAGTTTCTGACTCTGGAACAGATAAAGGAAATGGCAGAACGCCTGGAAGCTACTGTTGGCGACCTGCTCCTTGTTGTGGCCGGTGATGCCAGCACGGTAAATACCTCGCTCGGTGCCTTGCGCCAGGAAATAGGTCAGCGACTGAAACTGGCCGACCCGAGTACACTCGCTTTTGCCTATGTTAAGGATTTCCCCCTGTTAAGAAAGAACGAGGAAACCGGATACTGGGAACCGGAGCACCACCCGTTCACCAGACCTTGGGATGAAGATGTGTCGCTTCTGGATACTTCTCCAGAAAAAGTACGCGGAAAACACTACGACATGATATGCAACGGTTTGGAAATCGGCGGTGGCAGCCTCAGAATATACACGACAGAACTCCAGCGCAGAGTGTTCCGTCTGCTGGGCTACACCGACGATGAAATTGAAGAGCGTTTCGGGCACATGCTTGAGGCATTTGAATATGGCGCGCCGCCACACGGTGGCATTGCGTTGGGCATTGACCGCATCGTGATGCTGCTGGCGGGGAGAGAGACCATCCGCGAGGTAATCGCTTTCCCCAAGACCCAGAGTGCCCTTGACCTGACCTTCAACGCCCCGGCGCCGGTCACGGAAGAACAACTGGCGGAACTGCACATCCTGTTGCGTGAAGAAGAAGACTAGATGGTTGACATAAAAGAAGTAGCCGAAAACATATTGCTTATTGACAACGAGCTCTACTCCATACCCAAATGGGGAAGTGTTTACCTTATCAATGAAGAGAAGAAAGCGCTGGTTGATACTGGACCAACCACCTCGGTAAACACGGTCCTGGCTGGTATGGAAAAGGCGGGAGTTGACCCCGGGGAAATCGATTACGTTATCGCCACCCATATTCATCTGGACCATGCCGGTGGGGTTGGTGAGTTGCTAAAACACATGCCTCAAGCCAAAGTTCTCGTCCACGAAAAAGGTGCCCGACACCTGATTAACCCGGAGAGGCTGATGAAAAGCTTCGCTTCCACGATGGGCGAAAGAATGATGCGAAAGACCGGCCCCGTGGCACCAATTGATGAAAAAAGAGTTGTACCGGTATCCGGCGGCGAAGTATTCAAGCTCGGCGAAAAGCAAAGCCTGCGCTTGCTCCACATGCCAGGGCATGCCCCGCACCAGCTGTGTATTATGGAGAGCCGAAATAACGGCCTGTTCAGCGGCGATGCGGTTGGCATTTCGGTGGCGGAGGGCAGAGTGCTGATGCCTGCCACACCACCCCCTGCTTTCGACCTCGAATTATACCTGAGTTCGCTGCAAAAACTGATGGGACTGAACGCAAGCCTGATCTATTTCGCCCATTTTGGCGTCACTGGAAAAGTCAAAGAAAGCATAAAAATCGCCGCGGATAAACTCAAGGCCTGGAATACACTCGTATCTCAAACCTTCAATGAAAGCGGCTTTGAGGCAGCATTTACCAAAATAAAAACACAGCTTTATGCCGAGCTGGAACCCGCCAGGGAATCGGAGTCTCTATATCAGTACCTGGCAGATGGCATAGTCGCCATGAATATCACCGGTTTTCTTAAATATTTTCAGGATAAAAGAAACGCGGATTGAAAAGGTGGAGCAACCGTGAAGGTAACCAGAGATAAGACGGAGAACAGCCAGGTGTTTCTTACCATTGAGCTGGAGCCGCAAGAGGTTGAAGAGGCAATGGCCGAATCCTATCAACGTCTGGCCAAGCGGGCCAATATCCCTGGCTTCCGCAAAGGCAAGGCACCGCCGGCCATACTGGAACGCTATCTGGGCAGAGATAGTGTTCTCGAGGATGCGCTTAACCATCAGTTGCCGAAGGTCTATGAAAAGGCAATCGAGGAACAGCAGATAGAAGCCATTGCCCAACCGGAGATTGAGCTAATCCAGACCGAACCGGTCATTTTCAAGGCCAAGGTGCCTTTAGTACCGGTGGTGCAGTTGGGCAACTATCAGAATGTCAAAATGAAACCTGAGCCGGTAAAAGTGACCGATGTTAATGTAAAAGAAGCGATCGAGCAGCTCCGCCACCAGAATGCGACCTGGGAATCGGCGGACCGCGTCGTTGAGTTTGGCGACCTGGCTATATTCAATATTGAGAGCCAGGTGGACGGCGCGACGCTTTTCAATCGAGAAGGAGTACAGTACCTCGTCCTGCAGGACTCCATTTCTCCAGCCCCGGGCTTCGCCAAGGAGCTTGCGGGAATGAATAAAGGAGAGGAGAAAAATTTCAATATCAAACTTCCCGAAGACTACCCCCGCAATGAATTTGCCGGCAAAGAAGCCCATTTCACCGTGAAAATACTGGAGGTGAAACAGGAGATATTGCCCGAGCTTAATGATGAGTTCGCGGCGCAATTGGGGCCGGAAATCAAAAACATGGCCGCTTTGAAGGAGGAGGTATCCAGTAATCTGAAATTGCGCGCCGAGGCGAAAGCCAGGGCTGATTTTGAGGAAAAAGTGGTTGATGCCGTGGTTTCCTCATCTCAGGTTGAATTTCCACCAGTTTTGATGGACATTGAAATACATCGCATGCTGAATGAACAGGCCCGGCAGTTTGAGAGACAGGGGGTAAATCTGGAAGAATATCTGAAGAGCATTAATAAAACGGAGGCAGAGCTGCACGAAGAATTACATCCGGTGGCGACCAAAAGAGTAACGCAATCTCTGGTTCTGGGCAAAGTTGCGGAAGCGGAAGAGGTAGAAGTCAGTGAAAAGGAGATAGATGAAGAGATTGAAACAATGCTGAAAAACGCCACCGATAAAAAAGATGAATTGCAGAGAGCGCTGAATGCACCCCCGTCTCGTGGCTCCATCAGGCAAATCCTGCTGACCCGCAAAACGGTCGACCGGCTGGTGGAAATAGCCGGCAACAAAAAGAGGGAAAAAGGGAAACCGAAAAAGGAGGTGGCTAAAAAATGAATATCAATCCCATGAACGTCATACCGATGGTTATCGAGAGTGGTGGCAGAGGAGAACGAGCTTTCGACATCTACTCACTTTTGCTGAAAGAGCGCATCATCATGCTGGGTATGCCGATCAATGACCAGGTGGCCAACGTCATTGTTGCCCAGCTGCTCTATCTGGCCAGGGAGGACCCGGACAAGGATATAAGTCTGTACATTCACTGCCCGGGCGGTGTCATTAATGCCGGCCTGGCGATTTACGACACCATGCAACTCATCCAGCCAGATGTTTCCACCATATGTATTGGACTGGCAGCAAGCATGGGCACGGTGCTGCTCTGCGCTGGCGCCAAGGGCAAACGGTACGCCTTACCAAACTCCACCATTCATATGCATCAGGCTTTCGGTGGTGCTCAGGGATATGCCAGCGACATTGAGATTGCCGCCCGTGAAATCATGCGCATCCAGGATGTGCTCAGAGGCATCCTGGTTAAACATACCGGTCAGAAATTGGAAAAGATTGCCCATGATACGGACCGTGATTTCTACCTCAGTGCTGACCAGGCTGTGGAATACGGCCTCATTGACGAGGTCCTGAGAAAGTCAGAAGAGAGTGATACGAAAAAAACGAAGAAGTAATTAATAGTCAGGCTAAAAATAAGTTCCCTTCCCGTGTTATATCGGGAGGGGAATTTTATTCTGGGGTCTTAAACCGGTCAATCAGGCGGAATCGGTCACTTTTTCATTGATTTCTGAGGTGAGGTTATATCCCCGTATCGGTTTCCCCTGAGCGTCAATGACCCGCTTATCCGGTGTTATCTGCACCCGACCCTGGCTGAAGGCCTGAATGGTAGTAGTAATCAGCGGCAGTTCCCTGACCACGCCGTGCTGGCGGATGAACTGGAAAAGGGCGTTTTCTTCACCCGGTTCTTCTTTTATCGGTGCGACTGATTTTCTTTCTATTGCAGACCAGTGCCGGTCAAACGGTTCGCCACGAATTGGGAAGGTACAGTATGTCACTACCGGGCCTTTGTCCAGTTCCGGCGTTACCAGATGCATCATGGCGCCGGTCGTCTTTGCATCGGTCTCGATTAATTTCCAGATGACTTCCTGCCAGGTTCCGGCCGGGCCCCCGGGTGCTGCAGGGTGGAGGTTAATCATGTCATACTTCTGGCACATCTCCGGTCCGACGATAAGCATGTAACCCGCCAGTACGCACAGGTCAGGCTTGAAACCTTGAAGTTTTGTCATTACCTCGCGGTCGTAGGCAAGTCGCCAGGAGGGCCACCTTTCAGCAGAGTCACCGCTGGAACCGCCCGCTTTTGCCCGGTATTTCTGGTAGGAAAATGTGACCAGCGGAATATGGTAATCCTCCACCATCTTGAGAAAAATGTCGGTCTGTTCGGTCTCGCCATACTCACGGCTACAGAAAACGAAGGCAATGCCGGCATCGGTCTCGCCTGACTCTATGCTATCGTGGATCGCTCTGAGCAGTCCTCTTGACCCTTTGCCTCGTCCTGTGGAAAACCATCCAAGCTGATACATTTTTATCACCGCCAGGTACGGTTTTTCAGTTTGTTCCAGGCACTGGCAAAGTGAGTCAAAGGGTTGGTCCGGTGCCCGATGATTTTGCCCTTGGCCAGCGCTTGAAGAAAGTCATCACGGCCTTCAAACTCTGGCATTTCTACATAGGCATTGCCTATCTCACCCGGTGTATGGGCATCGCTGCCGGCGCTCTGGGCAATGTTGTATTTACTGGCAAAAGCCAGCGCCTTCTTGTAACTGCGGTGGAGCAGGCTCCTGGCATTGAAGACCTCAATGACCTCGATTTCCTGAGCAATTTCTTCAACTATCTTATCGCTTAGGGCCGACGGCCGGAAAACGTCAAAAGAATGCGGAACGCACACGATGCCGCCCTGTGCCCTGATTTGAGCAATCGTCTGCTCCACCGAGAGGCCATTGGGAACTGTCTCTTTCAGGAACATGCCCATTAACTCGCCATGTGGGGTCAGTATTTCTTCGGCGACAATTATCGTGAAAGGAGCAATACGCTGCATCTCGAGGGCGCCCTCAATGGTGCCATGGTCGGCGACGGCTATGCAATTGATTCCCATTCTCTGGCATCGTTCAATTACCACATTCAAAGACATACTGCAGTCCATTGAATACTCGGTGTGGACATGAAGGTCGGCTTTCAGCAATTAACTCAACTGCTCCTTTCCAGATATTCACCGGTACGCGTATCGACCTTGATGATATCGCCCTCATTGATGAAAAGTGGAACTTGAACGGTGAACCCCGTTTCCAGGGTTGCCGGTTTGTTACCACCGGTGGCGGTATCACCCTTAAAGCCGGGCTCGGTAGCAATAACCTCTAGCTCAACAGCCACCGGCAATTCGATATCAACTATCTCATCTTTATAGCTGGATACCTCCACGGTGGAGCTCTCTTTCAAGTAATTCAAGACATCCCCCAGTCTCTTGCGATTTATTTCAATCTGTTCAAAGCTCTCCGTATCCATGAAGTGGTAAATGTCCCCATCATTATACAGGTACTGCATCGGGCGGGTATCAAGGCGTGCCCGCACCAGTTTGTCATTAGATTGAAAACTGCGCTCGATAGTATGGCCGGCAGTCAGGTCGCGCAGTTTGACACGCGCCAGCGCTGTCCGTTTCATCTTGATGTGCTGGTACTCGACCACCTGATAAAGCGTGCCATCGAGCTCAATGATAATTCCTTTCCTCAGTTCACGGCCACTGATCATGTTACGTCTTCCTCGCTTTCGATAATACTCTCAACTCTCCATGCTCCAGAACAACCAGGTCCTCAATCCTGACACCACCCCAGCCGGGAAGATAAATGCCGGGTTCAATGGTAAACACCATGCCGGAAACTAACTTTTCCTTTGCACCCGGTCCGAGGCGCGGTGACTCATGTGCCACCAGACCGATACCATGACCCAGCGCATGCCCGAAAGCTTCAGCATAGCCAGTTTCGGCGATAATTGTCCTCGCCAGGTTGTCTGCTTGCTCTCCCGTCATACCTTCTTTAATGAGTTCCAGTGCTGCCAGCTGTGCTCCGAGCACGATATCGTAAATCTTTTTGAAATTATCGTCGAGTTCACCAAGGCAAATGGTGCGGGTCAGGTCACTGGCGTAACCCTGTACCCTGGCGCCAATATCCATGAGCACTGGCTCTCCTTCCTGAATAATCCGTTCCGTAGGTCTGGCATGGGGCAGGGCAGCATTGGGACCGGAAGCAACAATCACGTCAAACGGCACCGCCTGGCTGCCATGTTCCCGCATGAACTTCTCCACCTCCCAGGCAATCTCTCTTTCACTCATGCCAGCTTTTATAATCTTTTCGATATGCAGAAAGGCTCTGTCGCTGATGTCTGCGGCTTGAGCGATAACCTCAATTTCCTCCGCTTCTTTAATCGCTCGCAGCGACTCCACCAGCCCTTCCAGGGAGACAAGTCTGGGAGAAGGCTCCAATTTTTTTATTATAGCGCCTATCTGGCGGTACATGGCAAGGGACATATGCTGGAGTTCAAAACCCAGCTTTCGGCCTCCGAGACCAGTGATTAACTCGGGAAGCCAGTTCGCCATATCACCGGATATCTGAAAAACGCGGTAGCCTGGAGACTGTTGTTTGACCTGCTCTATATAGCGAAAGTCCGTGGCGATAATGGCATCCTTCTCAGTGATGAGCAAATATCCGGCGGAGCCGTCGAAGCCAGAAAGATAGCCGCGGTTATCCGGCTGGGAGACAAAGATGGCGTCAATTTCCTGTTGGGCCAGTTTTTCCCGCAACCGCGACAGCCGGTTAGTTACTCTCAAGCTCGCTATCTTCCTTTCTGGCCATCGGATGGGCTGACTGATATATTTTCCGTGCCTGGCTCTGGCTGACATGAGTGTACACCTGGGTGGTCGCCAGTTGAGCATGACCAAGCAGCTCTTGAACGACCCTCAGATCGGCACCGCCGTCGAGGAGATGGGTGGCAAAAGTATGCCGAAGAACGTGGGGGTGAACTCTCTTTTCAATACCAGCTTTTTGCGCGCATTTGTCCAGAATTTTCTGTATCCTTCGTGCTGGCAGCCGCCCGCCATATTGATTGAGAAAGATGGCATTTGTCTTCTTTCTACCCAGCAGGGCGGGACGGCCATGGGTGAGGTAGTGATTCAGGGCGCGTAACGCCGGCTCACCAATGAGCACCATCCTTTCCTTTGAACCTTTACCCCAGACACGGACTTCACTTGTCTCCATGTTCAGTTGCTCCAAGTTGAGGTTTTGCAGCTCACTGACTCGCAGTCCGGAGGCATAGAGCAATTCCAGCAGGGCACGGTCGCGCAGCCCCTGAGACGTCGACAGGTCGGGTGCTTCCAGAAGTCGCACCGTTTCCTTCAAAGTGAGGAAAGAGGGGAGTCGCCTATCCAGCTTCGGAGAGGAAACCTTCTCCAGTGGATTAGCTGATACCATCTCTTCTCGCATCAGATAACGGTAGAAAGAGCGGATGGCTGACAGCTTGCGGGCGATACTGCTCTTGACCACACCCTGTTCCATGAGCCACGACATGTAATCGCGCAGGACCTGCTTGTCCACCTCATCGAGCGAGCTAACCTGCTTCGTCATGAGAAATTGGAAGAACCCTTTCTCGGAACCTCGGGCGTAGTTGCCGATAAGGTCCATGGTATAATTGCGCACCGTATACGGTGAAAGCCCGCGCTCCGCTTCCAGATAGTCGACATATCTATTTAATGCTTCCTGCATGTTACTTATCACGTTCCAGCTTCCCCTTGTAATCGCACTTGGTACACCTTGCGTACCTGCCCATGTATTGCGTTACCAATCCACCGCATTTGGGGCAGGGGTCGGGGAGGGGTTTATAGAAAACGGCGAACTTGCACTCCGGATAATTACCGCAGCCATAAAAGACACGTTTCTTTTTGCTCACCCGTTCCACCAGATCGTGGCCACATTCGGGACATTTCACCCCCGTCTTGATCTGGTATGATTGTGTATACTTGCATTCCGGGTAGCCGCTGCAGGCCAGAAATTTGCCGTATCGCCCCATCTTTATCGCCAGGGGCTTGCCACACTTAGGGCAGACCTCATCGGTCAGCTCAACGGGCAGCTTTACCTTCTCCATCCGTTCAAAGGCATTCACCAGGTCCTTGTCGAATGGCGTATAGAAATCCTGGACAACGCTCGCCCAGTTGCGGTTCTTCTTCACAATATCGTCAAGTTTTTCCTCCATACTGGCGGTAAACTGAATGTCCATGATGTCGGCAAAATGCTGATTCAACAGGTCGTTGACCAGAACACCGAGCTCGGTCGGCTGGAAACTACCCCTGACCCTGGTTACATATTCACGATCCTGAATGGTGGAGAGGGTCGGGGCATACGTGCTGGGGCGGCCAATGCCCCACTGCTCCAGCGTTTTGACGAGCGAGGCTTCGGTGAAGCGGGGTGGCGGCTGGGTAAAACGCTGCTCCAGATAAATTCCCAGAAGCTCCAGGTCCTCTTTTTTATTTAGCAGAGGTAACGCGTCTTTCTTCCCCTCTTCATCAGCCTCATCTTTGCCTTCACTGTAGAGGACAATGAATCCGGGAAATACATTTACCGAGCTGGCAACTCTTAATAAATAATCCGTTTCCGGACATTTTGCTTCAATGTCAACGGTAGTATTGTCGAAGATAGCCGCTGCCATCTGGCTGGCCACCATGCGTTTCCAGATGAGGTCGTAGAGCCGGGCCTGGCTCGCGGTCAGGTATTTCTTGATCAGTGCCGGTTCCCGGAATGTTCCTGTGGGGCGTATGGCTTCGTGAGCTTCCTGTGCCCCTCGAACAGTTTTTCGGAATATGCGAGCCTGAGACGGCAGGTATTTGGCGCCATACTTCTGGCCTATATAGTCTCTGGTTTCGGCGATTGCGGACGACGCGACCCGGGTTGAATCAGTGCGCATATAAGTTATGAGCCCCACGCTTCCCTCGTCCCCAACGGGTAACCCTTCGTAAAGCTGCTGGGCAATGGCCATCGTCTGTTTGGCCGTAAAGTGCAGCTTGCGCCACGCTTCCTGCTGCAAGGTGCTGGTAATGAAAGGAGGCGCAGGCTGGCGATTTGCCTTCTTCGTGTTTACCCGGTAAACACGATAGCGCCCCTGCTCCAGCTCTTTTTTAACCCGGCTCGCTTCCTGCTCATTAGGAATGTCTATCTTGGCGCCATCCATGAGGCTGATGAGCATGGCCCGAAACGGAACTTTACCTCCCTTTTTGGCCAGCTCAGCCTCAATGGGCCAGTACTCTACCGCCACAAAATCCTGTATTTCACGCTCACGGGCCACGACTATTTTTACCGCGGCCGATTGGACCCTACCAGCGGAAAGGCCGCGTCTTACCTTCTTCCAGAGCAAGGGGCTGAGTTTATAGCCGACCAGTCTATCCAGGACACGCCGTGCCTGCTGTGCATTGACCAGTTGCATATCTATGGCCCGAGGGTGCTGAAATGCCTGTTTGACCGCTTCGCTGGTTATCTCGTGAAAAACGACACGTCGGTACGGCTTACGGCCAGTTTTGGTCACTTCAACCAGATGCCAGGCGATAGCTTCTCCTTCGCGATCAGGGTCGGTGGCCAGATAGACTGTGGACGCATTTTTCACTGCTTTTTTCAAATCATTAACGGTCTTATTTTTCGCCTTCGGCACCACATACCTGGGAACAAAACCGTTTTCCACGTCCACGCCCAGTTCACTTCTAGGCAAATCCCTTATGTGACCCAGCGATGCTTTCAGGTTGTAGTTACTGCCCAGTATTTTGAGCAGTGTTCTGGCTTTTGCCGGCGATTCCACGATAACCAGATTTTTGGCCATAATATTAATCCACCCTCACCCGGTATTCCTCTCTGACCTCCCGGGCCAGTATATAGCTCATTGGTCCCATCTGCTTGATCAGACCCTTCAATTCCATCATCGCCAGGGTGCTGCTGACAGTAGCCACGGGCAGCCCACTGCTTCGACAAACTTCATCAATATGGGTTGGCTCGGGGCCGAGATGTTTTAACAGCCGAGATTCCGTATCCGAGGCGGGCAGCATTTCCTTCAGCTCTATCTGCCGTGCTATCGTCATCAGGTTAAGCTCTTCCAGAATATCAGTATAATCCCGCACCAGTTTGGCGCCTTCCTGAATCAGATGGTTGGTTCCCCGACTGGCCGGCGAAAGAATACTGCCGGGAACAGCAAACACCTCGCGGTTCTGCTCCAGCGCGAGCTGTGCTGTAATCATGGCACCACTGGTTTCATCTGCCTCAACGACAAGCACACCCATGCTCAACCCGCTCATAATTCGATTTCGACGCGGGAAGTTTTCCGCCCTTGGCCTGGTACCCAGTGGGTATTCAGTGATAAGAGCGCCCTGTTGCATGACCTTTCGCGCCAGGTCAGCATTTTCACCGGGATAAACAGTGTCGAGCCCGCAGGCAAAGACGGCAAGGCTCCTGCCCCCCGCATTCAATGCTGCCTGATGGGCAACAGTATCTATACCTTTGGCCAGGCCGCTGACCACGGTAATCTGGCTCTGCGCTAAATCAGCCACCATTTCCTCCGTTACCTGCCTCCCGTAAACGGTCGCCCGGCGGGTGCCAACCACCGCCAGACACCATTCGTCCTGCGGCAACAGTTCACCTCTGACGTACAGCAGCGGGGGATAGTCATATATCTCTTTCAATCGGGATGGATACGCTTCGTCGTTATATGTGAAAACCTTCACCCCATAGCGGGACAGCTTTTCCATTTCATCGTCTAGAGAAATCTTTGGCTGCCAGGTGGTAATCGCCTGTACTGAATTGCGGTCGAGGCCGGCTCTTTTCAGTTCAGCTGGTGTTGCCTGCCAGGCGCCCTCCAAACTACCAAAATGGTTCTCAAGCTGGGCAAACCGAACTCGCCCAATGCCCGGCATGAGGCTGAAACCCACCCAGTATTTGAGGTCTTTATCTGTCATCTTCAAGGCAATTCTATCATAGAGGTGCGGTTCAAACAATCGAGTAATGGCGGGTGTTGGAACAGGTACAACATGAGTCAGAAGCCATCTAATGGAAATATAGTGGCGGAGAGGGTGGGATTCGAACCCACGGTAGCCAAAGGCTACTCACGCTCTCCAGGCGTGCCTGATAGGCCACTCCAGCACCTCTCCGCAAACCAGTTATCAAGACAAATACCGTATTATACAGTAAATTGTCAAGTCAGTTATTTCATTGCTAAAGCGGAGAGGGTGGGATTCGAACCCACGCTCCACTTGCGCGGAGACCGCTTTTCGAGAGCGGCACCATCAGCCTCTCGGACACCTCTCCCTGGCTACAGAATTTTACCTTAAAAGCACATGTTCTTCAAGGCGATGACTGCCCAGTCAATATGAGCGTTGATTTGACAAAATGAACCTGTGGAATTATTCTTTTTAGGTACCCCATATCCTGTGCTGAATGAATCAGCTTACATAACAGAGGAGGAATGCCAATTTGGGAAGAAAAGCCAAAATCGGGCTGACCAGGGATTATTTTGATGAAAAGGGAAAATTATGGATACCCGGACCGGGGCTGAAATTGCTCGATGATATGCCCGATGTCGAATATCAGATGATACCAGAATTCAGGCGGGAAATAACGCCGGACCAGATAGAAGGCTTTGACATGGTTGTTACCTTCCGGCCATTGTGGACAAAGCAGGGCATTGCGGGCAATGACCAGTTGATTTCCATACACCGGGGCGGCGTGGGCTACGAAAGGCTGGACGTTCCGGCCCTCACCGACGAGGGCATCATGCTGTTTATCACGCCCGATGCCGTAAGGCGCCCGATGGCTGTTGTTTATATGCTCTTCATCCTTGCCCTGAATATGCGCCTTCTGACCAAAGATAGATTAATACGCGAAGGACGGTGGACCGAGCAGTCCCATTATCAGGGCTGGGGGCTGGTGGGGAGGACACTGGGGTCTATCGGCGTCGGCAACATTGGTCACGAGATGTTCAAGCTGGCCATGCCATTTGAAATGAAGCACATTGCCTATGACCCTTACATAAAGCCAGAAGCAGTTGCCGATGTGGGAGTGCAGCTGGTTGACCTTGAAACAGTGCTGAAAGAGTCGGACACCCTGTGTGTTACTTGCCCATTAAATGAAAAGACACGACACATAATCGGTGAAAAAGAACTTAAAATGATGAAGAAAACCGCTTTCCTGATTAATGCTGCCCGTGGGCCGATTGTTGACGAAGCGGCACTGACCAGGGCGTTGAATGAAGGCTGGATACGTGGTGCCGGACTGGACGTCTTCGAGCAGGAACCGGTCCAGAACGACAATCCATTGCTCAAAATGGATAACGTCATCCTGAGCCCTCATGCCCTGGCCCAGACAGACCAGACATTCATGACAATGTGGGATATTATTGTGAAGCAGATGGCCACGATTCTGCGCGGCGAGGTGCCACGGACTCTGGTCAATGAAGATGTACTGGAAAGTGTCAAGCTAAAAACTAAAATACATAAACTCAAAGAAAGAATCGGATAGCGTAATTAATCTAATATCTTTAGCGGTCAGACTGGACGGTCGCTAAAGGGAGATGGTTTATGCCGAAAGTGAAATTCTGTCTCTTTGCTTCGACGCCAGGCATGTCGCAACTGGACTTTGTGGTGAAGGTGCTCACCGGCACCCCGGAGGAACTGGGCAGGACAGCGGTGAGCTGGGGATATGATGGCATCGAGTTTATGCCTGACCCGGAACACACACCGTACCCGGAATTGTTCAACAACATGCTGAAGCCCGCCGAGGCGGTGCACACCAGCCTGTTCAATACCAATGAAGAAGTTATGGCCATGGTCGAAAAAATCGGCAGCCCGAAAATCGGTGGCCTACCTGAGAAAGCTTTTCAATGAAAGTCCCTGACCGAAGATATGTATCTAGAAATATCAAATTACCTCGTGCCAGCACCGGGCAGGAAAGTTTAATCAAATTCACATCCTGCGATGACCGCTTAATAAACATATTTGCTGATTTACAAAGGTAGCGAATAAGTATTATTATCAACAACTAGAGGTAATATAACGGATGCCAGAATTCATACTCAAGGTCTAAGCTTATGGCAAAGAAATCAATGTCTTTTACAGAGCGAAATCAGGGCCATGCTGCTAATCCAGAAATGGCGGAGATAATGAAGGACACTTTATACGTGCCCGAAACCACATTTCGTGGTCAAAATCGTTGGTTCAGTCTCATCTTGCAGTTTGGCATCCTGTTTGTCTTCTGGCTTTTGCTTTCCGGTCGCTACCAAGCAAAATACATTATTATTGGCGCGATTTCTGCCGCCCTGATAACCTTCTTCACCAACGACCTTTTCTATTCGGCGCTGCAACGTGGTGAGCAACTGGGTATCAAAACCAGGCAGGTCTGGCTGCAGATATGGCGTTTCATCCTTTACATTCCCTGGCTGCTGCTTCAAATCATTCTGGCGAATGTGCAGGTCGCCTACCTTGTACTCCATCCTAAAATGCCAGTCGAACCCGTCCTGCTCCTCTTCCGCACCCGGATGCGCAAGGGCATAGCTCAGGTAACACTGGCCAATTCCATTACCCTGACTCCGGGAACCATCACTATCAGCCTGGAGGACGGCAACTACATTATCCATACCTTGAAGCCGCCTCTGGCTTCAGGGCTCGTTGAAGGAAACATGCAGAACAAAATCGCCAAGATATACCTGGAAGAAAAAGAGCTAAAACCAAAAGTCCGCTGGGTTTACTCGCTCAAGGAGCTCGAACAATGAACTCTTTCCTCCTGGGTATCACCGTACTTATCGTGGTACTTACCGCCATTTCGCTGTATAGAATAGCCGTAGGGAAAACTATCTTCGACCGTATCATCGCTGCCGGGTTGGTGGGGACCAACGGCTTTATCATACTTGTCCTTATTGGATTTCTTTTCGAGCGCATCAACATGTTTATCGATATCGCCATCGCCTACGCGCTGCTCAACTTTATCATCATCATTGTGCTGGGCAAGTACTTTGAGCGGGGAGGGGAGAAACTCTGATGGCAGGAATAGTCATCGCCATAATCCTGATAGCGGCCGGCGTTTTCTTTCTGACGGTAAGCGTACTGGGGTTGCTCCGCCTTCCCGATTTCTATGCCAGAACCCACGCCGTGGGCAAGTCAGAGACGCTGGGGACAATACTGGTACTGGGCGGCCTCGCCGTCTATAACGGATGGGAACTCAGCACCGTAAAGATACTGTTCATCTTATTTTTTGTCTTGATCGCCAATCCCACGGCCACGCATGCCGTTGCCCGGGCGGCCCTGCGCACTGGCCTCCAGCCATGGACAAGGCAAAAAGCGGAACAGAAGAGAAAGAAGGCCGAACAGCCATGATCTGGCAGGTAGATTTCTGGTTGCTGGTGATACTGATAATAACCGCGTTGGTCGCTTTGTCCGTGCACGACCTTCTGGCGGCGGTGGTAGCGCTGGCTGCCTACAGTTTCTTTGTGGCACTGCTTTTCAGTCAGGTGGGGGCCATTGACGTCGCTTTTGTCGAAGCGACGCTGGGGGCGGGGATAAGCGGGGTGCTCTTCATTGTGGTGCTATTTCTTACCAGACGGAGGTCAGAAGATTGAGGTGGATTAACGCGTTCATCATACTTCTGTTCGTGGCATTGATGCTGTATGCCACAGTTGGTCTGCCTGATCATGCTGACCCGCAGGCCCCGGCCAATGTCCATGTTTCCCCGACATATATTGAGGACTCGGTGGCAGACACCCATACCCCCAATATCGTTACCGCTGTGCTGGCCGATTATCGCGGCTATGATACCCTGGGCGAGACAGTGGTGATTTTCACCGCCGGGTTAGCCTGCATTCTTATTCTGATGAAGAGAAAGGCAAATGATAAAGCAACATTATCAAAACATAATAGTTCAGACCGTATGTAGCCTGTTGGTTCCGTTCATTCAGCTTTTTGCGCTATACGTCATCATACACGGCCACTACGGACCGGGAGGAGGATTCCAGGGCGGGGTTTTGCTGGCGGTGAGTATCATACTGCAGCGATTGTATCTGGGTAGCAAAATCTCCTACCGGAAATTCTCACCGAAGATGGCTCTGGCATTTGGCGCCATTGGTATGCTCATTTTCGGCTTTGCCGGGGTGGTTCCCCTGGCATTTGGCGGGGCGTTTCTGGACTACGGGAACCTGCCCATTTTCTGGGTACACGGTGCCGAGTTAAGGGCGCTCGGCATTTTGATTGTGGAGATAGGCATCGGCCTGGCCGTTTTCGGCACGCTGGTGTTGATTTTCGATAGCCTAGTTGGTGAAAGATGGTAATTATTGATTTATTCCTGTCCCGTTACGTGTATTTCATGATCGTGGTCCTGCTGGCCATCGGCCTCTACGGGATGCTCGGTAAGCACAACCTGATGAAGAAACTTATCGGGATGAATATCTTTCAGACCGCCATCTTTATTTTCTTTATTGAAGGTGCCGCCAAGCGCGGCGGGTCAGTGCCGGTCATCGACGAAATACTCGGCATGGAGGCGGCTCAGTATGTTAATCCTCTACCACACGTGCTGATACTGACCGGGATTGTGGTGGCGATTTCGCTCACCGGAGTTGCCCTGGCTTTTCTCCTCGTTATCTACCGTACCTACAAAACACTGGATGATAGGGCGATAATGGCTAATATGAAAGAGAGCGCGGAGTAAATGTCCAGCTTATCGATTCTTATCGTGGCGTCGTTATTACTGTTCTGCTTTATATCCGTGCTGGTTGGTATATGGCGGCTGAGATGGGCATACGCAGTGGCTTTAGCTGGTATGGCGCTGGCACTGGTGGCGGCGGGTACCGGATTTTACCGTGTCCTGGCTGATGGGGAGCTGCGCTATTTTCTTGGTGGGTGGCCGCCACCCTTTGGCATCGAGTATGTCCTCGACCACCTCTCGGCATTCATGGTCGTCATCATCGTGTTCATTGGCCTCATCGCGGTGATTTACCCGCCGGAGGCAGGGCTTTATCATACCCCCCGCCGGGGCATTTCCGCTTACGGGCTGGTTCTCCTGCTCATCGCCGGGCTGGTTGGCGTGGTGGTTACCGGCGACCTTTTCAACCTCTTCGTCTTTCTGGAGATATACTCCCTGGCCAGCTACGCGCTCATCACTATGGGCGGCGACAAAGCGGTGGTGGCGAGCTTCCGTTACCTGATACTGGGGACAATAGCGGGCAGCTTCTACTTGCTGGGCGTTGGTTTCATCTACTTTTCCACGGGCACCCTGAATATGGCCGATGCCGCCCGGCTCTTGACTCCGCTTTACGGTTCACCCACCATCATGGCTGCCGTGGCGCTGATAGTGGTCGGCATGGGCATCAAGATGGCGCTGTTCCCGCTGCACGTCTGGCTTCCCGACGCCCACAGCTATGCGCCTCCCGTGGTGGCGGCAATCCTGGCGGCGATACAGATTGAGGTCGCCGCCTACGTTATCGTGCGCATGATGCTCACCATATTTCAGCCTCAATATTTCATCGATATAATGCCGATTACCACGATTATCGGCTGGGTGGCGGCGGCGGGCATCATCTTTGGCTCGGTGATGGCGATTGCCCAGAAGGATTTTAAGCGCATGCTGGCTTACAGTACCGTGGCCCAGGTGGCCTATATTGGCCTCGGCATCGGGCTGGCCAATCAGTTGGGGATGATTGGTGCTCTGTTACACATTTTAAACCACGCATTCATGAAGAGCTGCCTCTTTTTGGTAGCCGGTGGCATCCGGTATCAGACCGGATTGCATAAAATATCGCAGTTCGCTGGCCTGGGACGCAAGATGCCATTGATGATGAGTGCTTTTACCGTGGCCGCTTTATCCATGGTGGGTATCCCGCCGACGGCCGGCTTTTTCAGCAAATGGTACCTGGTGCTGGGAGGCATAGAGGCCAACAACTGGGTGTTTGTCGCCGTGATTCTGGCGAGCAGCCTGCTGACTGCAGTCTATTTCTTCCGCATGATTGAAAAGCTTTTCGCCACGCCGTCAGGCGGTGATCCGGCCGTGGAGCAGGCCAGAGAGCCTTCAGCCCGGATTTTGATACCGATCATCATTCTGGCAATAGGCATCATTGTTCTGGGGCTGATTAATGCGCTCATTGTCTCGTACGTGTTGCAACCGGTGGTGGCATTGTTACCATAGGAAAGAAAACGGGTTAAATAGCTTAAATTGATGGAAACGGTCTATTCGCTGAAACCGCTGCTGGCGGTATTGGTCTCGCTGGTTGCCGTTGCTTTCATTGTTATTCCCAACCAGCGGCCGAACGTCCGCGAGTCCTGGACGATACTGGCCGCGCTGGCGAAATTTGCCCTGGTGGCATCTATGCTGCCCCTTATCCTTCAGGGAAAAAGCCCGGCCATCACCCTCTTTGCCATCTCTCCCGGTATATCGCTGGCGCTGAGAGTTGACTATCTGGGCATTATTTTCGGGCTCTCCGCTTCCTTTCTCTGGATACTGACCTCGTTCTTCTCTATGGGCTACGTACGAAGCATTCCGGAACACAAACAGACACGCTATTTCGCCAGCTTTGCCATCTGTCTTTCCGCGACCATGGGTATCGCCTTTGCCGCCAATCTTTTTACTCTGGTCATTTTCTACGAAATTCTGACCATCGCCACCTATCCTCTTGTCATTCACCGGGAGACGCCGGGGGCAATCTTCGGCGGCCGAAAATATCTCGTCTACCTGCTTACCGGTGGCGTGTTCCTTCTCTTTGCTCTTGCTCTCACCTACCATTTGAGCGGTACGGTTGATTTTCAGGCCGGCGGCATACTTCCGGCACTGACCGCGAAAAGCAGTGTCATCATGCTCTTTACCCTCTTTCTGCTCAGTTTCGGCGTGAAGTCGGCAATCATGCCCATGCATAGCTGGCTGCCCACGGCGATGGTGGCGCCAACGCCGGTGAGCGCACTGCTTCATGCCGTGGCCGTGGTCAAGGCCGGGGTCTTCGGCTTTGCCAGGGCCATTGGCTTCATCATTGGCCCCTCGATGTTACACGAGAGTGGCGCTTCAGGCTTCCTCGCGGCGCTTACTGCAGCCACGATACTGGTGGCCTCGCTCATCGCCCTGCGCCAGGATAATTTAAAGGCACGTCTGGCCTACTCCACCGTGGGCCATCTTTCCTACATCGTCCTCGGTTTGACACTGTTCTCGCCGAGCGCCTGGATAGGCGCGCTGCTCCACATTGTTAACCACGCCATGATGAAGATCACGCTCTTCTTCTGCGCCGGGGCCATCCACGTCAAGACCCACTGCGATAAGGTCAGTCAGCTCAACGGCATTGGCCGGCAGATGCCGCTTACCATGGCCGCGTTTGCCATTGCCTCGGTGGGGCTGGCCGGCATTCCGCCGGTAAACGGATTCATCAGCAAATGGTACTTGGTGCAAGGCTCGTTTGACGTCGGGCAGATAGTCTTCGTCGTCATCCTCCTGCTCAGCGGGCTGCTCAATGCCGGCTATTTCTTCAGCATTGTGGTGCGCGCCTTTTTTGCCCCGTCGGATAAGTTCACTAGGTTTAATGAGGCGTCAAAATTGATGATTGTGCCGCTGGTGATAACCGCGGTGCTTTCTCTCCTGATGGGGATTTTCCCTGACCGCATCCCATACTTCTTCCAGCTTGCGTCAAGCGCCGCGCAGAGTGTTTTCGGGAGAGGCGGCCTGTGAAACGCAACTGGCTGATTGCCTCTGTGGCCACACTGATTATCTTTATCATACTTGACCTGCTGGTTGTAAGTGGACACGTGCACGTCACGTTCCCGTGGTCGCACGTACCCGGCTTCTTTTCTTTATTCGGATTTCTGGGCTGCCTGGCGATAATTTATGGCGCCAAGCTGCTTGGCCGCTACTGGCTACAGCGCGGCGATGATTATTACGATAGAAATGATGAACATGAGTAATTTTCCACTGGCAATCATATACGTAATCGGGGCAGTGCTGCTGCTGGTATTGCCACGGCAGATACGCTCTGCGTTCTGTCTTATAATCTCCGTAACGGCATTCGTTTTCCTGATTAATCTGGAAGCGGGAGCCAGCCTTAATTTCTCCTTCCTTAACTACGACCTGATGGTCAGCCGGGTAGACCGTCTGAGCCTTGCCTTCGGGTACGTCTTTGTCATCATGGGATTCCTCGGGGGCATTTATAGCTACCACGTGAAAGATTCCCTGCAACAGGTGGCGGCACTCTTATACGTGGGGAGTTCGCTGGGGGTGGTCTTTGCCGGCGACCTGTTTACGCTTCTTTTCTTCTGGGAAATCATGGCCGTTTCTTCGCTGTTCCTCATCTGGGCCAGGCGGACGCGCGATGCCAGGAAGGCGGGCCTTCGCTACCTGTTGGTACACGCTTTCGGGGGCAGCGCCCTCATGGCCGGCATCCTGCTGCACCTCCAGCAAACCGGTTCTCTCCTGTTCAATCACTTTGATGGCGGCGTAGCCTCTTATCTCATCCTTTTTGCATTCGCGCTCAACGCTGCCGTACCACCCCTGAACGGCTGGCTCGCCGATTCCTATCCAGAGGGGACGGTTACCGGCAGTGTCTTCCTCAGTGCCTTTACCACCAAGGTAGCCGTCTATGCCCTAATTCGTGGCTTCGCCGGTCTGGAATTGCTCATGTGGGCGGGCGCCATAATGGCTGTCTACGGCGTGGTCTTCGCCTTCCTGGCCAACGATGGGAGACGACTCCTCTCTTACCACATTATCAGCCAGGTTGGCTACATGGTCTGTGGTGTCGGCATTGGCAGCGTGGTCGCGATAAATGGTGCCATCGCCCATGCCTTCGCCCATATTCTCTATAAAGGCCTGTTGTTCATGGGGATGGGAACTGTCCTCTACGCCACCGGACGTAACAAAATGACCGAGCTGGGTGGTCTCTTCAAGAAAATGTGGCTCACTTTAGTCTTCTTCATGGTCGGCGCCTTCTCCATCTCCGGCGTCCCGCTCTTCAGCGGCTTTGTCAGTAAATCAATGGTGATATACGCCGCGGAAACGGCGCATTTTGGCATTGTTGTCCTCTTGCTTAGCCTGGCCTCCATTGGCACTTTCCTGTCCATCGGCCTGAAGCTGCCGTACTTCACCTGGTTCAGCACCGACCGTAACCTCAAACCAGAACCAGTGCCACCGGGAATGTATATCGGTATGGGGTTGACCTCCGCAATCTGCATCGCCATCGGTGTTTATCCAGCGCTGTTATATAACCTTTTACCTTTTGGGGTGCACTACCAGCCATATACCGCGCCACATTTAATCGAATCGATGCAACTGCTCCTATTCACCGGGCTTGCTTTCTGGCTGGTAAGGAAAAAACTCCATACCGAAGCGACGATTACGCTGGATACAGACTGGTTCTACCGACGGCCTTCGCGCCTCGCATTCAATGTATTCAGTGTGTCCATCAGCGAGTTATTTGAGGCCGTGGAACGCTTTTCACTTCGTCTTGCCGGTTACCTGGTTAAGGTTGGCGCTAACCCTGCGGGATATGCAGTCGAGGCGACGAGAAATATCAGTCACATTCTGCTGCGTACCGAAAAACCAGCTCCTGAGCCATCGACATTCAGTCCTGACCGCTACCGGATACCGCTGGGGTTTATGGTGCTCGTGGTACTTCTCGTCCTCGTTATCATACTTGCCTGGGACTTCCTGTTCTAATGGCAGGCATTGATTCTGGTCAGGCGGGCAGTATCCGGCATCAAGCCAGTTGAAAACTGTAATAAGCGCCCATAAGGAACAGCAACATCAGGGTAACATTCCACCAGCTAAGGCGGAAAAACCGCTGGTGCCGATGGCCCAGCCCGACAATGAACACAACCGTCATGAGCATCACGGTGAATGCGGTAACGAGGTGAGTCTCAGAGACCGCGGCCAGTATCGGCCCTTTGGCATAGAGCAGGTCATCGAGGGGAATGATAGTCAAGTTGAACAGATTGCTGCCAATCAAGTTGGCCACGGCCAGGTCTTTGGCCCCAATTCGCATGGCGGCAAAGGAAACGGTTATCTCGGGCAGGGTAGTGGTGAAGGCAAGGAAAAGGCTACCCACAAAGCCCTGTCCCCATCCGTAAACCTCGGAAAGTTCATCACCGATAAAGGCGAGCCAGAGACCGGCGCCTATGATGAAGACGGCTGATATTGAGAAATTGAGGTAGACATGCCTTAAAGACTTATCGGCATACTCAGATACCGTTTCCTTCAGAGACGGGTGGCGCTGCTCATAATGGTATATGCTGCGGGCGACAATGAAGTACAGCAGGATAATGAAGGGAGTGTACCAGCCAATCCAACCTATATCCATGACATGGTATCTACTGCTTATCAGTATGAAGCCGGCAACAAAGAACACCATTATCAAGCTGAATATACCGGTCAGGCGATGGGTCTTACCCACAACCGCCAGAATGGAACCGTTGTGGTGAACCAGGTCAAGAAGAGCCAGGTTGAACAGGTTGAACATATTGGCGCCGAGAAGGTTACCGATGGTCAGGTCAGGAGCATCGACCAGGGTTACCGCGCTTACGCCATTGAAAAGTTCGGGCAGCGAGGTCAGCATGGCGATGAGGACAAGACCTATCCAGACGCCACCAAGGCCGGTCTTTTCGGCAATTATGTCACCATATCGAGCAATTTTTCTGCCGGAAAAGAAAATGACAACAATGCAGACGATGAATTTAATCCAGACCAATCACTGTCTCCTCTGTCCACTTCACTTTATTGACACCGAGGCCAAATGTCAATACTTGCGTTATTGAGCCATGATGGTTATAATAGGTCGGTTTTTGGAATAATCGAGATAGATGGTTTTTGATTGGAAACCGCCTGCATCAGCAATGTCCAAGTCATCCCTTTTGAATGACACATTCCTCACCTTGTCCTTCAATTACCTTCAGGGATATAATAGTAGTAGCCCCTGTAGCTCAGGTGGATAGAGCACCAGCCTCCGAAGCTGGGTGCGGGCGTTCAAGTCGCCCCAGGGGCGCTTCAATGTGTTCAGGAGAGTGCAATGACGAAAAGCAAACTCACGGAAATCAGATGGCACGGTCGCGGGGGTCAGGGGGCGGTAACCTCTGCAGAGCTGGTCGCCCAGGCGGCCATCGGTGAAGGGAAATATGCCCAGGCATTCCCCAGCTTCAGCCCGGAGAGGAGGGGGGCGCCGGTTATGGCCTTCAACCGAATCAATCCAGACGAGCCCATCCGAACCAGAGCAGAGGTAGACCAGCCTGATGTAGTCTTGATTATGGACCCCAACCTTTTGTCTATTCTGGATGCGACTTCCGGGTTAAAAGAGGGTGGCACGGTTATCATCAACACTAAGAAATCTGTGGAACAGGTAAGAAAGGATTTCGGTATTAACGCCCGGCTGGCCCTCGTGGATGCCAATACAATTGCCCAGGAGACATTGGGAGTTCTTATCGTCAACACAACGATGATCGGTGCCATGATAAAAGCGACCGGCGTTATTTCTCCAGAGTCTATTAAAGAACCGTTTGAG
>JABUBP010000044.1_pt1 | contig 22839 bp, 40 predicted proteins | sample 7240331 | NCBI WGS metagenome assembly JABUBP01 (sample SAMN07256347, study PRJNA390944) | subsurface metagenome | isolation source: Methane hydrate marine sediment | place: Pacific Ocean: Eastern North Pacific, ODP site 1244 | collected 2002 | reverse complement strand
TTCGTGAATGCTCGTAGTGTTCAAGAGCGGCTATATTAGCTAATAGTTCATTTATTGGCGGTCTTTTCACATTAGGCTCCTATCGTGGCCACAACTAAGACATCACCTACCGCATTTACCCCATCAAGGTTTTCAATGAGCACCTTCATTACGAGGGGGTCAACCTCATACACCTTGGTCTGCCTTACAAAAGCCCCCACGGCAAAGGCTGGTTCCCAAACATCAAAATCTTCAGTGTCGAAAATTGCCCCAGTGATAAAATATACATCGGCAGTATTCCAGACATTGGCGATGCCAGCGCCAAGAGCGGCGGTAATTGTAGTCAGTGTGTTTGCTGTAATAAGCCCAATGCTACCATCGTTTACATTATGGACTGTCAGCCCAATCAGCTCGTCAACATTGCCAAAATGAGCAGCAGCGTCGGTGAGTAAGACAACCCCCATACCGCCAGTGTGAGTGCCTGAAGCCATGTCGGTATACGATGTCCTTACATGAACCTTGATACCAGCAGTAGCAGCGCCGTTATACAATGCCTCAATGGTCAAAGCCAGGGTGGCTGGACCATATGACAGGTCAATGTTATCACAGTGGCCCAGGGTGGTAGTTTTACCACCGAGTATAGTGGCTTCACTAAGAACGTCAATAGGTGATTTAGTCCCCGGGCTGATGTCAACCGGCAGCGGGTTGAGATCACTTATTGCCGCCCCACCACCCAGGGCATCCTGTATTCTCTGCCTAAGTATGGCCCATTCGTTTTCCGATAATGGCATTTCTCTATTCCACCTTCTCAAGTTTTGACAGGTCTATGCGATCAACTGCTTTGGCCAGCTCGCAGGGATGAGTCGGGAAAGCCCGGGTTTCCGAGGTCAGAAACACGATGACTTTTTTGTTCTCTTTGTCTATATCCGCGACAACATCACAGATAGGACACTTGTATTTACTCATTCGCCACCTCCGTCGGGGGAGCCATACTCAGCCAGTGCATAGGACAGCGGCTTGATGGCAGCCTTTATTCTGTTAAATGTCATGGCCTCTATATCCCAGCCGCCGAAATAGGCGTGAAGGTTTACATCGACAGCAGAGGTGTTGGTTAATACGACCAGCCATTGTGATGCTGCTTCCTGCCAATTTTTCCAACGATAGGAAACGGGGCATATGCCGGTGTCCAAATACCACAAATGGCCGTCCATCAGAACGGTAGCAGTTACGGCGAAAGGAATATCAGTAAAAAAATCGACCGTTGTAAAGACGTGGGCGAACCCAGCAGTAATCGATGTGGTCAGGGTAATCGTTGCGCCTGGAGCCAGTGCTACATTGGCTGCAAGGGGAGCCCCCCGAACCAGGTTGGGCTGGTGGCTGTTTATAAGAGAACAGACAGCATCCGGGTCAGTCAGGAACTGTGCCTTGAGTATAGCGCGTATACTCTCAGCGAGTGTAGCGTTTATTATCTCACGGGGAGTAGGATACGGTGGCATAGACATCAAACCACCCCCGCTTGTACCTTGTCGAATAAGTCCGAGGGGACTTCATTTCTGGATACCTGACCGAAACGCACTCTCAGGATATTAGTCCATTTCACTCGTAAGAAGGTCAACCGGAAGGGGAAAGGAACGAACGGAGCAACAGGAACAACGCCGGCTGTGGTCTGCAGGCTAAGCTCGCGTACAGCGGGAATAAAACACCTAACCTCGCCACCTACTATTGGGCTTAACGGGAATGTGGCGACTTCTGCTAATTCGCTGTCGCCATCCCTGCTAATCAGGATCCGCACATTATCACCTGCTAGGCCCGGTGCTGCGGCAATTCTGGTTAGCACCAGGAACTCATTGGGACGAGGATACAGGTTCTCTATGGTGTAAAGGGTGTTGGGAGCCGCAATCGTGACTGCGGCGGTATGAGTTTCCTCGCCCAGTATATGGTACTCCCGCTCAATCTGCTGGGATATGGGTAAGGGTAATAATCCCTTCTCAACTGTGTCGCTGATGCCGAGTTTCTTGTTGAGTTCTTGCTCCTCTACGGTAAGCTTTATTCCGTAGAGGAGTTTATGAGCGACTGTAGGCTTCACTACCCAGAGGGCATAGTGGGTGGGGAAGTTCGCAAGACCAGGAGCTAGACCAAAAAGTGTGTAATTGAGTAGATCCTTGGCCAGGAACTTCCAGGCCCCTGGTAGCGGTCCTGCTCCGACAATAAGGCTGAGCAAGGCACCGGTATTTGTCTGTACCCGATTGTCATCATATCTGGCCCTTAATTCTACGGTAGCATTGGCAAGAAGCTGGATGTCCGCAAGGGTAAGAACAAATGGTGAGAATCGTTTCAGGTCGACAATTGCCGGTGCAACCTCACCCAGGTTGGGGACCGTGCCATACCAACTATCGGGTAGTTTCTCAGGATGATACTTGGTGGCTTTTACTCGAGCTTCCGTAATAGGCATATTAACCTCCTAAAACAATATTGCTTACCCTTTGCGGCCGGTACCCTTACCTTGTCCCCCGCCCTGACCACCACCTGGGCCACCTTTTGAACATCCGCCGGTGTTTTGACTTCCACGTCCACCACCTGGCATACCTTTTCCACCACCGCGGCCATCTTTAGGTCCTCCGTTAGACATTGCTATCCTCCTTTTCCCTAAAAACATTGCCTCCCATCGGAGACTTGCCTATGGGAGGCAATATTACTTTGCTTCTCACCGGCAAAGCTCCGGCGATAATATTCAGTTGTACTAGCTGACCTTAACTCGCGCCCCTTTTGGCCTCATTACGACCAGAAGCAGGCTCCCATCATCGGGTGGAACGGTAGACGCAATCTTAAACTGCCTGGCACCCGCATTGAACATGGCGTGCTCGACGGCAGGCTTGGCTCCATCAGCCCAGTCGGTGGCATTGTAGGGGTCAACAGTATAGTCCACCGTCTCTGGGGGCGGTGCACCCGTTAAGCCAGACACATGCGTTACCAGGAGAATATCGGCTTCCTCAAAATCAGGCACTCCGGCAGCATAGGCGGTCTGAGCGAAGTCAGCTATGGCATCTCTGCCAACAATTATTAGCATGTTACCCTCCTTCTCCTATGTTGCCTTTATGTTACCTTAACTCGCTTACCCTTTGACCTGATAGTCGCCACCAGCAAATCACCAGCGGCTAGAGCGGTTTTGGCCTTGAACTGCTTGACACCCGCGGTATGGCCAAACATGATGTGGGAGGCTACGGTCGGTTCGGCAACATCAGCCCAAAGTGCATCGGTATACGCATCCACAGTCCAAGCTGTGGTAGCGGTAGCCGTTACTCCCGACACATGAACAACCTCCAGGATGTCGGACTCGTCAAATTCCGGAGCACCGACAGCGAGGTCTGTTTTCGTCAGCGTGACAACAACATCTTTAGCAAGAAGCACTAATTCCGCCATTTTAACTTACCCCCTCATCTCTATTCTTATTCCAGTGAGCGCCAGGATAGCAGTATTGAGGGCAACCGCAGCGACGCCATCGTCCCTGATTACCGGGTAGCCTATCTCATTCCAGATAAGGTAAGGCTGCGGGAGTTTGGGGATAGCGGCATAGTAGGGATGCGCTATCGGGGCGAATGGAGCCAAGTGCCCATAGTTAAGCTCGTTGATGCCGACTGTGGTAGGGAACATGGATGTCCTGGTTGTCGGACCCTTGGGGTGGTAGTCACCATCAATCCTCAAGCCTGTTCTGGCCAGGTTTGCAGGGACAGGCATTGCCACCGTAGGAACCAACTTTACCCCCAGGCCCTCGATGAACAGGGCATCCAGCTCGTCAAACTCCCAGTACATGTTCTCCTGCTCTTCCAGGACACCGAAGGTAGATAGGCGGAACTGGTAGTCACCTTGCATTGCATCGGTGGCCAGAAGGTTATAGGCGTACCTGGCAAAGGGGTTAATTTTGGGGATTGACTGGTCCTTGCCGCCGGGCAGGGTTAGCCATGTATCTACATTGATTGGGATAGCCTTTTTAAGTAGCGGGATGGTGCGGTTTCTTGTCCTTTCAGTCAAGTAGGCCCAAGGGGGAGCTGCATTTCCCATCCCACCAAACCTGGGCAGCTCGTCCTTCTTATAGACCTTGCCCCAAAGCCTGATGCGGTAGGTCTGGGTGATTTGAGTGACGGCGCCTACAAGAGCAGCTACAGTGACATTCTGCTTGTACTTGAGGGTGGTATTAAGCAGGGGATTCTGCACACGTTGGGTAACATCGAGTGGAGTACCAAAGCTGTACAGTTTACTTCCCCAGATGCGGTCTTTGGGCGGAGCCATGACGGTGGCTCTAATCCCCGCTAGTGAGACATACCTCCCGTATTCCTCACCATCAAGCACAACGATAACCTTCCTGAGTTCCTCCTCGACACCTGGTAGGGTTACCGGAGACCAAATCTCAGCAAAGACTATCTCGGCACGCTCGTCAGCCTCTAATTCCCCGGAGACCGCCGCCGGCGTTGGCCGCCACCAAGTATTGACCGCCTGGTTGCCGATAGGGGCGGCGGCAGGGGCGGCGGGATCGCGAAAAGCATCACAAAGACACCTTAATTCAAAATGTTCCATTTCCTCCTCCGTTCCATTTGAGATTTTATGGTTTTTGTTTTTTAGGCTAAAATTCTATCCCGACTCCAGCAGGTACTGGAGCTCCGCCGCCGCCTCCCATTGCTCGCCTACGAGCTTCTGCGGCAGCTGCTGCTTTAGCCGCAGGATTGCTCTGCCAGCTTGAGTAGGCAGCTGGCGCTTTCTTGGTAACCTGTTTGGTTACCTTCCTGCCAGCTAGTTGAGAGCCAGCAACAACTGCCCTGGTTGCCCAGTCTCCCCTGAGGAAGCCGAAGGCTACCCCCAAAACGGAGAGAAGAGGGACGCCGTAGTTGTAGTAGGTCCCATACTGCTTCAGGACGCTCAACTTTCCATTTGGTGCGGCAGCTGCCCTTTTGTCATCCTGGTTCTGGAGCAACTGGTCAACGGCACCTACACCACCACCCACCACTACATCAGTTCCGACCTTTACCCAATCTGTCATGTCATACACCTCCTTTTTGTGGGTAGCACCCCGGATAAAGAGGAAGGGGGCGTAACCTTCCAACTCTTCCCAGAGTGCTACGCCCCCTTCGTATTTAATTTATGCTTCTAAAATAACATTATATCTTATACTTTACTTTGTCAAGTATCACCCCCTTTTCTTGGAAACTACTGCCAATAATCCGATTGCCGCAGCCCCGATTGCTCCGATAGCAAGCCATTTAGTTACGGAGGGGGCTGCCTCAATTGCCTTATTAATATCAACCTTTATTGCCAGGAGGAGAAAGCCGAGTGTTGCCGTTATGCCAATGGCGGCCAGGGATAAACCCAGCCAGTGTGCAACCAGAAAGGCAGGTATTGCTGCCAGCCGTACGGGGTCAGCTTCACCCTCAATTACCACCGTTGTCCAACCCTCGCCGTGGATATCTATCAGGTCAAGCCCCTCAGGCATAATCCCTCCGAATAGCCACTCAGCTCCCGCCAGGTCAAAGGCAGGGGCTACCGGTTGGTTCAGCTCCATAATGATGCGGATTCTACCCCCTTTGGGAACATCAAGGTCAGGCATAATCCCCTCCAGTTCCTCAAAGGAGCCAGCCTCGGCAACGGTCCAGTACTCAGAGGGAGAGACCGTGATGGTCTTGGTATCTAACTTGACCCACATTATCGTGCCCCCTTCGCCGCGATAGCGATAAGCCCTACACCAAAGCCGGCAAAGACAACCCACGCCCAGGCAGGGACTCCCTCTTTCTCTGGCGGGGGTGCCACTCCTCCAGGGGTTAGGGTAATCATCCTGGTATCAAGTTTAACCCATCCCTCTGGTGGTGGAGTGGGTCCCTCCCCTGGTGTCAGCGTTATAGTTTGGGTATCCAATTTTGTCCACATCGTCGGGGTCTCCTCAAGAGATAGAGTAACGGCATAGGTATCCAGCTTCTGCCAACTCATATTCTGACGTTGGTGGCTTAATAGCTCCCGAGCTGATGGTTCGCTGATTTGATAATATACCCTTGCCCCCTCTAGCTGGCTTCCCGATGAAAGCTGTCTAGGTATTTCTACCCCTTCTAGCTCCCTAGCATAATCTTCCTCCGGCACGTATTCAATAGGTGGTCCAAAGATTGTGTGATTCCAGACCCATTGCCAAAATGTTAGATGTGTCCTGCCTCCACTCCTGAAAACTGGTATAGTGAAACTGGCGACTATAGCTGTGCCTATAGCTAGTTTCTCCCACTTTTCCAAAATCACTCCTCATTATGATGACTTTTCCCAGTATGCCTGTTGAGCACGGCGGCTTGCTTCCTCATATGGTAGATGTGGATGTCCAAATGGGCTATCCGGGGTCAGGTGTGTCGAATCGTGAAGTAGCCTCCGCAGGTTTACTCCATCGTGCCTTGAATGTCCTGCACCACGCCACACAGGAGCAAACGATAGGGCTAAGCCTATTAATGCAATTTTGCCCCACATGCTATTTTGCCTCTATTAAACCTTTCTATTCTTGCTATAAGAAGTTATTCCTTTAAGGGTCTTCCAGCGGAAGCTCCTGCCAGGCGTCTGGGTTGCCCCAGAGTGTTACCTCAAAGGTAACTGCCCTATCCGGCATAATAGGATATTCAGGAGCATTGAGGTAAGGGTGACTGGAAACCGGCCCTTCGGTCATGTGGGTGGTGTCGTTCTTGCAGGCAAGGCTATCACCTATTGCCTTAACCGATACTGTCCAGGCTGGAGCAAGAAAGGGCTGGCCCGGGCAGTGAGCTTCATAGTGAGCACGCAGTCTAATTTGTTCCCCTACCGGCACCACATTGTCGGGGTGCCCGATTACCTCAATATAGGGGTCAACAAACTCACCTTCTGGCACACCCTGGTATACAACTGATGGGGATGGCCTCTGCAGAGTAGCAACTCCACCTCGTTCTCCTTCTGGATTATAGTCATACATCTCTTCTACCTCGCTGCCTTATATTTTTTCGCTTCACGAACTGCCATCCTCAATACAGTATAGGCGCCGAAAGCAAACAGGCTAACTGGCACGATCCGGGGCATGTCTTCTGCTGCCTTGTAGAGGACATAGCCCAGGGACGCCGCCGTCAGAACTGTTACTCCTGCCATTGCCGCCCCGATAATCACCGGCCAGTTTACTCCTTGCTTAAATTCTATCCTAACGAAAGGAGTTTCGTCCACTCCATAGAAGAATCTGGGCAAAGCTTCGCCGTAGCCATAAAACTGGTCCTTCAACGCGTGCAGCTCGTCCATGGCCAGCGGCCGGTCAAAGGCTATCTCCACCGCACCCTTTTCGCCTTCCTCAAAGAGAGCCCCCAATCTCGGTAGCTTCTCAAAGCGGTTACCGGTGTAGAGGAGTGCTCTACCTCGCTCATATGCCTTCCTGAAGTTCTCAGCATAGACCTCGGAGAGGTCATCATGATAATACTGCCCGTGCCGGTGCCCGAGCTCATGAAGGAGTGCGCTGTCAGTGGCACTTGGGGGAAGAATTATAGTTGCCGTATCCGGGTAGAATAAGCCCAGAGGGCACCCATCGAAGCAGGGGATCTCTTCAATAAGAAGGTGGAGGCTACCAAAGGCAGGGTCATTGGAAAGCCCTTTAGCAGCCATAATAGACTCTATCTCTTGGAAGTTCATCTCGCCTCCTTAAAGAGCTAAGGGGCACAGCTTTTATGCTACGCCCCTTAGCTCCATTATCAATTGGAGGAGGTATGATGTCAAGCTACCCTTTTCACTCCAAGCCGAGTTTTCTCTTCATGTTAGCTATCTGGTTGTCGAGCCACGGCCTTCCCTTGAGGTCGTTTAATATAACCCCCAGAAGGTCGGGGCGGCGCTTTCTGAGTTCCACTATAATATCCTCGGTGGTTATGGCAAGTTTTGCTTGTCTGGCCAACTTCCCATACTTCTGCCAGCTCTCTTCGGACAGCCAGTAACCGAGCTCGATGCCATCGCGGATATATTCGCAGGCTCTCCCTGGAGTTACTCCCTGGAGAAAGCCCATAAATACGCCAACGGCTACCCTGTCGCCAAACCCGGCGCCGAGTAGTTTCCCTATTGACTCTAGCTTCACTGCTTATTCCTTGCCTGCTTCACTAGCTTGTTTCCTGGTATAAATCGTGCCACATTTGGGACATACTATCTGACTGCTGGCATTTGGGGGAACGGGAATTCTAAATCCGCAGCCTTCCTCCTGGCAGGTAAGGTACTCTAGTTCGCTACCACTACTACTGCCGCTTGGCTCTTTCTCCCCCTCAGTAAACTGGCTGGCCATGCCATGTCCCACTCTCTCCGGTATGCTAGAGGCAATATCAGCCATGCTTTGCTTGTATTCCCTGTCGGCGCTTATCTCGTTCATCCGTTCCTCATGGTGGTGCTTCTCTTTTACTACCTCAAGTGGTTCACCCTGGTAGGTTGAAGACTCTCCCTCTTTAATTATCCCTAAAGCCTTCAGGGTATCATAGTAAGCCCGGGTTTGTTCTGCCTGCTGCTTGGCGAAGGTTATTGGGTCCAGGGGTTTCTGATTCTGGTTCCCTCGTTTAATCTCATTGGCCAGCTGGTCAAAACTCGTTTTAAGCTCCGCCACACCCTTGTCTGTACCCCTAAGCGAATCTAGCTCCTTTAAGGCGTGAACCAGGTCGGTTATAGAGGTTGCTGGAGGTGCTGATACGCTTGGGGCTGAAGTTGGTATTAAGCCGGCAACCATCTCGGCGCACTGTTTTGGCTCTCCACCGGCCTCAACACAGCTGTTATAGAGGGCTTTAGCCTGCTCTATCCTCTCTTCCTTTAGCTTTTTCTCAGCCTCTTGCTTCTCTGCTTCCGTTTTTTCGCTTCCTGTTCCCCCTTTCCCTAATTGCTCTCTTAATTCTTTGATTCTAGCCTGGTGTTTAGCGATTGCCTCTTCGCCCCTTGTCAGCCTGAGCTCGCGGGCTAGTCCTGACTCCTCCTCTTCCAAGGCCTTTTCTAATTCTGATTTGAGCTGTGGCTTTTCCGTTGTTTTACCGGCAGACCCTGTTTTAAGGCGTTCTTCAACCTCTCCCATTTATTTTCCCCCTTTTCTTCTTTTAATAGCACAAGTTGCCTCATATGCAATCTACAGCTATCAACGATATCCCCTTCCCCTTTCTCTATCTTATCAAAGAGAGCTTTAACTAGGGGGTCGTGGATAGTCTTTTCCTTGATTAGCTGCTCCGCTTTACCAAAACCCAACTCCATGGATTAGCCCTCCTCCATTCTTATTGATACTCCCTGTTTCTCCGCTCTATTGTGGTTGAGGCGCTCCCAGGCGGACTTGACACAGTCTTTAATAACAAGGCTAAACTCTTCGTCGATATCTTCCCTCAATACTATATCCTTATAGTAGAGATAGGCATCATATAGGTACTGGGGATTAAGGGAAATATTGTGCTCACCAAGGGTAAAGAGAATAGCCCCCCTGCTTGGCTGAACAATTGTGGATAACTCACCACCCACTTTCTCTGCCGGCCCCTTCGGAGGCTTCTCTGGCCCTGCTGGCGTCCTCCTGGGTAAATCTATCCCCTTAGCGCGGGCTTCCTTGGCTGTGGTAGCAACAATCTCCCCAGTCTTGGTATTTATCAAGCGGATATGGTGTCCCTTTTGATGTTTTATAAGCCTCATATAATCATAGGCGGTTGGAGGCGCTGTAGCCTCACAGTCCTGGCATTTCCACTGCAGTTCTTCTAAATTATAGTCCACAGATAAATGATAGGCTAATTTGTGATAATAATCAAGTCTGTTCTTGATATCCCCCGCCGTTATCCCATATATGCCGCCATCGTTATCTATTTATCTAAATATCTGCCACCTTTACCTGAATACTTATCTGAATAAATTATCAGGGCAAGCTGATATACTGCCTTTACTTGACATTGCAGGGGGAGCACTCCATACTAAAAGTATGAAAGCAGGAACGAAAGCCTACATTGCTGAAGAGGGCGGCAAAGTCCTGAGCAGCCTTGTTAGAATGGCTATGTCCCGCTCCAAAAAGGTTATCATAGCCGCTGAGAGTGGAGAGGAAGCCCCTCTGGAGCAAAATGTGATGCCTACCCAAGAGCTTGGAGCACAGGTTGAATTACCGACAGCAGAAGAAACAGCCCAAGCATTAAAACGGCGGCTGGGCAAAGAGCTCTACCGGGCAGAGCTTGACCTGTCGGCAAAATTAAGAATAAACGGCAAGCCGTGTGACTGCCTTGAGTCAAAACACACCCTATTGCTGGAAGCCGCTGCCGAGGAGCTTATTGCTCAGGAGCCAGACAACCCGGTCTACTTTGAGATAATAGCCTGGATTACACAAAACCAGTCAAAGGTAACCATTGAGGCCATAAGCACCGGGAAATATGATGAAGAGTATCCCAGGATGGCGGCGGAGTTCAAGGGATTCCGCAAAAGGATTATGGGCACCACTACGCTAACTGCCATGGTAGAGCCAAAACAAGAGGCTTCAGCCGGTAGATGTCCCAACTGTGGTGGTCCATTAGATAAAGACGGCTGCTGCCCTAAATGCAAAATCTGCCCGCTAACCCAGCCGTAAAATAGCTTGATACCCCCACTTGACAACCTTTCCCCCTTGTGCTATTGTTTTATTAGGTGTTAAGGCGTGAAGTAGCGTAAGGCCAAATACTAATGGCTTGCTACAAATGCTAATAAGAAAAAGGAGGAAAGCACCATGGCGGGAATATATGCCAATCTTGCCCAACTTATGGCCTCACGCGAGATGTCCATTAGCCGCACCCCCTTCAATCCGGACATCGTGGTAGTCAAGAGAGCCAGTTTCCCCAAGGGGACAGTCCCCAAGCACCTGACAGGCTTCCTAATCAAGAAGGGTGAATGTGCTGGCAGGACCGGGACGCTGATCCACAAGGGCAGACTAGTACCGGCGACCGCAGTTTGCGTCGCAGAGAAACACGGGCGCTAGCTCACCAAAGGAAACCTAGCTAGTAAAGCAACAAGAAGAGTGGCTTTGACATAGTCGCTCTTTTTGTTTATAATACCATTAGGTAATGGGATGGAAGAAGAAATTAAGCTGGTAAAAGTTGAATACTACCGCCAGGTAAAACCGCCTACCCTGAAGCAATATCTCTATCGCCGGGCGGTCAAGGAAGTCATGGCTACGATACAGGGCAAAACTGGCGTAACTATCAACCCGGATACTGGAATACCCATTCCCGAATCAGCCCTGGCTGCCAAGGCGGGGTTGAGAGGACTCACTACAGAGAAAATCTTGGTTGAGCATCCAGAATGGAAGGAGGATTATAAAAGAGATGTCAGGGGAGAATAAGCCAGGAAGAAAAATCTACATTCTTGACGATGAGGAATGTACCCCGTGCGAAGAAGTGAAAAAGGCACTTGAGGCAGAAATAGCATCAGGCAAGGTCCAAGTCCTTCAGGTTACCTCAGATGAAGCCCTGGAGCTTCTAGAAAAGGCTGGTGTTAGTGATAAGGTTGAATTCCCCTCAGCACTGGTTGATGACGAGAAGGGAGTAAGACTCTGCAAGATCTACCACCTTCCAGACATCACCCTGTCACAGTGCGGGGATGAGATAATCGCTATCCGGGAACCCTCAGAGGAGGAACCGGCTACCCCGTAACCTGAAGAACCGCCTCTATCGCCCAGCGATTGATATAAGTCTCAAAATAAGACCGCTTTTTACCGCGGGCAAATCCAGCATATTGACCGGCAGCACTGGTCACTCGCCAAACATCCGGCTCCACTTCCTCGATGGTAACTTCAGCCGTCGCCTCGGCACCCCTGGGGCGCAGGGTGAGTGTGTTATCCCCCTCTTCAATAGAAAAGCCGTTTACGCTGATTTTCTTTAGGAACTCGCCTTTGGCTTTCGGGTCCACTTCTTCCTCTCCTTTCCTTCAACTTCAAAGTTAACCAGTTGAACTCTTTTATGTAAGCTCCATTCACAAAGAGCCCACACCGGCAACGGTTTAACTCTTTGATATCCGCCATAACGAACTCGCAGGGGCAGTGATTCCGCTCCGGCACGCAAGGACAGTGACCCCCACGCTTTATTAGTAGGTCAGCCCACTTAAGAGGTTCCTGACCGGGGTGAATTTGAAGATTATGTATAGTAGCGAACTCAATAAGTTTGGTTGCGATTGCCTCCCTATTTAGCATAGTTTCTCAGCCTCTCTTTAACTCTTTGCTTAGACTCCTGATTCCTTTGTCTGCTTTCCTCAAGAGAGTAACCATAAAGGGCACGCTGTGGATTTGCCCAATCAAAAGCAGAAGCGGCACGCCCCTGGCCAGTTAATCTGAAATAACGTCTCGGTTGAGCCTCGGAGTACTGCTCCTGGAATGCTGAGGTCTCCTCTATCCCAGTAGGTTCTACCCACCCCAACCCTGTTAACATACCAAAGTAGCGGGCGAAGCTGTGCGACCTGATTGAGGTAAACTTGTATGGAATCCGCGCAAAGGCACGGAGCCTGAACCTCTCCTCCTCTTCATCGGTCATGGGAAGAAGCTTGCGTTTTATTCGCCTTTCTAGTTCCTTGGCTACGGCATCTTCGGCGTGTGCCCTAAACAAAGCTTCTTTATAGTGAAACCGAATATCAGTCTGGCAGTCTCCTTCTACCGGGTCTATTGTTGGTGAGCCATAAGGTCCGAGCCCAGCGAGATAGTCTCTTATGAACATTCCCAAACCAAAGGGACGGAGGAAACCACCACGATACGGTCTTATGATTTCAGTTTCTGATACCATTCTGTCAACTCCTTACCACTAATCTTTCTATACTTCATAGTCGTAGCAATACTTTGATGACCTAGATGCTCCTGGAGCATCCTGATGGCGTCGGTAGAGTCATCGTGTTGGACTGCCATAACTGCGAACGCGTCCCTCAACCGGTGAGGACTTATTCCTCGCTCCTTACCGGTCTCAGGGTTTACCAGCTCCTCCACCCCTGCTTTTCTGGCACAGTCCTTTACTATTTTCAGGGCCTGGACACGCCCAATCTTGAAAATAAGTCCCTGTGTCTTATCCCGGCGTATAAAGTCCACCAGCCTGTCCATTGTTCGCTTCTCCAAGGGAATAGTTCTAATCCGATGCATTTCCTGCTCTTCTCTTATCGGAGCGGGGACATCCTTGCCACAGCCGGGGCAGAACCTTGCCGCTCTCGATAGCCTGGTGCCGCAGTAGGGGCAAAGAAGTTTAAATCGAGTTTTAAGGTGCTTGATACTGAGTGTGCCCTGGGCAGGGTTTACATCCTCGACCCTAATTCCCAGGGCTTCTGATATACGACAGCTTCCCCAGAATAACAGGCGGATGAGTAGCCCGTCCCGCAGGTTTGTGGCTGCCTGTGCTATGCGTTCTACTTCTTCGGGGGTTAAGTAAACCTTCATTCTTATACTCTTATTATACTACTTCTTTGATTATACACCGCCGAGTCAGCCCTGTCAAGTAATTGATATAGTTTCTTTACTTTTACATTAGCCTCTTTTGATATATAGTGTAAGCTAGAACCTTAAAAAATACCACTTACCTGAAAATTGAATATCAAAGAAAGGAGGTCAACATGCTTTATCGGATTTTCACAGAAGACAAGAACCAGGATCAGATAGAGAAGCTAGCCGCTAAACACTTCACGGGATTCACTCTAGTCAAGGGCCAAGGATTCTGGCGTCTCCAGAAGGAAAACACCCTGATCATCGAGATTGTGACCGATGACGTAGACGCCAAGATAAACTCCCTGGCCCGGGAAATTAAGAGCGTGAATGCCCAAGAAGCGGTCCTGATCCAGAAGATCGAAAACAATCAATGGCTTATATAGAGCGGTAACCGGTAACCAGCAAGCTGGTAATTGGCAAGCTAACCGCCCGGCCCGCTGCTCCGGAGTTTTACCAGCTCCGGGGCAGAAGCCAGCCGGTTAGGCTGAGATCTAAGAAAGGAGGGGCAAATGACACTAACAGTATCAGGGGGTAAATTCTCCCTCGGCCAGCTCGTCATGACTCGGGGGGTCAACGACAAGGTTGCCGATGATGCCAGGTTCTCCAAGTTTACCATTGAGAGCTTGGGCCGGCATGCAAAAGGCGACTGGGGGAACTTGGGCCAGGAAGACAAGCAGGAGAATGAGTTTAGCCTGAAAGAGGGCTTCCGACTCTTCTCGGCCTACGAGAGAGACGACCTGCCAAAGATCTGGATCATCACCGAGGCCGACCGGAGCATTACAACCATACTATTCCCGGATGAGTACTAATAAAAGGAAGGAGGTAAAACAATGGAAATCAGAAAAGGAAGGCTGATCCAGTTCGGCGGGTCCTGGGGAAGTGGCTTGGGTACCTTGGAGATCGAGGACTCCGAAACCGGCCAGCATGAGCACGTGCCTTGTGATAATGGCGCCACCGTCCGGGCACTTGATGCCGCCTTCGGCAATGTGATCACCGATGGTCACACCGCCAATGGCAACGGCTACAAGGGCCGGGAAGTCTACTGGTCACTTGACGAGTTCGGGCTTGTCCTCGCCGGCTTTACCCCGGTCGAGGACGGCTCCCCGGCCCTGGCAGGCTAACAAACAGTAAATAAAAAGGGAGGTTTACAATGCCAGAAGTAGGAATAGTCAATTTTGATGATGAAGGTAACCTGCACACGAACAAGGTAACCGTAACCGCCGAGGAGCTGGGGGTCAATTGCTGGCTCCCGGCTCGTTTCCTCGGCGGCCAGTGCGACCGATATTATACCTGCAAATATGCAGAGAAGGCAAACTGCCAGGCCGGCCCGTCTGGGATCGCTAGGGAAAAGGCCAAGCATGAGGAGCTTGAGGAAGGCGAGGAGTTGCGCCAGGATCTTATCTGTGCCCTGTGCGGTGAGCCGATTGTGCCAAGGGACCCGGGGGATCGGCCATACACCGGGGACACCGGCACGGCATACGAGGGTAAGCCGGTATGCGACACCTGCTACGACGAGGACACCTGCGAGCCGGCCGCCACAATTTATTACGGCGGTGATCATGATGAGCCGCACCTGATAGGCTCCTGCCGCAACGAGACAGAAGGTGACTTCCAGGTCAAGTGGCACTCAACCGACCCTTGGCGGGGCTACCATGAGTGCGAGTCGGACGGGTATGTTGAGGTCTTCACCGATGCCATACTCTCCGGCCACGAGTCGGAAGAAATGCTGAAAAAGCTGTACGACAGGGTGCTGGAGAGGTTTGACGAGGAGGACATCGGCTTCGCCCGGGTTTTCTGCCGGAGCTCCAATGTCTTTATGACCAGCCTGGAGATCTGGGTCAAGAGGGACTTCGTGCAGCTCCTGAAAGCCCATGCCATTATTGCCCAAGCCAGGGGTGAGGTAGACTACGACAATCCGCTGTACTCCACCGGGATACTCTTCCCCAGGGAGAACTTGGAGAAGTTTAAAAAGCTCCTGGGCAAGAAATACAATATCACCACCGACAAAGACCTTGCCGACCTAGCGGCCCGGGAGGGCGAAGACCTGCTAGGGGAGCTAATCGAGGCGGCGAAGGGAGGCTGATTGAGAGTAGATGAGAGTAGATGAAAACAGACGGTCGGTAGAACTTGACCGCTCCGCGGACCTGCCGCTGGCGGTAAAAAGGAGCTTGGGTATTGGCAAGTTCAAGGCAAAGGTGTTTCAGCGATCGGGGGGTGAACTCATTGCCAAAGCCGTGCAGGGCATAGGTGAGGTTATAATCAAGCTGACTTATATCAGCGGCAGCGACAAGGCCAAGTCCGTTGAGCTAACCGAAGCGGAATTGCACCGGGTATTGCTAATGGCAAGGGACGTCAGGAAGATGACCGGCCAGCAAAGTGAGGAAGAATACGATCAGGCCTGGCTCGAGGAAGAATAGGTCTTAGGGGTGAGGGACAGCCCGAAGTTGCTCCAGCATATTAAAAACTGATCACGGGGAAAGGCAGAGCAGCCAGCACTATTTGACTTCTAGTATATTACTAAGAGGTCGGGGGTTCAACTCCCCGGCCCCCTTTTTTGTCTTTTATTAACCGCTCCTTCAAAAGAAGGGGGTGTCAGCGCTGACACCCCCTCTAAACCAAGGTAGTAAACCATTCACCCAAAACAAAAGGAGGCATTTCACCTCCTTTTGTTGCTCGCAGATACTCAATTCTCTGCGAGGTGGCCATCAGAATGATATTAGCACATATAAATGGCTTTTTCAACCGCCTCAGTGGTTATCGCCTTTTTTATTCTATCAGGAATAGGGCAACTACATCAAAGGCAATAATTTAATAGCTACCCATGTTGTAGGGAAACCATCCCTTATTTTGTAACAATAGCCCCTGCTATCAAATCACCCATCTCTCTAGTTCCGACCTTGGTCTTACCCGCCTCCATTACGTCGTAGGTACGGTAGTTTTGTAAAGCTTGTTCTACCGCTTGCTCGATGCATTTCGTCTCCTCTTTCAAGCCGTATGTGTATCGGAGCATCATGGCGACGCTAAGGATGGTCGCTATGGGGTTCACATCGTTCTTCCCGGTATGTTTCGGAGCACTACCATGACTAGACTCATAAAAACCAAATGTGGTGCCCACTAAGCCAGAGCCAGTTAACTGAGCGGAAGGTAACATCCCCAGAGAACCAGCTAGCACAGAAGCCTCATCGCTAATTATATCACCGAATATATTTCCCATTGCGATAACGTCAAAATCCCTTGGTTGGCGCAGCAACCACATAGCGCAAGCATCTACATAGGCATGCGTAAGTTCTACATCGGGATACTCTGGCGCCAACTCGTTGGCAATCTCACGCCATAATTGGCCTGTTTGTAGTACATTAGCCTTATCAACTGAACATAACTTCTTACGTCGTGACTGAGCTAACTCAAACCCCACACGAAGGAGACGCTCAATCTCTTTTTCCGAGTAAACCATGCTATCCACTGCCATACGCCCCTCATCAGTACGCCACCGTTTCTTAGGCTGACCGAAATAAAGACCACCGGTATTTTCGCGGAGCACTATTAGGTCAACACCTCTTACCGCGTCCCGTTTAAAGGGAGAGCAATTAACCATCCCTGGGAAAACTTTCACCGGGCGCAAGTTGGCAAAGAGTCCAAATTCTTTGCGTAGAGCCAACAGCCCGGTATTTGCATCTACTTTTACCTTGGGATATTCCCACTTTGGGCCACCAGCTGCTCCAAGGAGTATAGCGTCACTCTCGCGGCAAAGCTTTGCAGTTTCAGCAGGGAAAGGTTCGCCATATTTATCAATAGCGACTCCGCCAATATCGACATAAGTTAATACAAACTCATGACCATACTTCTCGGAGACTGCTTCAAGAACTTTCACCCCCTCAGCAACAATTTCTGGACCAATGCCATCACCTGGTCCTACAGCAATCTTTCCTTTCATTGAATCACCTCCTACTTATAAATTAGGTTCCACTATATTCAGTACCACGCTATTTTATCATTAAGCTAGGTAGCCAGAGGATTAGCTCAGGAAAAGCTATACACAGGCCAAGCCCAAAAAGTATAAGCCCGACAAATGGGAATACTCCCCGGATTACGTCGCCCATAGTCACTCCCAACTCTGGCGCAGCCGAAGCTCGAAAATAGAATATAGCCAGCGCAAAGGGAGGAGTCATAAAGGACATCTGAAGGTTAATGCAGACCATTATAGCAAACCACAGGGGATCAAACCCCAGGGCAGCACCGATAGGCGTTATTATAGGAACCATGATGAACACAATACCTTTCCAATCAACAGCAAACCCGAGGAGGAAGAGCATAGCCATGATTGCGATAAAGGCACCCCAGCGCCCACCAGGAGTGGACAGAATGAGGTTCTCTATTACATCTCCGCACCCGCAGCTGAGAAATATACTGGAGAAGGAGATTGCCATTCCTCCTATGAGGAGTATCATACTGGCAACCTTCACTGTGTGGACCATTGTTTCCCTCAGAATTTTAAGGCTAAACTTGCGGTAGGCAATAGCCAGAATTATGGTGGCAAAGGCACCTATAGCGGCGGCTTCAGTGGGAGGGGCTATTCCAAAAAAGATACTGCCTAACACTGCTAGGATAAGGATTGCAGGAGGAAGCAGTGAGCTAGTCAGCATAGCCGTTTTTTGGACAAGCGGTATTGCCCTTTCTTCAGCAGGCACTACAGGTGCCATCTTTGGTTGGCATAAGCAGCGAAAGGCAACGTAGGTTATATATAAACCAGCAAGGAGAAGACCGGGGATGATGGCTCCCATAAACAGCTTTCCCACTGAGATGTTAGCCATTGGTCCGTAGACAACTAACATAATACTGGGGGGGATAAGAATGCCCAAACAGCCACCGGCACAAATTGAGCCACTGGCTAAACTTTTGCTGTAGCCCCGCTTCACCATTGACGGAAGAGCAAGAAGTGATAGCATGGTAACCGAGGCGCCAATTATTCCCACGCAGGCAGCAAGGATAGTACCGATTAGCACAGTGCTTATAGCTAGTCCACCCCTAAGCCCACCGAGCCACAAGTGTAAGGCACCATACATCTTTTCGGCGATTCCTGAATGTTCAAGCATGACCCCCATAAAAACAAACAGGGGGACCGCTAAAAAGGTGTAGCTTTGTATCAGATTATACAAACGCGTGTAGATTAGGTGGAAGGTCATATCACCAAATGTTAAATATCCGACTATTAAGGTCAGAGAACCTATCGCGAAAGCTATAGGATAACCGAGTAAGACGGTTACAAGAACCCCACCCAGCATTAGTATAGTCAAAATCTCTGGACTTATTTCAATCATAGGGTTTATTCCTTATCAATAGGTATGAGTCGCGAACAAACCCTGCCACACCCTGTAGGATAAATAGTAACAATCCAAGAAACATTATTGTTCTGATTGGACCGGCTGGCGGATACCAAACGCTGGCGGTCAATACCTCACCCCCTGACCAAGAGGACATCATCCAATCGGCAGCACTTATCGTAATGAGAATGAGCAATGGGAACAGAAATAACAGGGTAAAAACGACGTCAATGATTGCCTTACCCCTAGGCGACAGGTAGGTATAAATAATATCTACTCTCACATGCCCGTGATGCCGATGAGTATATGCCCAACCTAGAGCAATGATAGTAAGACCTAGTATCATTGATAATTGATGTGCCCATATCGAGGGCGAATTAAAAGCATATCTTGCCGTAACTTCATAAACAAGCACCAGAATCACAAGTAGGCAAACCCAAGATGCTACCTTCCCCGTGTATTCACTAATAGAATCGATGACCCGAATTATAGCTTTCATAACTCACTTATTGCCTTTCCATTCCTCCACCGTGCCCCCCCCCCGCTTTGAAACCACTCTCAACGGGGGGGCACAATGTCTGCTTAGCTAGCTTGTCGTGCTAACCTGATTGGCTTTAGCGTATGTGCTGCATCTCGCAGAGTTCTTTAAACGCACGCTGGGACTTTAACACCTCAGCAAAGAAGGAATCCTCGGCTGCCCTCTCATTGAAGAACTCAGCGGCTGCTTTGCTGAACGCCTGTTCTATCTCCTCAGGAAGGGATAGAATTTCAGTGCCATAGTCTTTAAACAGCTCTAGTGCTTCTTGGTCATCAACTATTTGCTCAGCATACGATCTTATTACCTCCGTCCGCCCTGCCAGCGTCACTATCATCTTGAGGTCAGGAGTAAGCTTCTCCCAGGCGTCCTTGTTTACAATGAGAGTAGCCTCATCCGTGGGTGCGCGGGATGGGGAGGTATACATATAATCAGCTACCTCCTGAAAGCCCCGCGACCAGTTTGTGGCTGGTCCGCCAGATTCAAAAGCATCAATGACTCCTCGTTGGCAGGATTCGTAGATTTCAGTACTAGGGAAATATACTACCGCTACACCCATTCTACCAAGGATTTCCCCAGCATCACCTGCGGCACGGAACTTCACCTTCACCAAGTCATCCAGAGTGTTTAGAGGCGTGGTAGAGTGAGCCCATACCTCTGGAGTCTCTTGGTATGCTCTAGCAACCACCACCACATTTGAAGACTTATACATCTCTTTCGCCAGCTCGTCGCCACCTCCCTCAAGCATCCATAATATATTCTGTAGAGGCGTCAGACCACCAGATACTTGCGTAAAGAGAGCGGCAGCAGGGAACTTATCCTTGTTATACATAAAGGAGTTTACAGCCGCTTCTAACATCCCCTTATCGACACCATTAAACTCCTCCGATGCTGGCACGATAGAACCACCGGGAAATGTCTTAACGACTAAGCGTCCATTACTGGCAGTGGTAATTCTGTCAGCTAAGCGTTCCATTGACATGTAAGAGGGATCCCCAGCCGCAAGATGTGTCTGCATCCTCCAAGTAATCACCTCTGGTGCCGGTGCAGGTGCCGGAGCAGGTGCTGCTGGTCCCGCCGGCCCCGCTGGTCCTGCTGGTCCCGGTACTGGTGCCGGTGCCTCTTTAGCACAGCCAGGCACAAAAGCCAGAGTTAGCACTACCGCCAAAGCAATAGCACCGAGTAATCCTAATATTTTTTTACTTCTCATCTTTTCTCCTAAAAATATAGATTTTATCCTTTGGAAGTAACTAATCCTACCTCATCTACTCACCCCCTTGGGCTATTTTTTTAACGCTACAATGTTTCAAATTTCCACTGCTAGGCGGGCCCTGCCGCTAACCCCGATTACCCCCAGGGCTCCGGCCACGGGAGGGAGAGGAGTTTAATTAAGCGGTTGGGTAGAAAAGACACCCCCGCACCCTGGTTTTCCCCGGCAGGGCCGCTATTTTGAAAATACCTCACGTGCTTTTTCAAGCCACTTTTGGTCATAATATCTGACACCGTTATTATCAATGCGGGTTGGAGGTGGCAACAACTCACACTTCATCCATCTCACCACTGTATCCGTGCTCACCCTCAGCTCCCCGGCCACCTTGCCCGTTGTCATTAGTCCGGTTAATCTTGGTCTGGGCATATTCCCCTCTTTTTCGGCATTATAACAGGTTATTCGGTGTTTGTCAAGGGTTGTCAGGGATTGCAAATTTACCTTCCATGGTATCCCCTCTCCTTCAAAGGAAAGGCAAGGTAGAATATCATTCACCCACCCTCAAAGTCCTCTCAGCGGTCATTGTAGTGAGCCCTAGCCACAAGGAAATGGCAGTCCCCCGGTTAGTTTAGCTAGCGGGGGATTCTTCTTGCCTTTTTTCAACCGGCTTTGCTTGGGGGAGAAAAACAGCGATATAAAGACCTGGTGGCTTAGGTGCCCCCAAAAACTACCCCAAAGGGACTTGACAAGCTGTCTAAAATATGTTATACATAGGGTATGCCTGAAATTAAGCTACAAACTAACGACCTCGTATCCTTCTCGGAAGCAGCCCGTCTTCTCAAAGTCGTGCGCATGACTATTTATAACATGATTGAAAGAGAGGAACTACACCCATTTTACATAGGGCAGAACCGATACTTATTCAGGGAAGAGGTAGAAAAGCTAGCAAATGCGAAAAGCAAGAAAGCCGCTGAGGCTTAAGTCAGCGGCTTTAAGAAAGGAACTAGAGGCTGGAACCTCACCATCCTTATGTCATTCTACCAGCTACCAGAGCCTCTAGTCAAATAGAAGGAGGTAAATTATGGACTGCGTCAACTTTATGAACCAAGAAGGGATTGATAAGACTGTTGCAGAATGGGAGGCCAAATGGGGTAACCCGGATAATCCTCCCAGGCCAAAAGGAATAATGCCGTGTGCTGGGTGCATAGATACACCTAACTTAAGACCACACCGGTGCTGCTTTAAGCCTCTTGAAGGGGCAACGAAGCGAGAGCCTGATGCATTAGCTGTGCAACTGGAGATTCTTAGCCTATTAGAGGAACATAGAGCCGAAATAGCGTAGACAGTATCGCAATACTGTTGGACTTTGAAGGAGAGAAATGGGAAACGTCTTTAGGCAAGCCTTAGACATTCTGCAGCGCGGTGATGAGATGACCGAGGAAGAGCTTCATCTGGCGAGTCAGGTGTTAGCCTTCGCCGCCAATGAGCTCCCCAAAGCATTCCCTATGTTTGAGGAAATGGATCTGAGAGAAATACTTAAGAAAATAATGCAGGAGGTAGGAGATAATGACATCAGGGAAGCCTCTTAGCAGTGAGACGAAAAGGGAGATAGATAGGCTACTAGACCAAGGCCTTATCCAAAAGGTAGTAGCCATACGGACTGGGGTGTCTAAGTTTGCAATCTACCGTATACAAAAGAATAGGAGAGCGAGCCATAAAGGAGGAGTAACCCAGCAAACATGAGCGAGCCAATAGGTAAGAGTAACCCAAAGACTATGAGCGAGCCAATTATACAGAGTAACCCAGAAAAGGCGAGCGAGCCAGAAGTAACAAGGAACCCAATAAAGGAGAGCGAGCCAGGTAATGCGAGTAACCCAAAGTAAAAGAGCGAGCCACCCAACACGAGTAACCCAGAACCCGAGAGCGAGCCAGGAACTGTGAGTAACCCAAGGCAAAAGAGCGAGCCAGTGAGGAAGAGTAACCCAGAGACAATGAGCGAGAAACGGGGGACCCGAGAGGGGCGGCCGCCCCTCTTGGGAGGAGGTTAGCCATGGAAAACTTAATTCGGTTACTGGTCATAACCAGTAAAATGTCACCGGTGAAGCTGAGACTGCTTCTCCACTTCGCTGAGTTCCTGGCCAAAGGTAAAGGAGGTTAGCCATAAAACAGGAGTAACCCAGAGTGTATGAGCGAGCCACCAATTAAAGGAGGTTAGGATGGAAGTTGATTTTGAGGGTATGGTCACTTTAATTCACAAGTACCAAATTAAGGGTGCCACAGCAAGAGTAGAGCAGAAAGAGGAAGAACTAATACATGCTCGAACTGCACGTCAGATGCTTCAGCAGGATGATTCCGAGGCTAGGAAGTT